>Ga0207651_10000003_pt1 | contig 308050 bp, 282 predicted proteins | sample KBSM23metaG_FD_184328 | JGI IMG/M metagenome (GOLD analysis project Ga0207651, IMG submission 184328) | Miscanthus rhizosphere microbial communities from Kellogg Biological Station, Michigan, USA - KBS M2-3 metaG (SPAdes) (version 2) | ecosystem: Host-associated > Plants > Roots > Rhizosphere... | reverse complement strand
ACGTCGTCCGCATAGCTCCGCTACACGACGCCGGCATCACCATGAGACGCGAGCGTCCATGCCGAGATCTGTACTCTTGGGCGAAGATACCGTCTCATGCATGCCGAGGAGCTTCGCGCCGGTCGTGCCCGCCCACCCGATTTCCCAAGTCAGCGAACGCACCATGCGTACACGGTTTGTTCCACTTTGTCAAGTCCGCCGTTTCCAGTCCTCCCCCGCCAGGGGGAGGTGGCAGGCGCAGCCTGACGGAGGGGGAGGATGGAGGTCCTCTCTTCCACGAGCATCGCCTTCCGCCCTCTCCGCCCCCTCCCCCTGGCGGGGGAGATTTATTGGCGCGCGGCGTCGGGACTGGATTGCCGCGCCGCTGACGCTCCTCGCAATGACGGCTTCACAGTCATTCCGTCTTTGCGAGCTCGGCCAGGCTGCGGCGCGTCAATCCACGCCGGTCGCTTATTCCGGTTTTTCGAAGGCGGCGGCGATGTTGATCTTCACCTCGTCCGCGACGAGCGGGAGGACCGCGGTAATGCCATAGTCGCTGCGCTTGAGCGTGCCGGTGGCGGTAAAGCCGATGGTGCGCTTGCCCATCATGACACCGGCGCCGACGAAGCTGGCCTCTAACGTCAGCGGATGCGTCTGCCCGTGCAAAGTCAGCTGGCCGCTGATCGTGGCATGGGTGCCATGGACCGACACCTTGTCCGAAACGAACTTCATCGTCGGATATTTTTCGGGATCGAAGAACATCGGCGAACGCAGTTCTTCGGTCAGCTTGGCAACCGTTACCAAAGCGGTGGTTGTCGGCACCTCGACCGAGAGGCTGGCGGCGTTCGGCTTGGCGGGATCGATCGTCAAATTGCCCGAAGCTCCGCTAAAGAAGCCCGAAAAAGGCGTGAAACCATGATGCAGCACGCTGAAGCCGATCTGGGTATGGCGCGGTTCGACGGCATAATTGCCGGCGGTGATGCGTGAGAGGTCGGGCTTGCCGGGCGGCTCCTTCGGCATCTGCGCGGATGCCGGAACTGCGGCCAGAAGAAGGGCAAAAACGAACGGGGCGGTGCGCATCGGATGCTCCTTGAAGAGGAAGCGCCGTGCTGCCTTGACGCGCGGCCGCTGGCAAGCGGACTCAGGCGGGCGCTCTAACCCTCAACAATCCGAGGACGCCGGTCCGTTTGCTGGCGAGGCAGGCGCGAAGTCGCGCTATCCCTGCCGGCGCGGCCGGAAGGCCGTCCGCATGGTCATAGCCGCAATCCGAAGCGCGGCCCGATCCACGTCATGGCAAGGTAAAGCGCGATCGTCAGCGCGCAGCCTGCGAGTAGCGACAGCCAGAAGGACAGGCCTGCCCGTAGCAACGCCGGGATCAGCAGGAACATCGGGAGCGAGGGCAAGACAAACCAGAAGGTCGCTTGCGCGTGCGCGGCCATGTTCTGCGTGTCGGGTTTGTCGTGCCACAGCCAGATCATGCCCAGCACCGAGACGAGCGGGAGCGAGGCGATCAGCGCGCCGAAGCCGGGATAGCGTTTCGCCACGGTCGAGACCGTCGCCACGATGAGCCCCGACAAGGCCGCCTTTAGGACGAACCACATCTCAGCCTCCGGGGTGATAGTTACGTTCGGTGTGCCCGGTCAGGTCGGCCCGGTAGAAATAGACCGGGCGCAATTTGCCTTCGATATAGCGCTGGATCTGGTCGTTGAAGTGCGGGGACCCGGGATCGCCGCTCTCGCCGCCCGCGGTTACCGCCCAGGCGCGCAGATGCGGGGCGAATTCGACCACCGCGACGAAGCTGTTCCCGCTCGTGCCGTAATAGCGCTTCGTATCGGGATAAGGCTTTGCGCCGAACGAGGCGAGCGAACCCCATTGCGCCGAGGTGAAAGGCACGGCCTGACTGGGTTTCGTGTCGTCGAAATGGGGCGTGACGCTGTCATCAAGGCGCTGGAAGCGATTGACCTCGCCCCATTTGACCCGCCAGCCGCCGAAATTGCGGACCAGCCGGTCGCGCGCCTTGGCGAGCGCGGCGAGCTTGGCGTCGGCGCCGACCTTCCTGGCGATATAATCGGGCACGTTCATTCGCTCGGCCTTCGCGAAGGCACCGACCTCGGGCCACAAAGTATCGCCCCAGAAGATGGCGAGTGTGGTCGCCTCGGACTCGTAGCCCCAGCGATCGTCCCAGCCGCGCAGCAAGGCGACCGGTTCGGCGAGATCGGCCTTGCGCGGGTCGCCCGCCGGCAGCGCGTCCCAGGCCTGCGTCAGTTGCGGCACGAGCGTTGCGAAGGCGGGCAGCCAGTTGTCGAAGGCAGCGGCGGTCAGGCTTTCGGGCGTGAAGCGCTTTGCGTCGGCCAGCAATTTGTCGGCGTGGACGCCACGCCAGTTCTCGCCGGCCTGATCCATGTAGCGCGGATAATCCTTCGCGCGCGGACTGTCGCGCCCGGCGGCGGTCCACGGCCAATTGTTGGTGTTCTTCACCCAGCCCGCATTGGGCGAAACCACGTTGGGCAGGGTATCGAGCGCGTGCAGGCCTTTCCAGTCGGTGGCGGGGTCCGACCCGTCGACCGGTTTGGTATAGTCGAATTTGTCGTCGCGGATCGGCACGAACTGGGGGTGGAGGTAAGCGATCTCACCCTTGCGGTCGGCGAGGATCGTGTCGTTCGACGAATTGGCCTGCAGACCCGCGACGTCGAGATAGGATTCGAGATCGTGCGTCTTGGTGCGCAGCCAGCTCTGTTCGAGCGCGGGGACGGGTTTCCACATCAGCGCGGTGGCGATCATCCGCCCGTCGCGCGCGGCGACGATCGGGCCGTGATGCGTGCGGAAGGTGACCAGGCTGAAATCGGCCAGGCCGCCATCGGCCTTGCGATATTTCACGGTGATCGGGACCATCGTCACGGGTCGGTGTTGACGACCGTAACGGTAGGACAGGTTTCCGCCGTCGCGTTCGACGACTTCGGCATATTCGTCGATAGCGTCGACGCCGGACGAAGTGTGCATCCAGCCAATGTCCGGATTGAAGCCCTGGTAGATGAAGAACTGACCCCAGGTGGACGCACCATAAGCGTTGAGCCCCTGGTTGCTCGTCATCTGCAGCTCGGATCGGAAATAGAAACTGGTGTGCGGGTTGATCAGCAGCAGCGCATGGCCGTCCGCCGTTTTCTCAGGCGCGATCGCGATGCCGTTGGAGCCGCGTGGCTCGCGTGCTTCCCTTCCCGTTTCGAGTGCGGTGCGGGGCTCGAACATGCCGCCATAGAAGCTCTTGAGCTCGGTGAGCGAGATGCTCTCGATGTCCCCCCCGATACTGCCCTCGGTGAAGCTGAGAACCATCCAGGGTTCGAAATGGGTGATCACGCGGGGGTGCACATCCGGATGGGTGGCGAGATAATAGTTCAACCCGTCCGCCCAGCCATCCATCAGCGCGCGCAGCCAGCCGGGGCTGGAGCGGTATCGTTCCTGCAGGTCGGCCGGATCGACGAACAGCCGCTGGCGTATATCGGCCCAGATCGCACCCTCACCCTCCGCCTCGGCGGTGCGGCCGAGCGCGGTCAGGTAATTGGCTTCGATGCGGCCGAAATCATCCTCCGCCTGCGCATAGATCGCGCCGAATACCGCGTCGGCGTCGCTTTTGCCGACGACATGCGCAATGCCCCAATCGTCTCGGGTGATGGTGACACGCTGCGCCTCGACCTGCAGGCGGGGCATATCGGCGGGCTCGGCCATGGCCGATGTGGCAAGCAGCAGGCCCAGGAGCGGGATGAGCTTGCGGAGCCCCGGCGTCGCTTTATCCATGGCGTCTGTATCGCGCGCGGCACGGCAGGCGGCAAGGGAGACGGATATGCGGACGGCCTGGCTCACTCTGATGCTGACGCTCGGCACCTCGGCGCAGGCGGCGGACCCGGCGATCCTGCTGCGCGGCGCGCAGCTTTCCGATGGCGTGGCCATGCATCCTGGCTGGGAGGTGCTGGTCGAGAGCCACCATATCGCCGCGGTCGGGCCGCATCTCACGGTGCCTGCCGGAGCGCGTGTGATCGAGCTGCCCGGCGACACGATCATGCCGGGAATGATCGAGGGGCACGGTCACCTCTTTCTCCACCCCTATAACGAGACCAGCTGGGACGATCAGGTGCTGCACGAGCCGCTTGCGGTGCGAACCGCGCGCGCGATCGTGCATGCGCGCGACACCCTGATGGCGGGCTTCACGAGCGAGCGTGATCTGGGAACCGAGGGTGCGGGGTTTGCCGATGTCGGCCTCAAACAGGCGATCGATCAGGGGATCGTGCCGGGGCCACGCCTGATCGTGGCGACCCGGGCGATCGTCGCCGAGGGCGCCTATGGTCCCAAGGGGTTCGAACCGGGCGTGAAGGTGCCGCAAGGCGCGCAAGAGATAAGCGGCGCCGATGACATCGTGCGCGCCGCGCGCGACCAGATCGCCGCCGGTGCCGATGTGGTGAAGATGTATGCGGACTATCATTATCTGCCCAAGGAGCCGAGCCGGGCGACGCTGACGCAGGCCGAGCTGAGCGCGGGCGCGGCGGCGGCGCATGATGCGGGGCGGATTGCGGCCGTCCATAGCGTGACGCCGGAAGGGATGCGCCGTGCGATCAATGCCGGGGTCGACACAATCGAACATGGCTATGGCGGCACGCCCGAAATCTTCAGTGCGATGCACGACAAGGGGATCGCGCTCTGCCCGACGCTCGCCGCCTCGGACGCGGTCGCGCGCTATCGTGGCTGGAACGGGCAGGAGCCGGCGCCGGCGGCGGTCGAGGAGAATCGCCGCAGCTTCAAGATGGCGCTCGCGGCGGGCGTGCCGATCTGCATGGGCGGCGATGTCGGCGTATATGCGCATGGCGAGAACTGGCGCGAAATGGTGCTGATGCAGCAGGCGGGCATGCCGGCGGTGGCGGTGCTGACGGCCGCGACCTCTGGCAATGCGCGGATATTGCACCTGAGCGAGGTGGGGTCGCTCAAACCGGGTTTTCTGGCGGATATCGTGGCGGTGGAGGGCGATCCGACCAAGGATGTCGCGGCGGTGAAATCGGTGCGGCTGGTGATGAAAAGCGGGGTGGTGGTGCGATAATGGCCATTCCCCTCCCGCTTGCGGGAGGGGTTAGGGAAGGGGATTCCCCGAGCTGGCACGAACTGCCCTCCCCCCGACCCCTCCCGCAGGCGGGAGGGAATAAGCTATTTCGAACGCACTCCCCCACCCAGCGCCCTGTAAAGCTCGACCAGGTTGGATGCGGCATCGAGCCGGGTCTGCACCAGATTCTGCTGTGCGGCGTAGAAGGTACGCTGCGCGTCCAGCGTGGTGAGGAAAGGATCGACGCCCGAGCGGTAGCGCGCGTCGGAAAGCTTGTACGCCGTCCCCGCGGCCTCGGCGCGCGTGGCGCGGGCGCGCAATTGCTCGTCGATCGTGCCGCGTTCGGCGAGCGCGTCGGCGACCTCGCGGAAGGCGGTCTGGATCGCCTTTTCATAGGTCGCGAGCGCGGCGTCGCGGCTGGCCTTGGCATAGCGCAGATTGGCGGCGTTGCGGCCGAAATCGAAGATCGTCTGGCTGGCGGCGGGCGCGACCTGATAGGTGTAAGTGCCGTGGTCGAACAGGCCCGACAGGCCGGTGCTGAGCGTGCCTGCCAATGCGGTTAGCGAGATTTGCGGGAAGAAGGCCGCGCGCGCCGCGCCGATATTCGCATATTGTGCCTTCAGCTGATCCTCGGCCTGCAGCACGTCGGGGCGCTGCAGCAGCACGTCCGAGCCGATGCCCGCGGGAAGCTGTGCGAGGGTGAAGGCGTGGTCAGTGAGGCCCGTCGGCAGCAGATCCTGCGACACTGTGGTGCCGACCAGCAGGTTGAGCGCATTCTGGTCGCGTGCGATCTGGGTCTGGAGCGCGGCGATATCGTAGCGGGCCTGCTCGTAATTGGTCTGCGCCTGCTTGACCTCAAGCTCGGAGATCACGCCATGCTGGAATTGCGCGGTCGTGAGATCGAGCGACTGGCGGAAGCTTTCGAGCGTGCCCTGCGAAATACGGAGCTGATCCTGATCCGCGGCCATGGTGAGATAGGCCGAGGCGATCTCGGCGACCAGGGTGATACGCGTAGCGCGCGCGCCCTCTTCGGTTGCGAGATATTGGTCGAGCGCGGCCTTGGTCAGGTTGCGGACGCGGCCGAACAGGTCGATCTCGAACGCGGAGAAGCCGGCATCGACCGAATAGATATGGCTGGTGCGATCCGCACCCGGCAACGTTTCGGCTGACGAGGCCCTGGCATAAGTTGCGCCGGCATTGGCGCCGATCGTGGGCAGCAGATCGGCGCGCTGGACGCGATATTGCGCACGCGCCTGCTGCACATTGGCGAGCGCTACCCGCAGGTCGCGATTATTGGCGAGGCCCTGGCCGATCACCTGCCGGAGCGCGGGATCGACGAAGAAATCCTGCCAGGCGATATCGGACGCGGGCGTTGCCGGATTGGCGGCAGGATAGGTGCCGCCGCTCGGCAAGGCCGGTGGTGCGGGCACGCCCGGCCGTTGATAGGTCGGTGCCAGATCGCAGCCCGCGAGCAGCAAGGCCGTCAGGGGAAGGAGCTTCCTCATGCCTGCGCCTCCGCAACGTCGCCGGCGGCGTCCTTCTTTTCCTTGCGCCGTTCGAACAGGCGGCGCACCGCGACGAAGAACATGGGCACGAAGAAGATGCCGAAGACGGTCGCAGCGAGCATTCCGCCGACCACGGAACGGCCGATCGCATTCTGCCCGCCCGAGCCCGCGCCCGCCGCGATTGCGAGCGGGAACACGCCGAAGATGAAGGCGAAGCTGGTCATCAGGATCGGACGGAGACGCAGCCGGGCCGCGGCGACCGCCGCGTCGAACGCGTTCATACCCTCGCGCATTCGCTCCTCGGCGAATTCGACGATCAGGATCGCATTCTTGGCCGACACCCCGATCGTCGTGATCAGGCCGACCTGGAAATAGATGTTGTTGTTGACGCCGGTCAGGGTCGCGGCGAGCACCGCGCCGAACACGCCGAGCGGCACCACCAGCATCACCGAAACCGGCACCGACCAGCTTTCATAAAGCGCGGCAAGGCACAGGAAGACGATCAGCAGCGACAGGCCGTAAAGCGACTTGGCCTGCCCGCCGGCCAGCCGCTCCTCATAGGACAGACCGGTCCATTCGAAGCCGGTGCCTGGCGGCAATTTGGCCTGCAATTCCTCCATCGCCTTGAGCGCGGCGCCCGAGCTTTGTCCTGGGCCGGGCACGCCGAGCAACTCCATCGCCGGCGTGCCATTGTAGCGATTCAGCTGCACCGGCGCGGACTGCCAGCGGGTCGAAGCGAGAGTGGAGGCGGGCACCATCTGCCCGCTGGTCCCGCGCACGTAGAAGGAGGCGAGATCATCGGGCGAGAGCCGGAAGGGGGCATCGGCCTGGACGAAGACCCGCTTGACGCGGCCGCGATCGATGAAGTCGTTGATATAGGCGCTGCCCCATCCGGCCGAAATGGTGCTGTTCACGTCGGCGATATTCACGCCGAGCGCCTGCGCCTTGTCCTGATCGACATCGACCTTGAGCTGCGGCTGGTCAGGCAGGCTGTTGGGGCGCAGGCCGGCGATGCGCGGATCCTTCGCCGCCATGCCGAGCAACTGCCCCTGTGCGGCGACCAGTCGCTCATGACCGATTCCGGCGACGTCGGTCAACTCGAAGTCGAAGCCGGTGGCGTTGCCCAATTCCTGCACCGACGGCGGGATGATCGCGAAGATCAGGCCGTCGCGGAAGCTGGAGAAAGCGCCCATCGCGCGGCCCGCAATCGCGATCGACCGGTTCGCGGCGCCCTTGCGTTCCTCCCACGGCTTCAGGCGAACGAAGGCGAGGCCCGCATTCTGGCCCTGACCAGTGAAGCTGAACCCGGAAACGGTGAACACGCCGGCGACGTTCTTGCCTTCGTCCTTGAGGAAATGGTCGCGGACCTGCGCGAGCGCGGCGTCGGTGCGCGACGCGGTCGCTCCCGGCGGCAAATTGACCAGCGCGAAAGTGTAGCCCTGATCCTCGTCGGGGAGGAAGCCGGTCGGCAATTTGTAGAACAGGACTCCCAGGCCCGCGCAGATGATTGCGAACACGATGAAGGCGCGCGCGCGGTGATGCTCCACATAGCGCACGCCGTTCTGGTAGCGGTCGGCATTGCGTTTGAAGTTGCGGTTGAACCAGTCGAAGAAGCGACCGAAGAACCGGTACATCAGCCCTGTTTTCGCCTTGCGCTCCTTGTCCTCGCGGGATTCCAGGATCGTGGCGCAGAGCGCGGGCGTCAGGATCAGGGCGACCATCACCGACAGCGCCATCGCGGAGACGATGGTGATCGAGAATTGGCGGTAGATCACGCCGGTCGAGCCGCCGAAGAACGCCATCGGCACGAACACCGCGGCCAGCACCATCGCGATGCCGACCAGCGCGCCGGTGATCTCGTCCATCGATTTGCGGGCGGCATCCTTGGGCGACAGGCCTTCGGTCTCGATCAGGCGCTCGACATTCTCGACCACCACGATCGCGTCGTCGACGAGCAGCCCGATCGCCAGAACCATGCCGAACAAGGTGAGCGTATTGATCGAGTAGCCGGCGACATAGAGCACCGCGAAGGTGCCGAGCAGCACCACCGGCACCGCGATCGTCGGGATGATCGTGGCGCGCCAGTTCTGCAGGAAGATGAACATGACGATGAAGACGAGCACCACCGCCACGACCAGGGTGTGCACCACCTGCACGATCGAAAGACGCACGAACGGCGTCGAATCGTAAGGGTAGAAGATCTTCACGTCGGACGGGATCGTGGGCGAAAGCTGCGCGACGCGCGCCTTGACCCGTTCGACCGTGTCGAGCGCGTTGGCGCCGGGCGCAAGCTTGAGCGCGATGCCGGCCGCAGGCACCCCATTGAACAGCACGGTGAAGCCGTAGGTTTCAGGCCCGATCGCGACGCGCGCGACATCGCCCAGCCGGACGACCGACCCGTCCGGGTTGGACTTGAGCCGGACCTGCCGGAACTGATCGGGCGTGGTCAGCCGCGAAGCGATCGAGACCGACGCATTGAGCATTTGCTCGCGCGGCGCGGGCAGGCCGCCGATCTGGCCGGCGGAGACCTGCGCATTCTGCGCGCGGACGGCGGCCTCGACGTCGGCGATCGTCAGCTTGAAATTGTTGAGCTTGAGCGGATCGACCCAGATGCGCATCGCATATTGCGACCCGAAAATCTGGGTGTCGCCGACGCCCTGGACGCGGCTCAATGGATCCAGCATGCGTGAGGTAATCATGTCGGCCAGATCGCTGGTCGAGTAGCGGCCATTAGGCGAGTAGAGGCTGACCACGACCAGGAAATTGGCGGCGGTCTTGCTGACGCGCACGCCCTGCTGCTGCACTTCCTGCGGCAGCAGGGGCAAAGCCGCTTGCAGCTTGTTCTGGACCTGGACCTGCGCGATATCCGGGTTAGTCCCCTGTTCGAAGGTGACCGTGATCGACACGGTTCCGGCCGACGAGCTGGTCGACGACAGATAGCGCAGATTGTCGACCCCCTTGATTTGCTGCTCGATAATCTGGGTCGTCGTATTTTCGAGCGTCTGCGCGTCCGCGCCGGGATAGGTCGCCGTGATTTGGACCTGTGGCGCCGCGATCGCGGGGAATTGCGCGATCGGCAGCGTGCGGATCGCCAGCACGCCGGCCAGCATCAGCACGATCGCGATCACCCATGCGAAGATGGGCCGGTCGATGAAAAAGCGTGCCACGATGCGGCCCTATTGCCCGGCCGCGGCCTGCGCCGCCTTCGAAGGCGCGGGCGGAGGCGTCCAGGCCACCGGCTTCACCGCGGCGCCGGGCTGGAGCATCATCGTGCCGTCCATCACCAGCCGGTCGCCGGGTTTGAGCCCGCTCGTGACCAGCCAATTGCTGCCGATCGCACGCGATGTCGTGAGCGGACGGATCTCGAGCTTGTCGCCCGCGCCCACTACGTAGACCGTCGGATTGCCTTTCTCGTCGCGTGTTACCGCCTGCTGCGGGGCGAGGATGCCCTGTGCCTGCGTGCCCTCCACCAGATGCGCGCGGACATACATGCCGGGCAGAAGCAGTCCCTGGGGATTGGGGAAGATCGCGCGCAGAGTGACCGTGCCGGTATCCTGCGCGACGGTAACGTCGGAGAATTGGAACTTGCCTTCGCGGCCATAATCGCTGCCGTCCTCGAGTGTCAGGCCGACGCGCGCGGCGCCGCCGTCGCGCGACACCTGGCCGGCGAGCAATTGCCTGCGCAGCCGCAACACGTCGACGCTCGACTGGTTGATATCGACATAGATCGGGTCGAGTCGCTGGATCGTGGTCAGTGGCTGCGTCTGGGCGGCGGTAACAAGCGCGCCGACGGTGAAGGTCGATGCGCCGATCCGGCCGGAGATGGGTGCCTTTATCGCGGTGCGGCGCAGATTGATTTCGGCCGACTGGAGCGCTGCCTTCTGGGCGGCGACATCGGCTTTCGCCTGATTGGCGGCGGCGACCGCATTTTCATAATCCTGGCGCGCGATCGCGTTGATCTTGACCAGGTCGCCATAACGCTGCGCGAGCGCGGCGGTCGAAGCGATATTGGCCTGGGCGCGCACCAGCGCTGCGCGCGCATTGGCGGCCGCTGCGGCATAGGGCGCGGGATCGATCTGGTAGAGCGTCTGGCCCGTATGAACCGTCTCACCCTCCTGGAACAGGCGGCGGGTTATGATGCCGTCCACCTGTGGACGCACCTCCGAGCTTTCGAAGGGTGAGGTGCGGCCGGGCAGTTCGGTCGTCAGGGTGACGGGCTGCATCTGCACGGCGACCACGCCCACTTGCGGGGGCGGTGGGGGTGGGGGCGTCTGCTTGCCGCATGCCGACAGCAACAGGGCCGCGACCAGAGCGGCCGAGGAGAACGAGCGCATGGGGGGTCCTCTCGTTTACAACAGGGTTCTATACCGATCGTTTCAGAGAAGCCAAGCCGCTATGTTGCGGCGCAATGGATTTTATCCGCGTTCGGACCTGACCGACGCTTCGATCCCGGTGAGATAGTCCGCCGAGATATTTTCCATAGCAATTACAAATACTTCTGGAACATCGTAGGAATGTAGCGTTGTCAGGCGTTGCGTTACCGCGTTGGCCAGATGGGCCGTCGTCTTGATATGCAGCCTGATTTCCGAAGCATATTCGGCCTTGTCTTGCCAGCGGTACCAGCTTTCGATCGGCGAGAACTGGACGCAGGCGGCGAGCTGTTCTGCAACCAGCGTCTCCACCGTCCGCGCCGCCTCCTCATGCGTGGCGGCTGTGGAGAGGATCAGGACCGCGCCGGACCCATGTCACGCGTCAGGATCGCCATGCGCGCGGATCATCCGCACTGCCACCAGGCGCCGCCGATCGCGTAGGCTATCGCGCCACGAAGGCCAGCAATAAGGACCTGCTGTCCGTCAGCGTCACGATCGGGGGACGCTGATCATCAGGATGAAGGCGCCCAGGACGGCGGCGCCCCGCCGATTGGCTATATCGTAGCCGGATCCGGCTCGCGCGGCCTTTTCCGGAAAGAGGGCCTGTCGGCCTGGGTCACAGTTTCAGTGCTTTCTGGCCGAGCAGGCTACGGTGCCGGCCATAGAGCAGGTAGATGACCAGCCCGATCGCATTCCACGCCAGGCACCATTCAATTGTCTTGGCAGGCAGGCTCGTGAACAAATAGAGGCAGCCCAGCACCGCGCCGGGGCCGACCAGCCAGGCCAAGGGCGCGCGGAAGGGGCGTTTGATGGCGGGGTCGCGGCGGCGCATCACCAGCATGCAGACCGCGACCGCGATGAAGGCGATCAAGGTTCCCGCATTGGCGAGCGCGGCGATCTGATCGATCGGCAGGATCCCCGCGAGGATCGAGACAAGCACTGCGGTCAGGATCGTGATCCGCACCGGCGTTCCGCGCGACGAGATGGCGGCGAGCCGCGTCGGCAGGAACCCGTCGCGCGCCATCACCAGGAAGATGCGGCTCTGGCCGTAGAGGAAACCGAGGATCACGGTCGGCAGCGCGATCACCGCGGCGATGGCGATGATGTGCGCGACCTGGCCCCTGCCCATTTCGCGCAGGATCAAAGCGAGCGGTTCGGGGCTGTTGGCGAAGCGGGTGTAAGGCAAGGCGCCGACTGCCGCGGCGGCGACCAGCACGTAGATGAGCGTGCAGGCCAGCATCGACCCGACGATGCCAATCGACAGGTCGCGCTCGGGGCGTTTGGCTTCCTCGGCCGCGGTCGAGATGGCGTCGAAACCGTAGAAGGCGAAGAAGATGATCGCCGCCCCCGCCATCACGCCGCGTGGCGTGCCGTCGGGCTCGACCACCTTGGCGAAACCGTGCGGCATGAAGGGGTGGAGGTTCTGCGCGTTGAAGGCGGGAAGCGCGACCGCGACGAACAAGGCCAAGGTCACGATCTTGATCGCGACGAGCAAGGTGTTGAGCCGCGCGCTTTCCTTCGTGCCGACGCAGAGCAGCCCCGCGACCACCGCGATGATGAAGATCGCCGGGATATTGGCGATCCCGCCCAACGCCGGCCCCATCGTTAACGCCTTGGGAAACCCCACCGCAGTCAGCAAGGGTGCGGCATAGCCCGACCAGCCGACCGCCACGGTCGACACGACCAGGCTATATTCGAGGATCAGGCTCCAGCCGACGATCCAGGCGATGGTTTCGCCCAACACGGCGTAGGAATAGGTGTAAGCGCTGCCCGCAGCGGGCATCATCGTCGCCATCTCGGCATAAGCCAGCGCGGCGCAGGCGCAGATCGCGCCCGCAATGGCGAAGGAAAGCAGGACTGCCGGACCTGCCCGGTCCGCGCCCACGCCGATCAGGGTCAGGATGCCCGTGCCGACGATCGAGCCGATGCCCATCGCCATAAGATGCGGCCAGGACAGGGTCGGCGTCAGGCGCGGCCCCGTCCGCACCGTCTCGATCGGCTTGCGCCTGTGCCATCCCGCCATGTCTTCCTCCGTTATAATTCTTTCAGCACGACATTGGTGTCGGCCAGCCGTGCCGGATCGGGGCTCTTGCCCTCCATCACGAGACCACGGCCCTGGACATAGTCGCGCACCGCGTTGACGCAGTCGAGCGCGATCACGCGACCCTGTTTGAGATAGACGACCGAGAAACTGCGCGCCGTCGGATCGCCGCGGGTGACAGTTGCGTCATGGCCGATCGAGAGCCCGATCGTCTGCAGGCGAAGGTCATATTGGTTCGACCAGAACCATGGGACCGCGTGATATTCGGTGTCGGTCCCAGTCAGGGTTTTGGCGACCGCATTGGCCATGTCGTTGGCATTTTGCACCGATTCCAGCCTGATCTCCGCACCGTCGGCGAAGGCGTTGGCGTGGAGCGCGCAATCGCCGATCGCGAAAATGTCGGGCAGAGAGGTTCGGCATTGTGCGTCAACCTTCACGCCGTTCCCGCCGGCAGCTCCGGCCGCAAGCAAAGGCTGCACCGAGGGGATAATGCCGATGCCGACGATCACCATTTCGCACGGCAGGGTTTCGCCGTCCGCGAGCCGGACGCCGGTCGCGCGGCCGTCCTGCTCCTCGATCGAGTCGACCATCGCACCGAGCCGGATATCGACGCCGTGCGCGCGATGTTCGGCCTCGTAGAAGCGCGACAATGGCTCGCCCGCGACACGCGCCAGCACGCGATCGAGCGCCTCCAGCACGGTGACCTGCTTGCCGAGCTTGGTCAGCACTGCCGCCGCTTCCAGACCGATATAACCGCCGCCGATCACGACCACGCGGGTCGTGGCGCCAAGCTCGCTTGTCAGCCGGTCGACGTCCGCGCGCGTACGGATCGCGTGGACGCCAGCCAGTTCATGGCCTGAGCAAACGAGCGAGCGGGGGCTGCCGCCGGCGGCCCAGATGAGCGTGCTATAGCCAATCGTCGCGCCATCGCCGGTCGTCACTGTGTGCGTCTGCGGATCGACCGAAACGACGCGCTTCGCCGTAAGCAACGCGACATCGCGTTCGGTCCAGAAGGCAGCCGGGCGGATCAGGATGCGCTCGAACGGCTTGTCGCCGGCGAGATAATCCTTCGATAGGGGGGGGCGCTCATACGGTATTTCGGGTTCGTCGCCGACGATCGCGATCGACCCCGCATATTTGTTCTGGCGCAGCGCGATGGCGGCCTGTGCGCCGGCATGGCCCGCGCCGACGATCAGGATATCGTAATCGCTCATATAAGCCGCGCGGCGTGCCAGGCGAGATGATCGGCCATGAACGTCGTCACGAAATAATAGGAATGGTCATAACCCGGACGCAGGTTGAGCGTGAGGTCGATGCCCGCGTCGGCGCACGCCTTGCGCAGCAGATCGGGGCGCAATTGCTCTTCGAGGAATTGGTCGTCCGCTCCCTGATCGATCAGCAATTCGGGGAAGCGCGCTCCGTCCTCGATCAGCGCGACGGTGTCATGCCTGCGCCACGCGTCTTGGTCCGGACCGAGATAGTTTCCCAGCGCCTTTTGTCCCCACGGCACTTGCGATGGCGCGACGATCGGCGCGAAAGCGGAGACCGACCGCAACCGTTCCGGATGGCGCAACGCGACGGTCAGCGCGCCATGCCCGCCCATCGAATGACCCATGATCGCCTGGCGCTTCCGGTCCGCAGGAAAATGGGCGAAGAGCAGCGCCGGCAATTCCTGCGTTACGTAGCTCCACATCCGATAGTTGGCGGCCCATGGCTCCTGTGTCGCATCGACATAGAAGCCGGCGCCCAGCCCGAAATCATAAGCGCCGTCCGGGTCATCGGGCACGTCGTCACCGCGCGGCGACGTATCGGGCGCGACGAAGATCAGGCGATGCTTCGCGCAGGCGGCGCGATATTCGCCTTTCTCGGTGACGTTGGCATGGGTGCAGGTCAGGCCGGACAGCCACCACACGACAGGCAATTTTTCGCCATCCTCATGCGCGGGCACGAAGACCGAGAAGGTCATGTCGGTGCCCGTTACCGTCGACCTGTGGCGATACACGCCCTGGACGCCATCGAACGATTTCGCGGCGGACAGCTTTTCCAGGCTCATCGAAACACCACCGTCTTGCCGCCGTTCAAAAATACGCGTCGTTCGCCGATCGCGTTGATTGCGCGCGTCAGCACCCGCGCCTCGATATCGCGGCCGATGTTGATCATATCATCGACCGAAGCGCGATGATCCACGCGCTCGACCGCTTGTTCGATGATCGGCCCCTCGTCGAGGTCCGCGGTCACGAAATGCGCGGTGGCGCCGATCAGCTTCACGCCGCGTGCATGCGCCCGATGGTAGGGCCTGGCGCCCTTGAAACCCGGCAGGAAGCTGTGGTGGATATTGATGCAGCGATGCGCCAGCCGGCCTACGAAATCGGCGGTCAGCACCTGCATGTAGCGCGCGAGCACCAGATAGTCCGCGCCGGCATCGGCCATCACCTGCGCGATCGCGCGCTCCTGCGCGTCGCGATTCGACACATCGACCGGCAAATGGTGCCAGGGCAGCCGATGCCATTCGACCAGCCCGCGCAAATCGTCATGGTTCGACACGACAGCGGCAATTTCAGCAGACAGGGTACCGCTTTCCCAGCGATGGAGCAGGTCGTTCAGGCAGTGCGAGCCCTTCGACACCGCGACCACCAGCCGCGGACGAGCGGACGCGGGATGCAGCGACCAGTCGAGGTCGAAGCGCTTGCCCACCGGCGCGAAGGCATCGCGCAGCCGCTCTTCGTCGTCGGGGAAAAGCGGGCCGCCCGACTTGAACACGACGCGCATGAAGAAGCGGCCGGTCTCCAGGTCGGCATATTGCTGGCTGTCGATGATGAAGCCATCACGCTCGGCCAGGAAACCGCTCACGCCCGCGACGATACCGACGCGGTCGAAACAGGCGAGCGTGAGCGTCCAGGACGAGGACCGCATCGGCGCTCGGCCCCTCAGCCCGCGTCGGGATTGGGCGTGAAAGCGCAAATCTTGTTGCCGTCGGGATCGCGCAGATAGGCACCGTAGGGTTTGCCCGGCACAGTGTCGCGCACGCCGGGAGCGCCGTCGCAAGTGCCGCCAGATACGAGGCCGGCGGCATGGAAGGCATCGACCTCTGCGGTGGTCTTGGCCTTGAAGCCGATCGTGCCGCCATTTGCATGGTTGGCGGCCTCACCATTGGCCGGGCGGCCGACGCCGAAGCCGGTATTGCCATCAGAGAAGAAGGTATGGTCGCCATATTGCTGCGACTCATGCCCGATCGTGCCGAGCACGGCGGTGTAGAATTTGCGCGATTTCTCGACGTCATTCGCGCCGACCATGACGTGGGTGAACATGCCTGGCTCTCCTTAGTAAACAACGACGCTGCGGATGCTCTCGCCCGCATGCATTAAGTCAAAGCCCTTATTGATCTCTTCGAGCGTCAGCACGTGGGTGATCATCGGGTCGATCTCGATCTTGCCCGACATGTACCAGTCGACGATCTTGGGCACGTCGGTGCGGCCCCTGGCGCCGCCGAATGCGGTGCCGCGCCAGTTGCGTCCGGTGACGAGCTGGAACGGCCGCGTCGCGATCTCCTTGCCCGCTTCGGCCACGCCGATGATGATCGATGTGCCCCAGCCGCGATGGCAGGCCTCGAGCGCGGTGCGCATCACCTCGGTATTGCCAGTGCAGTCGAACGTATAATCCGCGCCGCCATCGGTGAGGGCGAGGATTTCGGCAATGATCGCGGCGCGATCCTTGCCGCGACCATCGACGAAATGGGTCATGCCGAAGCGGCGACCCCATTCCTCGCGGTCCGGATTGATATCGACGCCGACGATCAGCCCTGCACCCGCAAGCCGCGCGCCCTGGATCACGTTCAGCCCGATCCCGCCCAAGCCGAACACGACCACATTGTCGCCGACCTGGACCTTGGCGGTGTTGACCACCGCGCCGACGCCGGTGGTGACGCCGCAGCCGACATAGCAGCTGGTCTTGAACGGTGCGTCCTCACGGATTTTCGCCACCGCGATCTCGGGCAAAACGGTGAAGTTCGAGAAGGTCGAGCAGCCCATATAATGGAAGATCGGCTGGCCCTTGTAACTGAAGCGGGTCGTGCCGTCGGGCATCAGCCCCTTGCCCTGGGTCGCGCGGATCGCGGTGCAGAGGTTGGTCTTGCCCGAGAGGCACGATTTACACTGGCGGCATTCGGGCGTGTAGAGCGGGATGACATGATCGCCGGGTTTCACGCTGGTCACGCCGGCGCCGACCTCGCGCACTATCCCTGCGCCTTCATGGCCGAGGATCGAGGGGAAGATGCCCTCGCTGTCGAAGCCATCGAGCGTGTAGGCATCGGTGTGGCAGATGCCGGTCGCCATGATCTCGACCAGAACCTCGCCCGCTTTGGGGCCTTCCAGATCGAGCTCGACGATTTCGAGCGGTTTCTTCGCCTCGAACGCAACCGCGGCGCGGGTTTTCATGGCCTTCCCTCCCGACTGAGTCCCTCGGGGCTGGCGATGACGCGGCGGCTGCCGAAAGGCAAGCGCAGGACTGGATTGCTTCGCTGCGCCCGCAATGGCGGAGGGCCTAGCCAGCTGGCGAGGGCAGCGCCTCGACCAATTGGTCACCCCCCAATGTCTGATAAAGCGCGACCAGATTCTGCGCCCTGACAAGGCGGATATTCACCATCGTCTGCCGCGCGGAATAATAATCGCGTTGGGCGACGAGCGTGCTCAGATAAGGATCGATCCCTTGCCGGTAGCGCGCGGTGCCGAGCGTGAGCGTGTCCTGGGCCGCGGTCAGGTTGAGCTCGTCGGCGGCGGCTTCGGCATCGATCGTGCCGCGCCGCGCGAGCGCGTCGGAGACTTCGCGGAACGCGGTCTGGATCGATTTCTGATAGGCCGCGAGAGAGGCGTCCCGCTGCGCCTTCGAATAAGCGAGATTGCCCGCATTGGCGCCCCCGTCGAAGATCGGGAGCGTGGCGGACGGCGCTACTGTCCAGGTGAAGGCGCCACCGGAAAAGAGGCTCGATAAGCCCGCGCTGGCGAGCCCGGCGATCGCGGTCAACGACACGCGGGGGAAGAAGGCGGCGCGCGCCGCGCCGATCCGGGCGTTGGCCGCGCGCAATTGATATTCGGCCTCGACCACGTCGGGACGGCGCAGAAGGATCGCGGAATCGAGGCCGGCGGGAAGCTCCGACAGGCTGCCGTCGGCATCCTCTATCGTGGCCGGAAGTTGGGCATCCGCGACGGGAGCGCCAATCAGCAATTGCAGCGCGTTGACGTCCTGCGCCACCAACGTCTGCTGGCGTGCGCGATCCGCCTGCGCGGTGGCGAGGACGGTCTGCGCCTGGCGCAAGTCCGTGCGCGGCGCGACGCCGCCGTTGAGCCGCGCCTGGGTCAGGTCGACCGAGGTCTGGGCGCTTTTCTCGGTATCCTGGGCGATCAGCAGCAGGCTTCGGTCGGCACCGAGCTTGAGCCAGGCGTCGGCGATATTGGCGACCAAGGTCAGCCGCGTTGCGCGCGCCGCGGCATCGCTCGCCAGATATTGATCGAAGGCCGAATGGGACAGGCTGCGAATCCGCCCGAACAGGTCGATCTCCCACGCGGTCGTCCCCGCCTGGAGGTCATAGCTGGTCGTGTGCCCGCCATTGCCATTATTGTTCGATCCGGCGCCGCCGCTCGACCCGCCGACGCTTTGCCCATTGTCGCCGGTATGGCGCAGCGTGGCGCCCGCGCTGGCGTCGATCGCAGGGAAGATGTCCGCGCGCTGGACGCGGTACAGCGCGCGCGCGGATTCGATGTTCGCGAGCGTCTGACGAAGATCCTGATTGTTGGAGAGGGCCTGCGCGATGATCGCCTGCAATCGCGGATCGCGGAAGATGTCGCGATAGCTTAAGCTCGGGAGCGCGGCCTCGCTTTGGCGGAGATAGGCATCGCCTGACGGGAAACGCGGTGGGACCGCAGGCGTCGGCCGCGCATAATGCGGCTCGAGCGTGCAGCCTCCGAGCGCGGAGAGGGCGAGCATGAGGCCGAGCCGCTTCATGCCGGCCGTTGCCCGTCCTCGGCGGCGCGCTTCGCCTCGATCTCGCGATGGCGCTGCTCGTCGGCCGCGGCGCGCTCTTCGGGCGTGGGCGATTGCTTGCGGAAGATCTTGCGCACCAGCACGAAGAACATCGGGATGTAGAAGATCGCGAGCGCGGTCGCGGTCAGCATGCCGCCGATCACCGCTGTCCCGATCTCGATCCGGCTGCGCGCCCCCGCGCCGCTGGCGATGACCAGCGGAAACACGCCGAACATGAAGGCAAGGCTGGTCATGACGATTGGACGCAGGCGGATGCGCGCGGCCTCCAGCGCGGCCTCGAGCGGGCTTTTGCCATGATGTTCGGCCTGCTCGGCGAATTCGACGATCAGGATCGCATTCTTCGCCGACAGACCCATCGTGGTGAGCAATCCGACCTGGAAATAGACGTCGTTGGTGAGACCGCGCAGGCCCACCGCGATCGCCGCGCCGACCAGCCCGAGCGGCATCACCAGCATGACCGCGAAGGGGATCGACCAGCTTTCGTAAAGCGCTGCGAGGCACAGGAACACGACCATCAGCGACAGGGCGTACAGGATCGGCGCCTGCCCGCCCGACAATTGCTCCTGATAGGAGATGCCCGACCAGCCGACCGTGGTACCGGGTATCTTGGCTGCCATCTGCGCGATGATGCGCATCGCGTCGCCCGAACTGTGCCCGGGCGCGGCCTGCCCCTGAATCTCGTAGGATGGATTGCCGTTGAAACGGCTGAGCGTGTTGGGCGCGATCGACCAATGCTGCGATGAGAAAGCCGAGAAGGGGGTCATCGTTCCGCTCGCATTGCGAACATACCAGTCGCCGATATCCTCAGGCCGCGCGCGGAAGGGTGCGTCGCCCTGGACGTAGACGCGCTTGACGCGCCCGCGATCGACCCAGTCGTTGACGTAGCTGCCGCCCCAGGCGGACGAGAGCGTCGTGTCGATATCGCTCTGGTTCAGGCCGAGCGCGCCGGCTTTTTCCGCATCGATATCGACCGAGAGCGTCGGCGTGCTCGGCAGGTTGTTGAGCCGTACCGCGGTAAGCCGGGGGTTGGCCCGCGCCTCGGCAACAAGCTGATTCACGCGCTGCTCGAATTCGTCGCGGTCGATGCCCCCGGTGTTCATCAGCTCCATCGTGAAGCCGCTCGACTGGCCGAGACCGCGCACCGCGGGCGGATTGAGCGCGTAGAATTCGACGTCGCGCATCTGCCTGCCCAGATCGCGCATCGCCCGCTGCGCGATCGACTGCGCCGAACGCTCCGAGCCCGGCCGTTCGTCCCAGGGCTTGAGCGCGAGGAAGCCGCGGCCGACATTCTGACCGCTGCCCTGCTGGTTGCCGCCGACCGCGAGCAACGCGGCGGCGGTGTCGTCCTTTTCCTTGCCGAGGAAATAATGCGAGATCGTCTCGGCCGCCTTGAGCGTGCGCGCCTGGGTGGCGCCCTGCGGCAGCGTGATCTGGATCTGCAGCCCACCCTGATCCTCGACGGGCAGGAAGCTGGTGGGCAGGCGAATGAAGAGCACGATAAGGAGCGCGAAAATCAGCGCATAGGCCAGCATCGCCCGGCCGATATGCGCGACCATCCAGCCCACCGCGTCGCGATATTTCTCGGACATGCGGCGGAACCAGTTGTTGAATTTCTCGCCATATTCATGCGCCTTGCGCATCACGATGTTTCCGCCCGAGCGCGCGTCCTCGTCGGGGCGCTTGAGCAAAGTCGCGGCCAAGGCGGGCGAGAGGACGAGCGCGACCATCACCGACAGCGCCATCGACGAGACGATCGTGATCGAGAATTGGCGGTAGATCACGCCCGTCGACCCGCCGAAGAAGGCCATCGGCAGGAACACCGCCGACAGCACCAAGGCGATCGCGATCAATGCGACGTTGATCTCGGCCATCGATTTGATCGTCGCCTCGCGCGGGGAGAGATCGGGTTCCTCCTCCATCACGCGTTCGACATTTTCGACCACGACGATCGCGTCGTCGACGAGCAGGCCGATCGCCAGGACCATGCCGAACAGGGTGAGCGTGTTGATCGAGAAGCCGAAGGCGGCAAGCACGCCGAACGTGCCGAGCAGCACGACCGGCACCGCGATCGCGGGAATCAACGTCGCGCGCCAGCTCTGAAGGAAGACGAACATCACCACGACGACCAGCACGATCGCCTCGATCAGCGTTTGCACCACTTCCTTGACCGACAATTTGATGAAGGCGGTGGCGTCGTAGGGGAAGGCGTATTTGTAGCCGGGCGGGAAGGCCGCCGAACGCTGGATGATATATTTGCGCACCAGCTCGGACGTCTTGAGCGCGTCGGCGCCGGGCGCGAGCTGGACGGCGAGGCCGGCGCCGGGATGCCCGTTGATGCGGCTAATGCTCGAATAATTTTCGCTGCCGAGCTCCAGCCGCGCTACGTCCTGCAACAATATCTTCGAGCCGTTGGGCTGTGACTTGATCACGACGCGCTTGAACTGGTCGACCGAGGTAAGACGCGAGCGCGAGGTGACGATCGCGTTGAGCATCTGCGTGTCGGGCATTGGCTGCGCGCCGATCTGGCCCGCCGAAATCTGCGTATTCTGCGCCTGGAGCGCGGCGGTCACATCGTTCGGCTGGAGCGCATAGGTGCGCAATTTGTACGGATCGAGCCAGATACGCATCGCATATTGGCTGCCGAAGACGTTGAAGTCGCCGACGCCCTGAAGTCGGCCGAGCTGATCCTGCAGGTTCGAGACAAGAAAGTCGCTGACGTCGATGCTCGTCGACTTGTCGGTCTCGTCATAGATGCCGATCACCATCAGGAAATCGGGGTTCGACTTGGTGACGGTCAGCCCCTGTTGCTGCACCTGCTGGGGTAGCCGGGGCAGGGCCTGCTGGACCTTGTTCTGCACCTGGACCTGGGCAATGTCGGGATTGACTCCCTTGTTGAAGGTCACCGTTATCGTGACCTGCCCGTTCGAGTTGGACGTGGACGAGAAATAGATCATCCCGTCGATGCCGGTCAGCTGCTGCTCGATCACCTGCGTGACCGAGGATTCAAGCGTGGTCGCCGATGCGCCTGGATAGGACGCGCGGATATTGACCTGCGGCGGCGCGATGTCGGGATATTGTTCGACTGCGAGCGAGAAGATGCCGCCGATGCCGAGCATCATGACGATGATTGCGATCACCCATGCGAAGATCGGGCGATCGATGAAGATGCGGCTGATCATGCTGCGTCAGCCGGCGTCGTTTCCGGCACCCTTGCCGCCTTCGGCCGGCAAGGGCTGCGAGCCCGCGGGCACCGGACGTACCGGCTTGCCCGGCTTCACCTTGCCCAGCCCCTCGACGATCACCTTGTCGCCTGGCCTCAGGCCTGAGGTCACCAGCCAATTCGGCCCGATCGTCTGGTCGGCCGTGATCGTCCGGCTGACCGCCTTGTTGTCGGGTCCGACCAGCATCACCGTGGCGTGACCTTGCGGGTCGCGGCTAACGCCGGCCTGCGGCACCAATATGCCATTCGGCGTGGTCGCCTGGCTGAATTCGGCGCGGACATACATGCCCGGCAGCAATAGCCCGTGCGGATTGGGGAAGCGCGCGCGCAAGGTCACCGCGCCGGTGGCGGGATCGACCATCTCCTCGGCGAACTCGACAATGCCCTGATAAGGATAGTCGCTGCCATTTTCGAGCTTGAGGCGAACCGCCGCGGCCGATGGCACAACGCCGCTGTGCGAGGCGAGCGACTGGCGGAGCTGGAGCAGGTCCGCGCTCGACTGCTGGATATCGACATAGATCGGGTCCAGCCGCTGGATCGTGGTCAGCGGACCGGTCTGGCCGGAGGTGACGAGCGCCCCGGTGGTGAAGAGCGAGCGGCCGATGCGCCCGGTGATCGGCGCGGGCACCCGGGTGAAGCGCAGGTTGATCCGCGCGGTCTCCAGCGCGGCGGAATTTTGTGCGACCCCGGCATTGGCCTGGCGCGCGGCGGCGAGCGCGTCGGTATAATCCTGTTGCGCGACCGCCTGCATCTGCGCGAGCGGCTTGTAGCGATCGGCCTTCACCACCGCGGCCTGCCGCGCCGCCTGCGCCGCCTGCAGATTGGCCTGTGCCTGGTTGACCGATGCGCGATAAAGACTGGGGTCGATCTGGTAGAGCGTCTGCCCCTGGTGGACGATCGCCCCCTCGGTGAAGAGCCGCGCCTGGATCACGCCCGAAACCTGGGGACGAACCTCCGAGATCTCGAATGCGGCGGTCCGCCCGGGCAGTTCGACCATCAGCGGCACCGCTTTGGCCTGCACCACGATGTAACCCGCCTCCGGTGTCGGTGCCGCCGCCGGTTTCTTATCGCCGCATGCCGACAGGCTCAGCGCGGTGGCGCCGGCGAGAAGCAAGGCGAGGCGGGATGGAAGTGCAGCGCGACTCGCGTTCCTTGGCGCATGTGAAGAGCCGCAAAAGCCTGGCCGCAAGAGATAAAGATGCAAAAGGGAAGCCTCGGACCTGAAACAGCCGACCCTACCAAAGGTCATATATCGAAAGGCCATACTCGCGCTGCGTTGCAGCGGGAAGTGGGCGAAAGGTCGATTGCGCCAAAAAATGACAGGGTTCGAACCGATCGGTTCGCCGTCACAACACGCCGGGAAAGGCTCCGCCGTCGATCAGCAGATTCTGGCCGGTGATGAGGCCGGCGTGGACCGAGCAGAGGAAGGCGCAGGCCGCCCCGAACTCCTCCGGCGTGCCGAGCCGCCCGGCGGGCACCTTGGCGATCCGCTCCTCTCGCGCCTGGTCGAGGCCGATGCCGCAGTCCGCCGCGCGTTTCCGGTCGATCGCGGTCCCGCGCGCGGTATCGAACGATCCCGGCAGCAGTCCGTTGATCGTGACATTGGCGTGCGCGACCTGGCGCGCGACGCCGGCAAGGAAACCGGTCAGGCCAAGGCGTGCGCCGCTCGACAAATCGAGGCCGGCGATCGGCATCTTGACCGACCCCGAGGTGATGTTGACGATGCGGCCGAAGCCGCGTGCCATCATGCCGTCGATCACCGCTTGCACCATCGCGATCGGGGTCAGCATATTCGCCTCGATCCCGGCGAGCAGCTGCTCGCGGCCTAGCGCCCGGAAATCCGCCGGCGGAGGGCCGCCATTATTGTTGACTAATATATCGACCACGCCCGCTGCCTCCAGCAAAGCGGCGCGGCCCTGTTCGGAGCCGACATCGGCGGCTACGGGCACGATCTGTGCCCCGGTCGCCCCCTTGATCTCGGCCGCGGTGCGTTCGACCATTTCCGCGTCCCGACCATTGACGATCACGCGCGCCCCGGCGGCGGCAAGCGCCTCGGCACAGCCGCGGCCAAGACCCTGGCTCGATGCGCAGACCAGAGCGGTTCGACCCTTGATGCCAAGATCCATGACATATCCTCATTCGCGAAGCCCGTCTCGCCATGCTGCCGTGCCGCTGTTCGATGCAAGCCCCGCGTCCGCCAAGCGTTTAGATTATGGCAACCATAGGTCGTTAGAGGTGCTCCTGCCTTGGAGAGCGGCTTGATTGAAACGGGTCAGACTATGAACGCGCGTACCGCGGAACGCCGGACGACTGGTGCGCCAAGCACCATGCGAACCGACGGCTGCACGCCCGTCGATGTGGTGGTGCTCGACATTTCGCGCTCGGGCGTCCGCATCATGACCGACGCCGCGCTCGATATCGGGCAAGAAATCACGATCGGTCTGGCGGGGGCGGGAGTCACCCGCGCGTTCGTCAGCTGGGGCCGGAACGGCGAATATGGTTGTGCTTTCGAGCGCCTGATCGCGCCCGAAGACGAAGCGCTCGCTTTCTCGCACGCGCCGGTGAAACGGCTCGGTATCTCCTCTCCCCCCCCCAGCGACGATGGGGAGGATTATCTGCGCGAACTCTATCGCCGCCATCGCGTCTGGGCGGTTCCCTGGGACGCGGTGCTGATGACGCTCGCGATGCTCGTCCTGGTCTGGGCTTTCTTCCAGCTTTAGCGCATCCATCGACGGCTCGACTGCTGCCATAATGGTGACAGTCAAGGTCTATAGCCTCCCGCCATGCTGGAGGACGCGCCGATGACCCTTGCCTTCAAACATGCGTCCAGCCCGGTCGGGCAGCTGACGCTGATCGCGGGTGACGCCGGACTGGTCGCGATCCTATGGGAGGATGATGCTCCTGACCGCGTGCGGCTGGGCGAGATGACGGCGCGGCCGGATCATTCGGTGCTGGCCGAAACCGAACGCCAGCTCGGCGATTATTTTGCCGGGCGCAGGCAAAGCTTTCGCGTGCCGCTGGATTTCAGAGGCTCGCCCTTCCAGAAGGCGGTGTGGCAGGCATTGCTCACCATCCCGTTCGGCCAGACGCGGACCTATGGTGAGATTGCCCGTCAGATCGGTTGCCCGAGCGCAGCGCGCGCGGTCGGCGCGGCCAATGGCCGCAATCCGATCTCGATCATCGCGCCGTGTCACCGCGTGCTGGGATCGAACGGCGCGCTGACCGGCTTTGCGGGCGGGCTTCCCGCCAAGGAATATCTGTTGGCCCACGAACGCCGCCAGGCCGTGATCTGAAGGAGGAAAAGATGAGCCAGCCCGAACGCTATGAACGCTTCCGCGCGCTGCACGACAGCCTGTTCATCATGCCCAATGCCTGGGACGGCACGTCGGCGCTGCTGCTCAAGCAAGCGGGCTTCCAGGCGCTCGGCACCTCCTCGGCCGCGATCGCGGCTGCGCTGGGACGGATCGACGGTGCGCATGCGGTCGGCCGCGAGGAGCATCTCGACCATGCCCGATTGCTGGGCGGACTCACGCGTCTGCCGATCAACGGCGATTTCGAGGATGGCTATGGTAACACGCCCGAGGATGTCGCGCGCACGGTCGAGGCCGCGATACAGGCGGGCCTCGCGGGAATCGGGATCGAGGATACGAGCGGCGATACCGAGCGGCCTATCCGAGACTTCGACGATGCGGTCGCGCGGATTGCAGCAGCGGCAAGGGTCGGGCGCGGGCGTATCCTGCTCACCGGCCGATGCGACAATTTCATCCAGGGGCGGCCGGATCTCGACGACACGATCCGGCGGCTTTCCGCGTTCGCCGAGGCGGGCGCCGATGTGCTCTACGCGCCCTATCCGGCCGACATGGCGGGGGTAAAGGCGATCGTGCGCGCGGTCGCGCCCAAGCCGGTCAACCTGCTGATCTCGCCCGCGGATGGGATCGTCCCGCTCGCCGAACTGGCGGCCGCGGGGGTAAAAAGGGTCAGCCTCGGCTCGGCGCTCTACATGAAGGTGATGGGCTCATTGCGCGATGTGGCGGAACAGCTGGCCGCGGGCAATCTCGACGCGCCATCGAACGGCATTTCGTTCGGCGAGGTGAAGGCATTGATCGCCGCCGCGACCCCAGTCTAAATCTTTCCTCTTGTCGAAAGCCGCCGGCGTCCGCACATCGGGCGGCGATGGCAGACCTTTATTCGACTTTGGGTGTGGCGCGCGGCGCGGACGAAGCCTCGATCAAGAAGGCTTATCGCAAGCTCGCCAAAGAACTGCACCCCGACCGCAACAAGGATAACCCCAAGGCCGCCGCGCGCTTTTCGGAGGTCACGCAGGCCTATGACCTGCTGATGGATAAGGACAAGCGCGCGCAATATGACCGGGGCGAACTCGACGAGCAGGGCAACCCCAAAATGCCCTTCGGCTTCGGCGGGCAGCGAGGCGGTGGACCAGGCGGGTTTCGCCCGACGCGCGGCGCGCCCGGTGGAGACGCGTTCGATTTCGGCGATGCGGCCGCAGCCGATTTCGGCGACATTTTCGAGGGCATTTTCGGCGGTTCGCGTCAGCAGCAATCTTCGCAACGCAGTGGGTTCAGCGGCTTCGGTGGGTTCGGCGCGCGCGCCAAGCCGCAGAAGGGCGCCGATACGGCCTACCGGCTCGCGGTCGATTTCGAGGATGCGGCCGCGCTGAAGCCGCAGCGCATCACGCTTCAGTCAGGCAAGACGATCGACCTCAAGATCACTGCCGAGGCGGTGGCGGGCACGCCCTTGCGTCTCGCCGGCCAGGGCGAGCAGGGGCCGGGTGGCGCGGGCGACGCAATGGTCAGCGTTGAGGTCAAGCCACACCGCTTCTTCACGCGCGATGGCGACGATGTCCGGCTCGATCTGCCGGTGCGGCTCGACGAGGCCGTGCTGGGCGCTCGGATCAAGCTGCCCACGGTCGAGGGTGCAGTAATGATGACGATCCCTGAAGGATCGACATCGGGCAAGGTGCTGCGCCTCAAGGCGCGCGGCTTCCATAAGCGCGGCGGTGGGCGTGGCGACCAGCTCGTCACGCTGATGATCGACCTGCCGGCCGACGACGAGGCGCTCAAGCAATTCGCCGAGACCTGGACGGGCGACGAGCAACGCAACCCGCGCGCGAACCTAGGCGTATAGGCCTCCAAAATAAGGAGCGTGCGTCATTCAGGAAATCTCGCCCGAATCGCCTGAGCGGCGCGGCGATCATATCGAACAGGACCGGCGCCATACGCGTCCGTTCAATGTCATCAAGCGCATCGCGGTGGGCGTCTATTCGGACGGGTTCATCCATGCGGGCAATCTCGCTTATCTCGCGCTGATCTCGCTCTTTCCCTTCTTCATCGTGCTCGCCTGGCTTGCGCATACGTTCGGTCACAGCGCTGATACGGCGGATGCGATCTACTCCTTCTTGCGCACGGTGCCGCTTTCGGTTCGCGATTTCCTACGTCAGCCTATCGACGAGGTGCTGAAGCAGCGGACGGGCGCGCTGCTGTGGATCGGCGGCCTCGTCGGGTTGTGGACTACGGGCAGTTTCATCGAGACGATCCGCGATATTTTGCGTCGTGCCTACGGTCTGCGTTTCTCCAAACCCTTTTGGCACTATCGGCTGGCCTCCGCGGCGTTGGTGATCGGCGCTGTGATCCTGATGCTGGCCGCATTCAGCGCGCAATTGTTCCTCACCGGTGTCGCCAACTTCCTGGATCGGATCATGCCGGCTTCAAACGATGTCATAGGCTGGATCGGCTGGACCAGGCTTGCGCCGCTCGCGGCCCTTTTCGCGGCCTTGTACCTGATCTTCTATTCGCTGACGCCCAGCAAATATCGCTGGACCAAATGCCCGAAATGGCCGGGCGCCGCCTTCACGGCCGTCTGGTGGGCGGGGGTGACCACGATCCTGCCCCCGACATTGACCTTTCTGGGCGGCTATGGCCGCACTTATGGCAGCCTGGCGGGCTTCATCGTCACGCTTTTCTTCTTCTGGCTGGTGGGTTTCGGACTGGTAATCGGCGCGCACCTTAACGCGGCACTGGCGGAGACCCCCGACGACAGCGTAAGGGGCAAGAGCCGAGCTTCGATGGAGGGATGATGGCCGGGCTGATGGAAGGAAAGCGGGGGCTGATCATGGGCCTCGCCAACGATAAGTCTCTCGCCTGGGGTATTGCCAAGGCCTTGAGCGCACAGGGCGCGGAGCTGGCCTTCAGCTACCAGGGCGCAATGATGGAAAAGCGTGTCCTGCCTCTCGCCGAGGAACTGGGCGTGCCCCATCTCATCGAATGCGACGTATCCGACGCCGTAAATCTGGAGCGCGCTTTCGCCGAACTGGCCGAAACCTGGCCGACGATCGACTTCCTCGTCCATGCGATCGGCTTTTCCGACAAGAACGAGCTGCGTGGTCTCTATGTCGACACCAGCCTCGACAATTTCCTGATGACGATGAACATCTCGGCTTATTCGATGGTTGCGGTGACGCGCCATGCGCGCAAGATGATGCCGGATGGCGGCTCGATCCTGACGCTGACTTATTATGGCGCGGAGAAGGTCGTACCCCACTACAACGTGATGGGCGTGGCCAAAGCGGCGTTGGAAACGAGCGTCAAATATCTCGCGATGGACCTGGGACCCGAAAATATCCGGGTGAACGCCATTTCCGCCGGCCCGATCCAGACTCTGGCGGCGCGTGGCATCGGCGATTTCAACTACATCCTCAAATGGAACCAGCTCAACAGCCCGCTCCGCCGCAACGTCACGATCGAGGAAGTGGGCGGTGCCGGTCTCTATCTGCTGTCCGACCTCGCCTCGGGCGTGACGGGTGAGATCCATCATGTCGATGCCGGCTACAACGTGATCGGCATGAAAGCGGAGGACGCACCGGATATCGCTTTGGTGTAAAAACCCCTCTCCCCTCGGGGAGAGGGAGGGTGAGGGCAAGATGAAGCAAGCCGCCGGGTCCGATGGTCTCGCCCGCGTTCGCCAGATGCGCCGGTCGGCAACCGAGCCCGAAGGACTGATCTGGAACGCGGTCAGGGGCCGCCGTCTTGGCCGCCTCAAGTTCCGCCGTCAGGTCTGGATCAAGTCCTATATTGCCGATTTTCTCTGTGCGGAAGCTAAGGTGGTCGTAGAGCTTGACGGATCGCAACACGGCGATGCCGCCGCCTATGACGAACGACGGGATGCATCATTTGCCGAAGCAGGCTATCGGACGCTGCGCTTCTGGAACAATGACGTGACAGGAAATCTGGACGGGGTGTTGGAAACCATTCTTCGTGCGTGCGAGGGGCACTTGCCCTCACCCTCCCGCCGCGTTGCGGCGGGCCGCTCCCTCTCCCCGGGGGGAGAGGGCTAATGTCGTTCAATTCCTTCGGCCGGGTATTCCGCTTTTCCACCTGGGGGGAGAGTCATGGGCCGGCGCTGGGCGCGGTGGTCGACGGCTGCCCGCCGGGGCTGGAACTGAGCGAGGCCGACCTCCAGCCCTGGCTCGACCAGCGGCGACCGGGGACGTCGCGCTTCACCACGCAGCGGCAGGAGCCGGACCAGGTCCGCATCCTGTCGGGCGTGTTCGAAGGGCGTACGACCGGCACGCCGATCAGCTTGATGATCGAAAATGTCGATCAGCGCTCGAAGGACTATTCGGAGGTCGCGCTCGCTTATCGGCCGGGCCATGCCGATTACACCTACGACGCCAAATATGGTTTTCGCGATTATCGCGGCGGCGGGCGCTCCTCGGCGCGCGAGACCGCGGCGCGGGTAGCCGCTGGTGGTGTTGCGCGGCTGGTGATCCCTGAAGTACGGATCAAGGCCTATCTGGTTGAGCTGGGCGGCGACGCGATCGACCGCGCGGCCTTCGATGCAAGCCAGATCGAAGCCAATCCTTTCTTCTGCCCGGACGTGGAGACGGCCGCGCGCTGGGAAAAGATCGTCGATGACGCGCGCAAGAGTGGCTCATCGGTCGGCGCGGTGGTCGAATGCGTGGCCGAGGGCGTTCCACCCGGCTGGGGCGCACCGATCTATGCCAAGCTCGACAGCGAGCTCGCCGCGGCGATGATGACCATCAACGCCGCCAAGGGGGTCGAGATTGGCGACGGTTTCGGCGCGGCGCGGCTGACGGGCGAGCAGAATGCGGATGCGATGCGGCCCGGGCCCGATGGCAAGCCGCATTTCCTCGCCAACCATGCCGGGGGTATCCTCGGCGGCATTTCATCGGGTCAACCGGTGGTGGTGCGCGTCGCGCTCAAGCCGACCTCGTCGATCCTGACGGCGGTCGAGACGATCGACCGTACGGGCGAAGCGACCGAAATCCGGACCAAGGGGCGCCACGATCCGTGCGTCGGCATCCGTGCCGCGCCGGTGGTCGAGGCGATGATGGCGCTGGTGCTTGCCGACCAGAAACTGCTGCACCGCGCCCAGACCGGACGGTAGACGAACGGTTTCGTCGGGCGGTGGATGGGCGACCTAAACCGCGCGTTCCGTCGAACGCATCGTCGCGACCGCGGCCTCGAGCGCCTCGGCGAGAGCACGGAGCGTGAAGGGCTTGCGCAAAACCTCGGAGCCCTTGAAGCTCTCCGCCTCGCCCGCCTCCCCGACATAGCCGGTGACGAACAGCAATCCGACTTCGGGGTGAGTAGCGCGGATCTGTCCGGCGAGTTCGGGGCCGGTCATACCCGGCATCACCACGTCGGTGATGACCAGGCCGATATCGTCGCGCTCCTCCAGCTGATCGATCGCCTCGGGGCCTGAGCCGCACAATATTGCGGGGTAGCCAAGCTCGGTCAAAGCGGTGCCTGTCGCCGCGCGGACGCGAGGATCGTCCTCGACCACCAGGATCGTGCCAACCTCGGCACTCGCTTTGGGCGTCGCGCCCGCCGGAGCGCGTACTGCGGCGCGCGCCTCGCCGGCATGGCGTGGAAGGTAGATGGAGACCGTCGTGCCATCGCCCAGCACCGACTGGATTGCCACCTCGCCGCCCGACTGGCGCGCGAAGCCCGAAATCTGGGAGAGGCCGAGACCGGTGCCCTGGCCGGCGGGCTTGGTCGTGAAGAAAGGCTCGAACACGCGTTCCAGCGTTTCCGGACTCATGCCGGTGCCGTTATCGGTGACCGTAATCCGCACATAGTCGCCCGCCGGAAGTGTCCCGACCTCGCTTTCCGCCAGGCTGACATTGGTCGCGCTCATGGCCAGTCGGCCCTCGCCGTCCATCGCGTCGCGCGCATTGACCGCGAGGTTCAGGATCGCGTTTTCGAGCTGATAGGCGTCGGCCCAAACCGGCCAGACATCGGCGGCGCTTTCGATCCGCACCTGGATACGCTCGCCGATCGTGCGGTCGAGCAGATCCGACATGTCGCGCAGCAACCGCCCTGGCGTGATCGCACCCGGCAGAAGCGGCTCGGCGCGCGCGAAGGAGAGCAGGCGGCGGGTGAGCGCGGCGGCGCGATTGGCACCTTCCAGCGCGCTGTCAATGTGGCGCGACGCCTCCTGCGCCTGCTCCTCGACCCGGCGCTTGGCCATTTCGAGCCCGCCCAGCACCACCGCAAGCATATTGTTGAAATCGTGCGCGATGCCGCCGGTCAGCTGGCCGACCGCTTCCATCTTCTGGAGCTGGCGCAATTTGGCTTCGGCCTCGGCGCGGTTGTGGCCTTCGGCGATCAGGCGAAGATTGGCGTCGCGCAGTTCGGCGGTCCGGTCGATCACCGCCTGCTCCAGCGCCTGCGCGCGGTCGGTCTCGATGTCGGCGATGTTGCGCGCGACACGGCGTTCGGCGAGCGCGCTTATCACCAGCCAGCCGAGCGCGATCACGGACAAAGCCAGCAACACCCCGACCAGCGAGAGCAGGCGCGCAAGATTGTTGGCGCGGTCGGCCCGATCGGCCGCGAAGTCGACCCTTTTGCCGAGCACCTTGTTTTCGGCATCGGCCATCGCCTGCAAGGTTACGCCGATATCCTTGAGCGTCGGGGATTTGCCCGCCACCGCGAATAGCGAGATCGCCGACCAGCCCTTCTTGATGCTGGCCAGCTGCGCGGGCGGCCCCAATTCCTCGCCGCGCTTCTCATAAAGCTCGCGCAGATGGGCGAGACGGGCGGCCTGGACCGGATCGTCGTGGACGAGGTCGCCCAGATCGTCGAGCATCGAACCCACACGACGCCATTGGTCGTAATAAACGGTGCCGGTATCGCGATCCCCGTTGATCACGTAACGGCCGAGCGCGGCCTCGGCCTGGCCGAAGGCGCCGCCGATCTGACCGGTCACCACGACGATATCGTAGCTATGCTGCTTGCGCGCGAGCGCGGCGTCGCGCTCGTGATTGGATCGCTGCACCAGCGTCAGCAAGGCGGCGAGCAGGAAAGCCGCGACAAGCGCAACCATGCCGCCGAGCAGCTTGACTCTGATCTGCGGCTCATCACCCGCTGGTGAGGACGTGTCGTCGCTCATGGCCAATTTTGCCATAGCCGGAAGCGTCACCATCGGAAAGGGTTCTGTCCCGTAACGGTTTCCGGACGCACGAATATTTCGGTCAGGCGATGCAGCCGACCGCGCGACCCGCCGCCGCGAAGATCGCGAGGATCTGGCCGACCTGCTCGTCCGAATGCTCGGCGCAGAGCGAACAACGCAGCAGATAGGTGCCTGCGGGGGTTGCGGGCGGACGCGCCAGGTTCACGTAGAGCCCGCCTTCGAGCAGGGCCTGCCACAGCATCACGGCCTTTTCCTGATCCGGGAGCATTACCGCGATGATCGCGGATTGCGCGGTCTCGGTCGCGATCGTGTAGCCCAGGTCTCGCAGGCCCTGGTGAAGGCGCCTGCTGTTCTTCCACAGATGCGCGCGCTTGTCGCCAGCATGCATCAGCTTGCGGATCGAGGTCGCGGCGGTGGCGACGACCGACGGCGGCAGCGATGCGGTGAAGACATAGGGTCGGCAGACGAGGCGCAGCACTTCGAAATCGGGATGGTTGGAAACGCAGAAGCCGCCGACCGTGCCGACCGACTTGGAGAAGGTGCCGACCACGAAGTCGATGTCCTTCTCGCAGCCCAGCTCCTCATAGACGCCGCGGCCATTGGGGCCGAAGAAGCCCATGCCGTGCGCCTCGTCGCAGAGGATCATCGCGCCATGCTTCTTCGCGACCGCGACCATTTCGGGCAAGGGCGCGATGTCGCCGAACATCGAATAGACGCCCTCGAGCACGACCAGCTTGCCCGCCTCTTTCGGCAAGCGGCCGAGGCGCTTGTCTAGATCCTCGACGCTGTTGTGGCGGAAACGGACGATTTCGGCATTGCCGAGCCAGCAGCCGTCATAGATCGACGCGTGGCTGTCGGCGTCGAGGATGATGTAGTCGCCCTTGCCCGCGAGCGTGGAGATCACGCCGAGATTGGCTTGGTATCCGGTCGAGAAGACGATCGCGTGATCGGTCCCGTAAAATTCCTTGAGCGCGTCTTCGCACTCCTTGTGACCCTGGTAGGTGCCGTTGAGCACGCGGCTACCGGTAGTGCCCGATCCGAACTTTTCCAGGGCGTCCTTGCCCGCCGCGATCACGTCGGGATCGAAGGTCATGCCCATATAATTGTAGGTGCCGAGTAGGATCGTGTCCTTGCCCTGGATCACCGCGAGCGTGGGCGATTTCACCTCGGTCATCACGATCGAGAAGGGGTCGCGCACGCCGGTCGCGAGCAATGCCTCGCGCTCGTTGATCAGCGGTTTGAACTTGCTCAGCAGGTCATGCGGACCGCTGGGGTTCGGCAGATCCGCGAGCGTTGTGTCCTCGGGCGTGTCGATCGCATCGGTCATCACTTGTCCGTCAGCTTGCGAATCGTCGCGACCAGCTGGCCGACCGTCTCGATCTCGGCCTGCATGTTCATCGTGATGAGGATGTCGAACTCGTCCTCGACCGCTGCGACGAAGTCCATCACCGTCAGGCTGTCCCACTCCAGGTCGGTGGCGAAGGTGGTGGCCTCGGTAAGCTCGACGCCCTTCTTGTTGAAGGGCTCGATCTGCTCGGCGACGCGCTCGAAGATGTCGTTGTCGGTCATGGTCAGCCTTTACGAAACGTGAGGGCCGATTGCCAAGCGATTGCGGCAGCAAGGGGGCGGAAATGGTAGCAGTCCGTGGATTGGGAGGATGCTATATCCGGATCCTCCCCCGGAGGGGGTTAGTCAAAGCCACCCCTCGGCCTCATACCAACGCGCGGTGGCGGCCAGCCCGTCCTCGGTCAGGATCTGCGGCAACCACAGATTGGCCGGAGGACGCGCATGCGGACCTGCGACCCAGTCGGGATGACAGAAATAATTGACCCGATCCCGGGTCAGCTTGGCCTTTTCGCCGCGGATCGCCTTGTCGATCCGCACGCCGGCCATCAGCAGCGCCTTGGGCAAGGGTAAAGCGAGCACGCGGCGGTGGACCGCACGGCCGACCGCGCGGGCGAATTCGACCGGGGTCCAGCCATTCTCAAGGCCATCGTCCGGTTCGAAGATGTGGCCGGGATCGCCGGCGAGACAGCCGAGCAACAGCCGGCACAGGTCGCGCACATGGATCACCGAAATACGCCCGCCGGGCGGCAGCGGCAGCACGCCCCGCTTGGCGAAGCGGAACAGGTCGAGCATCTCGCGGTCACGCGGGCCGTAGATGGCGGGAGGGCGGACGATCGTCCAATCGAAAGTCGACGCGATCACGGGCGCTTCCGATTCGCGCTTGGAGCGCCCGTAGGCGGAGAGTTGCGGCTCGCGCGCCGACAGCGACGAGACGTGGACGAAGCGGCTGATGCCCGTGCCCGCGGCGGCGGCCAGCATATTCTCCGTGCCGACGACATTGCCCTGGCGGAATTCCTCCGCGCTGCCGTTGATCACGCCCGCGACGTGGATCACCGTGTCGCAACCGGCGCAGAGCGCGGCGAGGCTATCGGGTCGGTCGAGCGCGCCCTCGATCCAGGTCACGCCTTGCTGCGGCTCCTGCGCGCGGCGGGTGAGGGCGTTGACCTGATGGCCTTCGGCCAGCGCCATCTCGATCAGATGCGATCCGACGAAGCCCGTCCCGCCCGTAATCGCGATCCGCATCAGAGCAGGACCATATGGTCGCAATGGATCAGCGCCGCGCGCGGGGCGTAGCCGAGCAAGGCGGCGTGCGCGTCGCTGCGATGGCCGACGATGCGCGCCGCGTCGGCGGAATCATATTCGCTGAGGCCGCGGGCGATCCTCAGACCCTTCGCATCGGCGATCTCGACCACGTCGCCCCGCGCGAACTGGCCGTCGACCCCGGTCGCGCCCGCGGCGAGCAGGCTCTTGCCCTGGCGGAGCGCATGGACCGCACCCTCGTCGATCGTGATGCTGCCGCGCGCGGTCAGCCGACCCGCCAGCCACGCTTTTCGCGCGCGCGCGGCCTTCTCCGCCACGAACAGGCTATGACGGGCCGGGGCGGTCAGAGGGTGATCGATCCGCCCGCTCGCGATGGCGAGGTTGGCGCCCGCCGCATTGGCAATCCGCGCCGCCTCGATCTTGGAGACCATGCCGCCCGATCCCATGCCCGAGGCCGACCCGCGATCCGCCATCGCTTCGATCGCGGCGTCGATTTTGTCGATCCGCGCGATATGGATCGCGCCTGGCAATGCCGGATTGCGGTCATAAAGCCCGTCAATATCGGACAGCAGGATCACACCCTGCGCAGCTGCGGCCTGCGCCACGCGCGCGGCAAGCCGGTCATTGTCGCCGAAGCGGATTTCCTCGGTCGCGACGCTGTCATTCTCGTTGAGGATCGGCACCACGCCCAGGCCGAGCAATCGGTCGAGCGTGGCGGCGGCATTGAGGTAGCGGCGGCGATCTTCGAGATCGTCGAGCGTCACCAATATCTGCGCGGCGGTGAGGCCGTGCGCGCCCAACACCTCCGCCCAGACATGGCTGAGCGCAATCTGCCCTGTGGCGGCGGCGGCCTGCGCATCCTCCAGGCTCGCGCGCCCGCCCTTGGCAAGGCCGAGCCGGCGCGCACCCAGCGCGATCGCACCCGACGAGACGACCGCGATCTGCTGGCCCGCTTTGGTGCGCGCGGCGATGTCGGCGGCAATCCCTTCCAGCCACGCACGCCGCACCCCGCCATTGGCGTCGACGAGCAGCGCCGAGCCGATCTTGACGACCAGACGCGGACAGGCGTTGGGAGGGAACAAGGTCAGAGGGGCGACCATTCCACCTCATCCTCGCCCTCGTCATCCGCGGATACTTTGGCAGATTCGGGGCCGATTACCTCGAGCAACCGGTCGAGAATGGGGTCGAGGCCGATCGCGGCTGCGCCGGAGAGCGGGAAGACGGTCGCGCCACTCGCCTCCTCCAGCTCGGCCTTGAGCACGGCGATCAGCTCGTCGTCGAGCGTGTCGATCTTGTTGAGGCCGACCACGAAGGGCTTGTCGGTCAGGCCCGCGCCATAAGCTTCGAGCTCGTCGCGGACGATGCGATAGCTGGTAGCGACATCCTCGTCATTCGCGTCGACCAGGTGCAGCAGCACGCGGCAACGTTCGATATGACCGAGGAATCGGTCGCCGACGCCCGCGCCTTCGGCTGCGCCCTCGATCAGCCCCGGAATGTCCGCGACCACGAATTCGCGCTGATGGCGGCGCACGACGCCCAATTGCGGGCGCAAGGTGGTGAAGGCGTAAGCGCCGACCTTGGCCTGCGCATTGGTGACCGCGTTAATGAAGGTCGATTTGCCGGCATTGGGCAGCCCGACCAGGCCGGCGTCGGCCAGCAGCTTCAGTCGCAGCCAGACATACATTTCCTCGCCCGGCCAGCCGGGGCCGTGCTGGCGCGGCGCGCGATTGGTGGAGGTCTTGTAGCTGGCATTGCCGCGCCCGCCGTCGCCGCCGCGCAGGAAGATCGTGCGCTGGCCGGCCTCGGTCAGGTCGAGCAGCAGCGAGCGCTCCTCGTCGTCGGCGAGGACTTGGGTGCCGATCGGGACCTTGATCACCAGATCCTCACCGCCCGCGCCGGTGCGGTCGCCGCCCTCGCCGGGCTTGCCGCGTTCGGCACGGAAATGCTGCGAATAACGGAAGTCGATGAGCGTGTTCAGGCCGGGGACGGCCTCGAAGATGATATCGCCGCCCTTGCCGCCATTGCCGCCGTTGGGGCCGCCATATTCGATATATTTCTCGCGCCGGAACGAGACCGCGCCTGGTCCGCCGCTTCCCGAGCGGATGAAGATCTTGGCTTGATCGAGGAAATGCATCGCCGCCGCCTACATGAAGGCGGCGGAAATGCGAAGTTTATCGAGTCAGGCTGCGAGGGCTTGCCGGGCTTCTTCGCGTTCGCGTGCGTAGAGGCATGTCTCCATCGTCCCGCGCGCGAGGCTGGGCGACAAGGCACGCTTGCCGGTTGGCTGGAAGCCCAGCTTGCGTAGCACCCTGGCCGATGCGCCATTATCGAGCGCGCGTCTGGCCTGGACCCGCGGCAGGCGCAGGCTGCTGTCGGCCAGCGCCATTACCGCCTGGCCGGCTTCGGTGGCATAGCCCTGGCCCCAATGAGCGCGCGCGATCCAATAGCCGAGCTCGGCCTCGTTCTCGCCGCTCAGGCCAATACCGCCGACCAGCTGGTTGCTGTCGCGCAGGCAGATCAGAAAGTTTGGTCGCATCGGGGCCGCCGGCTGGGTGAGGAAGCGTTCGGCGTCGGCCTCGGAATAAGGCCATGGCACGCGCGTAAGGTTACGCGCGATCTCCTGATTGCCGATCGCGGCCGTCAATGCGACGGCATCCTCGATCCAGCCCGGCCTCAATAACAGCCGTTCAGTCACAGCGAACATCGGTCTCGTTCTCCTGTCGCTCGCCCTGACGCAAAAGCGTGAAGCTTCCGCGACATAGGCTTCAGGGAGACACGAAAAAGGGAGGCGGTGCGACCCGTCTCCCTGACGATCCGGCTTGTCCGGACCTCGGGTCGCCCACTGGACGACCCGTTTTCACGTTCGTCCGATTATTCGGCCGCTTCCGCGGTAATCACGCTTACGTACGAGCGGCCAAGCTTGCCGGTGTGGAAGGCCACACGGCCTTCGCCGAGCGCGAACAGGGTATGATCCTTGCCCATGCCGACATTGACGCCCGGATAGACCTTGGTGCCGCGTTGGCGGACGATGATGTTGCCGCCGATCACGGTTTCGCCACCGAACTTCTTGACGCCAAGACGGCGGCCCGCGGAGTCGCGACCGTTGCGCGAAGAGCCGCCTGCTTTCTTATGTGCCATTGCTCTCTAGCTCCTGCTTACGCTTCGGCGGCCGCGGGTGCGGCTTCCGGAGCGGCTGCCTTCTTGGCCGGGGCCTTCTTGGCAGCGGCCTTCTTCTCGCCCTGTTCGCCGCCGATGGCGGTGATCTTCAGGACGGTGTGATACTGGCGGTGGCCGTTGCGGCGGCGGTAATTATGCCGACGACGCTTCTTGAACACGATCACCTTGTCGCCGCGGCCCTGGGCCAGGATCTCGGCCGACACGGTCAGCCCGGCCACGGACTTGAGGTCCGAGCCCTCGCCCGCGAGCAGGACGTCGCCCAGCGTGATCGACGCACCAGCGTCGCCCTCAATCTTCTCGACGACAATCTTGTCTCCGGCGGCGACGCGATATTGCTTGCCGCCTGTGCGCACGATAGCGAACATGGCTCTCTCTTACATTGAATTCCGGATCGTGAGCATCCCAGGAGGGGCCCGCGAAAGCGCGCCGCCTATGCGGTTTGCCCGCGCCTGTCAAGGCGATCTGGCCTTTCCGGCGACGGATTTGGGCCGTCTCCCCCCGATCTCAAGTCAGCGCCGATTCTCTTCCAGGAACCGGCGGAAGCAGCCGGTCTGGCCGGCGGTGCCGTTGAACGAACAGCTTCCCGGCAGTCCGCGGGTGCTGACATATTCCAGCACCTTGGCGGTTCCGGCCCAGCTCCCGTCGCGCGCGGCATTGTAGCGCTTGACCCGGAGTTGCTTGGGAATGCGGTAGCGCTCGCTCTCGGGCTGGCGCGCGCAGACCACGATCTCATCGTCGCTGCTGCGCGGGCAGGGATCGTTGCCGAACACCAGAAGCGTCGAAAGCCGGGTTTCGGTCGTCTTGGCGGCGGGTGCAGCGAAAGCCGGCATCGCGATCAGCGCGGCTGCGGCGCCAAAAATGGCGGTGGATGAGATTTTCATAACGGCTGCGTTCCGCCTTTCCGCCTGAGCGGCGCCTGAATGATCTTATTTGGGAAGGGGCGATTCGGCCTCCGCTTGCGCGTTCTGCTTCTTCTCGGCGCGCGCAGCCTTCATCTGCTGGTTCCAGCATCCGGTCCAGCCGCCTGCGCCGCTATTGCTGCAGCTTCCCGCGCCCGATGCGCCGACATTGGCGATCGATGCAGCGCGCTGCGCCCAAGGCTGGTCCTGCGGCGCGAGCGGACCCGACCGCAGCGATTGCGGGATGCGATAGCGGTCGCTTTCCTTGGCGCGGATGCAGATCGTACCCTCCGGGCATTTGTCGTTCCCATAGATGACCAGCGCCTTGTCGTTCTGCTGGGCCGAGGCAGGGCCCGCGAGGCAGCCTGCCAGGATCGCGGCCGCGGGCAGCAAAAGGTGCTTGATCATGGCCATGTCTCCTCGATCTCCAGTCTCAACGCCCGGGCGCCGCATCATATCCGCTCCGATAGGCCGATCGCGACGCGACAGCCAAGTCGTATCGCAGCCGAAAGCAAGGGGTAGGCAGGCGCCTGCTCCGCGCCGGCGGCCAACGCCGCGTCGCGATGCTCGACCTCTTCGGCGCGGAATTCGCGGATCGTTTCGCCCAGCTCAGGGTCATTGCTCCCAAGCCGGTCGAGCTGGGCGCCATAATGGCGTTCGATCTCGGTCTCGATCGCCGCGGTGCATGCCATCGCCGCCTTGGGGCCGATCAGCGCGGTTGCCGCGCCCAGCGCGAAGCCCGCGACGTTCCATATCGGAGCAAGCGCGGTCGGGCGCACGCGACGTTCGGTCATCATCGCATCGAAGCGCACACGGTGACGCTCTTCCTGCGCGGCCATCCGCGCGATCTCGCGCGCTTCGGGATGGCGCGCGCCCATCACTGCCAGTTGACCGGCATAGATGCGGGTCGCGCCATATTCGCCCGCCTGGTCGACGCGCAGCATCGCCGCGCGCTCGCCTTCGCTCAGCGGCGCTTGAGGCATAGGATCAGGACGGCGAGCCCGCCTGCTGTGGAGATGAGAAAATTGAAGCCAGCCAGGCTAATGCCGAACAGTGTCCATTGCGGTTCGTCGCAGCGCACGATTGGCGCGGCGAGCAGGCGCTTCAGGAAGTCGGCGCCGGCCTGCACCGTGCCGGTGCAATGCTGCGGGCCTGGCCACCATTTATATTCGACGCCGGCATGAAAGGCGCCGATGCCGCCGCTGGCCAGGATCAGCAAACCGGCCAGCATCGTAAGCGGCAGGCTGAGCGGCGTACGGCGGAGCAGAATCGCCAGCGCCGCCACCACGATCGCGCCATAATGCGGGTAACGCTGCCACATGCACATCTCGCACGGCACGAGACGGCCGATATATTGCGAGCCGAGCGCGCCCGCCATCAAGGCGAGCGGGACGAGCAGGGCGATCCAGCGGGCGCGTGCGAGCATCAATGTTTCCTGGGCGGGGTGGGGGCGCTGTTCATCGCGACCTGCACCGCCGGATTGGCGAGCCGCGCGATCGTCCTGATCGCATAATCGAGCTGGAAGTCCTCGACGCCGGCCTTCTTGAGCTCGTCCGGGCTGGCGGTGAAGCGGGGATCGGCCTTGGCGTCATTTTCCAGGATCGAATTGTCGACCTTGGCCTGGTTGAGCAAATGGCGCTTGAGATCGGCCTCGCGCAGGCGCGGCCGATCCTTGTAATCGGGGTCCGATAGCTGGGGCACGATGATGTCGGGTTCGACCCCGCCTTCCTGCACCGAGCGTCCGGACGGCGTGTAATAGCGCGCCGTGGTGAGGCGGAGCGCGGTATCGTCGGTCAGCGGCAGCAAAGTCTGGACCGATCCCTTGCCGAAGCTGCGCTCGCCCAGGACGATCGCACGCCTTTGATCCTGCAGCGCAGCGGCCACGATCTCCGCCGCCGAAGCCGAGCCCGCATCGACCAGCACCACGATCGGCGCGCCATGCGTGAGATCGCCGCGGACCTTGGACTCCGCGAAATAGCGCTCGATATCGGCTTTCTCGCGTCCGCGCTGCGAGACGATCTCTCCATGGTCGAGGAAAATATCCGACACCTCGATCGCCTGGTCGAGCAGGCCACCGGGATTGTTGCGCAGGTCGATCACGTAACCGAGCGGGTGGCCGCCGGTCTGCTTTTCGATATCCGCGATCGCTTTCTCGACGCCGGGGCCGGTCGGCTTGGAAAAGCCGTTGATGTTTATGATGCCGACCCCGTTTTTGACCTGCGTCTTGACCAGCTTGATCTCGATGATCTCGCGGGTGAGCGTCACGTCGAACGGCTTGTCGCGGCCCGGGCGGACGATCGTCAGGCGAATCTTGGTGCCGGGCGTGCCACGCATCTTGTCGACCGACTGGTCGAGCGAATCGCCGTAGATGAGATTGCCGTCGAGGTTGGTGATATAATCGCCGGGCTTGATACCCGCGCGATAGGCCGGCGTATCCTCGCTGGCCGCGATCACCTTCACGGCGCCCTCGTCCATCTGCACGGTCAGGCCGAGGCCGCCGTAATTGCCCTCCGTCGTGGACTGCATGTTCTTGAAATCGTGCGCGTCCATGTAGGACGAGTGCGGATCGAGGCTGGCGAGCATCCCGTCGATCGCGCCCTTGATCAGCGCCTTGTCGTCGACCTTGTCGACATAATCCGCCTTCACGCGCTCGAACACGGCCATGAACTGGTCGAACTGCTTGTAATCGGAATCGTCGCTTACGGCGGGGCCGGCGACCGCCATCGACAAGACAAGCGCCGCGGCCATGAAGCCGCTGGTGCGGAGCAGGATCTTACGCATCGTACCTGGTTCTTTCGTCATCTGCCCGACACTTTAGCGGCTTGTTGGTGGGATTGCATCGGCCTTCCTGTACGCAGCCTTGCCCGCGCTTCATTGCAGCGCCATCGCCGCGACGTCGACCGACATACCGTTATGGCGCAACTCGATCGTAAGCCGGGGATTGTCTTTGCCCATATGGCCGATCGGCGCGCCCGCCTGGACCAGCTCGCCGATCGTCGCCGTGACGAACTCCAACCCCGCCAGCACGGACGTCCAGCCATGACCATGGTCGAGGATGACGATGTCGCCATAACCACGGAACGGCCCGGCATAAGCGATTCGCGCCATGGTGGGCGCGGATACGACCGCGCTTCCAGCGGTCGCCAGCGTCAGACCGCGCGCGCGCACGCTCATGCCCGACCGTTCCCCCATGCCAAGCACGACCCTGCCCGCGACCGGCAGGCGGTAAGCAGGGCTTTCCTGTCTCGACGTAGGAAGGAAATCGGGGGCGGGCAGCGCCGCGAGGCGGCCGGTCTCACCGGGAGACTGCGCGAGCGCATCGGCGCCCTGGCCGACGTCGAGCGCCGCCGCGAGCGCCTGTTCGGCCTCCGCTCGTGCCGCCTCGGTCGCGATCATCTGGCGGCGCAGCGACAGCGTACGACGCTTTATCTCAGGCGCGAGGCTCGCGATCAGCGCGCGCGTGCGCACCATGTCGTCCGCGGCGCCCGGTTTAGCCAGCGCCAGCGCGGGCGGGCGCAACGCCAGCCGCTGCGCGGTGGCGAGCAACTGCGCAAGCGGGGCTTGCTCGGCGGCCAATCTCGCTTCCTGCGCGCTGGCCTGCGCATCGAGCGCGGCGACTCGGGCTTCGGCCTGCGACAGGGGGGCGTTGGCGAGAAGCAAAGCGAGAATCATCAGCCCTCGCGATGATAAGGGTGGCCGGCGAGAATGCTGGCGGCGCGCCACAATTGTTCGGCCAGCATCGCGCGCGCCAACATGTGCGGCCAAGTGAGCGCGCCGAAATTGAGCAGGAAATCCGCTTCGCCTCGCGCGGCGGCGTCGAAGCCGTCGGCGGCGCCGATCAGGAAACGCAGCTCGCGCGTACCATCGTCGCGCCAGCGGCCGATCTGTTCGGCAAGCGCGACGGAGCCGAGACTCTTGCCCTTTTCATCGAGGATGACGGTGATCGTCCCCGGCCCGGCCGGCGGCATCTTGCCACCGCGATCCGGCAGTTCGGTGACCTTGGTCGGCCACGAGACGCGCGCCAGATAACGGTCCACCAACTCCGCCTCGGGGCTGCGCCCGATGCGACCGCGCGCGACGATGTGCAGCAGCATGTTGCTGTTCAGCTTACGCTGTTAACGGCGCCGGCCCTGCTGAACCCGTGATCAATGCGTGACAACCTCGGGAACGGGGCGCGGCGCTTCGCCGAATGACCACATCCGTTCGAGATTGTAGAAGCTGCGCACTTCAGGCCGGAACAGGTGGACGATCACGTCCCCGGCATCGATCAATACCCAGTCCGCCGTCGGCATGCCCTCGACCCTGGGGCTGCGGCCGGTCTGCGCCTTGATCTTTTCGACCAATTTGGCCGCCATCGATCCTACCTGACGGCTTGAGCGGCCCGACGCGACGACCATGTGGTCGGCGATCGAGGATTTGCCGGCGAGGGGGATGGATACGGTTTCCACGGCCTGGTCGTCGTCCAGCGAGGAAAGCACAAGCCGATGGAGAGCGTTGATACTGTCGGCCGGATCGGCGGGCGGCTGTTCGGCAGCATGCGTGGCAATGGCGGGCAAGAAACCTCCTACGTAAGCAGATGGCGCGACACATGGTCGCGCAATCCATTGGTTTTCAGGGATAGAGGCCAGTCGGGCAAAAGGGCGCGCGCCCGCGTCGCGGAAGAAGGATCGGGGCGGAAGCGCAACAGCACGAGCGCCGGCGGACTCCACGTCGTCCAGTTTTTCACCTGACCGGGGCGCCGGACGAAGCGCCTGAGCCAGCCCATTGCAGGAGCGTTTTGGGCGGCTGCATTATAGCCCGGACGGGCTATCACCGCAATCGGCATCGCGCGCGCAATCCGCCGCCAGTCGCGCCAAAGGTGGAATTGGGCGAGATTGTCGGCGCCCATCAGCCAGATGAAACGCCGATTGGGAAAGCGGCGTTGGAGCTTGCGCAGCGTGTCGGCGGTGTAGCGTGTGCCGAGCCTGGCCTCGATCGCGGTTGGCACGATCCGGCTGCGCCGCGCCATGGCACGCGCCGACGCATAGCGTGCCGCCAGCGGCGCCATATCGCCGCGGCCCTCTTTCAGCGGATTGCCGGGCGAGACCAGCCACCACAATTCGGTCAGGCCCAGCCGCTCGATCGCCGCCAGGCTGATCCGGCGGTGCCCGGCATGCGCGGGGTTGAAGGAGCCGCCGAGGAGGCCGGTGGGAATCATTCGGGAAACGTCTTCACCACTTCGATCTGGCCGACGATAGCCGCGTTGAACGCGGGCAAATCCTCGGCGGGGATCCAATATTCGCGATGCGCCCGCCCGCCAGCTTCCTGCACCGCATAGCGGTCCAGATAATCGCGGCGCACAGCGAAGCGCGTGACATATCCTTTGCCGTCCGCCGGCATGTCCCAATCGCGCGGGATCTTCACGGCATAGTCTTCCGTGGTGACAGGATAGAAGATCGGCTGCGCAGGAAGGCGGGGAGGAAATTCGGCCATTCCGCTCGCTTCGGTCAGCGCAAGCTCGGCGGGTCCCACAGGCCGCCAGAGAGTGATGGTGTCGCTCAAGGCCGCGTCTGGCCGGTCCCCCTGACCAGCCATTTGTAGGTGGTGAGCCCTTCCAGCGCGACGGGCCCACGGGCGTGCAGGCGGCCGGTGGCGATGCCGATTTCCGCGCCCAGCCCGAATTCGCCGCCGTCGGCGAACTGGGTCGATGCGTTCCAGGCGACGATCGCGCTGTCGACCTGATTGAGGAAGCGCTCGGCGGTGGCGGTGTCGTTGGTGACGATCGCGTCGGTATGGTGCGAGCCGTGCGCGGCGATATGCGCCATCGCCCCGTCCACGCCATCGACGAACTTCGCCGACAGAATGGCGTCGAGATATTCGGTGTCCCAATCCTCGTTGCTGGCGGGGACGGCGCGGGGCTCGATGGCGCGCACCTCGTCGGTGCCGCGCAGCTCGCAGCCCGACTCGGCGATAACCGCCAGGATCGGCTTCGGATCGGCGAAGTCCCGATCGATCAGCAGCGTCTCCATCGCCCCGCAAATGCCGGTGCGGCGCATCTTGGCATTGAGCGCCAGTTCGCGCGCCATGTCCGGATCGGCCGCCTTGTCGATGTAGAGATGGACGATGCCGTCAAGATGCGCGAGCACGGGCACCTTGGCCTCGTCCTGGACGCGCGCGACCAGGCTCTTGCCGCCGCGCGGGACGATGATGTCGATCAGGCCCACTGCGGTGAGCATCGCCCCGACTGCGGCGCGGTCGGATACGGGCACCAGCTGGATCGCATCCTCGGGCAGGCCAACCTCGGCCAGGCCGGCCGCCAGGCAGGCATGGATCGCGGCATTGCTCGCGCGCGCTTCGGAGCCTCCGCGCAGGATCGCGGCATTGCCTGCCATCATCGCCAGGCCGCCGGCATCGGCGGTGACGTTGGGACGGCTTTCGTAAATGATTCCGACCACGCCCAGCGGAACGCGCACGCGCGTCAGCACCAGCCCGTTGGGGCGGGTGGCACGGTCGATTTCCTGACCGACGGGATCGGTCAGTTTGGCGACGGCTTCGAGGCCGGCGGCGATGCCCTCGATCCGCTGGGGCGTAAGCTTCAGCCTGTCGAGCATCGCGCCCGTCAGGCCGTTGCTCGCGCCGCGCGCCATATCCTCGCCATTCGCCGACAGGATCGCGGCTTCGCTTGCGCGCAATGCCTTTGCCGCCGCCATCAGCGCCGCCGCCTTGGTCGGGGTTGGCGCGAGCGCCAGCACCGCCGACGCGGCGCGTGCGCGGCGGCCCATCTCATGGATGAGCGCGGTGGGGTCGATCGGCGTGTGGTCGGTCATAGTGATCTTCCCTAAGCAGAAAGAGGCTTCTCCGTCCATGCGAACGGTCTAAGACGTACCGATGAGCGAAGCAGGGGACGGCATCGGCTCTTTGGCGACGGGCGCGCTATGGGCGCGCACGTTCGAGGGGCAAGCAAGCGCGCATGACGCGCATGAAGGCGGCGCATGCGCCAATTGCGGGGTGGAGCGGATCGGGGCTTATTGCCACGGCTGCGGCCAGCCCGGGCATCTCCACAAGAATCTGATGGGGCTGGTGCACGATATCGCGCACGGCGTGTTCCATTTCGACGGCAAGGTCTGGCGGACATTGCCGATGCTCGCCTGGCGTCCGGGCGACCTCACGCGGCGTTACGTCGACGGCGAGCGCGCCAAGTTCGTCTCGCCGATGGCCCTGTTCCTCTTCTCCGTCTTCCTGATGTTCGCGGTGGTGTCCAACCTTGCGCATCCACGTGCCCAATCGACCACGGTCACACCGCAGGGCACGGTCGATACCGACATGCTGTACAAGCAGGATCAGGCAAAGCTGGTGAGACTGCAGGCGGCGCGCGCCAGGGTCTCCGATACGGCGGCAGCCGCCACGCTCGACGAGCAGATCGGTGCGTTGAAGCAGGAGATTAACGGGCTCGCCATCGGCCTGAAGGCACGCGACGCTTTCGTCCACCCGCTCGCGAATGCGCCCAAGGTTGTCCACCTCGACACCGGCTGGCGCTGGCTCGACAAGAGCGTCGGGCATATGTCGCAAAACCCCGATCTCACGCTCTACAAGCTCAAGAGCTATGCCTATAAATATAGCTGGGCGCTGATCCCGATCTCGCTGCCTTTCATCTGGCTGCTCTTCGCGTTTCGGCGCGACGTCGGTCTCTACGACCACGCCATTTTTTCGATCTATTCGCTGAGCTTCATGTCGCTCGGCGTGGTGGCCCTGACCCTGTTCGGAAAGCTTGGCATACCCGCTGCGATCGTATCGCTGCTCGCGATCCTTGGCCCCCCGGTCCATATGTATCGCCAGCTCAAGGGAACATATCGCCTCGGACGCTTTGGAGCCTTTTGGCGAACTTTTGCGTTACTGGTGATTACGTCGATCACCTCGTCGCTGTTCATCGCGTTCCTTTTCTACATGGGCAGTGAGTAGCTTTTTCGCCAAGTATCTGAAAAGATTGAATTAGGCCATTGTCGGCCGTTAAAGGCCGAACCGTCATGGCTGCATCGCCTCTCCCCAAGGACAGACCAAGTCTCGCCGGCGATCGCCGGTTCGAGCTGCTGGTCAACGCGATCACCGATTATGCCGTCTACCTGCTGGACAAGGATGGCTGCGTCGCCAGCTGGAATCGCGGCGCGCAGCGTTTCAAGGGTTATACCGCCGACGAGATAATTGGACGGCATTTCAGCGTTTTCTATACGCCCGAGGACCGCGCGACCAATTTGCCGGCGCGCGCGCTCAGGACGGCGACGGAAGAAGGCCGGTTCGAACAGGAAGGCTGGCGGGTCCGCAAGGACGGCACGCGCTTCTGGACGAGTGTCGTGATCGATCCGGTGCGCGACGAGGACGGGGTGCTGATCGGCTATGCCAAGGTCACGCGCGACATCACCGAAAAGCTGGAGGTGGATCGCAAGCTGCGCGAGAGCGAGCAGCGCTTCCGCATGCTGATCCAAGGGGTACGCGATTACGCGATCTATCTGCTCGATCCCGACGGCCGCGTCAGTAACTGGAATGCCGGCGCGGCCCTGATCAAAGGCTATACGGCGGACGAGATTGTCGGCCAGCATTTCTCCCGCTTCTACACGCCCGAGGATCAGGCGGCCGGCGAGCCCGCGCGCGCACTGGCGACAGCGCTTCGCGAGGGCAAGTTCGAAGCCGAGGCCTGGCGCGTGCGCAAGGATGGCACGCGTTTCCGCGCCGGCGTCCTGATCGATCCGATCTATGACGAGGCCGGCGCGCTGGTCGGCTTTGCCAAGATCACGCGCGACCTGACCGAGCGCTGGAAGGCGCAGCAGGAAATGAACGCCGCGCGCGAGGCGCTTGCCCAAGCGCAGAAGATGGAGGCGGTGGGGCGTCTCACCGGCGGCGTGGCGCACGACTTCAACAATCTCCTGACCGTGATCCGCGCGTCGGCGGATTTGCTCGCTCGCCCGAACGTTCCTGAGGAAAAGCGGCAGCGGTATATCCGGTCGATTGCGGATACCGCCGAACGCGCGGCCCTGCTGACCCGACAATTGCTGGCGTTCGCCCGCCGCCAGCCCCTCAAGCCCGAGCGGTTCGACATCGCGCAGCGGCTGGGCGGCATGGGGCAGATCATCCACACGACCCTGGGATCGCCGATCCAGGTAGAATATGTCATCGAGGCGGACGTCGGCGCGATCGAGGCTGATCCCAATCAGTTCGAGACCGCAATCCTCAACATGGCGATCAATGCGCGCGATGCGATGCCGACGGGCGGGACGCTGCGGATCGCCGCCAAACGGGTGAACCGGGTGCCTGCGGTCCGGGGGCATGCCGCGGTGCAGGGTTCGTTCGTGGCGGTTTCGGTCGAGGATAGCGGCACCGGTATAGATAAGGAGACGCTCGGCCGGATTTTCGAACCCTTTTTCACCACAAAGGAAATCAACAAGGGAACCGGGCTGGGGCTGAGCCAGGTCTATGGCTTCGCCAAGCAATCGGGCGGAGAGATTGTGGTCGAAAGCGAGCCTGGCGAGGGCAGCCGCTTCACGCTCTTTCTCCCCCGGGCCGACCCCGATGTGGTGCGGGACGATGCCTTCGTCGCCGAACCCGCAATCCAGCCATCCGCGCGGCGATCGGTTTTGCTGGTCGAGGACAATGAGACGGTCGGGAGCTTCGCGCATGATCTGCTGTGCGAGCTTGGGCAAGATGTGATCTGGGTAACCGGCGCCGAGGACGCGATGCGCATCCTGGATGAGGATAAGGGCCGCATCGACCTTGTCTTCACCGACGTGGTGATGCCGGGCATGAACGGGATTGAGCTCGCGCGCGAGGTACGCCGCCGCTGGCCCGGGCTGCCAGTGGTGCTGACCAGCGGCTACAGCCACGTGCTGGCCGAGGAAGGGAGCCACGGGTTCGAACTGCTGCAAAAGCCCTATACCATTGATGGGCTGATGACGGTGCTCGGGGACGCTCCCGAAGGAAGTTAAGTCTGTCCGCTGGCCCCTCGGAAGAGGTCGGAGCGCCCCGCCGTTCCTGTGACGGCGGAGCGCGTACGGATCATTCGTTGGGAATCTGCCAGCGATAACGGTCGGTCCGCTGCGCGGTGGTCGCGTTGCCGTCGGCGTCGCGCGCGGGCGTGAAACGTGCCCGTGCGGAGTAGAGTCGGCAGGTTGCGTCATCGAGCACCTTGCTGCCGCTCGACTGCGTGACCAGGCAGGAGCGGACCCTGCCGTCCGTTCCGATCATGACCGATATGCCGACCGCTCCCTGCACATTCTGGCGAATGGCCGCGGGCGGATAATCGTCGGTGGTGATCCAGCTCCGCCAGTTTCTTTCGGGAACGGCACCGGCCGCCTGGCTCGCACGGGCCGGCTCGAGCGGTGGCATCTTGATCTCGCCGCCGCCCGCAGGGGTGCCGACGATCGGCCCTGGATCACCCATCTTGATGATCGGATCCGGCGTCGTGGGATTCGGATCAGGGATCGGCACCGGATCGGGGTTTACCGCCTGCCTGGTCCTCTTGATTTCGATCGGGTGCGGCTGCGGGGGTGGCGGCTCGGTAACGGGTACGATGATCGGAATGTGATCGATGTTCTTGATGACCGTAATGGCGAAGCCGCTCAGCAGCGCATAACCCACGGCAACATGCACGCCGACGACGGCGGCGACGCTGATGGGGTTTCTCCTCCGGGACTGGTCAAGATAAGACATGGCGCACTCCTCTCAGGCGGGAATGCCGTGGCGGATCGAATGTCCGTCACGCGGCACTCGCGGCGGGGAAATTGTGCCTGTTATGATATATTGTCAAGCTGGTCGAATATCCATTTTGCTTGGCATCGATTCCCTAATTCGGCTCCGGTGATTTCCGGGCGGACAGGGTCAGGAAGGCGGCCAGCCCGGCGGTGATCGCCAGCGCCGCGCCCACCAGAGCGGCGCCGTGAAACGCGGCAACGAGGCCGGGCCCCGATTGCGCCATCACGGCACCCGCAAGCGCGGTGGCGATCAGCCCGCCGGTGCGCGCGATCGCGCTGTTGAAGCCCGATGCGGTGCCGGCATATCCATCTTCGACCGACGACAGGACCGCCGTCGTGAGCGGTGCGACCGCGCCCGCCATGCCGAGCGCGAGCACGCACATGCCGGGCAATATGCTCGTCCAGAAGCTGGCGTGCGGATCGGTCCGCACCAGCAGCACGAATCCCAGCCCGCACACGATCGGACCGATCGTGAGCGGCCAGCGCGGCCCGATCGTCTCCGCCACGCGCCCCATCAGCCGCGACCCGCCCCCGATCAGGACCGAGAAGGGCAGCAAGGCGGCGCCCGCGCGCAACGGCGAATAGCCGCCCCCGACAATCAGCACATAAGGCAGGAGCAGGATCAGTCCGCCCATCGCCGCGTAGAGCAGGAAGGTGACCAGGGTCAGCCCGGCGAAGGCGCGCGAGCCGAACAGCTCCAGCGGCATCATCGCCTTGCCGCCCTCCGCATGCTCGGCCCATAGAAACAGGCCGAGCGCGGCCAGCCCGCCGACCAGCCCGATCCAGCTGATGCCGCTCATGAGATGTGTGCTCGACCAAAGCGTGAGCGCCCAGGTCAGCCCGAACAGGGCCAGCGTGGCAAGCGACGCGCCCCGCCAGTCGAGGCTGCGCGTGCCCTCGCCGCTCTCGCGCACCGCCAGCAACGCGATCAGGATCGCGACCGCGCCGAAAGGCAAGTTGATGTAGAAGATTGCGCGCCAACCGACATTGTTGATCAGCCACCCGCCCAACGGCGGTCCGATCGCGGCGGAGATCGCGCTGACCGAGGCCCAGGTGCCCACCGCCCGGCCCTTGGCGGGTCCGCTGAACGTATGGCTGAGGATGGCAAGGCTGTTGGGCAGCAGGATTGCCGCGCCCAGCCCCTGCAACGCGCGCGCCGCGAGCAGCAGCTTGATGCCGGGGGCCAGCGCGCAGCCGATCGAGGCCAGCAGGAACAGCCCGATCCCCAGCACGAGGAACCGCCGCCGCCCGTAATGGTCGCCGGCCGCGCCCCCCATCAGCAGCAGGGCCGACAGCGGCAAGGTGTAGGCGTTCATCGTCCATTGCAGGTCGGCCGCGCCCCCACCCAGGCTGTGCCCGATCGCGGGCAAGGCCACATTGACCACCGATCCGTCGATGAAGGCGAGGCTTGAGGCAAGTATGCAGGTGACGAGCGTCCAGCCAGTATGGGCTGCGCTCAATGCGGATGCGGTTTGACGCCTGGCCACTCGTCTTCCCCTTGCTGATCGAGAGGCGCTAACAGGTGTCCATGAAGTTTTACAGCGATACGCTCCCCGCCGCTGCCGATCTCTACGGCGACATTGAGCCCGCCCCCCGGGTCCGTCCGCTGGACTATCTTCCCGGCCTGCTGGTCGCGCTGCTTGCCAGCCTCGCCTCGGCCTATCTGGCCGAACATTATGGCGCGCCGCTGACGCTGATGGCGTTGCTGGTCGGGCTCGCGCTCAACTTTCTGAGCGGCGACAGGCGCCTGCTGCCCGGCCTCGCCTTCGCCTCGCGGACGCTGCTGCGGGTGGGTATCGTGCTGGTCGGCGCGCGCGTGACACTGGTCCAGATCGCCGGGCTGGGCTGGATCGCCCTGCTTGCGATCCTGGTGATCGTCGTCTGCGCGATGGGGACCGGCGTGCTCGCGGCGCGCAGGTTCGGTTTCGGTTCCGCGTTCGGTGCGCTCGCGGGCGGCGCGGTCGCGATTTGCGGCGCTTCCGCGGCGATGGCGCTGGCGACCGTACTCGGCGAGCGCCGCATCAACCAGGCGCAGCTTGCTTTGGTGTTGGTGGGCATCTCCGCGATGAGCGCCGTGACGATGGTGGTCTATCCGATCCTCTGTCACCATCTCGGCTTCGGCGACCGGCAGGCGGGGTTCGTTCTGGGCGCGGCGATCCACGACGTCGCGCAGTCGCTCGGCGCGGGCTATTCCTTCTCGCAAGCGGCCGGGCAGGATGCCGCGATCGTCAAGCTGACCCGCGTCGCCTTGCTCGCGCCCGCGCTCGCCATCACCGGGCTTTTCTTTCCCGGCGAAGACGGTCGGCGCGCCAAGGCGCTCAACATCCCCTGGTTCGTCATCGGCTTCTTCGCGCTGGCGGCGATCAACTCGACCGGCGTGATGCCCGCAAAGGTGGGCGAGGGCGCGACCGCGCTCGCCACCGGTCTGCTCGTCTGCGCGGTCACCGCCACCGGCATTCGCTCGCCGATGCAGACCCTGCTCCGGTCCGGGCCGAAGCCGTTGCTGATCATCCTGATGGCGAGCCTGGTAGCCTTGCTGTTGGCCTGCCTGACTGCCGGCTTCCTGCTGCGTTAAATCCCCTCGTCACCCTGACCTTGTTTCAGAGGCCACCCGGAGGCTTGGCGTCATCCCGCTGGTGGATGCTGAACCAAGTTCAACATGACGCATGAAGCGCGCGATAGCTGGCAAAACAAAAAGGGCGGCCCGAGAGCCGCCCTTTCGTTTGTATATCCGAAGCGCTTACGCGCCCGCTGGCGAGGGCTCGCCACCCCAATTGCTGCCGCGGCGGCTCTTGGGAATGGAGGACCCGCCCGCACCGAGTTTGCGCGGTGCCTTGCTCGACGGATCTTCGCGGCCGATATCCTCGCCCTTTATCGCGCGCTTGGCTTCCTCGCCGTTCAGCGTCTCATATTCCAGCAACGCCGTCGCGAGGCGGTGCAGTTCGTCGAGATGATCGGTCAGCACCTGGCGGGCGCGGCCTTCGCCTTCCTCGACGAGGCGGCGAATCTCGCTATCGATCAGGCGGGCCGTATCTTCCGACATATGCTGGTTGCGCGACACCGAATGGCCGAGGAACACCTCGTCTTGATTGTCGCGGTAGCGCAGCCAGCCGAGCTTCTCGCTCATGCCATATTCCATGACCATCGAACGGGCCATGTCGGTCGCCTGCTGGATGTCGTTGGACGCGCCGGTGTTGAGTTCGTCCTCGCCATAGATGAGCTGCTCGGCGATTCGCCCGCCGAAGCAGAGCGCGAGCCGTGCCTTCATCTGCTTCATCGTCATCGAATAACGGTCGCGCTCGGGTAGGTTCCAGGTCACGCCCAGCGCGCGGCCGCGCGGGATGATCGTCACCTTGTGGAGCGGATCGCAGCCCGGGACGTGGAGCGAAACCAGCGCGTGGCCGGCCTCATGGTAAGCAGTCGCCTTCTTCTCGTCCTCGGTCATGACCATCGATTTGCGCTCGGCGCCCATCATGACCTTGTCCTTGGCCTCTTCGAACTCGCGCATCGCGATCAGACGCTTGCCTTTGCGCGCGGCGAGCAAAGCTGCCTCGTTGGCGAGGTTGGCGAGATCAGCACCCGAGAAGCCGGGCGTGCCGCGCGCGATCGTGCGCACGTCGACGTCGGGCGCTAGCGGCAGCTTCTTGGTGTGGACGGCGAGAATCTTCTCGCGGCCCTCGATATCCGGGCGCGGCACAACGACCTGACGGTCGAAGCGGCCCGGACGCAGCAGCGCCGGATCGAGCACGTCGGGGCGATTGGTCGCGGCGACGATGATGATGCCTTCATTGGCTTCGAAGCCGTCCATTTCGACCAGCAACTGGTTCAGCGTCTGCTCGCGCTCGTCATTGCCATTGCCCAGGCCGGCGCCACGATGGCGGCCGACCGCGTCGATTTCGTCGATGAAGACGATGCAGGGCGCGGACTTCTTGGCCTGCTCGAACATGTCGCGCACACGGCTCGCGCCGACGCCGACGAACATTTCGACAAAGTCGGAACCCGAAATCGTGAAGAACGGCACCTTGGCCTCACCCGCGATCGCGCGGGCGAGCAAGGTCTTGCCGGTACCGGGCGAGCCGACCAGCAAGGCACCCTTCGGAATCTTGCCGCCGAGGCGGGCGAATTTGGACGGGTCCTTCAGGAAATCGACGATCTCCTGCAATTCCTCGCGCGCTTCGTCGATGCCGGCGACGTCGTCGAAGGTAACGCGGCCCTGCTTCTCGGTCAGCATCTTGGCGCGGCTCTTGCCGAATCCCATCGCACCCGATCCCGCATTCTTCTGCATCTGGCGCATGATCACCCAGCCGATGCCGACCAGGATCAGGAAGGGCATCGAATTGACCAGAATCACCTGCCACAGGCTGGCCTGCTCGCCCGGACGCGCGCGGAAAGTCACGCCCTTGCCAGACAGACGCTGAATCAACGTCGGATCGTTGGGCGCGTAAGTCTTGAAGGCGGTGCCGTTGGTGAATTTGCCCGTGATCACGCCATCAGCGATATCCGCCTCGCGTACCGAGCCTGCATCCACGTCCGAGAGGAATTCGGAATAAGCGAGGCTCTCGCCGGCCGTAGACTTGCCGCTCCCCTCGAACAGGGAAACGAACAATACGATCGCCAGGATCACGCCCAGCCAGATGGCCGCGTTCTTCACCAGCGGATTGCCGCCTTGCGGCTCCTTGTCGTCCTTCATGCGCGCATCAGCCTTTCGCGGAGCCCGGCCGTTCGCAAGAACGTGAATCAGGCTCCCAACATTCAGACCTATAAAATAGGCATGCACAGGTTAATGGCAATGGAACAGCCTTCATCAGTGTAATCGACGCGCTGGTGCCCGCCGAAAATGCCACACCATGCCTTTAGCCGAAGCGAGGACGTCCGCCTGCGTTGCGGAGCTTCCAGCCTCCAGCGCGTCTAGCAACGCTTCAACATTGCTCGACGGATTCCAGTTCCCGCCGGCTCTGTCATTCGTTTGCAGGACGTGGCCGATACCAATCCGGACAAGATAGCGTTTTACCCCCCGAGGCAGGTCGCTGACGTCGAACCGCGCCTCGTCCCCCTCGGAATCCAACGCCCGGGCCTGCCACAGCCAGGCGCAGATCTGCTCGATATCCTCATTCAGCGCGGCGAGGTTCTCGGCGGTCCGGCCGATCTGGTTCGGGTCGATCCACGGCGCTTCTGCCAGCCATGCGCGGAAGCGCGTTCGATCGAAGCGCGGGTCGCGATTGCTCGGATCGTCGACGATCGGCAACCGCATCGATTCGGCTACGGATCGGAGCTCGTTACGGCGCCACCGCAGCAATGGCCGCAACAATGCGATAGGTCTGGCGGGGGGGCTCAGGTTCTGCCCCCCTTCGGGACTATCTGCGGAGGCGGGCTTCCCCACCGGCATGTTCGTTTCGCGTCGTGCTCTGACGGCCGCCAGACCCGACAGGCCGGACGCACGCGCCGCGCGCATAAGGAATGTTTCCGCCTGATCCTCCGCATGATGCGCCGTGCACAATGTTCGCGCATTCGCGTCGGCCGCCCAGCGGATAAGCGACGTATAACGCTCGTGGCGCGCCCAGGAATGGAGGTTGCCGGTGGTCCCGCGCGCCGTCCCGATCGTCAGCGTGACATGGGCGATTCCGATTCTGGAGCAGGCACGCGCGACCATCCTTGCTTCATCAGCCGATTCGGTGCGCAGACCGTGATCGACCGTTGCCGCGATGACTCTGCCCGGGAACGCCGCCGTGGCGAGCCCCAGCATCGCCATGCTGTCCGGCCCACCCGAGACGGCCAGTGCGATGCGATGGCCGGCGTCGTCGCCAGGTTTCAGAAGCCGCTCATAATCCTCCCGGAAACGCGCGATCAGGTCTTCCGGCGCGGCATCCATCGCGTCATTTGCACTTGGCGTCGGCGCGCGCCGTCTTGATCCGGGTCTTGAGCGTGGCATCGATCTTGTCGCCATAGACCGACGCCAGTTCATCATAGACGCGGCAGGCATCCGCCGGACGCTTGAGCTGCGCCAGTGCCTGGCCCGCAAAATAGAGGCTGTCGGGTGCGCGATCGCCATGCGGATTGAGCTGGTAATTCTTGACGAAGGCCTCTGCCGCGAGCGCTGGCTGGCTATCGTCGAGATAGGCGCGGCCGAGCAGATTCTGGGCATAGCTGGCGCGCTTGTGCTTCGGATATTTCTTCACGACCGCGGCGAGTGCCGCCTCGGCCTGCGGATATTTCTTCTGCGCCCACAACTTGTAGCCTGCCATATAGGCGTCTTCGGCCGGATCTCCGGTCGCCGGACCAGCGGTGCCGGCATCGGTGAGGGTCGCGTCGTCGGCGACTGCCGGAGCCGGCTTGGCGGGGGCGGGCTTGGTCGCGGACTTGCCGGGTGCGGGCTTAACGGGTGTCACGGTCGAGAAGGGCTTGGCGCCCTTGGGCGGCAGGCCGTCCGCTGTCGCGGGCGCGGTATTGATGGGCACGTTCGCGTCCGCCGGCTGCGGCGGCGCAGCGGCCGCTTCGAGCGCCTTCAACCGGGTCGCGAATTCCTGCCGATCCTGCGCCGATTGCTGCGAAAGCATGTCAAGCCGATGCTCGTCCTGCTCGACTTGGCCGGTCAGTTGCGCGACCGATTTCTCGAGCGCGTCGACGCGCGCGTTCAGGTCATTGAGGGGTGTGCTGGCGGGCGTGCCCACCGTGACCTGCGTCTCGGGGCGCGAAATCTCCGGCGCCTGGAACGCCGCGTCGCCGCCGGGAAAAACCTTCCGCTGAACCGCCTTCAGTTGCTTTTCGACCCGGTCGACGCGCTGGTCGAGCGTGCCGGGCTCCGCGGCCAAAGCGGGCAGCGCGGCCGTGACGAGCAGGGCGGCAAGGGCGATACGGATACGGGTCATGCTTGCTCCAATGGATCAACGACGGCGCGTTTCGACGCAGAGCATAGCGCACCTGTCGCGCAGATGAAGCGGATTAGGCTGAAGGGCCTAGGTCCCGGCGCTATTCTCGACCGGTGTGACCGCATTTGCCGGCGGTTGCACGGCGGGCGGCGGCACCGCGACGCGGGCGAGCAGATCGGCCGGCTTCAGCGATATGTCCTTGGCGATGCGATCGGGGTCGCCGAGCGTGGGGACAGGGGTTTGGCCGACCATCACGGTGGTGTTGCCCGGGCGACCCGTCGTCATCACCGGCGCGACGGCATCGGCGGGGACCTGGAAATGGTCGCCGGGATGGAGGACATTCATGAACAATGTCTTCCCGCTGTCCGACACCTTGATCCATACGTCCTGCGTCGCGCCGATCATGACCGGACCTGTCGACTGGGGCGCGGCGGGGCCGGCCTGCGCAGGCGCGACAGGCACCGGCTGGCCCACGGACGGCGCGGATTGAGGGGCCTGCTGGTCGGTTGCGGCGGCGGCCAGTTCCCTCGGCTGTTCGGCGGTGCCGCGCCAATAGAGATAACCGAGGCCGACCACGACCGCGATCAGCAGAGCTAGCAAAGCAAGGCCCGCGGGCGGCGTCCGGCGCGGATCGGCCGGTTCATAGGATAAAGACTGCGAGGGTCCGACCGCGACGCTACCCATTTCGGCGCGGAACTGCTCGGACAGGGCCTGACCGTCCAGCCCCAGCCGGCGCGCCCAGCTCTTGATGAAGCCGGCGCTATAGGTGGGGGCGGGCAGCCCGTCATAATCGCCATTCTCGATCGTGATCAAATGTCGCTTGGGGATACGCGTGCTGCCGGCGATCTCCTCGATCGTCAGGCCTTGCGCTTCACGCGCCGCGCGCAGCTGGTCGCCCACTCGCTGGGGCGTTCCGGTCGTCTCGGAAATCTCGTCTTCGCCGCTCACCGATCATCCCCGGCCTGGTGACGACCATAGTTCGACACCTGGCGCACAGTCGCACCTAACGGTCAAATCACAAGGCCTTTTTTAGGGGCCGACCCTAGCTGATCCGCACCCCGTTCGCGTCCGCCCATTGCAGCAACGTCGCGCGCATGTCGCGGGGCGGTGCGGCGAGCAGTTCTGCGATCACGTCGCGCAGCGCAGGAATATCCAGCGAACGCACCATCGCCTTGACCGGGCCGATCGCCGCGGGCGTGATCGAAAGCCGTTCGATGCCGATGCCGATCAACGCCATCGCCTCCAGCGGCTTGCCCCCCATCTCTCCGCACACGCCCACCGGCACGCCAGCCGCATCGCATTGCTCGACCACGCGGCGAATGAAGCGCAGGATGGCGGGCGAGAGCCAGTCGTAACGCTCGGCCAGCTTCGGATGCGCGCGATCGGCCGCGAACAGGAACTGGGTCAGATCGTTTGTGCCGATCGAGAGGAAATCGAGCTTGGGCAGCAATATGTCGAGGCTTTCGGCCAGCGCCGGCACCTCGAGCATGGTACCGTAGCGGATCGCCGTCGGCAGGAGTTTGCCCTTGGCCGCGGTCGCGGCGCGCTGCTTCTCGAACAAGGCATGCGCCTCGTCGAACTCCCATGGCTCGGATACCATCGGGAACATGACCTGCAGGACGCGGCCCGACGCCGCCGCGATGAGCGCGCTGGCCTGCGCCTTCATCAGCGCGTCACGTTCGAGCGCGAGTCGGATCGCGCGCCAGCCCATCGCCGGATTTTCCTCGTCCGCCGCATCCGCGTCCGCGGTCATGTAGGGCAGGACCTTGTCACCCCCGACATCGACCGTTCGGAAGATGACCGGTTTATCGCCTGCGGCCTCCATCACGTCGCGGTAAAGGCGCTGCTGGCGCTCCCGCTTGGGCAATTCGGCCGAAACGAGGAATTCGAATTCGGTGCGAAACAGGCCGATGCCGTCGGCGCCGGTGGTGTCGATCGCCGCCACGTCGTCGCGCATACCGGCATTGACCATCATCGTGATGCGCGTGCCATCCTTGGTGAGAGGCGGGAGATCGCGCATCGCAGCAAATTCGGCGCGCTTTTTCTGGCCGAGCGCGAGCTTGGCGTCGAACGCCTCCTCGATCATCGAGGTTGGACGGACGAAGGCCGCGCCGTGGCTGGCATCGACCAGGACGAGATCGCCCTCGCCGATCTGGCGACGGGCGTCGCGCACGCGGCCGAGCACGGGAACGCCCATCGCGCGCGCGACGATCACGACGTGGCTGGTGAGCGAGCCTTCCTGCAGGATCACCCCCTTGAGGCGGCGGCGATCATATTCGAGCAGTTCGGCCGGACCAAGGTTGCGCGCGATCAGGATCGAATCCTGGCGCAGGCCCATCTGCGCGGCGGTGCCCAATTGCCCCGAAACGATGCGCAGCAGCCGGTTGGAGAGATCCTCCAGATCGTGCATCCGGTCGGCAAGCAGCGGATCGTCAATCTCGCGCATACGCATCCGGGTGCGCTGCTGGACGCGCTCGATCGCGGCTTCGGCGGTCAGGCCGCTGTCGATCGCGGCATTGATCCGGCGCGACCAGCCTTCGTCATAGGCGAACATCTTGTAGGTCGCGAGGATGTCCTGATGCTCGCCCGCCGCGCCGAATTCGGCCTGGCTCATCATGCGATCGATCTGATCGCGCATCTTGTCGAACGCCGAATAGACGCGGTGGCGCTCATATTCGGTGTCTTCGGCAACGGTATGCTCGACCACCACGCGCGGCTGGTGGAAGACGGCATAGCCCGCGGCCATACCTTCGACGAGCTTGAGGCCGGTCAGCCGCGCCGTGCTGCCGTCGCGCTGATCGGGGCCGCGCGCGGTCGTTTCGTCGATCAGGCCGGCGCCGGCGATCAGTTCGGCCAGCACCATCGCCACGGTCTGCAGCGCCTCGATCTCGACATCGTCATATCGGCGCGGATCGGCATGCTGGACCGCGAGCACGCCGACCGCGCGTTCGGCGCGCACGATCGGCACGCCCGCAAAGCTGTGGAACAATTCCTCGCCCGTCTCCGGCTTGTAGGCGAAATCGGGGTGGCTGGTCGCCTCATCGAGGTTGAGCGTCTCGTTCTTCTCGGCGATCGTGCCGACCAGCCCCTCGCCGAGTGAGAGCTTGGTGACGTGGACCGCTTCCTTGTTGAGGCCGCGCGTCGCGAACAGCTCGAGTTCGCCATCGCGCAACAGATAGATCGAGCAGACTTCGCTGTGCAGCGCCTTGGCAATGATGTCGACGACGCTGTCGAGCTTGCCCTGCGCGTTGGCGCGTGCGGCCATCACGTCGTGAAGCCGCGTCAGTATCTCGCGCGCGGCGGACGTTGCGGATGCGGTGGCCATCGCGCCCACGGCTAACAGATAGCGCGGCCGGGACCAATATCTCCCTGTGCGAAACTGTCTCCGCATCATGGGTGGAAATGGGCTTGCCTCTTTAATGACTGTATGACATACAGTATGCATCATACACCATGCGGGACATAGCAAGTGCCCATTGAAGAGGATCTGTTCGAGAAGCTGAGGGTCGAGCTGCGCCGCGGCTCGCTGATCCTGGCCGTTCTCGGGGCGCTGCGGGAGGAACGCTACGGCTACACCCTGCGCCAGAGCCTCGAGGATGCCGGGCTGCCGATCGAGGAAAGCGCGCTCTATCCCCTGCTCCGGCGGCTTGAGGCGCAGGGCATGCTCACCAGCGAATGGCGCGAGGAAGCGAAGCGCAACAAGCGCTTCTACCGCCTGTCGCCCGACGGCGAGGCGATCCTCGCGCAACTTCTCGGCGAATGGAACGCGATCTCCGAATCGATCCTGCGCCTGACCGAAGGGAAATGACGATGACCGATCTGCAGGACCGTTATCTGCACGCGGTGCGCCGCGCGCTGCCCGCGGCCAAGGCCGACGATATTGTCGCCGAGCTGGGCGACGTGCTCGCCACGCGCCAGGAAGACCGCGAGGAGGCACTCGGCCGCCCACTGACCGAGGACGAGGCCGCCGCGATCCTCAAGGAGTTCGGCCATCCGCTAGTCGTTGCCGCGCGCTACCGACCGCAGCGATGGCTGATCGGGCCCGACGTCTTCCCCTTTTACTGGTTCGTGATGCGCATTCTGGTGCTGGTGATCGTCGGCATCGATATCGCCATCGGGATCGCGCGCGTCCTGTTCGCCAATCAGCCGCCGCTTCAGGTCGTCGCGCAGACCTGGGGCAGCCTGTGGATGTCGCTGCTGATCAACGTCGGCGTGCTCACCGTCATCTTCGCGATCATGGAACGCGCGGGCTTTCCCGCCGATCATGTGAAGAAGTGGAAGCCGGAGCAATTGCCGGCTGTCGAGGACAAACAGAAGAGCGTCTGGGAATCGGCGTTCGAAGTGGCCGCCAACGTGCTCGTCTTGTTGTGGTGGGTTGGGCTTATCCATCTGCCCTGGACCAACGCCAGCAGCGAATTCCGGATGGAGCCGGCACCGGTTTTCTACCTGCTTTACTGGCCGGTTTTGGTGTTGCTGGCGGTTCGGCTCGTGGAGAATCTGACCGATTGGCTGCGGCCGGGCTGGCGCGTCTTCCGTGGCGGGCTGTCGGTCGTCACCACTTTAGTGGGGCTTGGTCTGATTGCTATCCTCTATCGCGCTGGGCCTCCGTGGGCGGTGGTCGTGCCGCTGTCGATGCCCGTCGCTCAGGCGGCTGATCTCGCAAACTCGGTCAACCTTGCCCTCAAGATCGCGATTGTTGCGGCCGGAGCGGTGTGGGTCTGGCAGGGGGTGCAGACGGTTTGGCGACTGTTGCAGGGGCGGGCTCGCGCCCGCTGACCAAGGCAGTCAGCGCAGGCCGCTGATTTCCCAGATGCCCGATGTGAAGGTCGCTGCTTTGCCGGGCAAGGGCGGGGAGAGCGGCACGGCGATGACACGATCCCTGACGGCTTCGTAGCTTTCCGCGCTCACCAAGAGCGACGTCCGCTCGCGCGTGCCCGCCTCGCACAAGGCGGCCGCGACGGAGATCGGATAGCCTATCACCGTCAGGCTCTGGATTTGCGAATGTCCCAGGCTCGCGCGCAGCAACGGGCCGGAGGATATGCCGATCCGCAGTTGCAGGGCGGCGAAGCGCGGGCTGATCGCGATCCAATAGTCCTTGAGATCGGCGAAAGCGCGACTCATCTCGATCGCCGCGCTTACCGCTGCGAATTGATGTTCAGGCAAAGGGCGCGGCACATTGAAGCGCAGCAGGGCGCCGTCGCCCAGATAGCAGTCGAGCGTGGCGCCGAGCTTGAACGCCACGTCGCACAAGCGCTCGAAATATTCGTTGAGCAGCTGAAGCGCGAAAGCGGCGGACAATTCCTGGAACAGCAATGACGAGCCGGACAGATCGAAATAGAGGATCGTGCCCTCGGTCGGCGCCGTCTCGTCGCTCATTCCGAGCAGCTTCAGGCAGTCGGTGTTGCGCGCGAGCAGGCCGACCTGTTCCGCGATCGGCCCGGTCAGCGCGGCGACACGCGCCAGATCCGCGTCCGCAAAGGCGGTCTCGCCTTCCTTGCTCAGCAGTTGCAGCACGCCGACCACCTCGCCTTTGTCCTTCAGCGCGAGGTTCATCATGGTCGACGGTTTGTAGTGGGCGATGGCGTCGGCGGACTTGAAATGATCCTTGCTCTGGGCCGCATTGGCAACGACGAATGCCTCGCCTTGCACCAGGCAGCGGCCCGCAATGCTCTTCAGGGGAATGACTTTGGAGCGCAAAGTCTGGGTCTGCACATTGAAGGGTTCGATGCACAGGAAGGCAAGGCCCAACAACTCGCCGCGCGGGCTCCGAACGGGCAAGTAGATCGATCCGCCGCTCGCTCCCGTCGCACCCATGAGCGACTGTAGCCGCCCATCAAGCTCTGCTTTCTGTTGCAGCGCCGCTCCGCCCGCGCGTCCGGCGATGGAGATTTGTTCAAGCAGCTGGTCGCGGCGCTGTTCGAGCGTGTCGATCCTGGTCCGAAGATCGCGATTGTCGGCCTCCAGCTTGTCCTGGGCGGCCTGATCCTGGACTTTGGTCAGGTAGCGCGTCAGCCCAATAACCGCGCCAATGACCGCGAGTCCTGCGGTTACGAGAGGCAGCAGCTTCAGTATCTGGTCCATCGACGGTCCCCCGCGCGAGTCTGAAGCATCGCGCAGCCAGGCCGCCTCGGCAAGACGATTACGGTTAGCGCCGCGCGAGCGCGGCTTCGGCCTCGTCGAGCAAGCTGGCGATGATATCGGTCACGGGTTCTTCCTTCGTCACCATGCCGACCGACTGGCCGGCCATGACCGAACCATGTTCGACGTCGCCATCGATCACCGCGCGGCGCAGTGCGCCCGCCCAATAATGCTCGATCTGAAGCTGGGCTTCGGTCATTTCGATCTTGCCCTCGTCGAGCAGCTGGGCGACCTCGCGCTGCTTGGCGGTGAACAATTCGCCGGCTGCGTTCTTGAGCGCGCGCACCGGGATCACGGGCAGGCGCGGATCGATCTGCACGCTCGCGGTGGCGTCGCGCGCGGAGGCGCGGATGAAGGCCTTCTTGAAATTGGGGTGCGCGATGCATTCGGTAGCGCAGACGAAGCGGGTGCCGAGTTGGACGCCCGCCGCACCCATTTCGAGATAGCCCGCGATCAGTTCGCCGCGGCCGATGCCGCCAGCGATGAACACCGGAAGCTGGTCGGCGATCTCAGGCAATATCTCCTGCGCGAGCACGCTGGTCGAAACCGGCCCGATATGCCCGCCCGCTTCCATGCCCTCGACCACCAAAGCATCGACGCCCGAGCGGATCAGTTTCTTGGCGAGCGCGAGCGCTGGCGCGAAGCAGAGCAATTTAGCGCCCGAGCCCTTGATCCGGTCAATCGAGCCGGCCGGCGGCAGCCCGCCGGCGAGGACGACATGGCCGACCTTGTGCCGGGTGCAAACGTCGATCAGCTCGGACAATGCCGGGTGCATCGTGATCAGGTTCACGCCGAACGGCTTGTCGGTCATCGCCTTGGTGCCGGCGATCTCGGCATCGAGCAATTCGGGCGTCATCGCGCCGCACGCGATCACGCCGAACCCGCCCGCGTTCGAGATGGCGGAAACGAGATGCCGCTCCGAAACCCACGACATCGCGCCCGCCATGATCGCGTACCGCGTGCCGAGGAATTCGGCGCCGCGCCGCATCAAGGCGTCGGCGCGGGGATGACTTCCACTCCCCTCCCGCTTGCGGGGGGGGTGGGGGGAGGGGGGGGTGATCTGGGCCGCATCGGTCATAGGGGGGCTCTCTGCCCTCCCCCGACCCCTCCCGCAAGCGGGAGGGGAGATTTCACGCCGCGTCGTCGGTCGAATCCAGGCCATAAGCGGTGTGCAGGACGCGCACCGCGAGCTCGGTATAATCCTCGTGGATCAGGACCGAGACCTTGATCTCGCTGGTGGTGATAGCGAGCACGTTGATGCCGCGATCGGCGAGCGCCTTGAACATCTGCGCGGCGACGCCCGCATGGCTGCGCATGCCCACGCCCACGACCGAGATCTTGGAGACGCTGCTGTCGTGGATCAGCTGTTCGTAGCCGATCGCTTCCTGCGCCTTGCCGAGCACGTCGAGCGCGCGCGCCAGTTCCGCGCCGGGCACGGTGAAGGTGACGTCGGTCGATCCCGTATCGTGCGCGACATTCTGCACGATCATGTCGACGTTGATGTTGGCGTCAGCCAGCGGCGTGAAGATGTTCGCGACCGCGCCGGGGCGGTCGGGCACCGCGGTCAAGGTGACCTTCGCCTCGTTCTTGTCGTGGGCGATGCCGGTGATGAGCTGGCGTTCCATCTTGCTTCCTTCGATCTCGTCTTCGTCCACGATCATCGTGCCGGGGGTGGGGTCGTTGCCGGGGGCGTCGAACGAGGAGAGGACCTGGACGCGGACCTTCTCCTTCATCGCGAGCCCGACCGAGCGGGTCTGCAGCACCTTGGCCCCGACCGACGCGAGTTCCAGCATCTCCTCGTAGGTGACGTATTGGAGCTTGCGCGCCTTGGGCACGATGCGTGGGTCGGTCGTGTAGACGCCATCGACGTCGGTATAAATGTCGCAGCGATCGGCCTTCATCGCCGCCGCTACCGCCACCGCCGACGTGTCCGATCCGCCGCGGCCGAGCGTCGAGACGCGGCCTTCGTCGGTCACGCCCTGAAAGCCGGGAATCACCGCAACCTCGCCGCTGGACATCGCCTCGCCGATCCTGGCGCTGTCGATAGTGGCGATGCGCGCGGAGGCGTGCGCGTCCGACGTCGCGATCGGCAATTGCCATCCGAGCCAGCTGCGCGCCTTGACGCCCATCGCCTGGAGCGTGATCGCGAGCAGCCCGCTCGTCACCTGCTCGCCGCTGGCGACCACCACGTCATATTCGCGCGGATCGTAGAGCGGGCTCGCCTCGCGGCAGAAATTGACCAGGCGATCGGTCTCGCCCGCCATCGCGGACACCACCACCGCGACTTCGTTGCCCTGATCGACCTCATGCTTGACCCGGGCCGCGACGTTGCGAATGCGTTCGATCCCGGCCATCGAGGTGCCGCCGAACTTCATCACGATGCGTGCCATGAGGGTGAGGTCTTCGTAATTAAATTGCTGGAAAGCGCGCCCGGACGCGCCGTTGGCCTGCTAACCGCGCACTCCCCTGAAGGCAAGCAAGCGAAGAACAAGGAAATCTTTCAGGTCGCGCACCCGCTTGGTAAGGCGAGACCATGACCATCGCCACGATCGATCCCTCGGAAGCCGCCTTTTTCGGTAAGCTCGCCGCCGACTGGTGGGATCCCAAAGGTTCGTCGGCGATGCTGCACCGGCTTAATCCGGCGCGGCTTTCCTACCTGCGTGCGCGGATCGACGAGGCCTGGGATTTGGATTCGCGCGACCGGCATCCGTTGAAGGGGCGGCGCGCGCTCGACGTCGGCTGCGGCGCGGGGTTGCTGTCCGAACCGCTCGCCCGGCTTGGCGCCGTGGTGACCGGGCTCGATGCTGCGCCAGAAAATATCGCGGCCGCGCGTCACCATGCGGCAGGGCAGGGCCTCGCGATCGACTATCGTGCGGGCGGGATCGAGAGCCTTGCGGATGAGCATTTCGATCTGGTCGTGTCGATGGAGGTGGTCGAGCATGTCGCCGATCCAGCCGCGTTCGTGGCGGGACTGGCCGGCGCGCTGGCCGACGATGGGCTGCTGATCCTCTCCACGCCCAATCGCACCCCTTTGTCGAAGCTGGCCCTGATCACCGTGGGCGAGGGCTTCGGCATGGTGCCCAAGGGCACGCACGATCATGACAAGTTCCTCACGCCCGACGAACTTGGCGCGCTGGTCGCGCAAGCGGGGCTGGATGTGATCGACACGACCGGCCTGTCTTTCGATCCGCGGACCGGCTTCACGCTCTCGTCCAACCTCGCCCTCGATTATTTCCTCACCGCGCGCCGGCGCTGAAGCAAGCGGGGGCATCATGCGCGGCAGAAAGAAGATTGTCCTTCACGTCGGTCATGGAAAGACCGGATCGTCCGCGATTCAGGCGGCGCTCGCCCGCAATCAGGATCTGCTGAGGTCGGCGGGCATAGTCTATCCCGAACATGCGGCGTCGGAGCAGGCGCGCCGCGGCGAGATTACGTCGGGCAATCTCGACGTGGAGGATTGGTTCGAGGGCCAGGTCATAAAGATAGCGAGAGAGCAGGACGGCCCGGGCACGATCCTGTTTTCCAACGAGAATCTCTTCCACCGGTTCGATCTCTTCCTCGACAGCCACCGTAAATATGCCGCCGAATTCGATTTCGAGATCATCCTGTTCGTGCGGGAGCCGTTCGAGAAGCTCAATTCCTCCTATCAGCAGGCGGTGAAAAGGCGTGGCTTCGCGGGCGATATCGCCGAATTCGCCGATCATGACGGCGATGCCGCGCATGCCGCACGGCTGTTGCAGGCACTGAAGGCGGAGGGAGTGCCCTTCGCGCTCTTCAACTATTCCGCGCTGCGTCGCGCCGCGGTCCAGGCCTTGTTCGACCATCTCGGCGTCGGAGAGCTGATCCGATCGGAGGGGCAGGCCGACGTCGGAACGGTCAATCGATCGCTCACTGCGGCCGAACTCGATCTTCTGCTCCAGGTCAATCGGCTGTTCGGCGTCGAGTTCGGTTCGGTGATCGCAGACGCGCTCGTCCATCGCCTGCCCGATCTGCCCTCGGCGATGGCCCCGATCGATCCGGAAACGCGGGCACGCTTTTATGCGCGCACCGCGCCCGCGGTGGAGGCGATCAACCAGTTCCTGCCTGATCCTGAAAAGCTCAGGTTCGCGCCAGAGGCGCCCGTCCCCGAGCCGGGCGCGGCGGACCGCCGCCTCTCGGACGCGCAGGTGGAGATCGTGCGCAGCGTGTTTCCCGCGGTCCTGACCTACAAGGACGGAATCACTCTGCGCGACATCGCCATGAAATATGAAAGCGGCGCGACGCTCACGCGCGAGGATGCGATCGCGCTAATGCAATATGCGCAGAAGGCGCGGCCGCACGGCCAGATCATCGCCGGCAAGCTCAAGGAATGGCGCGGAACCTGAAACGCCCCGTGTTCCGCCCCGCTGCCTGCTATCCATGATAAGACGAGAAGGGGGTGAGGGGGAGGAGAATGCGTCCGCGCTGGAGATTGATGGCGACGCCGCGCCTGCTGGTCTTATCCGGCGTGGTGGCGTTGGTCCTGTTCGGCGGCAACCGCGGGGATGGCTTTGGCTGGGCGGGGGCGATTCTGCTCGTTTCCGGAACCGCGCTCGAAGCCTTCCTGCGCGCAAGCCTGCGCTGCCCGCGCTGCGGCAGCCGACCTTATGTCGAAGCGCCCCGCTCCGATTTTCCCATGCTGCGCCAGCCTCTGGTCCCGCTCGAACGCTGCAGGGACTGCGGATATGAGTTCGATTAGAACGCGAAGACGTCCAAAGCGTGCGGGCGGCACACATTGCAGCGTGCCGCCCGGCGGTTTCCTGCATTTCGAAGGAAAGCTGGTCGGGGCGACAGGATTCGAACCTGCGACCCCCAGACCCCCAGTTTTAGGGTCGTCATTCTTGAGCCTTGTCGCCCCTCTAAGATTTACGAGGTGTTTGCTCCCGTTGTTTCCTTGATGTTCCCGGTCATTCCCGCTACGGTGATTACTGGGTAGTTGCTAGGAATAAGCACGGGCGTGGCGAAAGGGACGATCAACAAGCGGTCTGTCGACACGCTGAAGCCTGGCCCGAGCGACGTGTTCCTGTGGGACGATAAGCTCAGCGGCTTCGGCATGAAGCTGACCCCCAGCGGGGCGCGTACCTACGTCTACCAATACCGCATGGGCGGTCGCGGCACGCCGACGCGACGCTGGACGATTGGTCGGCACGGCGATCTGACCCCTGACAACGCGCGGACGCTGGCGGAGAAGCTTTCCTTCAAGGTGCACAGCGGGGTCGATCCGATCGAGGAGGAGCGCGAGCGCAAGCAGCGAGCATCCACAATGGCGTTCTCCGCCTATGTGGAGACCTTCACTGAGGGCTATCTGAAAGTGCCGCCGCCCGACGGTTGGGGCAGTTCGTGGCCACAGGCCAAGCGCCAACTCGAGATGTACGTTGTGCCGATCCTGGGCGACAAGGCACTGCCCGACATTTCAGTTACCGATCTCAACCAGGTTTTCGATCCGCTCCGACTGCAGCCTGCGTTGAGAAAGAATGTCTTCGCCGTAGTGCGCAAGCTGTTCAACTGGGCGCTCAAGCGCCGGGACATCGCGATCAATCCCGTGGCACAAATGGACGCACCGAAAGGCGCGAAGAGCCGCAAGCGCGTACTGTCTCCTGACGAGCTGCTGGCCATTTGGCGAGCAAGCTTCAACCTAGAGCATCCGCGTGGCCACTACGTGCGATCGTTGATCACCACACTCCAGCGACGCAGTGAGGTAGCCCGGCTGGCGTGGAGCGAGCTGTCAATGCCTAAGGCTCTGTGGGACATGCCCGGGGAGCGGGCCAAGAACGGGCAAGAGCACCTAGTCCCGCTGAGCGACATCGCCGTGGCGCAGTTCGAAGATTTGGGCTGGAGGGCCCGTGGTCTCGTCTTCCCCTCGTCCACCGGTCGCACGGCAATCAGCAATTTCTCCGACATCAAGGAGCAGCTTGATCGCGACCTTCCGGCAATCCTTCAGGGACTGATGGATAAACGCGCGGACGAACTGGGCGAGGATCGCCACACCGTCGTGCTGCGGCCATGGCGTCTTCACGACATCCGCCGCACCGGCACCACGCAGATGCAGGCCTTGGGCTTTCCAATCGAGGTGACCGAGCGGGTTATAAATCACCATGAGGGTGGCGAGGCGGCAGGCATTCGCGGCGTCTACAACCTGTATGAATATTTGCCGGAAAAGACCCTCGCGCTGAAAGCGTGGGGCGCTTGGCTGGAGAACTTGGTCAGCGGCTCGCCGCCAGCCAGCAACGTCGTTCAGATCGCGTCAGCGCGACCCTGAGCAGGCGGGGCGGATAGGGTAGCTCCCGAACGGCCGGTTTCCGCCCGGCCTCCGCCCCGTCACACATTGCGGACGCCTTGCGGAGGGCGACAGATGGACGGTGCAGATAAACGGGAATTTGATTTCCCCGTCAGGATCGCGAGGAAGCCTGCCGCGCAGGCTGACAGGCCTTTGCGCGGGGATATTTCTGTAGCCCTGCCGCAGCGCGAGCCGGATATTTGGACCGACAAGACTACCTGGCCTTTCGTGCCATCCGGATTTCTTTTCGTGCCCGACGTGCTCAATCGTGTTGGCGCGGCGCATTTCGGCGCAGAGTGGTTGGGCATCGAAGGAATTTATAGCGGGTCCGTTTCGGAATTTCCCCGGCCAAAGGTTGTGTTCGACGGTGACACCGACGTCATATTGGGCAGAGAGGCTTATGAAGCGGGCAAGGCATCCGTCGCCTCGATGCTACACATCGACTTAAGCCGACGCATTGACCCCTTCACCAACCAGGAGTGGTGCGAGGCTAGCGACCGATGGCGTCGGCTAGACGTGTCGGGACCGTTGCTCGAACGCCGTCGCAACGAGGTCATCGACGTAATTCATCGGGCGGCGGAAGCTGGGGCGTTGGTTTTCTACCTTAAGCAAAACGGGCACATGCCGGCCATCAAGCGGTCAGCGTGGAACGTAGAAGCCGAGGCCGTGAGGGCCCGTTTTCGCCAAGGCTCGATCCCCGCGATGCCGGCAGTTGTTAGGGCGGTCGCGATGGGCGGGAAGTTCATCCCGTTCTTTGCCAATCAGGCCGAGTTGGAAGCATTCCTGGGCGGTAAGGATCTCTCGGATCGCACTGGCGCTCCCGGTCGGCCTACATCAATGCCTATCGTTGAGCAGATGATGAGGGACCGCCACGCGGCAGGCCGCATGGAAGCCGGGATAGGTGCCGAGGCCCGCGTTCTCAACCAGCTTTTCGCTTCCAACCCAGATCATGCCGGGCTTGCCCGTCCCAGTGTGAAGACGATCGAAAATGCCCTTCGCGCGCAGTTTAGAGCCTTGAGATCCACCGCAGCGCCTCAAAAAGGATAGGCCAAAAACTCATGTTATGTTTGGGTCACTCGTCGGCCAGAATATAGCGAATACCCCGGCCCACGAAAAACAGCGGAAGGCCAAACGCTAGGCCAATCCACAAGCCCTCCCAATGAACATAGGGCGGAGGATCGGCTGGCTCAGAGAAAGTCACCGGCTCTCCAACATCACCCCAAGGGTCGGACGTTTGCTGCTTGAGATAATCTCGTAACGTTTGCGCGGCTTGAGCGTCCCCCGCCGCATCGGCGCGGCGGATGGCGTCCTTGATTTGCCGGTTAGGATCGGGGGCTGGCGGCGTTGGCTTTGGCGGCGGGGACTCTTGGTAGGTTGCCACTCGCACCACGCTTATCGCCGTCGCCGACGCGCCTATGACGATTATGGCTATGCCCAGCGCCGCTAACACCCAATGTATCACGCGACCGAACCGAACGAAGACGCCATTTTCGGCGTGGCGCTGCGGCCAGAAAAATGCCTTCATCCGCTCCCCCTTGTTACGGAGGCGATACCACGAAAAAGCCCGGCGGGTTAGGCTGCTTAAGACGCGCCAATCCCCCGAAAATAACGACACCCCAATAATTTCGGGGCAGTATTTCGGGCACCTGTTCCCGTGAATCTTCCCTCCTGTCCCCGGCACTCCCGCCGGTCCGGAGGTGGCAATGAACAAGTTGCTCAACACGGTCGAAGCAGCGCCCTTTTGCGGGGTTGCCGCTAAGACCTTGGAGAATTGGAGGGTGCTCGGGCTTGGACCGAAATTCCTCCGCGTGCACGGCAGGGTTGCTTACGATCCCGACGACATCGAAACGTGGAAAAACGCGCGCCGCGTGTCGAGCACGTCCGAGCCGGTGGCGGCTTGATCGGCGATGGCAGCCACCACAGGGCTAATCTCGCGCCCCAATAAGCGAGAAAGCCGCCCCACCTGGGCGGCGGAGCGGCTTCCGAAATGTCAGCTTGCAGGCGACGGATCGAAAGATAGCAAAACAGCCGTCAGGGTTCAATTCCTCACGCAGAATCTCGGGCTGAATATCGCGCGAGCAGCGGTCATCGCCCGGCTTGCATGGGGAGAGGCAGCATGAGCGCCGAATCCCGATCGATCCATATTCGCCCGTCGGGCAGTGCGTTCGACGTAGTGATCGTTCCGCCCGTTCCGTGGAACGGCGCAGATCGCCATGGGCTTATCACGCATCGTGCAGCGAAGCGCGCCGCTGACTTCCTCGCAATCGTCCATGGCTGGAAGGTCATCGACGATACACCGACAGATCGCCGAGGTGTGGCATGACGTCGCCATCGCCAGTTCTGGATGCGTGCGTGCGCATTCGGGACAGCATATCCCTTTCTTCGATCGCAGCCCGTCATGTGAAGTTGATGCGGTCGGGCCACGAGTGGAAAGCTCGGTGCCCGTTCCACGAGGACAAGACCCCATCTTTCACGATCTATGACGACGATCGGCGGTTCCAGTGCTTCGGCTGTGGCGCCCAAGGCGACGTGCTGGATTATGTCCAGCAGAGCGAGGGCGTCACGCTCGTAGAAGCAATCAAGATAATCGACGCGGACGCCTTGCCAATGCGGCAGCGCACGAAGGGGCCCAGCGCCAGCGTCATTCCTATCGACCGCAAAGCCGACGCCATGGCCATTTGGCAAGACGCTGTCGATCCGGCTGGAACGGAAGCCGAGGCCTATCTCGCGTCGCGGCGATTGGGCGGACCCATTCCGCCAGCGTTTCGCTTTGCGCGGCTGACTTACGGTCAACGCGGGCCGTTGCATCCTGTACTCGTCGCGCTTGTGGTCAATGCTGCTGGAGAGCCTCAGGGCATTCAGCGCACTTATCTTGCCCCGGATGGTCGCGGGAAGCTCGCTGTGGATAAGCCCAAACTCTCGCTCGGTCGAGTGAAGGGCGGTGCGATCCGACTTGCGCCGGCTCACGATCGCGTCATCCTCGCCGAAGGAATGGAAGACGCGCTGACCCTTCAGCGCGGAGCAGGCCTTCCCGCCTGGGCTGCCGCAGGCGCGGGCATGCTTCCTTTCATGAACCTGCCGTCGGATATCCGCTCGGTAATTATCGGCGCCGACGCGGATCCTGCCGGCAGACGCAGCGCGCAAGACGCCTGCGACGGATTCAAGAGAGAGCGTCGCGAAGTCCGCATCATCTGGCCCGAACCGCCGCATAAGGATTTCAACGCTGAGCTCTGCGCTAGTCGGGGAGACGCAGCATGACGGCCGCGCCCACTCCGCTCCGTGCGAGAATTGAGGCCGCCGAGGTCGTGAAGCCCGAAGGGCCAGCCTTTTCGGCCACCCCATTCACGTGGCGAAACCCGGCAACGATCCCTCCACGGGATTGGAAATACGGCCGATGGCTTTTGGGGGCTTCGGTCACCGCGATGGTCGCCCCGGGTGGGGTAGGGAAATCAACCTTCGTGGCCGGCATGGCATTAGCGATGGTGACCGGCATCGAGATCCACAATCGGAAGGTCTGGCTTGGCGCGAAACGCGTTTGGATATGGAATCTCGAAGATCCGCTTGATGAACTGAACCGCTCGATCGGTGCGGCGATGCTGCACTTCGGCATAACCGAGACCGACATTGAGGGGCGCCTGTTCGTCGATACGGCGATGGATGGTCAGAAGCTGTGCACGGCCACGATGCTGCATGGCGAAGTCAACGTGATCGCTCCCGTATATGACGCGATCGTCGCAGCGATCAGAGAGCGGAATATCGACGTATTGATTATTGATCCGTTCGTCAGCAGCCATAAGGCCGACGAGAACAGCAACACCGCAATCGACGCAATTACCAAGGAATGGGTTCGGGTCGCTGCGGCGACCGGCTGCTGCATTGTTCTCGTGCATCACACCAGCAAGGCTGGCTCAGGCGAGGTGACGGCTATGAGTGGCCGCGGCGCGGTGGCGATGATCAACGCCTGCCGATCAGTGCTCGTCTTTAATCGAATGGATAAAGCGGACGCGTCCAAACTGGGCATCGAAGAAGACGAAATGTGGCGTTACTTCTGCGTCCACGACGACAAGCATAATCGGGCGCCAGCTGAAAAAGCCGAATGGTTCCGACTGGAATCTGTCGGGCTCGGTAATGGGACGACCGACCTGCCCGAGGACATGATGGGCGTGGCGCGACCTTGGTCACCTCCCGACCCGTTTGAGAATATCTCACCTGATCACCTGCGGAAGGTCCAAAGCATACTGTCGTCCGGGCTTTGGCGGGACAGCAGTCAGTCGCCCGAATGGGCAGGCTTCGCCGTCGCGAAAGTGCTCGGTTTAGAGATCGCTTCCGATGCGGACAAACCTCGCTTCGAGCGCGCAGCCGATAAGCGGCAGGCCGCACAGCTGCTGTCCACCTGGATCAGGAACGGCGCCCTGAAGGTGGAAGAGGGCCCGCACCCGGAAACGCGCAAGACGGTCAAGTTCGTCAAGGTCGGCCTGGCTTGTGTCGACGGCGTTGCACCACCTCGCGCGGGTGGAGCGGAGCAAGGTGGAGCGCCTGCGCGCAAAAACTGCTCCACCACCACCACCCCCCCGAAGGGGTGGGTGGGTGGAGCGGTGGTGCTGGACGAAGGAACCAAGGTGGAGCGGAGCAAGGCGATCCTCGCCCCAGGCGAAAACGAGGACGATCCTATCCCCGGTTGGGAGCATGTGAAATGAACGAGAAAGAACTGCCCGAGCCGAACAGCCTGGAGCGGCGTATGATCAAGCCGGCGTTAGAGCGCCTGGAGACCGCGCGTGGCGTTTTTCAGGTCAAGTATGATGCCGATGCGGCGCTTGTAATGTCGCCGCATTCAGACCGTGATGGGTATTTCGCGAGTTTGGCAGCGGCCCTGGGCACGACGTCATCGGATTTTGTAACCGAGCGGATCAATGAGATTGCCAGTGTCGTGCGGGGCAAGAACAAAAAGCCCAAGCAGTCGGAGATGAACGCCGCTTTCGCGCTTATCGACGGCTACCAGCCGCAAAACGAACTGGAAGCGACCCTGCTGGTGCAAATGGCCACCACGCACTCCGCTGCGATGCAGGCGCTTCTGACAGCCAACGGCGATCTTCGGCTCGCGACTGATGGCGGCGTCGGGAACCTGGCGATCAAACTGCTGCGCACTTTCACGATGCAGGTGGAGGCGCTGACCAAGCTTCGTCGTGGTGGTGAGCAAGTGGTCCGGCACATTCACGTCGACAACAGGGGCGGCCAGGCCGTCATCGCTGAGATCGTCAACCAAGGGGGGGCAAATGGTAAATCCGCCGATCAATCCCATACAGCCGCCGCGACTGTCGGCGGCCCCGCGCTGCTTAGCGAAGACGCGTCGTGGCACGGCGTGCCAATCCCCGGCGGTGAAAGGAAAAAGGCGGTGCCGAATGCACGGCGCCAACGCCGGCGCGCCGAAGGGGAATAAAAACGCCTGGAAACACGGATTGCGATCGGCGGAGTTCGCCGCCTGGAAAGCCGACCTGCGAAACTTGACGCGCCTAGATGACGCTTAAATTGGGAGAATTGCAGTGATCGGATTTCGCAGAAAATCGCGACCGGATCCGAGCCTTGTCGAAATCGGCAATAAGCTGGCGACCGAGATCGAGACCGCGATCGGCGAGTGGCGCAACGACGCGCTGCGCGTGTGGGCCGATATGCTGGTGGACTCCTTTGAGGAGCGGATCGTCGGCCTCGTTCCCGAAGACGGGATGACACTCGATGAACTGGTCCAAATTGAGTCGATGGCACTGATGAGCAACTTCCTCGAACGCAGAGAAGCTTATCTGCGCGAGGCACTCGCCTATTTCGAACCAGATACCGTTGTATGCATCGGTCTGCTCGGTCAGCCCGCAGGAGACGGTGTCGCAGCCCGGATCATCACGACTGTGCGAGAAGCGGCCGAAGGGCTTAGCGAGCGTCTGAGTGGGATAGTGCGGGAAGAGATAGGCCGCCGCCAAACCGCCTGAATCGGCAAACTGCCGGAGAAGTGCGATCGAGATCCGGCGGCGGTGGCCTGCCACGACGCGGCTGCGCGAAAGAGCTAGGTGTTACGCTCTGCATCCAAATCGTGAAGCCAATCGAAGACCGACGCGGGCATTTTCATCCGAGCCGCAGCCGCCAACTGTCGATCGAATTGATGGTCGAACCGCTCCATCGGAATTGCACGTTCATGCATTTCGACCTGGATATGGGTGAAGCGCTCCATGGCTGTCATTCCGGCGTCCATGTCGAGCTTTATCGGCGATCCCTTGAAACCCCACAGTGTCGTGATGAGCATGACGTCATCGAACTCGTCCCGGAGTTGGGATTCCGTTAAATGTCGGAAGTATGGATTGCGCCGATAGTCGAGGCGCCAAGCTTCATGCGTAGGCATGCTGTCTGGGACATGCTCGATCGTTTCGAAAGTAGCTGCCTCTTCATCGGTCACGATATGTAGCGGCCGGCCGTTCCACCGCGACCACGCCCCGACCATATGCTCCAGGACGCCTTCCTTCCATTCGTGATATCGATGTTGGGGCCATGGATCGACACAATGGGATAACCAAGACGGTCTTCCACCGGCTGCCCATGGCGCTCGGTGAGGTAGAAGACAGCGTCGATATACGGATAGCGCGGGCCCCTCGCGTCGGCTTTGTTGAACTCGCGCGAGACGATCCATCCGATGGTCTGAGGGTCATATTCGGCGTGGTCTTCGTTGATGAGCACCACGACATTCAGCCGGTTCTGACGCGGGAAGTCTATGCCGTGCCGGCGAAGTTGCTCGTTCGCCTTTTTCATATGGGTGACAACAGTTCGGGCCAGCCTATCGAGAGCCGCCCGTCGAAGCTCGTCGGCGCCCTCCATGTTCTCGAAGGCCGCCTCCAAGGGCACGGCGCCGTAAAATGAAGGAAAGTCCGACCGATCGCGTAACGTGTCGACGAAATTGTTGGTCCGCTCCGAAGGATCGCCTTCCAGCGTTTTCATCTCGATCGCGATGAGTCCCGACAGGCAGTCGAAGTCTATGCGGGTCAGCTCTGGCGACTGAATGTCATCAATCGGCACCCCACGTAGCGCCTCGACCAGGAAGCGCTCCACCCTAGGCGTCAACTTCTCGACAGGTCCGGTTCGCTCAATGCGCATCGCTGCTGCCCTTATTCGTCACCCAGCCGGCGTTGAAGCCGGGCGGCAGCGCCATTCTTCACGCTGAGATTGCGACCATACATGATCGGCATTGTGGGGGTTTCCCACCCGCCTTCAATGCAGATCGCCGTGATCGGCTCACCCGCCGTCACGAAGTCTTCGACCTTGCCGACACGAAAGCTGTGCCCGCTGATCTTCTCGATAGTCCCGTCGATCTGCGCTTGCAGCTCCGGGTAGTCCGGCACCATGCGAGTTAGAGCAGTCCGAACAGCCGAACGCAGCGCGATCTGATATCCCTGCGAGGAAAGGTGGGCCTGCGGCAGCGGCGTTCCCCATCGGTCGACGCTGATCGGCAGCCAGCTATTTGAGGTGACTATTTCTCCGCTCGCCTCTCGTCCTACAATCCATTCACGGAAAAACCGCATCGTGCGCTTGCTGACCCACCTGGTCAGTCCCTTACCCTCCTGATCAGTTTTGGATCGTTCGACGTGAAAGGTACCTTCGCCATCGGTGGCGTCGAAGAGATGACGGATCTGCGCACGGTAATATTCCGAATGCCTCCGACCTGTATCACCTCCGAGAGAAAGGATGAATTTGCCCCTGATGACGCGGAGCGAATGATCGCCGTCGAGCGCCTGGATCATGCGCTTGATGGAGAATGGCTGGGGGACGTCATCCATAGATCCGACAAAACCGAGCTGCCGGATCGCTAGCGCCTGCTTATGGGCAGATCCCTTTTCTCGCCGGATGCGCTTCATCTCTGCGCGGACGATCTTCGTGTGGGTGACGTTTGGGTTGCCGGCGATGGCCGATATCAACACGCCGATATTCACGATCATGCGCCTTATCGTCGCTGGCTTTCGTCCGTGCTCGAACTCCCTGATAAAATCACGGACGTTGCGCGCCGCTGGCTTCAGCGGGCTTGCGCCGGTGGCATCGCACCAGGCGAACCATCGAATAATGTCCGTTCGGAAGCAGTCCAGCGTACTCCCGGCCGACGACGACACGTATGCCTGAAGGTTGTCAGACATGTCCTCGTCGACGCTGTTGTGAAGCCGCAGGGGAATGCCGATCCGCTCCATGCAGGCCCCTAGTAGGTCGCGTTGAATGGCCGTTGAAACGTTCATGATCCTATCTCACCATGTTTCTATGGTTCTAGGATCGGCGGTCGGCCTCCGCCAAATGGGTAACGATATCGATGATTTTGGTAAGCGATGGAGGCGGCTCGACACTGACCATATCGATAAATTCGGGGAGCTACCCTATAGTGCTAGCAGCTTCTTTATCTCGTCCCACCCGCAAGCAAGCTCTCGCGGATCCGGGATCGCCAAGCGGACTTCCTCCCGGTCGTCGTCGCACACGAGGCATCTGTCGTCGAACCGAAGTTCTCCTGGAACGAGCTTTTCTGCCTTCGCCCAGCGCGGAACGCCCGTCCACCAATCTAGGGAGAAGTTACGCAGCATCTGATTGTGCTCGTCCGCCGCCGCGCTCAATTTCGCATTTGCGGCCCGGATCATTCGAAAAGCCTCCGCGACCCGGGCTGGGGCGCTCGAACTGGCCAATTCCTGCTTGGCCACTGCGAGTTGTCTGAAGCCAGCGATAATCGATTTGACCGGGTTTTCGTGCCGGAAGGAGCGCCAATGCGGAACCGTGGCGCAATGATGCGTGCGGATCTCCCGGGTCTGGCCGTTACGGAGCCTGCGTTCGCGTTCGCTCAGGCGTCGCGTCGTCTGAAATTCCAACCTGCCGTTTGACTGTTGCCCGGCGGTCGCAATTTTCACGGCCAAGTCGGGAAAGGCATCCTGAAAAGCGCGGTAGAATTTCGACGCGCTTGAACAGCGCTCATTCCAAGACCGCAGCATTGGCTCGGCTGCGGTAATGTTCGCGATCGTTGGCGCGATGCGTGCGGCGTCATATGCTTCTCGCTGGAGGCGAGACAGGCTCGCGTTCATGGTTTCCCACGCGCCTGGTTCGGAATGAGCCTCACCGCAATCCTTGCCGATGTTCGCCTGCAGGTCGTTGTCGAGCAGTGCTCTGAAGCCCTTATGATGCTTCATGTGTGTGGGGCAGCCCGCGCAACGGACTTTCCGACCTGTAGTCAGCTTGGTGTCATAACTGGTCAGAAGTCGAACGATCTTGGCGCCAGCAGGCACCGGGAACGCCAAGCCCGCATCGGCTTCTGGATCTTCGATAAACAGTCCTGCAGCGGCGAGCGCATCGCGGCGAGCAATATGCTCGCGACCTAAATCGTCTTCATCTTCCATGCGTGCCATGCCCCTCGTCGATGGGATCGAGTTGCGGGAGTTTCGACATAAGATCGTCGGCAAAGAGGTGGCAGGCCATGGCGATCTCGGCGAAGTGCTGAAGGGTAATCTCAACATTTTCGCCGACGCAATATTCGCGGCTGCGCATAACGCGTTTTACTAATATCGGAACGCCCCCTTCAGAGTGAGCGCCGTTCGGCCCTGGATCGATTTGCTCTCCACCCGCGATCTCAATCTCCTCCGATCCTCGCTTGTAGAATGCTTTCAGTCTTGGGAAATGGAGTGTCAGCAGGCCCGAGGTCGGGTCCACATCTTTAGGCAGGACACACCCTGCGCGGTGTTCGAGGCAGTTCCTCACCTTCTGAAAAGATAGATACTCAGCCTCAAAGATTATTGGCTCGCGCAGGCCGGCGTTCACTTGCTCCAGCAACAGCGGGAAGCTCGGTTTCTGCGCAGCTAGACGCTTTGCCGCAATGTCGGCCTCAATCTTAGCCATGGTGGTAAGGCCCGGGTCAGACTTGATCATCGCGAGATAGAAGTGGGCCTCCTCCAGCATCTCGCGAACGCCTCGGACCAGATCCTGGAACCCCTTCGCGAACAGCCAATTATGAATCATGGCGCGCCGCTCACCGATCGACAGATCCAGGCCATCAAATCGGTAAGCCATGAATTCCGCTTGGAGATCGGCTGGCGCGAGGTCGTCCGCTTCCAGCGCCCGGATGCACGTGCCAATCACTTGTGTGGCTGTGGCGACTGCGCGCTTGAGCGGATCACCCACCCCGGCGGGGTTTAGAGTCAACGTAATTGCTTCGGCCACCTGGCTAGCGTCCGACGGCCAGGTAGCTGATCGCGCGGCTGATGCTTCCCCTAGTCATTACGATCCAGTCCAGCAGCGTTGGAGCAAACACGTGCAGCGCGACGGGGCATGTCAACTGTTCCAGCCTGCGGCCCGGCGAGCTCGTTTCATGCGTGCGACCTTTATCGCTTCTGAATCGTCTCGATCACGGAACACAATAAACGAAACGGACAACGCGAGGCAGAACAACCAGCCCGCGAAAGGGCAGTCGGCGAGCCAACTGACAATCCTTTGCAGGCCTATCCAAGAGGTGCGGGGCACCGCAATCCCAAGGCTCCCTATCACGGTGCGGAGCGAAAGCGTGGGCCACTCACCGGCGCGTAGCCACTCCGTGGCATGCCAACAGACTATTGCCGCGGACGCAAGAAGCATCGCTGCGATAACGGCAAGCCAAAGGCCGGTGCGCGCGGTTCGACGGTCATCTGCTGCGAGGAGCAGCCGCTCTTGCTCCGTTAGCGTCAAATCCATATCCGGCCCCCCGACAGAATTCATCAAGCTATGACCATAGCATCAACAATCGCCGACATCAGCACCGCTATGGGCACTGGCACGCTCACTGACACATAACTGGGATTCAGCGCCCGGCGCTGGCCATACCGCTTGATCCAATCCCGCCCATGTCGGCGCCAAGCGCGCTGAAGCGGCACGACGGGCAGCAAATAGACCACGCCGGACGGGGCATAGCCGTAGGCGATGAAATCGCATGCCAGCGGCTTCTGGATCCAACCAGGCTTGCGACGCGCTTCGTCGCTCCATTGCTCGACGAGAATATCCGGCCACTCCTCGGCGCGAACTTTCTCGTCGACGGTGTAGGTGCGGCCACAGGCCAAAGTTAGAACACGATCGACGCCGCCGCGCTGAGCCCACCCATCCTCGCGCACAGCGACGGCAGATCTCAGTCTGGGAAATGCGCGCCGATAGGTGTCCATCCACCAGTCCGCGTTCGCATGGCGCTCGGAAATAGCCAGGCAGTCCTTGAAGCGATGGACGCGGCGAGGGCGCGAAGTTGCGTCCCGACCCGTAGGCCGGGACGCGGTAAGGTTCGCTTGGCGGTGGTTGGAGCTAGACGTCGTTGACGGTCCCTTCGTGACGCCCGTCTTCGAGGTTTGAGACACCATCAATTTCGACGACGTGGTCGATCATCTTTTCTGTCAGGCGAGCCAACACCGCTCGCGGTAAGGAAGGGATTGCCGACAACATCACGTCTGGCGCTTGACGCGTGCCGAGCCGCGCCCACTTTCTTGACCTGCGGGGAGGCCAAGATCGTGCTCGCGAAATCCGAAGCCCGGGGGCGAGTGATGGTGAGGGCATCACGAAGTTCGCCCCTTCTTCTGCTTAGGCCGGAACCGCACAACTTCAGCGTCTGGAGCGCAGCAGACCTGCCAAGCGTCCTCTATGATCGCTTGCCGAAACTTCAGGGCCACGTTTCCGGGCAGGTGAAAACGGAAGCTGTCGCCGCCCGATTTTAGGGTGACGAGCATGTGCCCGGTAGTGGCGTCGGCTGAAGCCTCGTCGATGTAAAGAATGCCGTTCATGCCTCAATCTCCCGAAGCTGCCTCGCTCCCGCGACAAGCAAGAATTCACCGCACCAATCATTGCACTCGGTGACCGGATGCGGCGACGCGCGATAGATCTGGGTCGAGGATAATTCCTCATCCCGATCCGGCGCACGGCCCCAGGCCTGTCGCGGAGCGCCGAGGGCGGCCAATTCGCCAAGCACAACGGGAGCCCTGCGACGGCAGGAGCCGACCGCAATGTCACCGTCCTCGACCGCCCGATCTTCGTCGTGTGTAGACTTATCGAGATGCCAGAAGCGGCAAATCCGACAGGCTTGAGCTGGTCCGGTGCAAACGTTCAAACTGAGCGTGGTCATGCTGCACCCCCCTGGCGCTGGCCATCGTCCTCAAGGTACTTGGCAACGCGGTCCTCAGCCATGCACAGGATGCGCACGGCGCGATTAGCCGCGTCATGGAGCGCTGGGTCAGCCGGCAAGTGATCAAGTCCGCCTGTTTCCCGCGCGGCTACGAGTAGCGCCTGGACGTCTCGCACGGCGTCGTCCGCGCGCTCGTAGCGCTGGCTGTCGGAAGGGCGGGCGGTCACGCTGCCACTCCTTTGACAACGAGCCAGCCGTTCACGGGCCTGCCGAGCATCGTCACGATGCGTTTCAGGGTTTTGTGCGACCGCCATCGCTGAGCCAACCGAAGGTAATTCCGACCGACGTCGAGCATCTGATCGGCATCCTCGTCGGATTTCGCCTCCCAAGGAAATGCTGGATAGGATTCCAGTCGACCGTCAGGTCGGCACATCAATTTTCCGCCATGTTCGAGCATTGCAGCCACCGACTGAAACAGGGCACGTCGGTCCACCCGACGGTTGTCCGAGAGGTGACCGCGACGAACCAGCAGGGCAATCAGCTCGGAACGGTATTGATCAGGCTGTGGGTGATGGTCGCGGATCGCCCGGGCATAATGCTCACGCATCTCGCGCAGATCGTCGCAGGCAACGAACCCACCATAGACCCGGGGCTCAGCCTCATCAGAATCGTCATTGTCCCAAAAAAGGGAGCAGCCAAGTCCATCGGGGTCCCCGCCGCTGATCTCGGCTACGACCGCGTTGTATGCGTAAGCATATTCCAGAGGGTCATTGAGCGCGTTGTCGAGACGCGCCAAATATACAACCAGAGGGGGCATATTGCGCAGATCCGGACCGATAAGATCGATGCATTCTGCGGGTTCTCTGCGAGACGCTTGCATGAGTGTTTCCTTCTGTCTGAGCGCGGCGATCAGCCGCGGGCCACCATTTCATCACCGTCGTTGGCTGCCACGAGCTTCGCGTCGTGACGGTCGAAATATGCGGCGCTCGTGCGGGCCCATCGGATCTCCAGCTTACGCGCGATCCTGGCTGTCACGACGCGGGCCTTCGCAATGTCGGGACAGATGGGATTTCGAGTCTCGAAGAGAGCGCTCGCGCCGGCTTCGATTTCCGCATGACGGGCGGCCGGATCGAGCCCTGCCAGGTAGCGGCGGCTTGTGGTGAGGTCCCAGCCGAAAAACTGTTCTCCGCGGCTGGCGGGCGCCACCACGCCAGCATCCGCCAGGTATGAACAAGCTGCGCTGAGGTGGAAGGGCATGCCGCCCATGCTGCAGCGGCGCTGGGCATCGAGGGCCGCCGCGTCGACGCGCTCGACGAACGCCTCGCGAGCTTTTGAGAGACTGGCGGGAGAGAGGTTGGCGGAATTCGCGCGTGACGATACAATCAGCGTAGCCATGATCGATCTCCATAGGATCGGTTGCGGTCAGGGCCGGGAGCGAGGTTGCCGCCTCCTCTCGGCCTGTAAGTAATGTAATTACATGCATGATTGACGTTGGTCAAGCGTGTAATTACACACCTTACATGGCCCGCGAGAAAACTCAGCTACTCCAGATGCGCGTATCGCCGGAATGGCTTGCGGAGATCGACGAGTGGCGGAGGAAGCAGTCGGATCTGCCGTCTCGCGCCGAGGCAATTCGCCGGTTGGTTCAAAAGGCGATGGGAAACTAGTTTGACGAGCCAGCTTGCCTAAAAGTTAGGCATTCTGTATATCGTGCCTCGGCAGTCAATAGCCCAGCGCCAGGGTCCTCTCGACAGATCGAGGACGCGCGCGATGGGCCTGTTTTCCGGAGTTATCAGAGCTGTAAGCCCGGTTGGTAACCTGATCCTGGGTTCCGCGGCGAGCAAGAAGGCGATTGGCAAAGAGAACCAGGCGCTTCAGCTTGGCATCACGAACGCAAAAGGCGACCTGAGCAGCCAGCTGGGGCTCTCCACCCAGAACTTTTTGCCCTACATGAGCGCAGGAACGGATGCTCTTGGGCAGCAGCGGGATATCTTGGGCCTCAACGGTGGTGGCGCCCAGGCGGGCGTGCTCGCCTCTCTGCAATCCTCCCCTCTGTTCCAGTCTCTCTTTCGCACCGGCCACGACACGCTGTTGAACGACGCATCGGCTACGGGTGGATTGCGTGGCGGCAACCTGCAAAGCGGGCTGGCCAATTTCAGCGCCGACACGCTCACAAAGGTCATCCAGCAGCAGCTCGGGAACCTGTCGCCACTCACGCAGCTGGGCTTCGGCGCGACGGACACTTTAGCCCGCCTGGGGGCCGCTAACGCTACTCAACTTTCTGGGCTGGACGTCGATAGCGGAAGGGCGAATGCTGGCATGATTGCCGGCAAGAACACCGTTTCGAATAATATGTTCGACCAATTTCAAAAGCTATTCGGGAGCGCTGCGACCGGCGGCGCGGGCGGAGGCGGTATCGGCTCGATCCTGAGCATGATCGGCGGCGGTGGCGGCGGTGGCTCGATTTTCAGCGGCGCAGGTTCGGGCTACGGCGCGGGAGGCGGCGCGCTTCCCAACTTCCCGAACATCTCCTCCTCGCTTCCGTCGATAAGCGGCTCCGGTCTCCCCTTCTGATGGACCTGACACCCACGGATTTCCTGTCCGGCCTTGGTGGTATCCCGAACCTGCCGCATCCCTATGAGGATCAGGGGGTGACCTGGAATTTGGTGTGATTGAAATCTGATCGGCACAGAGGCAGCGTCCCTGGTCAGCGACTCAGTGTGAGGGCGACCTATGGTCGACGAAGAGAGGACCCAGCTGGTTGAGCGTGCTCTGCTGGACGAACTGCGCCGGCAGGGCCGCAGGCACGGCGTAGCAGTCGACGACAACGGGATTTGGGCGCAGGTAGACGGCAGCTTCAAGTTGCGCCCGATCGCCCTAGCTATCTTGGCGGCGCTCGACAGCGTTTGACTTAGGTCCTGGCGCTGTCGCGAGAGCCTCTCGGTTGGATGGATCGGACATGCGCTTTATATTCGGGCGCCTGGCACGAAGTCGCTAGTACCGATTTACTCACGACTCCATACTGAGTACGATCCGAATACTGAGTACGATCCGAGCAACATTGGAGGGGACCAATGAAGTCAGTCGTTTTGGCGCTCACAGCGCTCGGGCTCTTCGCGCCAACTCAGGCCTCAGCGGAGGTAGTGCTCTTTAGCTTCAACGGTAGCGGCCCGTGGGAGCTTGGCGGGGAGGGTTGGACCTATCCCTACGGGATGAATGCGCATTCATTCGTTTCTGGGAATATCACCGTAGACCGCAGCCGCGGGGTGATCGCATTCAACGCGCAGACCGGCAACAAAACTTGGAATTTTAGTGATGTGAACGTCGCAGGTTATTTTGATTGGCCTGCCGACCGCTCTTTCCCCACGATGACCCTTTACAGTAAGGGTCTTTGGCAGCCCGCGCTTACGATGCAGTGGCAGACTTGGCCGGGCGGGGGTGAAATCGGCATGGGTCTCATTGGTGGGTACCTCAACGAGATCGCGTGTGGCGACTGCATTTCCATCACATCAACGACCTATGGCATCACGGGCACGCCAACCGCACACGCTTCCTCGCTGATTGGCGCGTTCGGTGACGCCGTTTCCTGGATCAAACACAATCCCACACCGACGCAGATGGAGGAAATGCTAGAGGAATGCGCGACTAACACGAGCTGCAATCTCGACGAGGCGATCGCACAGTATCAAGCATACGAGAGCGCAGGCTTGGCGGTTACGAGGAATGTCGCGGTCGCGAGCGAGTCCTTCGTCAGCGAGACAAACCCGATCCCGACGAACTGGGCCGAGGTTTTGGAAGCGCTTTTCCACAGTGGCGACATTCTGCAGAACGCCTTGGATGCGAGTGATCTGTTGTTCGGCGACCAAGTCGGATCACACATTACCATCGCTGATGTGTTTGGCAGCGGCCAGGTCCTCACCACCAACGGCCTATCGGGTGATTGGTATCAGGGAACGGTGAGTGCCGACGTGAGCGGTGCTGAGGTAACCAACTTGCTAGGACAGTCTTTCATCACCGAACTCACCGTCGGTGGAAAACAGGTTTTCGGCACCTTCACGGCAAAGTCGAACGACTATGATGCCGTAAACCGCATGAACCATCTCAAGATCGATTTCCAATTAGCTGACGAGATGACGGCAAGCGTCCCAGAACCGAAGTCATGGGCGCTGGCGCTTTGTGGCTTCGGCATGGTCGGCGGCGCGATGCGCAGCCGCCGCAGGGCAGCTGTCACGTTCGCATAGGCACCTTCTCGCTTTGGCTCTTACCTTTCCCGCTCGACTCCAAATGTCGAAGCGACGATTTTCGATCCCCGCGCACGCATAGGCCTTCAGAAGCGAACCGAATCTTGCAGAGAAGACCATTGGAGTAGGCGAGTTTTCATCCTCCCGGATAATTTGGGCGGTGACGAAGCCGTGCTGCTTATGAAGACGGCGAAGGCACTCAATCAGATCGTCATCGCTGAATCTGCTCGCGAGTTCCGACCAGTGCGGCCTGGCGATTGTGCGAGGCGGCTCGCCCGCGCGGCTGGCTTTCAGCCTTGCGGCGCCGAGACGCTGCAATTCCGTGCGCCCGTAAGGAATGCCGGCCAACCGATAAGCGTCGGTAAGTTTGCCGAACCGCTGCTGAAAGGTGCTGACGCTGGGGATGGTAGGGTCGCTGTTGATAACGTGCTCGTTGACGTGTCCAACGCGCTCATGGACGGCGCGTAGCCGGGCGATCAGTTCCTCGTCCGTGAAGGGTCCAATCCCGTTGCGGGGGCGCCACCCGTCCGGATCGTAACCGACAAGCCCATAGACCTTGTGGATCGAGCCGAATTTCCGACGCAGGACATCCGCGCTCTGCGTATATGGGCACTGTGTGATTAGTTTTCCCGTGAGGTAGCCTTTCGCCCGGAAGAGCCGCGAAACAGCTGCTAGGTGCTCTTCGGGCGAAATGTCGTGTCGGCGGATTCGCAGCCGCCGCGCCGCGCTTTCGAATTGGACCCGGCTGATGATGGGCTCCAGAACCTTGGTTTTGACGAGCGCCTCTGGCGGATTTTTGCGCGGTCTGGACTTCAGCCTTTGGGTGGTGCGATTGAATACATACACGCCCAGCACAAGTTCATCGGAGAGGATGCGTCGCACGCGGGATTCGCTCCAATTGGGGTGATCGCCAAGCGGCATCTTCAACTCCGTCAGCCGCTTGCTGATCTGCCGCAGACTCATCCGATCGCGGGTAAACCAAGCGAAGATGTCCCTGATCACGGTCACCTCGGCGTCCGAGCCAATGGCGTAGACGACGCGCTGATTATTAAGGGCTTTCGTCTGTCCTCGCTCCAACTTTTGGATCGGCCTATCGTGCTCATCCACCAGCACGCGATCGAAGCCGAAGCGACGCGAGCCGCCGAGCTTGTGGCCGATTTTTGCTTGGAGAAGCTGGGCGTAGAGCACCTTGCTCGAAAGCTCCCGGCTGAATTCTGCGGCTTGAAGTCGTTTGATCTGCTTTAGCAGCGCCATTACCGGCGTTCCGTCATTCTCGAACGGTTCCGCGCAGTAGATGACCGGGGCCCCGGCCTCGAAGCAGATAAATTCGTAGTGGCCGCTCTGATCGAGGTTCTGGAAACGGCCCCAGCGGCTCACATCCAGGACAAGCACGCGTTCGAACGAGCGGTTTGGCTTGATAGAGTCGGCCAGCAGCGCCTTAAGGCCAGGACGCTCACGCAACGTCAGGCCGCTCTCGCCAGGGTCGGTGTAAGTCTTGACGATGCTTAGGCCGTGTTGCGAGGCGTAGGCCGAGATTGCCCGGGCTTGGTTCCTGATCGAATAGCGCTGATGATCCTTCGACATGCGCAAATATTGCGCGGCCGGGATAAGCGACTGGGTGTGTGCGTCGGGCATTGTGTGACTCCGTCACCCCCGGGAGCGGCAACCCTATCATTCCTGTCGTAGCAGTCACAGTGAACCGCCGCGTCACGGCCGCAAAGACGGCAATGATTGAACGCAACCTTGGCGCCAAGGGGCGGTCGGTGTTGTTCACGTCATTCTACTCTCTGCCGCGATTCGCGCCGCCTCTTTCAGCTTGGATTGGCCGCCCGCCATCGAGGAAGGGTTGACTTAGCCTGAAAGCTAATTAGATTGAAAGCTAACTCGGTGATGTGGTGGCCGGGCAGGATTGAATTCAACCTTCACCACAAGGAGGTTGCCATGACGCCTTTCGGCAAAATGGTACGGCAGGAACGGAAGGACCGGGGTATGCCTATCGGTGAGATGGCCGATAAGCTTGGCGTGAGTACGCCTTACCTTAGTCAGCTTGAGACGGGTGCTCGGCCGGCGACCGGCCGTGTCCTCGACAAAATTGTATCGCTTTTCGATCTGAACCAGACCGAAGCTGAAAAGCTGACTCGGGCTGCCGCGCATTCACAGCCATCGGATGTATCAAGCGTCACCATCGACATTCGTAAGGATGCATCGCAGCACGATCGGGAACTCGCGTCTCACCTCGCGCTCAGCTTCAATCGTCTCTCTCCCGAGGCGAAGAAGAAGATTCGGGAGATGTTGAAGGACCAGAATAATGGCTGAACGTTTCGGCGCGGTTCAAAAGCGCTCCGAGCGCCAGATCGAAAAACTTGCCGCTTCTATCCGCGAGGGACTGGGCGTGGGGCCGACGGATCGTGTTGCGATGCGCCCAATCCTTGACCATTACCTCGATGATATCGTTCCCGATGCTTACCTGGCAGTAGAGTCTGATTACGACATGGGTGGGGCTGAGGGGCGCACCGACTGGCTCGATCCGGTGATTACCTTGTCGGCGTCAACCTACGCGAAACTCCGGCTCAGCGATCCACGGGCGCGGATGACCGCGGCTCACGAGCTCGGGCACCTTCTGATGCATACCCGCCAGCCCGTGTTCCATTACCGCACAAAATCTCATGATCGGCGGGTCGATCCTGAGTGGCAGGCAGACACGTTTGCGGCGGCATTCTTGATGCCTCGTCACGCGTTTCAAAAGATGCGGACAGTACGTCAAGCAATGAAGGCGTTCGGTGTCAGCCGGGGCGGCGCGCTCGTTCGCGCACGCAACCTCAATATTCAGCTTGTCGACGACCTCGTGCGCGAGATCTCGGCCAAGAAAAAGGGGCACAGCCACAGCCGTACCCCTTAGGATAAGCCTGGATCAGAAGCGGCCCCTGAAAAGGGTGAGCTATCCAAAACCGGCCCATAGACCACGCCCACGTAGGCGTGATCGGTTAAGGAAGCAAGAATGAGCGGCCGCAGATTTGTGGAGTTCGCCTCATGGCTACCTTCGCTCCTCCCCCTCCGGGGAAGAAGTGGGTGTTCGTGAAGTGGGTCACCAAGGACGGAAAGCGCATCTATGCCAGCTGGTATGGCAAGAGCGCGTTCCGCATCTTGGTCGACGCCGCTTAACGTCACCTGGTTCTGAACCGCGTTCCAAACAGGCCGCACTCCCCGGGGTGCGGCCTGTGGCTTTTCAGGCGCAATCAGGCTTGGCGACAATCGACTGCCAGACAGGACGCTCTCGCCAATCCTGTGGCGCTCCCATCGCCGAGAGGTCGCCTGTGGGATGGGAATCTAGTAATTCGACGACCCGACCGCCCCAATCCGATACAGGTGCGATATTGCGCATCAGGTAAATCATGATCACCAACGTGTTGTAAATGCGACGCGGCGAGCCGGCGTCAATGCTCTTAGCCAGTTCAGGTGGATTTTGCGGGAGCATCGCCGTAACGGTGAGACGCCGATTCCACAGGCGACCGTGATGCGCGCACACGTTTCGAACCATGCCTAGGTGGTGAAGAAAAGAAGTGAAGATCCGTTCATCCAGCCCTAGCGGGCGAGCTATCCCCTGTCGGCTTGCGCGTGTTCCTAGCAGACTGATGAATTTTGAGAGCAGTCCAAAGGACATAACTTCGGCAACCATCCACACGGGAGGAAATGGAGGGTCGCCATATTTGGTATTGTAATGCTCAATAAAGGTGTCGTGGGAGCGCTCCACTTCGTCGGTTAGTTGAGCGACGTTCCGCTGAAATTGATCGGCGTTCGAGTAGTGCCAATCGTCAAGATAACCGTGCGGTCCGTGGACCATCGCCTGATAGTGGGCCCAGCTTCCCCGTGCGGCGACCTCAATACGCTCAATCCCATCGTTGATCAGAAGCCGAAGTTTGCGGTCGAAGTCATACAAGCTCAACACCTGCTCAAGGGTGGTGCCTCCTTGCAAAAGGTGAGAGCCGTCTGTCGGGTCGATCTCGAAATAATACCAGTAAGCCCGAAGCCGATAGTAGCTGATATGCTTCAAGCAATGCGTTGCGAGCGCTTGGTCGGCAATTACCAAGCCACGCTGCTCCAGCAGGGCGATCTGATCCGCAATTGAAAGGGATGGCTTCGGGAAGGGTGTGGTCACACCGGACCATTAGCTTCGACACTGCCAGAAAAAAAGTAGCCCGCCAGGTGCGCATCGTTGAGAGGCGTGGCGGGCTTTGTTGACCGCGATATAGAATCGCGATTCCTACAATTCAACTAACAATTGAGCGGTTCGATCCCGGCGGCGGATAAGCCGATCAGCGCCGGCCAAATCAGCCTGCGTGCTTACGCGGTGCTTATTCGTGCCGGAAACCGAGGGGGGATTTTCCGGCTAAGTACTGGTCGGGGCGACAGGATTCGAACCTGCGACCCCCAGACCCCCAGTCTGATGCGCTACCAGGCTGCGCTACGCCCCGACCAAGGCCCGGCCACCTAGAGCGCCGGACGGCGCTTGGCAAGCGCGGCATTGCTCCTCTTACTTGAGCGTGATAGGCGCGCTGCCTTCCTGCGGCCGAGATGCGGGTTTCGCGCGGCGCATCAGCTTTTTTCTGGGGCCTTTCACATGTTCGCTTCGCCCGCTTACGCCCAGGCCGCCGGCGCCACATCGCAAGGCGGGATCTCCTCGCTGTTGCCGCTGGCGGTGCCATGGGTCCTGATCATCGGCATCTTCTGGCTGCTGGTATGGCGCCCGCAGAGCAAGGCGCAGAAGGCGCAGCGCGCCCGGCTCGACGCGGCCAAGAAGGGCGACACCGTCGTCACCGGCGGCGGCCTGATCGGCAAGGTGATCAAGGTCGACGGCGACGAGGTCGAGCTGGAGCTCGGGCCCAACGTCCGCGTTCGCGCGCTCAAGGGTACGCTGACCGACATTCGTCCGCTCAACGCGCCAGCCAACGACTAAGCGAGCCAGACGACTATGCTCGATTTTCCACGCTGGAAGATAATCTCGATCTGGCTGGTGCTGCTCGCCGGCGTCGCGTTCGCCATTCCTAGCCTGATGCCCGACAGCACCGCGCACCAGTTCCATCTGGACGGCATGTCGCGCATCAATCTCGGACTCGATCTGTCGGGCGGCAGCCATCTGTTGCTCGAGGCCGATACCGCCGATCTGGTAAAGCAGAACCTCCAGAAGATGGAGGACACGATCCGCACCGAGATGCGGCGCGGCGATACCAAGATCAATATCGGCGACATTTCGACCAGCAACGGTCAGCTATCTTTCTTCGTGCGCGACGTCGCCCAGCTCGACGCCGCGGTCGAACGCGCCCGCGCGCAGACCCAGGCGGCGGGCCTTTCGGGCCAGCGCGACTGGAATGTCGCGGTGGTCGACTCGACCCGGATCGTGATGACGCCGAGCCAGGCAGGCACCGACGCCAGCGTCGACAATGCGATGAAGACGGCGACCGAAGTGGTCCGCAAGCGTATCGATGCGCTCGGCACCAAGGAGCCGACGATCGTGCAGGAGGGTAAGACCCGCATCCTGGTCGAGGTGCCCGGGCTGCAGCATCCGGACCAGCTCAAGGCCCTGATCGGCAAGACCGCCAAGCTCGAATTCAAGATGGTCGACATGAACGTCGATGCGGCCACGCTCACCGCGGGTCACGCTCCTCCAGGCGACGAAGCGGTACCCTATCCGGATGCAGGCGCCCCCGCCGGCACGCCGATGCGCTATATCGCGGTCAGTCGCCGCGCGATCCTGTCGGGCGACGATCTGATCGACGCCGGCCTGTCCAAGGACGAAAATGGCCAGCCTGCGGTCAGCCTGAAGTTCAATGCCTCGGGCGGCAAGAAGTTCGCGCGCGCCACGCAGGAGAATTCGGGCAAGTTGTTCGCGATGATCCTCGATGGCTCGGTCCTGTCAGCGCCCAAGATCGACGAGCCGATCCTGGGCGGCAATGCGATCATCCACGGCAGCTTCACCACCGACAGCGCCAATCAGCTCGCCATCGCGTTGCGTTCGGGCAAATTGCCTGTTGCGCTCAAGTTCATCGAAGAGCGGACCGTCGGTCCGCAGCTCGGCGCGGCCTCGATCCACGCGGGCGTGATCGCCTCGGTCATCGCCAGCGTCGCGGTGATCGTGTTCATGCTCGTCACCTATGGCCGGTTCGGCGTCTACGCGAACCTGGCGGTGGTGCTGAACATCTTCGTCATTCTCGCGGTGATGGCGATCCTCAACGCGACGCTGACCTTGCCCGGCATCGCCGGCTTCGTGCTCACGATCGGTACCGCGGTCGACGCCAACGTGCTGATCAACGAGCGCATCCGCGAGGAAAGGCGGCGCGGGCGCGGCATCGTGCAGTCGGTCGAATTGGGCTATAAGGAAGCCAGCCGGACGATCTTCGAGGCGAACACCGTCCATGCCATTTCCGGCCTGATCATGCTCGTGCTGGGCTCGGGTCCGGTCAAGGGCTTTGCGGTCGTGCTGCTGATCGGCATCTGCACCTCGGTCTTCACCGCCGTCACCTTCACGCGGATGCTGACGGCAGGCTGGATCAAGCGCCATCGGCCCACGGAGATTCACATCTGATGCGCCTGCTCAAGCTTATCCCCGACAACACCAATATCGGCTTCGTCCGGCTGCGCGCCTGGGCGTTCGGGCTGACCGCGATCCTGACGATCGCGGCGGCGGTGCTGGTCGGCGTGCGCGGTCTCAATTTCGGCGTCGATTTCAAGGGCGGCGTGATGATCGAGGCGCGCTTCCAGGCGCCGCCGAGCGAGAATATGCTGCGCAGCGATATCGATCGGCTCCACGTCGGCGAGGCGTCGCTATCGACCTTCGGCAATGCCAACACCTATTCGATCCGCCTGCCGCTGCCCACGGCGACGGATGAAGGCGCGACCAACCGGCTGGTGAAGAGCGTGCAGGGCGCGCTTGCCGCCAAATATCCGGGCGTGATCTTCAACCGCGCCGAAACCGTATCGGGCAAGGTGTCGGGCGAGCTGATCAAGAACGGCCTGCTCGCTGTATTCCTCGCCGTGTTCGCGATCGCGGTCTTTTCGTGGATCCGTTACGAATGGCAGTTCGGCGTCTCGACCTTCGTCGCGATCTTCCACGATGTGCTGGTGACGCTCGGCTTCTTCGCGCTGACCCGGCTCGATTTCGACCTCAATATCGTCGCCGCGGTGCTGACGATCATCGGCTATTCGATCAACGACAAGATCGTGATCGACGACCGCATCCGCGAGAATATGCGCAAGTACCGGCAGATGGACATGCGAGCGCTGATCGATCTGTCGGTCAACGAGACGCTGCCGCGCACCGTCATGACCTCGCTCACCATCCTGCTCGCGTTGGGCGCCATGCTGATCTTCGGCGGACCGGTGCTGCGTGGCTTCACAGCGGCGATGATGCTCGGGGTGGTCGTCGGCACCTACAGCTCCATCTATGTGTCGAGTTCGCTGCTCATCTCGCTTGGCCTCAGCCCGCAATTGACCGAGCCCAGGAAGAAAAGCGGCCCGCCCGACGGCGCCGAGCGGGTGGGCTGACCCGCTTTTTGCTTCATCCAAGGGCAAGCTTCGGCTTCTTATCGTCCGGCCTCATGGGACTATCCGCGCATCAGGCGCTAGGTTAAGGGTTCGCCTCTATGCGCTTCTTCCGACTTCGTTCCGCGCTGGCCGCGACCCTTGCCTCCACCCTGCTTTTGGCGCCGGCCGCGCATGCCGCCGATGCCGCCAAGAAGTCGGCGAAGGAGAATAACCGCTACGTCGCGCGCGACGTGGAGACGCTTTACAACGCGGCCAAGAATCAGCTCGACAAGCAGCGCTTCAGGATCGCCGCGCTCCTGTTCGACGAGGTTGAGCGCCAGCATCCTTATTCGATCTGGGCGCGCCGGGCCGAACTGATGAGCGCGTTCAGCCACTATCTGGCGCAGGATTACACCGAATCGATCGACAGCGCGCAACGCTTCCTCTCGATCCACCCGGGCAACAAGGATGCCCCTTACGCCATGTACCTGATCGGCGTGGATTATTACGAGCAGATCGGCGACGTGAATCGCGACCAGAAGACCGCCCAGCAGGCGCTGGACGCGATGGGCGAATTGATCCGCCGCTATCCGGATACGGCCTATGCGGCTGACGCGCGCCTTAAGACCGATCTGATCAACGACCATCTTGCCGGGCGCGAGATGGATATTGGCCGCTTCTACGAGCGGCGCCACGAATGGCTTGCATCGACCTATCGCTTCCGCAAGGTGGTGGACGATTACCAGACCACGAGCCACGTGCCCGAAGCCCTGCTGCGCCTGACTGAAGCCTATCTGGAACTGGGCGTGCCCGACGAGGCGCGCAAATCGGCGGCCGTGCTCGGCGCGAACTTCCCCGGCACCGACTGGTATCAGCGCGCCTACGGCCTGTTGCAGAAGAACGAGAAGGGCATGGTCCCGCTCTCGGCCAAGCAGGCCAAGAAGGCGAAAAAGTCGAAGGCTTGATCCGCGCTACCGCGGGCGTGCCTGCCGCGCTATCACGGTCGCCATGCTGACTGGTCTGGCCATTCGCGACGTTGTGCTGATCGAGGCGCTCGACCTTGAGTTCGGGCCGGGTCTTGGCGTGCTCACTGGCGAGACGGGGGCGGGCAAGTCGATCCTGCTCGATGCGCTGGGGCTCGCGCTGGGGGTGCGCGCAGATACGGGCCTTGTGCGCCAGGGGGCGGCGCAGGCGAGCGTTGCGGCCACCTTCGAACTTCCGGCCGATCACGCCGCTTTGGCCCTGCTCGCCGAGAATGACCTCGCGATCGAGCCGGGCGAGCCGCTCGTCATCCGCCGTTCGGTGCGCGCCGACGGCGGCAGCCGCGCCTTCGTCAACGATCAGCCCGCCTCGGCCGGCTTGCTGCGCACGCTCGGTAATACGCTGGTCGAGATTCACGGGCAGCATGATGATCGCGGCCTGCTCAACGCGCGCGGGCACCGCAGCCTGCTCGATATTTTCGGCCGGATCGATGCGACATCGGCCGCGCGTGCGCATGCGCGCTGGCGCGCCGCCGACGACGCACTGGCGGAGGCGGCGGCCGATCTCGAAAATGCCGCGCGCGACCGCGAATGGCTCCAGCATGCGGTGGCCGAACTCAAGGCCGCCGCGCCCGAGCCGGGCGAGGAAGCCCAGCTCGCCGACGCGCGCGCGACGATGCAGAAAGGCGCGCGTCTCGCCGACGAACTGGAGACGGCGGCCGCCTTGATCGAGGGATCGGACGGCGGGCTCGCGCAATTGCGGCAGGCCGCGCGCCGGCTCGACCGGCTTGCGCCGGAACATGACACGCTGGCACAGGCGCTGGCCGCGATCGACCGCGCGGTGATCGAAGCTGCCGAGGCCGAGGATCGGCTGGCCGAGGCACGCGCGGCCTTCGCCTTCGATCCTGCCCGGCTGGACGCGATGGAGACGCGCCTGTTCGATCTGCGCGCGCTGGCGCGCAAGCACCGCGTCGAACCGGACGATCTCGCGGCTTTGGCAGAGGAACTGGGTGCACGGCTGGCCCGGATCGAGGCGGGGGGCGAGGGGCTGGCCGCGCTCGAGAAGGAGTTGGCGGAGGCGCGCGCGGCCTATCTCGCGGAGGCCGATTCGCTGTCGGCGGCACGGCGTGCGGCGGCCGCGCGGCTCGACGCGGCGGTGGCGACGGAACTGGTGCCGCTGAAGCTCGACGCGGCCCGCTTCCGATCCGCGATCGAAGCCTTGCCCGAGACGTTATGGGGCGCGGGCGGGCGCGACCGGGTGGAGTTCGAAGTTTCGACCAATCCGGGCGCGCCCTTCGCGCCTCTGGTCAAGATCGCCAGCGGCGGCGAATTGTCGCGCTTCATCCTCGCGCTCAAGGTCGCGCTCGCCGAGGAAGGCGGGGCGGGAACGATGATCTTCGACGAGGTCGATCGTGGCGTCGGCGGCGCGGTTGCGGCGGCGATCGGCGAGCGCCTCGCCCGACTGGCGCAGCGCGCGCAGATATTGGTCGTAACGCATAGCCCGCAGGTGGCTGCGCGCGCCGACCGCCACTGGCTGATCCGCAAAAGCTCTGACGGGCTGGTCGCGCGCACCGGCATCCACCGGCTCGACGACGCCGAACGGCGCGAGGAGATTGCGCGGATGCTGTCCGGCGCCGAAGTCACCGACGAGGCGCGGGCGCAGGCGGAGCGGTTGCTCGCCGCCGCCTGATCCTTATGGCCGTCATGCCAGCGCAAGCTGGCATCTCGTGAAGAAGCGCGGCCAACGGTTTCCTGGGACCCCTGCTTCCGCTGGGGTGACGTCCAGGGTGTGTGACGCCTCGGGGTGCGCCTGAAACGCGAAAAGGGCGGCGCAGATGCCCTGGCCGCCCCGAATCTCCTGAGATCCCGGCCTCCGCCGGGATGACGCTTGCCCTTACGGGCGGCGCGTCACTTGATCTTGGCTTCCTTGAACTCGACGTGCTTGCGCGCGACCGGGTCGTACTTCTTGAAAGACATCTTCTCGGTCTGGTTACGCGGATTCTTCTTCGTGACGTAGAAGAAGCCGGTATCGGCCGAGCTGACGAGCTTGATCTTGACGGTGGTCGGCTTGGCCATGACCCAAATTCCTGCGCTATCTGAACCGCGCCCGGAAGCGCGCCAAAAAATAAAGCGGCGTCGCCGCCGCTGCTACGGTCGGGCCCTTTGCCGATTCCACCCCCCAAAGTCAAGCGATGGAGAGTCGTTTCGCTGTCTTAATCGGGCGGTAACCACATCATGTCATGGTCCGCGTCAGGAGAGCATAAGTTGAGGGGTAAGGTCATGGAGCCCATGAAGGCGCAGGCTGATCTCGAACAGGCGATCGTCGCTTTGGCCCGCGATCTGCCGAAAATGGCGATGAAGGACGTCTGCACGCGGCTCGATTGGCTGCGCCGCCAGGCGACGCTCGAAGGCTTCGTGCCGGCGGCGATGCTTGCCGACGGTTTCGCGAACGCGATCACGCGACAGGGGCATAGCGCGCCCTTTCGGACCTGGCTTGACGCCCTGTCGGTCGCGGCGACTTGTGGGCGCGAAAATGCCGATGTCGGGCCGCTGCTGCTCGCCACCGTCGGGGTCCGCTTCGAGGTTTGAGCTAAAGCCTCGATCATTCTGATCGGAATTACCGGGAAGCCGATTGGCGATTCGGAGGTTAGGACCGTGATCCTGACCCGGTTGCTTATTGGAGACCCAAGATGGCCGATACCCCCGCCGCCAAGCTCGCCACTCCAACCGACTTGAAGTCGAACCAGCTTTCCAGCGTTGCGGACGCGCTCAATGTGTCGCTGGCGGACTGCTTCGCGCTCTACTTCAAGACCAAGAACTTCCACTGGCATGTCTCGGGCCCGCACTTCCGTGATTACCACCTGCTGATGGACGATCAGGCGGCGCAGATCCTGGGCATCACCGATGCGATCGCGGAGCGCGCGCGCAAGACGGGCAACGTCACCCTGCGCTCGATCGGCGATATCGGCCGTCGTCAGACGATCCGCGACAATGACCGGGATTTCGTCAGCGCGGCCGACATGCTGGCCGAATTGCGAGACGACAATCTCAAGCTGGTCGAAAGCTTTCGCAACGTGAAGGAACTGGCCGAGGCAGCCAGGGACAATGCCACCTCCGGCATAGTCGATGAATGGACCGACCAGGCTGAGGAACGCGCCTGGTTTCTGTTCGAGGCGAGCCGCAAGGGCTGAGCCCGGGCCAGCGGACTTGCGCTGAATCGCGTGGGGGCGGCACGATGTGTCGCCCTTCGTCGTTCTAGGCTCCGTCCATGCGCGATTTCTCCCAGCTCCTCGACGGCCTCGTCTACACCCGCTCGCGCAATGCCAAGCTCAAGCTGATCGCGGATTATCTGCGCGATACGCCCGACCCCGATCGCGGCTGGGCGATGGCGGCGTTGACCGGCACGCTCGATTTGCCCGGCGTGAAGGGATCGGCGATCCGGGCGCTGGTCGACGAGCGGATCGATCCCGTCCTGTTCGCGATGAGCTATGATTTTGTCGGCGATCTTGCCGAGACGGTGGCCTTGCTCTGGCCCAAGCCGGAAGGGATGCCGCCCGAGATCGATACTGGTGCGCTGCGCCTCTCGGCGGTGGTCGATCGGCTGACGACATTGGGTCGCAGCGAGGCGCCGCGGGCTTTGGCGGACATGCTCGATCAACTGGACGCGGCCGGCCGCTTCGCCTTGCTTAAGCTTGCGACCGGAGGCCTGCGCGTCGGCGTTTCGGCGCGGCTCGCCAAGACCGCGCTGGCGCAGGCGTTCGGGCTGGACGTCGATCAGGTCGAAGAGGTCTGGCATGGGCTCAAGCCGCCTTACCTCCCGCTCTTTGCCTGGGGCGAAGGAGTGGGGGAGCAGCCCACGCCCGCCGACGTTCCCGTCTTCCGACCCTTCATGCTCGCGCATCCGCTCGAGGATCTGCGCGTCGACCTCTCCGATTATGCCGCCGAATGGAAATGGGACGGCATCCGTGTCCAGCTCGTCCATGTGGGCGGTCAGACCAGGCTCTACAGCCGCGCGGGCGACGATATCACCGGCAGTTTTCCCGACGTCGCCGCCGCCTTTACCCGCGCAGGCGTGCTCGACGGCGAATTGCTGGTGAAAGGCGAGGCGCAGGGCGGCGGGATCGAGCATGAGGGCGCGGCCAGTTTCAATGCGCTCCAGCAAAGGCTCGGTCGCAAGAACGTCTCGGCGAAGATGCAGGCCGATTTCCCCGCCTTCGTTCGGCTCTATGACATATTGTTCGACGGAACCGAGGACCTGCGCGAACTGGTCTGGACCGGCAGGCGAGAGCGGCTGGAGCTTTTCGCCGCGGGCCTCGATCCGCACCGCTTCGATCTGTCCGCGCTGATCGAGGCGCCCGATTTCGACGCGCTTGAGGAAATCCGCGCCGGCGCGCGCGACGCCTCGATCGAAGGCGTGATGCTCAAGCGGCGCGATTCCTCTTACGTCCCGGGACGGCGCACCGGCCTCTGGTATAAATGGAAGCGCGATCCGCTCACCGCCGATTGCGTGATGATGTACGCCCAGCGCGGCCACGGCAAACGGTCGAGCTATTATTCCGACTACACATTCGGCTGCTGGACCGCGCCGCCCGAGGAAGGGGGCGAGCTATTGCCGGTCGGCAAGGCCTATTCCGGATTTACCGACGAGGAGCTGAAATGGCTCGATCACTTCGTGCGCAATCACACGGTCGAGCGCTTCGGACCGGTGCGCGAGGTGGAAAAAAGCCTGGTGCTGGAGGTCGCGTTCGACTCTATTCACGCGTCGAAGCGGCACAAATCGGGGCTGGCGATGCGCTTTCCCCGGATCGAGCGCATCCGCCGCGACAAACCCGCCCAGGAGGCGGATTTAATCGCAACCCTGCAACGGATGATCGCCTAGCGCGTTCGTAACTGTGGCGTTGCGGCCACAGGTAAGGCGCTGGGAACAAATATTTTTTGTTCCAGAAACTTTATGACCGACGGGAAGTTTCCTGTGGATCGTTTCAGACGCGTAAACTTCCATCTCGCCTTGACGCTCAGGTCCCGCTAGAAGGCACGTCAATGGTGAAAACAAAGGGATGAACATGGGCGTAGCCGAATTTTCGCGCCAGATCTCCCGCAATGACCAAACCGACATCGTCGCTTATGGGCGAGAAGTCATTGAAACTGAGGCCGAAGCCCTCAGTTCGCTGGTCGATGCGCTTGACGAGAATTTCGCACGAGCTGTCACTATTCTTCTGAATGTAATCGGCCGCGTCGTCACGACGGGCATCGGCAAATCGGGATATATTGCCCGTAAGTTTTCGGCGACGCTTGCGTCGACTGGAACGCCGTCGCTTTACGTGCATCCGGTCGAGGCCGCGCATGGCGACCTGGGTATGCTGATGGCGGGCGATGCGTTGCTCGCTTTCTCCAACTCGGGCAGCACTGCCGAGCTTCAGCCCATCCTGGATTATGCCGCCAAGCTCGGTTTGCCGGTGATCGGGATCGCGTCCAAATCGGACTCGCTGCTGATGCGCCAGGCGGACGTGCAGCTCTTGCTGCCGCATGTCGACGAAGCTTGCCCCGCCAATCTCGCGCCGACCACGTCGACCGCGATGATGATGGCGCTCGGCGATGCACTGGCGATGACGACGATGCGCGCGCGCGGCGTCTCGATCGCCGGATTCGCGGCGCTCCATCCCGGTGGCACGATCGGCAAGCGCCTGATGCGCGTTGCCGCGATCATGCACCGCGACGACAAATTGCCCTTCGTCTCGCCCGATACGTCGATGCGCGACGTGATCGTGACGATCACCTCGATGAGCTTCGGCATCGCCGGCGTGGTCAACGAGAAGGGTGCGCTGGTCGGGGTGATCACCGACGGCGACATTCGCCGCCATCTTGACGGCCTGCTCGAAGCATCGGCGGCGGACGTCATGACGCGTGATCCCGTCTGGGTTTCGCCCGGCGCCTTCGTCGAGGACGCGTTGACGCAGCTCAACAAGCACAAGATCACCGCGATGTTCGCGATTGAGGATGCCGAGACGCGTCGCCCGGTCGGGCTGGTTCACGTCCACGACTTCCTCCGTCTCGGACTTGCCTGACGCTTCAGGGCGGACGGCGGCGATCGTCGTCCCGGCGCGCTACGCGTCGACCCGCTATCCCGGTAAGCCGCTGGCGCTGCTCAAGGGCGCCGGCGGCCTTTCCAAACCCCTGATCCAGCGCAGCTGGGAGGCCGCGATCGCGGTGCCCGGCATCGCGCGCGTAATCGTTGCGACCGATGACGCGCGTATCGCGGAGGTCGCGCGGGGCTTCGGCGCCGAAGTGGCGATGACGCCCGAGAGCAGCCGCAACGGTACCGAACGCTGCGCCGCTGCGCTCGACGCGGTTGGTGACGCGGACATCATCGTGAATTTACAGGGCGACGCGCCGCTCACGCCCGCGCCGTTCGTCTCGGCGCTGCTGGGGGCGATGGCGGCCGATCCGCTGGTCGAGGTCGCGACCCCGGCTTTGCGGGTGACGCCCGAAATTCACCGCCGCCTGCTCGCCGACCAGCGGGCAGGCCGTGTCGGCGGAACCACCGCGGCGATCGGCGCGAACGGCGATGCGCTTTATTTCTCGAAGTCCGTAATTCCCCACATCGCCGCCTCGGCCGTGGGCGATCCCGGCCTGCCCGTGTTCCTGCATATCGGCGTCTATGCTTATACGCGTGCCGCGCTGGAGGCTTATGCGTCGCTGCCGCCGACCCAGCTGGAACTGCTCGAAGGGCTCGAACAATTGCGCTTCCTTGAGCATGGGAAATCGGTGCGGGTGGTCGAAGTGGCCGCGCCGGGCTATGACATCTGGGAATTGAACAATCCTGAGGATGTCGGTCCGATCGAGGCGGCATTCCTGGCGAGAGGCCTGGACTAAACTATGTCTCAGCAATCGTGGGATCTCTGCGGCCGCCGGATCGGCCCCGGGGAGCCTATGTTCCTGATCGCCGGCCCCTGTGCGATCGAGGACGAAGCGCTCGCACTTTCGACCGCGGAGGCGCTGCGCGGGATCGCCGACCGGCTTGGGTTGCTGCTCATCTACAAAAGCTCGTTCGACAAGGCGAACCGCAGCGCGGGCAGCTCCTTTCGCGGCGTCGGCATGGATGAGGGATTGCGCATCCTCGAGAAGGTGCGTGCCGAGACCGGCCTACCCGTCCTGACCGACGTGCATGATGTGCATCAGGTCAGGCCAGTCGCCGAGGTGGTCGACGTGCTGCAGACCCCCGCTTTTCTCGCCCGCCAGACCGACCTGATCGAGGCGGTCGCGACCTCGGGCAGGCCCGCCAACATTAAGAAGGGCCAGTTCATGGCCCCTGGCGACATGGTCAACGTGATCGACAAATGTCGGGCCGCCACGGCGCGCGAAGGCATGGACATGCCGACCATGATGGTCGCCGAGCGCGGCGCCTCGTTCGGCTATCACAATCTGGTGGTCGACATGCGCGGGCTCGCGATCATGCGCGATGCCGGCGCGCCGGTCGTGTTCGATGCTACCCATTCGGTCCAGCTGCCGGGCGGCAACGGGACGAGCTCGGGCGGCCAGCGTGAATTCGTGCCGGTGTTGGCGCGCGCGGCGGTCGCGGTCGGCGTCAGCGGCGTCTTCATGGAGACGCACCCCAATCCGGCCGAAGCCAAATCGGACGGTCCCAATGCCTGGCCGCTCGATCAGCTGGAAGAGTTGCTCAAGACGCTGCTGGCGCTCGACGCTCTGGTGAAGGAGCGGGGTGCGTGAACGCGGAGCCCGGCCGCATCGTCGCCATCGAGGAGTTGTTCCGATCGGAGGATCTGCTTGTCCGCCGCGTTGGAGAATATGGTGGGCCGCTCTGCTATGTGACCTTTGCATCCTATACGGACGACCGCACGCTCGACCGGCCTGGTTTCGGCGAAGACTATTTCCGCGGTCGGAGGATCGACGCGATCCATGTGCTGAGCCGCGAAAACCGCTGGTACCAGCATGCCGAATTAATGGATGCGCTCGCGGTGGTCGCGACCGCCGCGGCGGGTTACGAACGCGTCATCGCCTACGGATCGAGCATGGGCGGGTTCGCCGCGCTCCATTATGGCGCGACCTGCGGCGCGACAATGGGGCTTGCGCTCTCGCCGCAATTTAGCGTCGATCCGATGATCGCGCCTTTCGACCGACGTTGGCCAGCCGATCTCGCGCGGATCAGCTTCCGTGACGATGCGAACCTGCCCACGCTCCCGGTCCAATATGTCGCTTTCGATCCGTACGAGGCACATGACCGCCGTCATTTCGATTTGTTTGCAGCGCACTCCTCTACGGTCGGCCTGTGCGTGCCGCATGGCGGTCATCCGGTCGGCTCCTATTTGGTGGAGACCGATATGCTGCATCCTCTGCTGGAACAGGTCGAAGACGGCAGTTTCGATCCCGGCACCTATGTGCGGGAACTCCGCCGCCGCCGCCGCCGCTCAGGCCATTATTTTTGCACATTGGCGCATCGCATTCCGCCGCACCGGCCGCGCCAGAAGACCGCGCTGGCGCGGCTCGCGGTGGAAACGCACGGTGATAACCCGCTGTATCGCAGCCAGTTGGGCAGCGCGCTCGACGCGGCCGGCGATTTCGACGCAGCCTATCAGGTACATGTGGAAGCGATCGCGATGGCGCATTCCAACATGTTCCAGATCCACCATCTGATGCGGCATCACGAGGCGCGCGGTGAATATGACTGTGCGATCGAGATCGCGGACAAACTGATCGCCGATTACCCCGAAGTTCCGTGGCTGCCGCTCGAGCGCAAGCGTTTGCGGCGCAAGCGGCGACACCTGACATGGTTCGGGCGCCTCGGGGGCACGCTTGGTATGGACGGGTTCCTCGAACGCTGGCTCTATTAGGGCGGCGGCGTGGCTCTGTTCGCGATCTGGCGGGGCGACGGCGCCGCTGCCGCCGCGCTCCCCGCCGCGGCGCATATCGTGGCGGAGCATTGCGTCTCGCATCGTTTCGATACTCCCGAGGGCAGGTGGCATATGTGGGCGCTGGCGGCGCCGACCCACTTCTACCAAGCCGACGCGCAGATATGGATTGATCCGGCTGGGGGTGCCTGCGTCATCCATGGCCTGATCTGGCGCACCGGCGATGCGGCCCTGCTCGACGCGCGCGCCGTGGCAAGCCTGCTCGCCGCGCCGGGCGCAAGGCTGCCCGCAGACGTCGCCGGCGAATATGCGGTCGCCAGGCTGCATGCCGACGGAACGCTGGAGGCTTTCGGTGATCGAGCGGGCCTGCACCATCTGTTCTACGCCGAGGGCCAAGGGGCGATCGTTGCTAATCGTGCCGCGATGGTGGCGGCCTTGGCGGGCACCCGCCTACCCGAACGCGAGAGCGCGCTCTGGCTGGGAACGATCGGCTATCGCGTCGGCGATACCAGCGGCTGGGCCGGCGTGCGGCAATTGGCCCAGGGCGCGCGCCTCTGCGCCGATGCGGCGGGGTGGCGTGTCGACCGACCGCCCTTGTCGTTGCCCGCCGTGCGCGGCTTCGATGCCGCCCTGCTGGCCGAGGGCCTGGAGCAGGCCAAGGCGGCTATCCGGCTGGCGGCGGGCGATGGCCCGCTCGACGTGCCGATAACCGGGGGCAAGGATAGCCGGGTGGTGCTCGCCATTGCGCTGGCAGCGGGGCTGAAGGACGGGCTGACCCTGTTCACGCGCGGCTATGTGGGCCATCCCGACGTCGTCGTCGGCGCAATGATCGCTGACCGTCTTGGCGTGCCGCACCGGCGCGAGCCGCCGCAGGGATCGGATGAGCCCGCCGATCTCGGCCCGCAGGCCTTTCTCGCGCGATTGGGGATGCTTGCCTTCCAGACCGATGGCGGAATGGGCGGCTGGGACAATGTGGCGGGGCATGAGACCGGCCGCGGCACGATCCTCAGCGGCCATTTCGGCGAAGTGCTCAAGGCCTATGCCAAGCGGCCCGCGGAGGGCGCGTTGGATCCCGCGGCGATGGTGCGCCTGCAGGCGCCGTTCGATCCATTGGAGTTGCTGCGCCCCACGGCGCGCGAACGGCTGACCGCAACGCTCGTCCGCGCAATGGAGGCGGCGCGCGCGGCGGGCGCCGAAGAGGCGGACCTTCCCGACCTGTTTTACTGGCACAATCGCGTGCCCAACTGGCTGGGCGGGATCCGCGGGGTGAAGGCGTTCGAGCGCCAGCCCGTGCTGCCGCTGGGCGTGCCTGCCCTGATGCGGCTTGCTTTCACCATGACAGCGGCCGAACGGAAGGCGGAGCTCGCCCATTTCCGGCTGATCGAGGCGGCGGCGCCCGAGCTGATTGACCTTCCGTTCGCGCATCAGAGCTGGCACCCGTCGCTCGGCGCACCCGCGACCCAACCCGTCCTGGCCGCGCCCGGCGCGCCGCTGTTCGGAAGCTGGCAATGGTCGATCAACCGCGTACCCGCGGTACGGGCCGCCTTGGCGCATTTGTTCTCCGGCATCGAAATCCCTTTGTGGGAAGATGTGGATCGCGCGCGCCTGATCGAGGCGCTGCGCGACCGGCGCTTCGATATGTTCGATGGCATCAGCTTGCTGGGCTTCGCGACGGCGGCGATCCACCAGGCTGGCCTGGGCGTGGTCGCCCGTCTTGGCGAAGCTCTGTCCTGTGAGGCCCCGACCGATCGCTTCGCGATCGTGCCCGCGCTGCATCATGCCGGCCATCTCGATATCGTGCGAGGCGCGGAACGCGAAGGTGCGGACGGGCTGGTCGTGCCCGATGCGGGACCGCTCCTGTTCGAAGGCTGGCTGTGGGCGCCGGAATGGCCGGGCGCGTCGCCGTTGGTAGAGCTTCGCGCCGACGATCGCGTGATAGGCGCGGCACCGGCCGATCTCCACCGTCCCGACCTGGCGGCCGCGGGAATCGGCGACGGGCGGCATGCCTTCAGGCTGGAGGTCGACGCCAGCCTGCTCGACGGCGCAACCACCCTGACGCTTGCCGCAGCCGGTAGCCAAGACGCCCTTGCCGGTGGTCGGCTCTCCATAAGGCGCGCAGATCAGGATCGATCCGCAATATTGACCGGCTGATCCGCGCCATCTCCATCTTCAGTGCAGGAAGCCGGTCGAGGATAGCGGTGAATTCCTCGTCATGGGCCGCATGCTTGGCGAAGAAGGCATCATCGCGCAGCATGGCCTCGCTCATCTGATCGGGCGGGACCGAGACGTTGCCGCGCCGACGCTTGTCCTCGAACTCGGCGCGCGACTTGATGACATAATGGTTGATCTGGGCGATCCGCTGGCGCGGTGGGCGGAGGAAGGCGTTGCGTTCGAGCACGATGTCGGTGCCGTTGGCCGCGACATAGCGCCCCCGCGACAGCGTCACGCCGTGCGGGCCGACGGCGGCGATATCGGTTGCGACTGCCACGCTCTTCACGTGACGGTTCGACGGGTGGTCGGGCGGTGCCGCGCGCGTGAAGCGTTCGATCACCGGGGCCGGTTCGCGACGGGATAGCCCGCCCGATCCGAACACCCGCCAGCTCATCGCCACCGCCGATACGTCGGCGGGAAAGCGGGCAAGGAACTGGTGCACGTCGCGATCCTCGTCCAGGCGCAGGAATTCGTCGGCATCGACGAACAGGATCCACCGCGTGTCGCAGCGACGCACGGCATCTTCATAGGCGCTGTTCTGGGGAATCAGACCAGCCCGGCTTGGCCACGGCCGATGCTCGACCAGGCCGGCGTGCGCCATCGCGTTGAGCAGGCGATCGCTGCCGTCCGAAGAGTCATTGTTGTAAAGCACGATCCGGTCGCAGCCGAGCAGCCGGTAATAGGCGACCCATTCGATCAGATAGGGCCGCTCGTCCTTGACGATCGCGCAGACCGTGATGCTGTCTTGGCCGGCCATGGTCGGCTTGGAGCACAGCCCATGCCGCTTGGCCAGCGCGCGACGCAGCCAGTTGCCCGATCCGGCCTGCCGTGGGAAATGGCCTCATGGCCGATCATCCCTACAGGACACTGCCCGACAGCGCCTACTGGCGCCGTTCGGTCGTGGCGGAAGGCGCCGAGGTCGATCTGATCGTGGGGCCGTTCGTGACGATCGGGCGCGATGACAAGGTCGCGACGGCGGGCAGCTGCTTCGCGCAGCACGTCGCGCGGCATCTTGCCGCCTCGGGCTTCGCCTATCTCGTCACCGAAAGCGCACACCCGATCCTGCCCGCTGCGGCGGCGCGCGCGGCGGGCTACGGTGTCTATAGTGCGCGCTACGGCAATATTTACACCACCCTGCAGCTCGTGCAGCTGTTCGATCGGGCCTATGGCAGGTTCGAGCCGGCCGAGGACATCTGGGTCGCGCTTGACGGAATCGGCGTGGTCGATCCGTTCCGGCCGACGATCCAGCCGGGTGGTTTCGCATCGGAAGCGGAAATGCGCGCCGATCGCGCACAGCATCTGGCTCGTGTGCGTGAGATGTTCGAGACGCTGGACGTCCTCGTCTTCACTCTTGGCTTGACCGAGACGTGGCTATCGAGGGCCGATGGGGCCGCCTTTCCGCTTTGTCCGGGTGTCGCGGGCGGCCGGTTCGATCCGGCCGCGCATGAATTCCGCAACCTGCGCACGACCGAGGTCCGGCAGCAGATCGAGGCGTTCGTGACTCGTCTGCGTGGGGTCAATCCGTCGGCGCGGATCATCTTGACGGTTTCGCCGGTTCCGCTGGCCGCGACAGCCAGCGGCAATCATGTCCTGCCCGCCACTATCTATTCCAAATCCGCCTTGCGCGTAGCCGCGCAGGAGGCGGCCGAGGATCTGGAGGGCGTCTTCTATTTTCCCTCTTACGAGATCGTGACCGGCCCCCAGGCGCGGGGTCGCTTCTTCGCTGACGACCTGCGCGAGGTGACGGAAGAGGGGGTCGAGCAGGTGATGCGCGTTTTCCTGAATCATGCGACGGGGGATGCGCCGGCCCCAGCCGCCCCCGCGGTCGATGCGGAAGACCGGCATGACGCGCGCGTCAGCCGGTGGGTCGAGACTTTGTGCGACGAGGCGCTGCTTGACGGCCAGGACTGAACATCGGGCGCAGCGCATGGCGATTCTGGTGATTGGACAAAGTCATGTCCTGGCGATCCAGCGGGCGGCGAAGACGCACCGGGAGACCTGGCCTGAGGAACCGCGCACGCGCATCATCCATACGCTGGCCGAACCCTACCGGTCCGAAGGGGAGGAATTCGGGCCGCTGGCGCGCGCCGCGATCGCGGATCAGATCGCGCGGCACCAGCCGCGGCTTGTGTCGATGCTCGGCGGCAATGCGCACAATATGATCTCGCTGATGCGGCCCGCGCGGCCCTATGACTTCATCCTTCATGGCGAAAAGGAAGGCCCGCCTGTCGCCGCCGACGCCGAGCTGATTCCGGAAGCCTTGGTCCGCGCCGCGCTGGAGGAACGCCTCCAGACCGATTTCTGGCGGCTGCGGACCCTGCATGACATTGCCGGCCCGTTCCTTCACGTCGAAAGCCCGCCGCCGGTCATGAACGACGCCTTTATCCGCGATCGCGCCGAGGTCTATTTCCGTGACTATAATGATTGCGAGATCGTGCCCGCGTCGCCTGGGGTGCGCTGGCGCGTCTGGCGTCTGGCGTCGCGTATCCTGCGCGAGCAGGTCGAGGCGTTGGGTTGCCGCTTCATGCCCGTGCCGGCTTCGGTACAGGATGCGGATGGCTTTTTGCGGTTTGAGTTCGCGGCCGATCCCACGCATGGGAACGAAGCCTATGGTGCTGCGCTGATCCGCGCGATCGAGGACGCCTGATGGCTGCGATGCTGGACCTCGTGCCCAGCCGGAGCTACCGCCGCGTCATGGGGCGCACCTTCGTCAGGATAGGGTCGGGCAAGGGTAAAGGACCAACCGGATGAGCCGGGTCGCGATCCTTGCACTCGGCATGCATCGTTCGGGCACGTCGGCGCTGACCTGGCTGCTCGGCCAGCTAGGCGCGACGCTACCCAGCGATGCAATCGACGCCAGCGACGACAATGCGCGCGGCTATTGGGAATCCGCAGGGCTGGTCAAGTCGGACGATCAGCTATTGCGCGTCGGCCGGTCGAGCTGGTTCGATCCCCGCCCCCTCGATCTGTCACGCCTCGCCAAGGACGCGATCGCGTCGCGCCGGAACCGCATCCGCGAGGCGATCGAGCGCGGTTGGGGCGGCGCGGCGCTGCTGGCAATCAAGGATCCCCGTCAGTGCCGCTTCGTACCGCTCATTGCCGAGGTGTTAGGCGAGATAGGGATCGAGCCGCGCGCCGTGCTGATGCTGCGCAACCCGGCCGAGATCGCTGGCTCGCTCCAGGCCCGCGACGGTACCACCGCGGCCTATGCGCATCTTCTCTGGCTTCGGCACATGATCGACGCCGAACGCGCCACGCGCGGAATGATGCGCGCCGTGGTCGGCTATGATGGTATGTTGTCCGATTGGCGCGACACCATGGCGCGAATGGCGCCCCTCGCGGGGCGCGACGGCTGGCAGCCGGGTGACGACGAAGCTGCCGCGATTCAGGCCTTCCTCGATCCGGGGCTGCGCCATCATCGCGTGACAATGCCGGCCGAACTGGAGCAGCCGTTGGCCGGAATCGTCGCCGCTGTGGATCAGGGACTGCGCGCGTTGCTCGCCAAGGACGACGGCCAGGCGCGTGCGACGCTCGACCGCGTTTATGCGATGCTCGATGCCGTGCCCTGGCTCGAAGGCGACGTGATCCACGACGAACTGCGCCATCGCCGCGTCGCAGAGGATGCCGCCAAAACAGCCGAGACGCTGCCCCAGCCCGAAGCGCCGGCGGCCCCGCCTCCCGCATCCGCGCCCGATCCTACCGGGGAGGCCGGGCTGATCCGCGCGAGCGGGCTGTTCGACGTGGACTGGTATCTTGCGCGCTATCCCGATGCGGCGGCGAGCGGGCTCGATCCGATCGACCATTATCTGCGGGTCGGCGCGGCGCTTGGATACGATCCCAATCCCTTGTTCGATACCAACTATTATGCGCGGCAGATGGCGGCGCAGATGCGCAACGACAGCACGGCCTGATGCGCGCGGCGATCCATCTCCATCTTTATTATCCCGATGTCGCGCTCGACCTGATCGATCGGATCGCCCGGCTGGGCCGCGCCGATATCGATGTGCTGGTGACCCATATCGGCGCGCTCGACCCGGTGGTAGATCGCGCGCTCGACCGAATTCCGGCGCGGGTCGTGCGGGTCGAGACGCCCAACCGCGGCTGGGATATCGGCCCGCTCTTCCACCTCCTGCCGCTGATCCGTGAAGAGGGCTATGAGGCGGTTTGCCACCTCCATACCAAGAAGGGCGATTCCGGTTTCGCCTCGGCTTGGCGGGAGATGGCCTATGACGGGCTGATCGCGAATTCCGATCTGGTCACGCGCATCCTGGAAAGCTTTGCCGCGCGGCCTGACCTCAAGATCCTTGGTCCGGCCAAACTCTACATCTCCTCGGCTGCGCATCAATTCCGCAACGCCGAGATCGTGTCCGCGCTCGCGACCGAGGTGCTGCGGCCGATGTACCCGCTCGCCGACTGGGGCTTCTTCGCGGGCACATTTTTCTGGGCACGGCCCGATCTGCTCGAACGGGTTGCCCGCGTTGCCGATTTTGGCGGCGAGAGCGGCGAGCGCGACGGCACGCTCGCGCATGCGATCGAGCGGCTGTTCGGCCTCGCGCCGGTCGCGGACACGGGTGCGATCGGGCTGGTGGGCGACGATGGCCGGATCGAAATCGCGCTCGCGCCGGGTTATCCCAGTCATCAGCCGATCATCAACACGCTGGCGACGCATCGGTCGGGCGGGGCGCACGCGGTGCCGCCCGATCCTGAAATCGCGGCTCTGGTCGCGGCGTATAACCCGCTCGTCCATTTCATCCGCCATGGGCGCGACGAAGGAGCGCTCGACCCCAATCCCTATTTCGCGACGCGTTGGTACAATCGCGTGCAGGGCGACATGTACGCGGCGGGCATGCACCCGCTGCATCATTATATTCTTCACGGAGCGGAGGAGGGCCGTTCGACCGGTCCACTGTTCGACGCGGACCATTATCGGCGCACGCATGGCGTGAGCGGCAACCCGCTGCGCCATTTCCTGGAGACCGGCATCGCACAGGGGCTGTCGGCGGTTCCGCCGCAGCGGGACAGCGCGCGCGACCCCGCGGAGAAGCCGTGCCGCTTCTACAAACGGTTCGATGTCGCCGCCGAGGCTGCCTTTCTCCACACGATCGCGGCGCTCCCGCCCAAGCAGGCCAAGCGAGCGGACGCGACCAGGGTCTCGGTGATTATGCCCGCCTTCAACCGCGACGGCGTGATCGAGACCGCGATCCGTTCGGTGCTTGCACAGACGCATGCCAATTTCGAGCTGATCGTGGTTGATGACGGATCGACCGACCGCACGCGTGATGTGGTCCGCGCCTTCCATGACCCGCGCATCATCCTGGTCGAGGGCGCGCATGCGGGCGTGTCGGCGGCGCGCAATCTGGGGCTGGAGCGCGCGACCGGCGAGATTGTCGCCTATCTCGATAGCGACAATCGCTGGAACGGCTGGTTCCTGGAGGTGATGGTCCGTTATCTGATCTCCGCCGACCTCGACGCTGCCAGCTGCGCGATCAGCCTGCGCGACGATGTCGGCCAGCTGGTCGGCTATATCGGCGACGATTTCGACTGGGAGGCGTGCCTCCAGCAAAATTACATCGATCTCAATGCCTTTTGCCATCGCCGGGCTTTGCTCGACGCATGCGGCGCGTTCGACACGAAACTCAAGCGGATGGTCGACTGGGACCTGATCCTGCGCCTGACCAAAGGGCGCAAAGTCGGCTTCGCGCCCTTCCTCGGCTGCGATTATTCCGACGCGAAACTTACCGCCGGCCGCGTCACCACCAGCGAGCCCGCCGCTTACCAGCGGCTCGTCTGGACCAAGAATCGTTACGGGCTCGCGATCGGCACGCCCGAATATATGGCGAAGCTCAGCCTGCGATTCTCGATCAAGATCGCCGCGCCCGAGGATGAGAAGGACGCCTGGGGCGACTGGCATTTCGCCGATTCGCTCGCCGCGTCGATCCGCGCGCTGGGCCACGAGGTGCAGATCGATTTCCGCGGGACATGGCATAATCGCTCGTTGGCGCAGGAAGATGTGGTGATCGTGCTGCGCGGCCTGATCCCATACGAGCCGCGCGTCGGCCAATTGTCCTTCCTGTGGAACATCAGCCATCCCGATCAGGTCGGCTATGAGGAATATGACCGTTACAGCCGGGTCTATGTCGCTTCGGAGAGCTATGCCGATCTGTTGCGCCATCTGATTTCCCGGCCAGTCACTGCCTTGTTGCAGGCGACCGACCCCGAACGCTTCCATCCGATCGACAATCCGCCGAACGGCCCCGATCTCGTTTTCTGCGGCAATTCGCGTGGTGTTGAGCGCGACATCGTGCGGTGGGCGATCGAGGCGGACCGGCCACCCGCGCTCTATGGCGCTGGCTGGGATGGGCTGGTGCCCCCGGATCTGGTCAAGGCCGCCAACGTCGACAATCGCGAACTTGGCGCGCTCTATGCGGGCGCGGGCGCAGTTCTGAACGATCATTGGCCATCGATGGCGGCGTTCGGCCTGCTGTCCAACCGGCTGTTCGACGTGGTCGCGGCCGGCGGAAAGGCGATCTCCGATCCGGTGCCGTCCATCGCGCGTACCTTCGGCCCGGCTGTGACCGAAGTTTCAGGTCCTGCTGCGCTACGGCTGGCGGCGGATCGGCTGAAGGACGCAAAGCGCCTTCCGGGCGCGGCCGAGGCGGTGATCGCTAACCATAGCTTCGATGCGCGCGCGCGCCGTCTGGTGAGCGATGCACTGGCGGCGCTCGGGCTCGACGCGCCGTTCGAGGCCCCTTCGGTCAAGATCAGGCCGCTGCCGATGGCGGTGCGGCGGGAAAAGCCGTTGCGCATCCATCTGATCGCACCGTTCGGCCCCCATGGCCCGCAAAGCTCGGCCACGATCCGCTTGATTGCCCCGCTGACCGACGAAAGCATTGCGGGCCGCTGCCGGGTCAGCCTCGGCCGCGCAGAGGATCCCGTGCCGCCCTGCGATGTCTGCATCGTCCAGCGCGCGGCGCTGTCTACGATCGCCGCGGTCGATGCTTTGGTCGGCACCTTGGGGGTGATGGGCGCGGCTTTGGTGGTCGATGTCGACGATGCCTTCTGCGCGATGGACGATCATGCCGAGGCGCACGTCTATCGCCCGCTCAATGCGGCGATCGAACATGCCATCGCTGCGTCGGCCGAAACCTGGTTCTCCACACCCGAATTGGCGCGGCTGTACGGGCATGTCGCGCACCGCCATGCGGTGATGTCCAACATGCTCGATCCGCGCATCTGGCGCGATTGGCGCTACCAACGGCCCGTGCCATTTCGGCGCAGCGCGGTGCGGATGCTCTACATGGGTACCAATACGCACGGTGCCGATTTCGCGCTGATCCGCCCCGCGCTGGAGCGCCTTGCCGAGGAACGGCCGGGCGCGTTTGAGCTGACCCTGATCGGCGTCGCGCCGGATATCGAGAACGCGACCTGGCTCTATCGTCAGTCGCCGCCCGCCGAGCATATTCCCTATGCGCGCTTCGTGCGCTGGCTGCGCGCGCAGGGGCCGTATGATGTCGGTCTCGCCCCGCTCGCGAATACGCGCTTCAACAGCGCCAAGTCGGATATCAAATTGCTGGACTATCTTGCGCTCGGTCTGTTGCCGGTGGTCCAGGATTGCCCGGCCTACCGGCTCGATCCCGCGATGGCAGAGGGCGCGGTCCATGCGACGGACTGGTTCGAAACGTTGCGAAACCTGATCGACGATCGCGACGCGGCGCGGAGGCGCGCCGCACGCGGGGCGGAGCTGGTGTGGGAAAAGCGCGCCGTGGCGTCTATCGCGGACGGGATGATCAGGCGATTGGAGGCCTTGTTGTGATTGCGCGGTGTCGCCTCTGATGGCCAACATTCTGATCGTTCACCAGAATTTCCCCGGCCAGTTTCCCCATATCGCCGATGCGCTGCTTGCGCGGGGAGACAAGCTGGCCGCGATCGGGGCGAAGACCGCGCGTCCGCGGCCCGGAGTAGACTTTCGCACCTGGTCGACCAACCGGGGATCGACGAAAGGCATATTGGACTGGGCTACGCGCGCCGAAGCCGACATGATCCGGGGCGCCGCCGCTGCCCAGACCGCAATGCAGCTCAAGCGCGACGGATTCACACCCGATCTGATCATTGGCCATCCGGGTTGGGGGGAGACTTTGTTCCTCAAGGAGATCTGGCCTGACGCGCGCGTCATCCTGTTTGGGGAAATGCTCTATCGGAGCCATGGCAGCGATCTGAATTTCGACCTCGAATTCCAGGGCGGGCGTGAGGAAATCGCGCGCAATATGCGCACTCACGCCAAGAACGCGACGCAATTGCTCGCCTTCTCCTATGCGGACCGCATCGTCTGCCCCACCCGCTTTCAGGCGGAAAGTTTTCCGCCGATGCTCCAGCACGCCATCCGGATCATCCATGAGGGCGTGGATATTTCCAAGGCAACGCGTCGCACCGGCGTGAAGCTGAAGCTTCCGGGCGGGAAAGTATTGGATGGGAAGACGCCGGTCATCACCTTCGTCAACCGGACGTTTGAGCCGCTGCGTGGTTTTCATATCTTGATGCGCGCGCTGCCAGCCGTACTCGATGCGTGCCCCGAGGTTGAGGTGCTGATGATCGGCACTGCGGCTGCGCGAGGTTATGGTGGCGAAAGCCCGAGCGGCAAGGACTGGGCCGGCTTCATCCTTGACGAGCTTGGCGACCGGCTCGATCGGTCGCGCGTCCATTTCCTGGGCAAGGTGCCGCACCAGCAACTGATCGACGCCTTTTCGATCAGCTGGGCGCATGTTTACTATACTTACCCGTTCGTGCTGTCCTGGTCGCTGGTCGAAGCGATGGCGGCTCAATGCACGATCATCGCCTCGGACACCGCCCCGTTGCACGACGCGATAACGGACGGCGTGGAAGGCGTGTTGCTGCCATTCTTCGACGTTAAGGCGCTGAGCGACACGCTGGTGCAGGCGGTACGGGAGCCCAACAGGTTCGCTGGCATGGGGCCAGCGGCCCGGGAGCGCGCCATTCGGGACTTCGATCAAGCCGACGGCACTGCGGCCTGGCTGAGCCTCATCGACGAAGTCTTGAGCGGCTGAAGTCTTTTCAACAAGGTTGAAACAGACGCGGGTCAGTGCCGATTCAGCGGAGCGGAAAACGACCCTGATCCACGGTGGTCATTGTCCGGCAGGGTTGCCATCAAGTCGCGCTACAGGGGCTTCAATCCCGGCGCACCGCACAAAAAGAAAGGGCCGGTTCCTTTCGGAACCGGCCCTCTTTTTGACGTATCTGACCTGGATCAGACGAAGTCGGCTTTGACGACCGTGCTCGCCACCACATCTACTGCCGAGTCGATCGTGCCCGTGCTGTGAGTGCTATCCCAGAACACGTAGGTATCCGAACCAACATGAAGTGCTGCGACATCGGTACCGTGACCGGCCAGGATGCCCTTCGCATAGGTGTAAGCGTCATTGACGCTCGCGAAGGTCGTCCCGGACGTATCCACCGCGGAGACCGTGAAGCCGAGCGAGAAATGGTCCGTACCAGACACAAAGTCAGTGACCACGTCCGTGGTGGCTGCGGTCGCGCTGATCTTGGCCACATCCGCATCGCCGGTAGCGAATACGAACGTATCATTGCCAGCGCCGCCGGTCAGCGAATCATAGCCAGCGCCACCGACGAGGGTGTCGTTGCCGTTGCCGCCGCCGAGAACGTCGTTGCCGGCGCCGCCGCTGATCCAGTCATTGCCGGTGCCGCCCGTGACGGTGTCGTCGCCGAGATCGCCGTACAGCTGGTTGGAGCCGGCCGCGTCGGTGATGATGTCGTTGCCCTGGCCACCATGGATGGTGTCATTGTCGGTAGCACCGGCACCGGTGTCGTGCAGCGTATCATCACCCAGGTTGCCCTGGATGTAATCGTTGCCGTTGCCGCCTTCGACATCGTCATTGCCGGCGCCGCCGTAGAGGCGATCGTTACCGTCCTGGCCGTTGATGAAGTCGTTGCCGGCATTGCCGTTGACATAATCGTGGCCGGCACCGGCGTTGATCACGTCGAAGCCGTCCGCGGTACCCGCAGCACCTACCGCAACGTTGCCGTAAATGTGGTCATTGCCAGCGCCGCCGTCGATGATGTCATTGCCAGCGCCACCGAGCAGGTAATCATTCTCCAGGCCCGAAGAACTGCCCCTGATCGTGTCGTTGCCGTCGCCGGCGTTGAGGGTGTCGCTGGCCGCACCGCCAATGAGCGAGTCATCGCCGGAAAAGCCGTAAACAACCGCCTTGTTACCGGCGGTGCCGGCGCTGGCGTCGAGCGTGGCGTTGTTGGCGTCAGTGCCGAACACTGCCAGATCGTGGCTGAACACGACATGATTGGGCGTGCTCGTGCTGGCGGCCGAGAGCTTGGCCGCATCGAATATCAGCGTCTTGCCGTTTTCGGTGAGCGTGATCGACTCAGCAGTGGTGGTGTTGCCGAGCGCAGTGATCGTCGTCGTTGCCGACGTGTTGACAACGCCCAGCGTGTCCACGCCACCGGAGAGGAAGAACAGGTAGTCCGCGGCGGTGAATGCCGTCGCATCCGACTGCGACATGGTGTCAAACGTATAATTCGCCATCTAAGCCTCCAAATGAACCTTACAGTTCGGGCGTAAGTACAAAGCCCCCCCCTCCCCTAAGGTGGCTGGAGGCGCCCTCCGCCCATGCCTAACCACACCGAAATGCAGTCAGCGCAAGCGAGCGCTCTGGACACTTAGCCAAGCTTCGTACCCTGCGCAACCACTAAACAACTCGATCCTGGTGTCGAAAACCAACGGATGCCACGGGAATCATGGCATAAGCCGGCCAATCCGGTAAGACGCAGGCCGGGCCGTTAATGTTCCCACCATAAGCACAGCCACTTAGCACGTAGAAGAATTAACTAAACCGGCGCGCCAAGCGCGGCTTCACCGCCCAGCAAACGGAAGCGCGCCAGTTCGTCGCTGAACTGGCGTTGCAGAAATATCACGTCGGAATCGGACAATGTTGCCGGATAGTCCACATCGGCGGCCGGTCGCGAGATTTTCGGCGCGATGGGGCCGGGCGGGGGGGCGACCTTCAGGAAGGCGCAGATTGTCTGGATCGTGGCGGTCGGCTTGCGCTTCAGCGTATCGGATCCCAGCAGCAGCAATTGATCGCGCGGGAACAGGGCGAGCAACCGAGCGAGCTGGCGTCCATAAAAGCCGCGTTCTACGTAGGAATAGACGCGGTGAAACCCGGGGTAGGGGGTGCCTTCCGCCATGCGGGCGCGGCCTTCCCGAATGCACCAGGCGAAGGGTTCGGTCTCCTTGCCGCGCGCATATTCCATCTTCCAATGCGACCAAGCGCGTTCGACCGGATCGCGGAACAAGAGGATCAGCTTCATCGCCGGATTATAGGCACGGATCCGTTCCAGCGCGTTCGGCCAGTAGAGATAGATTGGCGTCGCCTCGCCCCATTGCCGATCGGGATTCCCGAACAGGCGATGGTAAGGCGCATAATCCGGCGCGGCCCAATCCACGCCTTCCTCATCGTCGAAGAAGTGGGCCTCCTTGACCGCGGGCAGCTCAAGCTCGGGGATTTCGGCAAGATAATCGAACAGCGCGGTCGTGCCTGCTTTCTGCGCGCCGGCGATCAGGAAGCCGACGCGCTTTTCGCCGTCGGCCCCGCTCATTTCTCGCGCAGGGCGGTGTGCATCGCGTCCGTCATCGGGCCGAGCAGATAGTCCATGATCGTCCGGGATCCGGTAATGATGCTGACCGACGCCTGCATGCCGGGAACCATATGCACGCCATTCCCGATCCGCTGGATCTGCGCCGGGTCGACCTTCACCTGTACCAGATAATAAGGCTCACGCGCCTGGCCCGCCATGCCGGGTACCGTCGGGTCTTCCGAAGTCGCGTCGGCGGAGACCACCGTGACCTTTCCGTCAAGGGGCGGCGTGGTGCGCGGATTGAAGGCGGTCAGGGTGACGCGTGCCGGCATGCCGACATGGACTTCGGCGATATCGTTGGGCTTCACCCTTGCATTGAGCACAAGCGGCGTTCCGGTCGGAACGATGTCGAGCAGGCGCTCGCCCGGTCCGGCGACGCCGCCTTCCGTGAAGGCGGTCAGATTGAAGACGTAACCGTCCACCGGTGCACGGACGGCGGTCTGAAACAGCGATTCAGCCGTGGCGCGGAGCTTCGGCTCGGCCTCGGCAAGCCGATCCTGTGCCTGCCGTATGCCGGCGGCGGCCTCGCTCTGCCGTTTTTCCTCCAGCTGAGCGATCTGGATGCGCACCCCGCCGATCGCCTGCTGCGCGCGTGCGATGTCGGAGAGAATGGACCCTTTCTGCCCTTTGAGTTGAGCGGCATTGCGATCGAGCGCGGCGACGCGGGTCTTGGGCGCATAGCCAAGGCGGTTGAGTTCGCGCACGCCGCCCAGCTCATCCGCGATCGATCCCGATTGCATGTCGATCGAGCTCATCTGCGCACGCATACCCTGGATCTGCGTTTCAAGCTGGCTTGCCTGACTGCTCAGAACGTTGGCCTGGCTGCTGTAGAGCATCATCGAAGAGGTGTGCAGGGCGCGTTCTCCCGCCAGCAGCGCGGCAACCTGGGGATCGTTTTGCCGCGCGATCAACTCCTGCGGAAAGTGGATGTCCAGCGATCCCGCCTGCTGCGCCTGGAGGCGGGCGATATCCGCGAGCGCCGTCTGATATTGCGCTTGCCAGACGTCGACGCCGGCCTGGGCCTGGATCGGATCAAGCTGAAGCAGCACCTGGCCGGCGCGCACGAACTGGCCTTCACGCACGTAAATGTGCCGGACGAGTCCGCCATCGCGGTGCTTGAGCACCTTGCTGTTACCCTCGACCTGCACCTGGGCGGGCGCGATGACCGCACCCTTGATCGGCGACAGAAACGCCCAGAGCAACAGACCGAAGACCAACACCAGAACGACGATGGATCCGGCCACGATCGGCCGGCGCAGCCGCAAGCGAATGATCTCGCTTTCGCCTTGATCCAGTTCCGAGAATCCGGGATCTGGGTCGGCCGGAATCGCGGGCTCGCCGCGGATCTGCCGGACGATGTCGGTGAGCTTGCTCACGCGCCGACCTCCTTCAGTTTGCCTTGCGGTTCCTGCGGCTTGTTCTCCGGCTGGTTTCGTTTGGCCAGGCGACCCAATACTTCATCGCGGGGGCCGTAATCGGAAATCTGGCCGTTGATCAGAAGCAGAATCTTGTCAGCAAGCGCGAATACGGAGGGCTTGTGCGAAATCAGCACGATCGTGGTCCCGCGCTTCTTGGCGCGCTCGAGCGTTGCCAGCAGCGCGGCTTCGCCTTCCGCGTCGAGATTGGCATTGGGTTCATCCAGGATGATTAGCTTGGGATTGCCGAACAGCGTACGCGCCAGGCCCACGCGCTGGCGTTGACCTGCCGACAATACCGCGCCGCCCTCGCCAAGCTCGGTTTCGTAACCCTTGGGCAGTCGCAAAATCAGGCTGTGGGCATCCGCGAGCTGTGCGGCGGCAACCACCTGCTCGTCGGTCGCATCCGGCAGGAACCTTGCGATATTGTCGCGCACCGTGCCCGCGAACAATTCGGTGTCCTGCGGTTGATAGGCGACGTGGCGCCCGAAATCCTCGCGGTCCCAGCTATAGACGTCCGCACCGTCCAGGCGCACCTTGCCGCCGCCGGGCGCCCAAATCCCCGCCATCAGGCGCGCAAGCGTCGACTTTCCCGCGCCCGACGGGCCGATCACGCCGACGAAGTCGCCGGCCTCGATCTTGAAATTCAGATTGGCCAAAACCAGAGCGGACGCCCCGGCTGGCGCGAAGCCTACGCCCTCGACGGTGATCACGCCGGTCGGCACGGGTAGCTTGGTCACGGGAACGGGCGCTTCATAGCCGAGCAGCATCGCGTCAAGCCGCTTGTAGGCCTCGTGCGCTTCAATCAGCGCTTTCCACGAGCCGACCATCCGCTCGATGGGCGCCAGCGCGCGCGAAGCGAGAATCATGTTCGCGAACAGAAGCCCGGAAGGAATTGTGCGTTCGACGACCAGCCACGCGCCCACCGCGATGATCAGGATCTGGATCAGCATGCGGACGAAGCGGATCGCACCGGCGTAAAAGCCGCCATTTTGCGCGGCCTTGGAACCGGCGGCGACCGAGATGTAGCGATTTCGCGCCCATTGCCGCCCCAGTACCGGCAGCATGCCCAGCGCGCGCACAACCTCACCATTGCGAAGCGCCGCGTCCGTAAAGGCATAGCTGGCAATCGCGGCGCTGCTGGCTTCCTTGAGCGCGCCATGCGTCGCGCGATCCTGCAGGAAGGCGAGGATGATAAGCGCAACGCCACCCAGCAGCGTGATGACGCCGATGGTCGGATCGATCACGAACAGGATGATCATGAAGACCGGCATCCAGGGCAGGTCGAACAGAACGTTTATCGCGTGGCCGCCAATTGCGGCGCGAACCTGATCAAGATCGCGAAGCGCCTGGGCGCGTGTTCCCTGCCGCCGAACGACCGCATCGAACAAGGCGGCAAACGTCCGGCTCGCCAATTGCTGATCGAAGACTACGCCGAAACCGCTCAGCACCATTGCCCGGTAATGATCGATGATGCCGGATACGATGAAGACGAACGCGCAACCGACCGAAAGGACGATCAGCGTCGATCCGGACTGGCTGGTGATGACGCGGCTGTAAATCTGATTGGTGTAGATCGGCAGCGCGAGATACAGCAGGTTCGAGATCAGGCTGAACAAGGCCGCGAAGCCGATCGGAGCGAGCCCCAGCCGCAGCGCCCGTGCGAGCGGGCTGGCCAGCGGCTGTTCGCCGGATTTGGGCGGTGTCGACATGTCAGTTCGATCCTTGGGCGGGAACGACGCTGCTGAAAAGCGTCTTCTTCGCGCACGTTGCAGGCTGGGCGCGCATCAGCGGCGCCGAATATCGTTGAGCGGGCACCGCGCCGTGTCGCCGTTCGGCAGCCGGAGCGCGCTTCTGGTGATCGGGGTCAGGCGGTGGTTCATCAATTCCCGATCCGGGGATGCGGCGAGCTTGCCCGGATTTTCGGGGTGGGGCACGTTCGCGCCGGAAAGGTCCTTCGACAGCGGGCCACGCGGCGGAGCCGATCCGATCCGGTCGACGCCGCTGGCGATCAGCTCCAGCGGCGTGAAGCCCGAGAAGCGCAGACGCGCGAAATTCGCCTCGGGATCGTAAACGGTGATGCCGCTGGCGATCTGCTGCGCGCTCAATTCTCCCGTCGCGGCCAGCAACGCCGCGTGCGAAACATAGACGTTGTAGCGGCTCTGAAGCAGCGACAACTGGGCCGACTGCAATTCCTCTTCCGCGTTCAGCGTCTCGATCGTCGAGCGCAGCCCGTTCAGTTCCTCGCAGCTCATGCCGGCGAACGCGGCCTGGGCCGAATCCACCTGGCGTTGCCCGGTCGATACCGCGACGCGTGCCGAGGACAGCGTCACCCAGGCGTTCGTCACCGACTCCAGCGCCTGGCGTCGCGCAATGTCGATCCCGGCCTGGTCGGCGCGATTGCGCGCGTCGGCCTCGCGGATCCGCGATTGAATCGCCCCGCCCGAAAAGATTGGCTGGTTGATCGTGAAACCGGCGACGACCTCGCGTTGCGCATTCGCACCGCCGACGCGGAACAGGCCGTTATTGCGGTAAATGCCGTCCCCGCTCAGCGAAACGGTCGGTCCCTGCGCGCCGCGTGCGGCTGCCGCGTTGGCGCTCGACTGGGTCTCGGTGAACTCGGCGATCTTCAAAGACGGGTTGTTCTGGTCGGCCAGAATGAAGGCGTCGTCGATAGTCGGCGGCAAAGTCCCGAGCTGCGGCAGGGGGTCGAGAACGCCCGGATTGTGCCCGACAACCTGCAGAAATTGGGCCCGCGTCACCGCCAGATTCGCCTCAAGCTGGGCGAGCTGGATCTGGGCCGCCGCAAGCCGCGCATCCGATTGCTGGACGTCGGTCAGCGTGACGTCGCCATATTGGTTGCGCTTGGCGTTTTGCTGCAATTGTCGTTCGAGGACGGTGACGTTCTCGCGCCCGATCTCGACCCGTGCCTGGTCGCGCAGGACGCCCGCATAGACCTGGATCACATCCTGGATGACCTGCTGTTCGGTCTGCCGCAACGATTCCCGGCCGCCCAGCACGCCCGCTTTCGCCGCCGCAACCTGCCCGCGAATGCGTCCCGACGTGTAAAGCGGTTGCGAGATCGATAGCGTGGTCTGCTGGCTGGTCCCCTCGGTAGCCAGGAAGCCGAGCGGACTGATATGCGTATATTGGCCCTGCGTCTGGACCGTCACGTTTGGCCCATATTGTGCCCGGGACTGGACATATACTTCGTCGCGCGATTTCTGCAGATAGCGTTGCTGGACCAGTTGCGGATTGCGATCGTAGGCGGACGCGATCGCATCGGCGAGCGTTTCGGCGGAGGTTGCGAACGGCACGCAGAGCGCCAGCGCCGCGCAGGCAAGGCGGCCGACCCTGGTCTTCGGCAGAGATGCGCGATTAGCTATTGAAATCACTCTGAATTTTTCCGCGGCTCGGGCAACCGCAAGGGTTCCACGACGGGGGGCGCTTCATAGACGGGCACGCATGAGAGTCAATTGTGACCGCGACGAGACGAAAAAAGACTCACTTTGTTGCGCTCAGGGCCTGTGCATACATGATTTCCAGCCGGCGCGCATAAGCCTCGGGGGAAAAGCGTGCGGCGGCCAGTGGCCCTGCTGTCGCAAGCCGGTCGCGTAGCGCGGTGTCCGTGTCGAGCGCTTTGATCCCGGCGGAGATTGCAGCGACATCGTACGGATCGACCAGCAGGCCCGCTTCGCCGGCAACTTCCGCGAGCGCTCCCCGATCGGAGGTAAGCACGGGCGTGCCGAGCTGCATCGCCTCCAGTACGGGCAGGCCGAATCCCTCCCAGATGGACGGAAACAGAACCGCGCGCGCTCCGCGGATCAACTTGGCCAGAAGCGGCCGCGGCAGATGTTCCAGCCGGCGGACGCGCTCGGCCATGCGGCGGCCATGCGCAGTATCCGCCTCATCGTCGGGCACGAGCAGGCGCAATTCGCCCTGCGATTGCCAGCCGCGGCCGCCGGTCAGCACCAGCGGCGCCGACACGCCCGTGCCCAGATAGGCTTCGAGGAGTCGCCCGATATTCTTCTTGGGCTCGATCGCGCCGAAGTGGAGAAAATACCCGCGATGCGGCAGGCCGAAGATGTTTTCGATCATCGCCGCGTCGTCGCGCGAATCGTCAACCGGTGGCGGTAGCGGCGAGGCTTGATAGCAATTGGTGATGCGCGCGGGATCGAGCCCGAATTCGGCCATGATGTCGGTCCGACTGGATTCGGAGACGGTGCAGAGATGCGCCGCCTCGCGCACGCAGGCCGCAAGCAGGTCCCGATAGGCGCGCTTGGCGTCGAGCGTCGTGTACGGCATCCGCAACGGCACCAGATCGTGGACCGTATAGATGTTTGCAGCGCCCTCCAGCCGGATCGGCAGCGGATAGGTCCAGTGCATGATGGCGGGCGGCGCCGGCATCCGCACCGGCAGGAAGCGGCCGTACAGCGCGAAATGGCGGTGTGCGATCTCGAACAAGTCGGCGGCCGTCGTCAGCCGGTCGAAGGCCGGCAGGCGCTCGGCGAGGTTTACCGTTTCGACCCGGCCGGTTTGGGAAACCTCCTCCGCCGTGCGGGACTGGAAAGGACGCAACGCGGTCAGGCGGATGCGGCGGCTGCGTTTGCGACGCAGCCTTGGCGTGGGCGGCACCTGGCCGAGCCGGTCGTAGAACAGCACCTCGCGCATGGCCGCGTCGGCACCGGCATCGACCCCGAACAATCCGGTCACTTTGTGTCCGGCGTCCCGCAGCACGTCGCTCAGGACATGGCCATAGGTCGCGACACCCGTGCCGTTGGGCAATGCGAGATTGTAGCCGTCGATGCCGATGTCGAAACGGGTCATAGCGGTTCCGCCATCACGGCGGCATAGGCTCGCGTCAATCTTTCCGCGAAATGCGTCGGCGTGAAGCGGTCGGCGTTGCGGCGGCCGACGGCGGCCAATTCGACGCACAGCGCATCATTCTCGGCGAGCTGGCGCAGCGCGGTGCAGAGCCCTGCGGTGTCCTCGGGATCTATTGCGAGCGCGGCCCCGCCCGCCGTCTCGGCCAGCGCGCCCCGGTTCGACGCGATGACCGGCGTTCCCAGCGCCATCGCTTCCGCGACCGGCAGTCCGAAGCCCTCCGCCAGCGAGGGCATGACAAGCCCGCGCGCATGGCCGATCAGGGCCCGCAAGGTGGGGCGGTCGAGATAAGGAAGGCGGATTGCGCCGGGTGTGGCGCCAAGCAGCGGCGCGATATCGGCCGCGCCCCAGCCGTCGGGGCCGGCAATGACCAGCGGCATGCCCAGATTGCTTGCGCGATAGGCGTCGAGCAATCGCGCGACATTCTTGCGCTTCTCGACTGTTCCGCACACCAGCAGGAAGCCGCGCGGGGCAAGCCCTTCGGGCAGCATCGCGGGATCGGCGGGGGTGGTGTCGACCGCCAGGCTGCAATCGATCACGAAATTCGGGCGGCAGCCGGTCACACGCACGATCTCGTCCCGCGCGGTCTCCGAAACGGCGATGAAACGAGCGGCGCATTCCCCTAACCGCGCCAGCATCCGGCGATAGCGCCTGCCATCGATATGCGTCAGATCGGGGTGGCACAGCGGGATCACATCGTGAACGGTGTAGAGATTATGCCACCCGATCGCGGCAAGCGGGACCGGATAGGTCCAATGCATGATGCCCGGCGGTCCCGGCAGCCGCACCTTGAGGGGGCGGCGATGCACGTCGAAATAGACCTGCGCCACGCGGAAGACGTCGGGCGAGACCAGCAGCTCCTGCCCGTCGGATCCACCCGGCAAATGGGCGCTGCGCGGGCCCGGCAGGAGCGCGCGCAGCCAGCGTCCGGCGCGGCCGAACGGGCCAGGCGCAGGCTGGTCCAGCAGTGCCCGATCGCTCAACAGCGCATGATCGCGGCTGATCGTGGCATGCGCCTGCAGCAATTGGCGCGCATAGCTGCTGACGCCGGTGCCGCCCGTGCTGACCAGCATGCGCGCATCCATACACAGCCGGAGCGGTGGTGCCCGATCGGTCCCGGGATATTGCGGTTCGGTCGCCATGCGTTAGGAAGCGTGCGTCCGGCATTTCGCCGCCGTCAATGCACTGAACCCCATCGGCCCGAGGGGCCTGAGGACCATGTTCGCATGATCGAGTTCCAGAACGTCAGCAAAACCTATCACATCCGCAAGTTCGAGAAACACGTCTTCACCGATCTGAACTTCAGGATCGAGCCCGGCGAAAGCATCGGCATATGCGGCGCGAACGGCGCAGGCAAATCGACGCTGATGCGGCTGATCGCCGGAGTCGAGCAGCCGAGCAGCGGCCGGGTGATCCGCACCATGTCCACTTCCTGGCCGATTGGCTATTCGAGTTGCTTCCAATCGAGCCTTACGGGCGCCGACAATGCCCGCTTCATTGCGCGAATCTATAATATGGACGAGCAGAAGCTCGCCGATTTCGTTGAAGACTTCGCGCAGCTCGGCCCCTATTTCCATCAGCCGGTCCATACCTATTCGGCGGGCATGAATGCGCGGCTGGCCTTCGGCGTAAGTCTGGCGATCGACTTCGATTGTTACCTGGTGGACGAGGTGACGGGCGCCGGCGACGAGCGATTCCGGGCACGTTGCGAAGAGGCTCTGCTCCACCGCCGCGACAATGCCACGCTGATAATGATCAGCCACGATCCCGGCACGCTCCGCCAATATTGCACGCGCGGTGCGGTGGTCTATGGCGGCACGCTCGTCTTCTTCGACACCATCGACGAGGCGAGCGAGGTGCATCACAGGCTGCAGATGCGCGCCGCCTGATTGCAGTCGCCCCGTCACTTGACTAGGCTCGTTCCCAACCTGCTCGTGACGGCGCGGCGGACATTGATTTTATCCGAAGAGATTTCACCTTGATCATCCCTGCGTTCCCGCTGACGCTTTCCCTCCGCGCCCGCGCGCTCTGTGCTCTCTCCGCTCTGGCATTGCTCAGCGGCTGCGCGGCTTTGCCGTCGAGCGGGCCTACCGCGGGCGAGATCAAGCGCGGGGTCAGGGATCAGAACGAGCTGGGCTTCAAGATCGTCGATATCGACGGGCCGCTCGTCGACACTATCAATGCCGAGGCGGCGGCGGCGGATGCCGCGCAGCCGACCCTGTCGAGCCTGGCGCAGGATGGCCGCAACGACGTGATCGGGGTCGGCGACGACCTCTCTATCGGCATTTACGAAGTCGGCGTCTCGCTGTTCGGTTCGTCCGAGGCCGCAGGCGGCGTGCTCGATCCCGCGGCGCGCGCGCAGACTTTCCCCGACGTCCTTGTCGCGGGCGATGGCACGATCAAATTGCCTTATATCGGCACGCTCAAGGTTGAAGGGCGTACTCCGGCCGAGGTCCAGGCGATGATCGTGCGCGCGCTCAAGGGCAAGTCGCAGAGCCCGCAGGCGCTGGTCGCGATCAAGACCAATATTGCGAGCACCGTCTATGTCGCGGGCGATGTCCATTCGCCGGGCCGTTTCAATCTTTCGCTGCAGCGCGAACGGCTGCTCGACGCGATCGCGCTCGCGGGTGGTGCGACCAATTCCGCCGAGGATACGGTGGTCCGCTTCAACCGCGGCACGCATTTCCTTGAGGAAAGGCTGGGCCGTATTCGTTCGGGCGCGGCGGACGATCTGGTGCTGATTCCCGGCGATCGCGTCGAATTGCTCAAGCGGCCGCGCAGCTTCATCTCGCTCGGGGCGACCGGCAAGGTCGAGCAGACCGACTTCCAGACCGGCGACCTTTCGCTAGCCGAGGCGGTGGCGCGCGCCGGCGGCCCGACCGATAGCGTCGCGGATCCCTCCGCGGTCTTCCTGTTCCGCTATACGCCCGCCGCACCCGGCGCGCAGGAAAAGCCGATCATCTACCGGCTCAACCTGCTCCAGCCGGCGAGCTATTTCCTGTCGCAGCGTTTCGCGATCCGCGACAAGGACGTCATCTACATCGCCAATGCCGCCGCCAACCGTCCGGCCAAGATGGTCAACATCATCAACCAGCTGTTTACGCCGTTCGTAACCGCGCGTGCGCTGACGCGCTGACGCGGGTCGCGCACCATGCTCGATTTCGGGCACAAGCTGGTTTAGGCACTTGAGCGCAAGGCGAAACCGCGCTCGGGGGTGGAGACATTGCCGCCAAGAAAAACAGACCGGACGCCGAACGTGACGGTATCGCCCGGCGCCCGATCCGGCGATATGCTGGAGTCCTATCTCGTCGTCGCGCCGCGGCTCGATCTTGTTGCCGGTCAGCACTTGCCTGAGGCCGGGGACTCGTTGGCGGCGGTCTACGCGCATGAGCTGCTTCAGGACGAGGCCGATTATCGCGGCGTGCTGCAGCGCTGGTTCGGCCTCCTCAAGGTCGGCGGCGTGCTCATATTGACTGTTCCGCACGCTTTTCTCGATGCGAGGCAGGATCGACTGCCGCTTGCGCGCCGTCCGCGCCAGAAGCGGCTCTATACCCCCGCCTCGTTGCTGGCCGAGGTCGAGGAAGCGCTCAACCCCAACACCTATCGCCTGCGCTGGCTTGCCGACCGCGACGGAGGCTATGATTATGCGCTCGACCGCGAAACGCCGCCAACGGGGCAGCATGGTATCGCGCTGGTGCTGGAACGAATCGAGCCGCCCCTCTGGGATCTCGCGCCGACCATAGCGGCCGCGTCCGACCCGGATTTCACGTTCGAGCCGCCCCACATGCGTGTGGAGACGATGGCCGCAAATGGCGCGGCGCGCATCTTGTTGCTCAAGCTCGACCATCTCGGCGATTTCCTGATGGCGGTTCCGGCGATGCGCGCGGTTCGAAGCCACTTCCCCGAGGCGCATATCACCCTGGTGGTCGGCAGCTGGAATGTGGGGATCGCGCGGCATGTCGCGATTGCCGACGAACTGCTGACGTTCGACGCTTTGCCGCGAAACGCGGAAGAAGCGCAGGTCGATGTCGCGGGGAAGGTGGCGCAATTCGATGCGCTGGTCCAGCGCTCCTACGATCTTGCGATCGACCTGCGCTCGTTCGGCGATACGCGCATCCTGCTCCGCAATGTCGATGCCGTGCACAAGGCCGGAATCGGCCACCGCGGCGCGCATCCCTTCATCGATATCTTCCTTCCGATCGATCCTGCGTCAGAGGCTGTCGATCACGCCTGGCATGCGTCGATCGGCCTGCAGGAATTCCTCACGCTTGATACGTGCGAGCGCACACCGTTCCAGATCGCCTGCAGCGGTCTTGCCGCGGCGGAGGGCGAGCAGGTCCTGTTGTGGGGCCCTTATCGGTCGCTGGTGCCCGGCGATTATCTGTTCCAGCCCTATCTCGACCTGGATTTCGACACCCCTGGCGTGCTTGCCTACGACATTGCCATGAACGCCGAGCGCCGCGTTTTCGGCGTGTTCGACGGCAGGACGGACCTGCTGATTCCGTTCTCCGTCACTGGCAAGGCGAGCCAGTTCGAATTTCGCCTTGCGACCTTGCCCGGCGAGCGTCCGCTCGATTTCCGCTTCTATGGCGGCAAGCTGATCAAAAAAGGTGCGTCGGGTACATTGCATCAGTCAGAATATCTTGTGCTCCTGGTCGAACTGGTGGCGATGCGGGTGAAGGGCACGATCCTGCGCGACGCGAAGGACCTGTCCCGATGAGGCATGTCGTCGTCGCCCCCTTTTCCAACAGCGACATCCGCGACTGGCCGCCTGCTCATTTCCGTGCGTTGATCGCGCGGTTCGTCGCGGATTGGGACGGCCTGATTCACGTCGTCGGCGCCCCGGGTCAGGCGCTGCGCGCGCGTGAGATCGTTCGCCCGTTCGATTCCGGCCGCGTGGTCAATCAATGTGGCCGTGGAAGCTGGGGCGAAGCGGTTACGCTAATCCGCGGCGCGGCCTGCGTGGTTGGCAACAATTCGGGCATCGCGCATCTCGCCGCGTTCGAGGGCGTGAGGACCGTTTGCGTGTTCGGCGGAGCGCATCAGCGGCTGGAATGGCGCCCGATCGGCGTGAACGTCGTGACGCTCTCGCGCGCGATGGCCTGCTCGCCCTGCCATCTCCACCATGCCGCCGATTGTCCATTCGGGCTGGCCTGCCTTGAAGAGGTCGCGCCCGGGCTGGTGTTTGAAACGGCCATAAGGTTGATCAACCAGACGCCGGAGGAGGTGTTCGCCAATGTCGCATGAAGCGCCCGAAGGCTGGGTGGAGCGCCGCGTCCGCGCGGCGATGAAGGGCGAAATCGGCGCGTTGCGTGCCGCGCTTGCCGAGGCTGTCGAAACGGCTCGCGCCGAGTCTGCCGCGCACGGCGAGGCCATCCAAGCCGTTCGTGCCGAATTCGCCGATCAGACCGCCGAACTGCGCGCGATGATCTGCACTATCGGGGTGGAGGTAAACAAGACCGCCGTCAACGCGAACGATGGCTTGAACACGCTGCGCGCAGCGATGGAAGGAGATGAGCGGATCGAAACGCTTCGCTTGCGCGTGGAGGGGTTGCTCGCCCAGCATCGGTGGGACGCAGATCAGTTCCGGCAGGCGCTCGCCGCGCTCGCCGAGCGGCTTCCGCTCAGCGATTGATCAGGCTTCGGAGCGGCACCACCCCTGTTTCAGCCTTGCTGAACAGGCTCTAGATGTACCAGGCCGGGCCTATCGCCGGCTGAACCTCCAGCACGTCCCGACGCAGATGCGGGTGCCATGCGGGATCGTTGTCAAGCCATGCCCGCCAGCGCGACAGGAACAAGGCCATGTCCTCGCCCGGCGGCAGCCGTTCGCCCCGCGAGGCCTTCTCGCTGTGGATCATTTCGGCCATCGGAGTGCAGACGATACGATAGCCGAGCGCGCGCATGCGCAGGCAGAGATCGGTGTCGTTGAACTCTAGGCTGAACCGCTCCTCAAAGCCGTTGACCTGCTCCAGCACCGAGCGTCGCGTCGCGAACAGCGCCCCCGTCACCATCGACCATTCGCGCTGGACCAGCGCCCAATCCTGATAGGTGCCCTCCTCTTCCTCGCGGAAGATCCAGGCGTGCGCCGCCGCTGATCCGTGGGGCACGAGGCCGGCATGTTGCAGCTTGCCATCGTCGTATAACAGACGCGCCCCGACCCCGCCCACGCCAGGGTCGAGAGTGAAGCTGATCAGCGCCTTCAGCCAGTCGCGCCCGCGCGGCAGGCAATCGTCATTGATCAGGACGATCTGCTCGGTCCCCGCCGTGCGCCACAGCTGGTTCATCTTCGCCGCATAATTGAATGGCGCGCCCGCCGGGCGGGCTGTCACGATGCGGCGTAGCGTGAATGGCCATGCCTTTCGCATCCATGCGGGGTCGCCGGCAATATCGTCACCAACCAGAACCGTCAGTCGCTCCATCGGCCAGTCGGTGCCAGCGACGGCGGTCAGCAGCCGCTCGATATAGGTCCCCTTGCCGTCGCGGATCTTGCTGCGGATGGTCGGCACCACGATTGTCACATCTGGCGCGTCGTCGGTATCAAAGCGCCGCATCAGCGCGAAGCTGCCCGGCGCCCGTCCTGGCATGATCCGGCCCGCCAAAGCTGGCTGGGCTTCCAGCATGCGCGCATAATCGTCGTGAGCCGGGCGGATGCGGGGGCCGGGATGGGCCAACAGGACGGAGGGTATCCGCGCGATCGACAGGCCCGATGCATGCGCGCGGAACAAGAGGTCGGGCAGGGCGGCGGTGCCCATGGCGGGATTGAGGCCCCCCAGCTGTTCGAAGGCCGATACGCGTACGAACACGGGCGCCCCGATATAATCCTGTGCGGTCAGCAGGGTCGGATCGAATTCGGGCTTGAGTCGGATCTGATCGACCGCGCGGGCCGTCTCGGCCGCGGCATCGTCGGCGTAGAAGATCGCAACGTCGGGGCGGTGGACGAAGAAATGGTTCGCCGCGAGTGGGAACTCAGGCGCCAGGAATGTCCCCGCCGGCGCGAAGGCGATCCAGTCCCCCTCCTGATTGCGCCAGTGCTCCGCCGTCTGACGATTGATCGACCCGTCGGCGGCAAGCACCACGATCCGCATGAGCGGAGTAAAATCCGCTTGCTCGACCGCCGTGCCGTTCGCGGGGCGCAGGCTCAGCCGTGCCGCCGCGCCGTAGGACGGGGCAGCGATCGTGTCGCGCAAGCTTTTTGCGATCAGCTCGCCAACCGCGCCGTAGGACAGACGTTCGCCAATCCGCGCGCGGGCAGCGCCGCCCCGGCTGCTGTCTCCTTTTTCGAGGTCCTGCGCGGCCTGCCTGAGCGCGGCGGACAAAGCGGGCTCGTCGATCCGCGCCCACTCGCCGCCCGTCTTGTAATGGCCAAAGTCGCGATCAAGCGTCCACGAACGCGCCTTAACCGGATAGCCGGTCGTGGCATCGAGATAGTCTTTCATGCCGCCGAAGTCGGTCGCGACCACGGGCTTGCCCGCAGCCATTGCCTCCGCGATCGTGAGACCGAAACCCTCCGAACAATGCGGCGAGGCATAGATGTCGGCGGCGGCGACCAGTTCCTCCAGCCCGCCCGCGGGCAGGCTGCGGTCGATCAGCACGACATTGTCGGTCGCCTCGGCCAGCGCGCGGAACGCGGCGCCGTCCTCGGGGCGGTCCATTAAATGCTTGGTCTTGAGCAGCAATGTCCAGCCCGTCTCGCCCAGTCCGGACGCGGCGAAGGCGCGGACCAGCGCATGCGGGTTCTTGCGGACGAGATAGCTCGACCCGTCGAAGATATAGAGGATCACGCGCCGGCCTGCCGGCACGCCGAAGCGGGCCAGCACCGCGTTGCGATCGATCGGTTGCGCGGCGGGTAGCGGCACCGCGTGCGGGATTATATCGACCCGCGCGCCTTCCTGCGCGGCAAACAGGTCCGCGCAATAATGGCTCGGCGCCCAGATCCGGTCGACCGAGCTGAAATCCGCGCGCCATTCGGGTGGGATATGCCCCATCTCCCAAACCCAATAGCCGACGCGGCGTCTGGCGCGGCGGATCGCGTCGCGCTGCTCGTCGGTGAGCAGGAACCAGCTATCCGGGTTGATATGGACCACCGCGACATCGGCATCGCCGGCGAAGTCGACGATATCGACGGGGGGGGCAAGCGGGCGGTGGACGTGAAAAGGCTTCTTGATCGGATGGAGGTTGACGCGCACGCCGCTGCGTTGAAGCGCGGCGATCGTCCCGCGCGCGGCGAAACCCATGCCGTTGTCGTAATTCCACGGGCCGTAAAAGGCGACCTTCAGCTGCTCACCCTCTGCCGGGGCGAAACGCCGCGGATGCGCGACCAAAGCGCCGGTTTCCTCATGCGGCACCGTCTCGGCGCTGGCGGCGACGGTCCGGTCGATCAGGTCGAGATCGAAACCGGCCTTGCTCAGCGTCTCGCGCCAGCCGGTCAGGTCGACCTCGTCGAAGTGCCCGCGAACCAGCAGTGCCTTCACGAACGGGAAGCCGCGCTCGATCAGCCCGCGCCAATCGTACAATGTCGGGTTTGCCGCATGTTCGCTCGGGAACAGGATTTCGACCCGGTGGCCCGATTGTTCGACCGCACCCGCGAACCGCACCTCGTAGGTGCGGATGACGGCATCCTTGTCGCTCAGGATACGCATCTGATCGAAGAATGCGTGCAGCCACCAGGATGACAGCAGGCGGGGTTTCAGCGACACGAAAAAGGTCTGGACGTGCCAGCGATATTCCTGGCTCTCGGTCAGCCCGACCATGTCGGCGTCGCTTGCGCGAACGCGCGAGAGCAGGGCATGGAAGCGCGCGTCGTCGACCGGGCCGATCAGGCTGTCATTGACCAGATAGAGCGTGCCCGCCCCGAAGACTTCGGGATGGAGGTGGATCGCATGCGCCCAGGCGGCAAAATCATAGCCGGCATTGGCGCGCACCATCACGCCCGCAGCAACGTCGGCGAGCGCCTGCGGTATATCGACCTCGCGGTCGGTCACGACGATCAGCAGGGGCTTGATGCCGGCCTTGGCCAGCGCCTCCAGATAGGGCGCGACGTGCGGCTTGATTCGCCCGGTCGCGCTATGCGTCACGAACAGGGCGATCTCGTCGCCCGGCGTCATCCGCAGCGGCTTGACCAGTTCGACGCGCGCGGCCCAGGCGGGCGGGCATGGGCCGGGCGCGGCCAGAGCCGAAGCCCGTTCGTGCGGCGTCTCGCGGTCCATCTCGGCCAGCGCGTTGGCGGCATGGGGGTTGCCGTCGCTCGCCAGTGCGAGGCCGAACAGGTCGCGCGCCCGCGCGAGGTCGCCCGCCTGCCGGCGCGAGCGACCCCAGCAGAGCAGAAGGTCGGAATCGCGCGGGCGCAGGTCTCCGGCGCGGCCATAGGCCATGTCGGCGCCGGCATGGTCGCCGGCCTGTGTCAGCATGTGGCCCAGCTGGACCCAGATCGCGAAATCGTCGGGCTGGCCCGCCAGATGCCGCCGATACTGGTCGGCCGCTTCCGCCCATAGGCGCTTGCCGCGCGCGCGGTTGCCGAGCTGGCGGGGCGTGGGTTTGCGGAAGAACTTGCCGAGCATCAGTCGGATGCCTCTAGCAGGTCCTGTGCCGCGGCGAACACCTCTTCGGCCTTGATGTGGCGCAGGCAGGCGAAATCCTTGCCGCAATCCTCGCCGTCCAGCCCGATCCCGCAACCGGCGCAGGGCACGCGGCGGCTGACGATCCGGCCGGAAACCTCCTGCCCCCATTCGCTCCAGTTGAGCCGCGCCATGTGCAGGCTCACCACCGGCGCGCCGCGCAATGCAGCGAGGTGCTTGGGTCCGCTGTCATTGCCGATGAACAGTGCGCAATGCGCGAGCAGCGCGTCGAAATGCGCGAACGGGATCTGGCCGGTGATCACCTGCAGCCGATCCGATCCGGCGGCCGCGGCGACGATCCCCTGCGTGATGGCCTCGTCGTCCGAAAAGAGCAGGACTTTGAGGTCGGTCTGCGCGAGCAGCATCGCGACCAGCCGGTCGAAATGCGGCCAGCGCGTGTAAGCCAGCCGCGCGCCCGCATGGATCACCGCATAGCGATCTCCTTCCGCGATACCGCGCTCGGCAAGGCCCGGCCGGTCCGGGGCCGGTATCGCCCGCGCCGGATCCTCGGCCATCAGCCGCAATCCCTCGACCAGCAGCAGCATCTTGCGCGACGGCGGCGCGATCTCGTGGCCGTTGATTGGGTCGTGCCCGTTGAAATCCAGGCCGGCATTCAGCCAGGGCGACTGCCCATCCTTGAACCCGTAGAGGAAACGCGCCCCGCTCAGCAGCAGCAACGGCCGGGACTCATCGCCCTGGCTGAGGTCGATCGCGAGGTCGAACGCATAGGGTGCCAATGCGCGGCGCAATTCCTGCTGTCCTTCGATCGACAGGACGCGCCGCCGCTCGGCTGCGCTTTCGGCGAAATCGACGGTGACGATCTCGTCGAACAGCCCGAGCCGTTCCGCGAGCGCCTGGTTGGCCGGCGTCACCAGCCCGACCAGCTTCGCCTCCGGGAAAATTTCCCGCAGCCGCCCGATAGCGGGAACCGAACAGACCAGATCCCCCAGCTGGTCGGCCCGTTGCACCAGGATGGTCCGTACCGGATTGGGCAGCAACCGGCGCTCGACCGTGCGGATCATGCTCGGTCGGGCATTGACCACATCGTCGATCGAGGATGCGTCGGGCGCAGCTCCCACCAGCGCGTCGGAATCTGCGAACTCCTTTTCGTCGATAGGCGGAACAACGAGGATCGTTTCTCGATGACGACGGACACGGCGTCCGGTTGAATCGTGGAATGAAATATCGACGACGTGCCTGCCCGGCGGCACGTCCGAGAAATCATGCCACACGTTGAACACATATTTGAACTGGTCTCCACTGCCGTGCGGATAAACAAGCAGCCTCTCGCGGCGAACGGTCGTGCCGTCGATGACGAGGCAAATTTCGGTCAGCCCAGCCGGCGCAAGGCGATAACCGCGAATTGCCTCGATTCCGCGCATCACCTTAAGGTCGCCCCAGCGGCTATGCTGCCGGCGCCCGCCCAACCGGAAAATCCGCAGGATATTGCGGTCGGTGGCCGCCACCTGGCTTTCGCCGCGTGGCAGCAATTCGGGCACGACCCAATCCGCATTGCGGGACTGCCTGGAACCCTCAGCTTTCGCGCGGCCGATGACTGCGGCCAGCTCGCGCTCGGCTTCGCGCCAGCCGGGGCTCAGTTCCAGTGCGCGGCGATAGCTCGCTTCGGCCAGTTCGGCGCAACCTGCGAGCTTGTGGAGATGCCCGATCTGAAGCGCGAGGTCGGCGTCGTCCGGCATTTCGCGGAGGGCTCGTTCATATTGTCTTTCCGCTCCTCCGAAGTCACCAGTTTCCTTGAGCATATGCCCGCATTGTATGCGCAGCCGCGCCGCGCTTGGGTTGAATTGCAAAGCTTCCTGATAAAGGGCGGCGGCCGTGGCATATTGCCGGGCGTCTCGGGCGGCATTTCCGCGAGCGGCCAGTCGTCGCGCGAGGCGTGCGTTGGACATAGTAGGGAGCTCGCGCAGAAGCGTGCGGATTGCGGTCCCCATGAATGCGATCAGCCCCATGATCTGCGGCTAGTCGATCAGAGCGAACGCGACAATCCTGGCAGCGCGGTGGCGCGCCAATCATCCGATCGCTTGTGGCACGGAAGGCCGGCAGCTAGGTGATCGGCATGTCTGCACCTACCCTTACCGAGATGCTCTGGCGGGAACTCGCCCGGCCCCTTCGTCGTGCCCGAGCCAAGGGTCTGGCCGCCGACCGGTCGCATTGGAGCGATCTCGATCGGAGTGAATTGCTCGAACGGGCTCTCGATGAAGATCCCGATAGGCTGGACACTTGGTATGCCCTTGCTGATTATTGGCTGGAAAAGGGCAGCTTCGTACACGCCGGGCTGATCCTGGATCGCGCGATCGCCCGCTTTCCCGATGTTTCGAAGCTCCTTGCCATGCGAGCCGATGCATTGGCGCGGATCGACCCCGAACGGAGCAAGCGCGACGAAGCTCAGGCGCGGCTGCTCGGTGAACCCCCGCAGCCCCCGGCGCTGCGGGTGGTGATCGGTTCGCCGGCAGCGGAAGACAAGGTTGCAACCATCTACGCGGAAATGACCGACATGATGGATTACCTTACGCTCAATGCCTCGATGAGCGGAATCCAGCGTGTCGTCGCCAATATGCTGCGTTGCGCGATGGATCGCACGAGCGCCAATGCGCGCGACGTAAGGCCTGTGATCCCCGATTATCTGAATAAGGTCATCTACGCCCCCGATCCCCTTCTGGTCCGGGAATTGATCGACGAGGTGGAACTGCGCAGTCCCACGCGCGAGCGGCTTGATCGGCTGCTGCAGGCGATCCGCTTGTCGCTTCGCGCGATCGAGATCGAGCCGGGCAGCGTCTTCCTCATGGCGGGCGCATTCTGGATCGTGAAAAGCTACGATCTGCTCAGGACGTTGCGTCAGAACGGCGTCGTGGTCACGGTCTTCATCCATGACCTGATCCAGATCGACAATCCGGAATATGTCGACGAAAAGGCGACACACGCTTTCCGCCGTTCGCTCCTCGATGTCGGCGAGATTGCCAATTTCTTCACAACGAATTCCGCCTTCGTCGCGCGCGAACTTCGTCGATTCCTCACCAAGGAAATGGATCTTCAGACACCGGTTTACCCGGTCCCTCTCGCAACCGAGATGGCGCTGTCCCCGCCCGAACCATGGGCGGAAGAAAGCCTGCGTGCTGAATTCGGCGAGGCCGGTTACGTGTTATGCGTCAGCACGATCGAAATTCGCAAAAACCACGTTTATCTCGTCCGCATCTGGCAGGAATTGATGCAAAGCGGTCGCACCGATCTGCCCAAACTCGTTTTCGTCGGGAAATGGGGCTGGGAGATCGACCATCTGCAAGATCTGCTTCATCGCACCAACAATCTCGACGGGATGGTACGCGTCCTGAACGGCGTTTCGGATACGATGCTCGCCAGCCTCTATCGCAACAGCCGGTTCAGCATTTACCCCAGTTTTGCGGAAGGCTGGGGATTGCCGATCGGCGAAAGCCTGGTGCTGGGCAAACCCTGTATCAGTGCTGGCGTCACCTCGATGCCAGAGGTCGGTGGCAGCTTGGTTCGATATGTCGATCCGGTGGACGTGAAAACCGGCCTAGCGGCTGTCGCGCAATTGCTCGACAATCCCGCGGATCTCGCAGCTTGGACCGAACGGGTCGAGACCGAGTTCAAATTGCGGACATGGGTGGAATTTGCGGAAGAGTTGTTGGGTGCTTCGCGGGCGCTCGCGAAAACTGCTGCCGCGATTCCGACCGCCTTCGCGCGGATCCGGCCCGGCGAACTTGCGATCCTGGGTAATGATGCGGTCCGCAAGGCGGCCGCCGCGGGTGCATCGATGCGCACTGCACGCATGGCACGCGAAAGAGGGTGGTGGCACCTTGAGGATTCGGGCGTGTGGAGCATCAGCCCCCTGGCTTCCCTGCGCTTTATCGCTGCCGGTTGCGCTGCTGGCGATCGCGTCCGCGTGGTCGTCGGCCTTCGGGGAGAGGCGGGCTTTTCGCTCGGCGCGTGTCAGCTGCGCAGCAACCTGGAGCATACGCCTTTCCGGGATCTGGAGGCGGCGCCGGCCCTGCATGGCGTGGATGCGATCGTCGATCAGGGCGGGGTGATTGAAATCTCGGTTCTGGTGCGCGGCGTATGCGTGGTGCTCCGCGGGGAGAGCGTTTACGCCAGTCTTTCCAGCGTGGGCTATTATCGCAGGGGCGATGCGGACGAAGCCTTCTCGTTGATGGAAGCGGCAACCTTTCAACCCTGATCGATGCGACCACCGCGAGCGATGCCGCGATCCCATGACCATCGCGTCTACGTTGGGTGTGCGCTCAGTATAGAGTTTCCAAATCGCCGAGCGTCGAAGTTTCCAGCAAGTCCGCGCGCGCGCGGTGGTCGCTTCGCTCGCAGATATAGAACCCGACGACGCCGACCATAGCCGGCAATTTGCGGCTGGTGCCCTGCATATTCACGAGCGCGCTATTCTCGCCGCGGATACGAAGCCGCAAAACGTCCTCGGCGACAGGCACGTCGTCGATCACAACCCATTTGTGAAGGCCGGGTTCGATTTCACCGGCGACCTGGCGGCCATCTTGCATCGCTATCTGATAGCGCGTGAGTTCCTCGGGAAGCGCTTTCAGGCGAAGATAGAGACGTGGCGCCTCGAGATCGGGAAGCGCGATTTCAAGATCGCCGCCGGGCATTACCGCCCAACAACCCCAGTCTTCGGGGGGTAGCCAGCCTGTCCCGGTCCGGAATTGGCCCCGCATGCCGTTATGCCCGATTTGCTCGAAGCGCGCGATCCGGGCCTCCGGGTGCGGGATTTTCTGCTCGCCAGGGATCGGCGCGGCAACGGCTTGGAGGAGGACCTCGGGGGTCAAATCCCCCCGGTCAACGACTTTGACCAGGCCGGCGCATGCCGTCAGTTCGGCGGAGACGGCCTTGCCGAAAGCTATATAGCGCACCCCGTAATTTGAGCACGCGTCCCGTACGAACAGGGCATGATCGATTGGGGCATGATCAGCATCGACATCGATCAGAAGTGCGCCAATCGGCATCTCCAACGGTGCCGACAAAAGGAATCCCAAGTCGAGATCGGTGATCACGTCTTCGCGTTGGATGGGCCCCATTGGATGGCTGGACCGGCCAAGCGCCAATACTCGCGCGAACTGCGTCGGGGTTAGCTCCACCCAACGGCTATGCCCGACCACATGGGCACACATCAGCGCGGTCGGACCGGAATCCCGGATGATGGTGGGCACGATAAGATCGCCGATCAGGCCGAGATCGGCGAAGCGGCGTCCCGCCAGTACCGCGGCGACAAGGCTCGAAACGTCGAACAGAAGCGCTTCACTACCCGCCGCTCGAACCTTGTCCTGCGCGGCGCGATCATCCTTCTCTCCGAAGATGGCGTCGCGCAACAGCGCCACCAAGTCCGGCCGCGCGAACGGCGCGGTGCGCGCGATGAAATGCTGAAGTTCCTCGATGGCATGGGCATCTGCCGGGTTAAGCCGCGCGGCCCGAAGGTAGGATCGGGTCGCGGCGGGAATGTTGCCCAGCAATTTGTAGACATGGCCTAGGTGCAATAGCGGCTCAGCCTTGTCGGGCTGGAGTAGGGCTGCTCGGGCATAAGCGGCCTCGGCTTCGCCGAACCGCCGCCTTTCCTTTTCGGCATGTCCCAGCTGGATCCAGATGTGAACCAGCGACGGATCTTCCATCACCGCCGCACGATAGCTTTCGACCGCATCGTCCCATTCGCCGCAGTCGCGTGCTTCATTGCCGCGGGCGATCAGGCGGTGAACGCTGGCTGTCACTGCCACGCCGGCGGACTTCTTAGTCTTGAGGAAGGACAACATGGAACGGGCCCTGCGGCAAATCGAAAGGTTCGTCTAGGGATTCGCGCTACCGCACCGTGAACAGCAGGTCGAAGTGGAGCATGCCGTCTGGAAGGAAGTTCGCGGCGACGGCCTCGGCGTTCCTGCGCTCCCAAAGATCCACCAGCCCGGTCGGATTGCGAACCTCGTTGACGCGGCCATCATGCTCGATCGCATCGATGCGATCGGTCAGCTCGAACAACTGATCCGCGAATTGAGGGGGCGGACAGCCGATATGATCTTTTAGGCATCGCGGATTGAACTCGCCCAACACGATCGGGCGATGTTTGCGCAACGCCTTGTCGATACCCGCCAGCGCATGGGGCTCATGGCCTTCTATATCGATCTTGACCATGTCGATGCGTGGCTCATCCGCAAGGATCGGATCGCCGGGCAGCGCCACGGTCTGAAAGACGCTTTGGCCCTCGGGCATCAGATAGCCATTGGAAGAGCCGATCAGCGAAAAGATCGACGGGGTCTTCGACAAGGCGAAACCGTGCAGCGTCACGTTCTGGAAATCGTTCGCGGCCATGCCGGCAAGGAAATGCCGAATATTGTCCGGATGCGGTTCGAACGCCAGCACCCGGCCGCTCGGCCCGGTCGCAGCGGCGGCCGTGAATGACATCACGCCGACGTTGGCGCCGATATCCACAAAGGTGTCGCCGGGTTTCAGGTGGCGCTGGATGATCGCGATGATATGTGGTTCCCAGCTGCCATGTTGGGCGATATGACGGCCGAATTCCGGCTCTCCGCCATCGACGACAACCTTGGCATGCCCCATGTCAACGAGGCGCTGGCCTGGCGGGCTGTGGCTCGACCGAAACTCCGGCGACGCCATAATGTCGGCCCGCAGACCGTCCACATCCAGACCGCGCTCGCCGAGTTGTCGATAGTGGGCAAGCCCCCCGGCATCCGCTTCGCGGCCCAATAACAGCCGATAGGCAAGCTTGATTTCATCCAGGGCTAACATGGCCGTCCCGCTCGGATACGTAGCGTGCCGATCTTGCCCGGAGCGCGCGTCGCCGCAAAGTCCAACGGCATCCGATATCGGTGTGTGACCGCCGGCCATCCCGCGCGCCGCGCGTCTGGGTGTAATCCTCCTAACCTCACCTGGCCTCCGATCTTTGCCGCTGAAGGCGGATACTGGCCACATCCCGCTTTGCCAAGTTTGGCGCTGGTTTCGGAGGCCGCAGGATCCAAAATGGCTGGACCAACGGCATCTCGGATGCCAGTCCGCATCCCGCGATAGCGAAAGGAAAAACATGTTTGGAAAGTCGAAGGATCTGCGAGCCATCGAGGCGCGGCTGACCGATCTCGACGCCAGCCTCCGGCAGCTTTCCGAAACGGTGACCGCAGTCGCCGCCAAGCCTCGGGGGGGCGAGTTGCTCAAATATCTCGGTGTCGCGCCCGATCGCTTTCTTCAGCGCTATTTCGATAATTCGTCCGGCGGGTTGTATTATGCCGCGCTTCACGGCGGCGTCGAATCGCTTCGCGGCGGCCCCGCAGCGCTCGGCCTGCAATCGGGCCTTTGCCGACAGCTTCATTTCGGCACCGACGAATTTCGTTATTGGATCGGGGCGCTCGGCCAGATCCCCAGTATGCATCGCAAGCAATGGGAATATTTTTACATCGCGCAGGTCCTGTTCGAACAGGGAATGCTCGCGCCTGGTAAGAAAGGCCTGGCATTCGCGGTCGGCCGGGAAGCCCTTCCCGCGCTGTTCGCGCGATATGGTTGCGCGATATTGGCGACGGACCTGGAGGAGGAGGCCGCTCGGGCAAGCGGATGGGTACATACCGGGCAGCACAGCAACCGGATCGAACATCTCTTCTATGAGGACGTTTGCCCACGCGAAACATTCTTCTCTTCGGTGAGGTACCAGAATCTCAACATGAATGAGATTCCGGACGATCTGTCAGGAAAGTTCGATTTCTGCTGGTCGAGCTGCGCGTTCGAACATCTGGGTTCGCTCAAGCATGGCCTGACGTTCGTCGAGCGCTCGATCGATACATTGGTGCCGGGAGGAGTCGCGGTTCACACCACGGAGTTCAATCTGTCGTCGAACGACGAGACGGTCGAAACCGCCAGCGTGTCGATTTTCCGGCGCCGAGACATGGAGGAATTGGCGGCTCGCCTGACGGCAGCAGGCCACGACGTCTCGCCCTTCGACTGGTCGAGCGGACCGGGTTTTGCCGAAACCGTGATCGACGTACCCCCTTATAAGGGGAATCCGCATTTGAAGCTGCAGATCGAACAATATGACTGCACATCTGTGGGCATCATTGTTCGCAAGAAGGCGTGAATTCCTGTGGCGCTAGTCACTGCTTGTTCCCGGCGCGCGGTCGGGTCTGTTATGTGCCGGTCTGGCCAACCGCCGCCACGATCCCACTCGTCGACCGCCCCGGCATAAGCTCCGCCAGCACCACGCGCCCGCCGCGCTTCTGCACCACGTCCGCCCCCACCACGCGATCCACCGTGTAATCCGCGCCCTTGATCAGCACGTCCGGCTCCAGCGCCTCGATCAGCTCCAGCGGCGTGTCCTCGTCGAACAATGTGACCGCGGCCACGCCCTTCATCCCGCCCATCACCGCCGCGCGCGCGGCTTCGTCCTGGATCGGGCGCGAGGGGCCTTTCAGCCGCTGGACCGATGCGTCGGTGTTCAGCGCCATGATCAGCCGGTCGCAGCTCGCCGCCGCCTGCGCGATCAGCGCGACATGGCCGGGGTGGATCAGGTCGAAACAGCCATTGGCGATGCCGACGGTCAGCTTCTCCTTCGCCCAGGCCCAGCGCAGCGCCACCATCGCCTCGCGGTCGAGCAGGCGGCCGTCATTGATGTCGGACGTCGTGCTTTCGGCGAGCAGGGCCGCGGCCAGTTCCTCGCGCGTCACGCTGGCGGTGCCGAGCTTGGAGACGACGATGCCGGCGGCATGATTGGCCATGCGCATCGCGTCGTGGATCGGCATGTCGGCGGCAAGTGCGGCCGCGAGCACCGCCACCACCGTATCGCCCGCGCCCGACACGTCGAACACGTCCTGCGCCACCGTCGGCACATGCATCGGCGCGTCTCCCACCGGGTAAAAGGACATGCCCTTTTCGGATCGCGTCAGCAGCAAATGCGCGCCGCACATATCCTGCGCTTTGGCAACCGCGGCGGCAGCTTCCTCGTCGCTCTCGCACGGCAGGCCGGTGGCGTCGCTCAATTCCTTGCGGTTGGGCGTGATCAGGAAGGCGCCGCGATAGACTTCGAAATCGGTCCGCTTGGGATCGATCAGCACCTTCTTGCCTAGCCGCGTCGCAGCATCGATCGCAGCCCGGATCGCGCGGTTCGAACAGGCGCCTTTGCCGTAATCGGAAAGGATGACGATGTCCGCGCCTTCGATCGCGCGGTCCATCGCGATCAGGAAACCGGCCTCGATCTCATCCGAGCAGGGGATCACATCCTCATGATCGACGCGCACGATCTGCTGGTGCGCGCCGATCACGCGCAATTTCCGGGTGGTGCGCCGGCCGGGTACCGCGGCGATCCCGCTGCAGTCGATCGTTCCGATCGCGCCCAGCAGGCTGACCAGCTCGTCGCGCGCGCTGTCCTGCCCGGTCAGGCCGACCAGATTCACGCCCAGCCCCAGGCTGGCAAGATTGGCGGCGACGTTGGCGGCACCGCCCGGCACCGCTCTCTCTTCGGTCACGCGCAGCACGGGGACCGGCGCCTCGGGCGAGATCCGGCTGACCGATCCCGACATGTAGCAATCGAGCATGACGTCGCCGATTACGGCGACGCGATAATCGGACAGGCGGTCGAGATAGGCGCTCATGATCCTGCATTGGCAAGCGCGGGCGCGCCTGCAAAGCTTTTTGCTGCGACGCTGGCCGCCAGTACCAGATGATAGAGCGTGCTGGCGGGGACATAATCCACCAGAGGCGCACCCTCGGGGGAGACGTGATCGATCCAGCCGCTGGCGAAGGGCCGGTCGAGGAAATGGCGCATCAGGTTGCCCGCCATCGCCTCCGCCGGCTTCCTGTCGCCATACGCAGCCGCTGCCTTGATCGCCTCGCAGTGCGGCCAGATGCGGTGCGACCGCGCGAGCACCGCGCCGTCGGGCGAGAGTGCGTCGATCACCAGGCCGTCCGCCGCCACCCCCTGCTGCGTGGCCGATCGGTACAGCGCGTCCATCTCGGGTTGGAGGCGGTCGCCGGTCAGCGCCGCATAATCGTCGAGCAGCCAGACCCACTCGAAATGATGCCCCGGCTCCCACGTCGGCCGCGCGACCGTCCAGTCCGGGCGGAAATATTCGAGCAGCATGCCATCGCGGAAGAGGTGCCGCCGAAACAGCGACACCAGAGCGGCGGCGCGCGCCTCATAGCCACGCCCCGGCGCCGTCCGGGCGAGGAGGAGATAGGCCTCCAGCAGATGCATGTGCGGATTCTGGCGCTTCTCGTCCGGCGCGGGCAGCGCGTCGAACAGGCCGCCATGCACGGGATCGGTCAGCTGCCGTTCGACGAAGCGGATCACCCGGTCGGCGGTATCGAGTAGCGTCCCGTCGCCGTTCAGCCGGTGGAGCGCCGCGAGCGCGAACAGGATGAAGGCATGGGCGTAAGCGTCGCGCTGCTCCGCGCACACGCCACCGGTCGCAGGATCGATCGCGAAGGCGAAGTGCGTCTCGTCCCCTTCGTCTGTCGCGAAATCGCGGAGCAGCGAGGCCATCGCCATCTCGGCGAGGCTTGCGCCCTCTTTCATCAAGCCCTGCTCGGCGGCATGGGCGAATACGAAGATCTGGCGCGCCTGGACCATCGCCCGATGCGGCACCGCAATCGGCACACCCGTCAGGTCGAGCCGCTCGTGGAAGCGCCCCGCGCGCCGATCGAAGCCGCGCGCGGCCCAGGTGGGCAAAGCGGAGGCGGCGATCCAGTCGAGATAGTCTGCCAGCATTCCCGTGGCGTCCTAGCGCGGAATCCGCGCGCGCGAAACGAGCGAGCCATGGGCTTGACAGGATTGCGAAATTTTGTACGCTTCTTGCGTTCAATGGTGCGAGTATCCGCAGCGGAAATGTTTCACGTGAAACGTATTTCGCGTATAGATTTTTGCGCTGAGAGCTAAATCATTAAGTTCGAATCTGGGTTTTTTTAAAATGCCCCCTCGCCGCTCCTCGGTACGACGGGTCGGACCCGCCATACAGGATGGCACTATCGGGCGAGAGCGGACCGTATCTGCGCGGCCAGATCGCCGACGTTGGGCTCGATCAGATAGCCGGCGATCCCGGCGGCGGCTGCCGCCTCCAGGTCGCTCGGTTTGTCGCCGATCAGGAAGCTGCCCTCGGCACGCACGTCCCAATCGCGCATTGCTCGCAGGATCATGCCCGCGCCGGGCTTCCGGTCCTCATGCTCGATCGCATAGTCCGCGACCGTCCCCTTGGGATGATAGGGGCAATAGTAGAAGCCATCGATATGCGCGCCGGCTGCCGACAGCTTTGCGTCGAGGTGGGCGTGGAACGCCTCGACCTCCGCCACGCCGTACATCCCCCGCGCCACGCCCGACTGGTTGGTCACCACCAGCACCGGATAGCCCGCGTCATTGAGCAGGCGGATCCCCTCGATCGCGGTTGGCGTGAACTCCAGCTTTGCGGGCTCGAACACATAGCCGTGATCGACATTGATCACCCCGTCGCGGTCGAGGAAGGCGGCCGGGCGAGGAACACCCGTCATTGCGTCACGGCCCCTCAGGCCGCGTGCTCGCGCACGCCCGCCACGATCAGCCAGCCGATCGAGTAAACCAGCAGCAGCGAGATCAGCACCGTCGCCAGGATGCGCCAGCGCTCGGGGAAGAGCGCCTTCACCGGCATATTCGGATTCACCACATGCACCAGGTAAAGTTCCTGCTGGATCGCCTGTTCGCGCGCCTTTTCCAGGCTGGCGGCGGCTACTTCGTAGCGCTTGTTGAGGAAATCGCGGCGCAGCATCAGCGTCTGATATTCGCCCACGTCGTTGGTGATCGAATTGGACCGGCCGGTGAGCTTGCCCGATTGGGCGCCGAGCTGCGTCTCCATCGACCGCACATGGGCCGCGAGCGCCTGATATTGCGGACTGGACGGGCTGATCACGCCAGCCATGGTCTGGAGCTGTGCTCGTGCAGCCGCGAGCTGCGCTGTTAAGCCGGATACGACGCTGATCTGCGCCGCGCCGGTCGCCTGCGGATCGATGTCGCCGCTCCTGTGGCGGAAGGCGGTCATCGCCGCATCGTTCGTGGTAAGCGCGCCCTCGGCCTCGTCGAGCGCGCGGCGGGCATGGGCGATTTCGTCATTATAGCTGCGTTCGTTAAGCGCATTGACGCGCTCCTCGCCGATCTGGAGCAGCCGCTGCGCGATGTCGTAGCTGTCCTGCGGCGTGAAGCTGCGCACCTTGATCGTGGTGATGCCGCTGTCGGTGTCGTACTTCACCTTCACTTGGCGCTGATAATAACGCAGCAATCGTTCGGGCGTCGGATTGGTCGAGAACAGGCGGCTCAGCAGATCGACGCCGGGACGCTGGAAACGTTCGACCAGCCGATCCTCCCGGCGCAGCTTGGCCACTGCATCGTGCGAGGTCAGATAGTCGGCGACGCTCATTGCTTCATTCTGTCCCGATCCCACACCGGTCAGCATGCTGAGCGCGCTCGCTCCCGCGGACGGAATTTGCGGTTTGTCGGCCGAATGGACGAGGAAATGCGCTTCTGATTCATATTGATCGGAGGCGTAGGCAAACAGGTAGAACGCCACCAGAAGCGTCGGCAGTATAACGAGCCCGAGGAACCAGCGGCGCTGCCAGAGCCGGCCGCGTATCCGTTCGCCCAGGGTGAGCTCGCGATCCTCCTGGTCGGCGGGGGTCATGAAGCCATGCATGTTCATTCGTCGATCCTAATTGATCCGCAGCCGATGCGGAACTGCGCGGGCACGCGCGCCGTCATGACAGGTGAATCTTTTCGCGGATCCGGCGGAGCGAAAATAGCCCCATCCAGAGCTGGACCGTACAGAAGGCCAGACAATAACCGTAGTAGCAATAGTCGCTCTTGGCCGATTCGAACCAGCCATAGCGGACCGTCTCGAAGATGGTCGTTGTCGGCAGCCATCCCGCCAGCTCACGCACGCTCTTGGGCAGCCAGGCCACAATATAGAAAGCACCGGAAAGCCCGGTCATGAAATAGGTGTAAGGGTGGACCAGGCGGCCGATCGTGCGCCGCTCATAGGTGATCGCCGTGATCAGCGCGGACTGGCCGAAGCAGAACAGCCACATCAGCACCCATCCCAGGATGAAATAGAGCGGGCGTGCAGGCAGGTCGGCAAGGCCTAAGAAAATGATCAATGTCATGATGATCGCGAAAGTCGAGAAGATCGCCGCGAATTCGAGCAGAGCCCGCGCCAGCACGATATCGAACACCGTCACCGAGCGATGATAGAGCAAAGGTGCGTTGGCCTCGATCGCGCCTTCGGCGCGGTTGACGATGCCGCGAAACAGAATGAAGGTCGTATAGCCGATCACCGCGAAGGGCAGGGGCTTGATGTCCCCACCATAGGCGCCATGGCCCGATTCATAGTGGAGCAGGCCGATCACCGACGCGAGCAGCATCGGCTCCAGGAACATCCACAGATAGCCGACATTCTCGCGGCCGTAGCGGGTATGCAGCTCGCGCATGATCAGTGCGCCGAGGACGCGGGCCTGGACTCCCAATGCCTGAAGGAAAGTGGCGCGCGGAGGCTGCGCGCCCAGCGACGTGACGTTCATGATGCGAGCTTATGCAACAGTGCCAGCACGATGGCGATATGTTCCGGCCAGGTTGGCGCATGCCAGCCCGCAATCCGCTGTATCTGCGCCGCGCGCTCGGCCGAAGCAGGGCTAGCCAGATCCTCGATCGCGCGCCGCCAAGCGGGCCCATCGAGCGGATCGAGGAACAGGGGGACCTTGCCGCCCGCTTCGCGCAGCGCGGGCAGGTCGCTGCAGAGGACCGGTACGCCGAGCGCCAGCGCCTCGGTCACCGGCATACCATATCCTTCTGCGAAGGACGGCAGGAGCAAGCCGCGCGCGCCCGCAATCAGCGCCTGGACCTGCGTGTCGGGCAGGCCGGCATGCTCCTCGACGCAATCCTTCAGCGCGGGGCATCGCTCCAGCAGGTCGATCACCTGCTCATTTTCCCAGCCGCGTCGACCGATCAGGACCAGCTTCGGGATCGCGCCGGGGCCACTTCGCTCGGCCATGGCCCGCCACAGATGGAGCAGAAGCAGGTGGTTCTTGCGCGGCTCGATCGTCCCGACGCAGACGAAATAGGGCCGGTCGGCGGCATGCGGCGCGACTTCGGGGCGAGCCTCGGTCCCGAGATGCGCGACCACGGCCGCCGGCCGGCGGCCGGCGCGGTCGAGCCAGGGCTGGAGGGCGTCTAACGTCGCCTGGGAGTTGGCGATGATCCCGTCCGCCATCGATGCGACCGTCCACATCCGCCGCGCATGCAGGTCGGCGCCCCCGGGGCGCGCATATTCGGGATATTGGATCGGGATCAGATCGTGGACCAGACAGACCAGCCGCGCATTCTCTCGCTTCAGGAACGTGCGCATCAACGCCGGCTTGATCAGATTGTTGGGTGACGGCTGCAGATAAAGACTTTTCTCGCCGGCGCGGGCGACGCGAGGCCGGAGCGACAGCAAGGCCTTGGCCGCGAACAGACGAAGCGATTGTTCGCCCAGCCCCTCGTCGCGCCATCTCTGCTCTGTCACATCGAGAAAGCGGGTCACTGCCTTGGTTGGCAGCCTGCCGTAAATCCCGCTGGGATGAACCGCCGCGAAGCGCAGCCGATCTGGCACTGCCTCGAGCAACCCGCGCGCATAGGCCATCTCGACCCGGTCGACGCCGGTGGGCGTCGGGTGCAGCACCCGCGACAATAGCCGCGTGATGTCGAGGATGATCTCGCTCACTCGGCCGCTAGTCTGCTCGCCAGCGCGCCCAGATCGACCCGTTCGGCGCGAACCTCAGCCAGCACCTCGGCCACGGTCTTCGCCACCCGCTCAAGCTGTTCGGGCTCGTGCAGCGAAGACAGGAAGAAGCGCAGCCGCGCTGCCTGCTCGGGTACGGCCGGATAGATGATCGGCTGGACGTTGATGCCGCGGTCGAACAATCGGTCCGCGGTGCGCGCCGCGACGATCGAACTGCCGGTCATCACGGGCACGATCGCGGCGCCGATCGAGGGGCCGGTATCCAGGCCATGCGCGCGCGCGGCATCCAGGAACAGGCGGCCATTGGCTTGCAACCTCGCCACCCGCTCCGGCTCCCGGTGCATGATGCGCAGGCTTTCCAGTCCGGCAGCGGCCAATGGCGGCGCGAGGCCGACCGAATAGACGAACCCGGGGGCGCTGCTTTTGAGGTATTCGATCAGCTCGGACGAACCCGCAATATAGCCGCCGCAGCCCGACAGCGTCTTGCTGAGCGTCCCCATCCAGAGGTCGACATCATCCGGATTCACGCCGGCATGTTCGAAAACGCCGTGCCCGCGTGCGCCCAGAACGCCCAGAGAATGCGCCTCGTCGACCATCAGATGGGCCCCGTGCGCCTTCGCGATCGCGACCAGGCGCGTCAGATCGGGCACGTCGCCGTCCATCGAATAATGGCCCTCGACCACGATCAGCGCGCGATTGGCGTTGGCACGCGCCGCGCCGAGCAGTCGCTCGAGTTCCTCCATGTCGTTATGAGGGAAGGCGATCCGCTGCGCACCGCTCGCCAAGGCGCCTTGGACGATGCTGTTGTGACTGAGCGAATCGTGCAGGATCAGGTCGTCGCGGCCGACAAGATGGCCAATCACAGTGACGTTGGTGGCGTGGCCCGAGACCAGGACCACCGCGTCCTCGGCTTGATAAACCTCGGCCAGTGCCTGCTCGAACTCGCGGTGAATCGGCCGCTCTCCCGAGACGATCCGGCTGGCCGAGACCGAGGTTCCGTAGCGGTCGACCGCATCCTTTGCAGCCTGGCTGACCCGCGGATCGCCGTTCAGGCCGATATAATTGTAGGAGACGAAATTGTCGTAGACCTTGCCGTCGATGCTCGCCGTCGCGCCCGATATGCCGTCATGCGGGCGGAAATAGGGATTGCGGATCCCCAGAGCCTCGCCCGCGCGGCGGACCATCGATAGGTCGGCCATAACCTCCGGCCGCCCCAGAGCAGGCTTGATTGGGGCATGCGCCTCGGTCTGCGCAGGCGCCCGATTGGAGAGGCGCGCGAGCAGCTTGGCCTTGGCATCGCCACTGAGTCCGAAATTATCACTCATCACGTAGAGCGGTGGCACGCTCCTAAGGCAGGATCAAGGCGAGCTAGCGGCGGCAGCGGCCATTGAGGGCTCGCTCACGGTTGTTACACCGTCAGCCGGCCCCTCGATCGAGGCGCCTTCGTAACGTGCCAGCCGCTCCGCAATTTGCGTCTTCTCGTCCGCGGCAGCGTCGCTTTCGCCCCCCAGGCTGCGCACGATGCGACTCGCCATCGCGGTCAGCGTCGCGCCCTCGGACAGCGCGAGAAGGGGGATCGAGATGCCGAAACGCTGTTCGACCGCCAGCCGCAATTCGACCGCCATCAAACTGTCCATGCCGAGCTCGGCGAGCGGGCGTTGCGGCTCGACCCGATCGACCGCGAGCTTCATGATCCGCGCGACCTCTTCGACCAGAAGCGCCGAAACCTTGTCCCGCGCTTCGTCGGGCGAGCAATCGGCGAGCAAGGCCTTGAGATCGACTTCGGCCGCCTCGTCGGCCGCCGCTCCGCCCATCTCGGCAAACAGCGGCGATGCCATCAACGGAAGCTGCCGGCGGAGTGATGCCCAGCGGATCGTCGCCATGCCGATCACGGGAATCCCGGCAGCCAGCAATGTCGGAAGCGTGTCGAGTGCTTCCTGTGCGGTGAGATGCGCGCTGCCGAGCTGGCGCGACAGCATGTCGCTGACTTGGGTCTCGCGCGCCAGATAGCCCGCATCGCCGATCGGGCCCCATTGCACCGCGAGCGCCGGCAGGCCGGCGGCGTGACGCCGTTCAGCGATGGCCTCAATCGCGGCGTTGGCCGCGACATAATTGCCCTGGCCGGGATTGCCGAAGGCGGTCGTGACCGAGGAGAAAAGTAGGAACAGCCCAATATCATCGCCGCGCGTCAGCCGGTCGAGCGCGTTCGCCCCGCCCAATTTTGGGTGGAGCGCGCGCGCGAAGCGTTCGGCGTCGAGCGCGCCGAGCAGGGCATCATCCATCGCAACTGCGGCATGGATCACGCCGCCGAGCGGAGCCTGCTCGCCGCGGATCCTGTCCAGCACCCGCGCGAGTTTCGCTTCATCGCCGACATCGACCGCATAGGCCCGTGCATCGACGCCGCTTTCCGCGAATTCTGCCAGCACCGCGTCCGCGTTGGGCGCCGTCGGGCCGCGCCGACTTATCAGCGCGAGATGTTTCGCACCGTGCCGCGCAAGCCAGCGCGCCGCTTCCAGGCCAAAGCCGTCGATGCCGCCCGTAATGACATAGGCGTGGTTCTCGTTCGCGGCGAACGGCTTCGATACGGGTAGTGCCGCCGGGAGCGTGTCGCCCGGCGTCAGCACGATCTTGCCGATATGCCCCGAGGCCTGCATCAGCCGGAACGCGTCCTCCGCATCGGCATAATCGAACGTCCGGTGCGGCAGAGGACGCAGGGCGCCCTTTGCGAACAGATCGGTGATCTCGTCGAACAAGGCGGCGGCCAGCCTGGGCCGGCGCAACGGCAGCTGGTCCGCATCGATGCCGTAATAGGTGACATTGTGGCGGAACGGCCTGAGCCCGACGCTGCTATTCTCATAGAAATCGCGCTTGCCGAGCTCAAGGAAGCGGCCGAACGGCTTCACCAGCATAAGGCTGCGCCGCATCGCCTCGCCAGCGAGCGAATTGAGCACGACATCGACGCCTTCGCCGCCAGTCAGTCGCATCACATCATCGGCGAAAGCCAGCGAGCGGCTGTCGAGCACGGTCTCGACTCCCAGATTCTGGAGAAGCGCGCGCTTGGCCGGAGAACCGGCGGTTGCAAATACACGCGCACCGCGATGTTTGGCATATTGGATTGCGGCCAGGCCGACGCCACCCGCGCCGCCATGGATCAACACTGTTTCGCCCTCGGCGATCTGCGCGAGGTGGCCGAGCGCGTAGATCGTGGTGAGGAAAGCAACGGGAACGGTCGCCGCGGCAGCGAAGCTCATGCTGGCCGGCATCCGCATCACCGCATGCGCCGCCGTCACGGTCTCGGTCGAAAGCGAGGCGGGCGCGAACGCCATCACGCGGTCGCCAACAGCGAAATTCTCGACTCCGGCGCCGATCGCAGTCACGGTCCCCGCGCATTCTAGGCCCATGGTCGGCCCCGCAAAACCATCGAGCAGCGCTTCGTCGGGCAGCAGTCCCATCGCCCACATGACGTCGCGGAAGTTGAGGCCGGCAGCCTCGACCTTGATCGCGATCTCGCCAGCCCCGGGTTCTGCCGGGGTCATTTCCGCCCAGCCGAGCGAATCGAGCAGACCCGGCCGTTCGATCGCGAGCCGCAAGCCCTCCGGCGCGGCGCCCTCGGCCGTGGGGAGGCCACGGCGGACGCGCGGCACGGTCCGGCCTTGCTCGGTCCAAACCACTTCCTGCTCGGCGTCGGCACGCAGCAATTCCATCGCGGCATGCTCGGCGGCGGCGTGGAGCGGCAGGTCCTTGTCGAGGCGGATCAGGCGCGTCGCCAGCTGTGCGGCCTCGTTCGCAAGCACGCGACGAAGGCCGGCGAGCGCCGCGCTCTCGACCTCGGCCCCCTGGAGTATAAGCGCTATCTCGACCGGCTCCGCGGGAAGCGCGGCCAGGTGGGCGATGCGCGCTAGGGCGGCAGGAAGATCGGAAGGATCGACGATCATCGCCACCCGGCCGGTCAACGCCTCAGCACGATCGACCAGCGCACCGTGTCCGACCAGCGCTTTTTCAAGGGCTTCGGCCAGCGCGCCCGTACCGGTGATGCGGATCTGCGCCTCGGCCGTGACCGGCTGGACAATCGCATCAGTCCGCGCGCTGACAAGTTCCACCGGCCAGAGCGCGGTTTCCAGCGGTTGAGTCCGCGCGTCGGTGAAGCCGGCGCCGTCGAGCAGCGACTGCCAGCGCGCGCCGTCGGCGGGTGGCGGCGCATCTGGGCGCAGCAATGGCCACATCCGGTTGGGTAGCGGTTCGGCCAGCAGAAGGACGCCGCCCGGGGCAAGCGCGGCCTTGAGCGCGGCCAGTTCACGCGGCCCCCAGCCGCAGAGTGCGAAACCGTGCAGCCCGACGATGATGTCGAACGGAGCCTCATCGAGTGCCTCGCCTGGCGTCCAGGCAATGGCACGCGCCGCAGGGAGATTGTGGAGCGCATCGGCGAGCGCGGGCAGGTCGTCCGCCTCGGTCGCGGCAACCAGCGTGGCATGGGCCCCCAGGCGGCGCAGCAACAGTCGCGTCGCGCCGCCACGGCGCGCGCCGATCTGCAGGACGCGCAGGGGGCGGCGATCCGCTCCGGCGATCCCGGCGAGCGTCTCGGCCACCCTGTGGCTCGCAGCGTCTCCTGCGGGCGATGCGGTCAGCACTTGCTCCCACAAAGCGGACGGGATCGACGGCGCCGCGCCCGGGCCTTGGGTCAGCACCGTCGGCAAGCTCTCTGCCGCCAACGCGAGCAAGGCGATTTCGGCGACGCCGCGCGGTTGATCGAAGAACAGGGTGCGCAGGATCGCGTCGGCGGAGGGCAGATCCTCGTCGGCGAAGCTCCACGATCCGTCATCGGCCTGGACGGCAACGCCATCGGCGGCGAGCCAACGCAACAACCGGTCTAGGATCGGACGGCTGTCGCCCGCGATCACGCCGTCGCGGATCAAGGCTTGCGGTGCGAGGCGTCCATCCGACGACAAGGCGCGCAGCGCCTCGACCGCGGCAGATGTCGCGAAAGCGTCGGTGAGCAAGCGGCTTTCCGCGGCTTCAGGATCGGTTCCGGCTTTGGCCGGCACAAGCTTGGTCTCGGCGAGAGCCGAGATCACTCCGCCCGGATCGGCGCTGGCGATCTCGGCGATGTGGAAATATTGCTCGTCGGGTGTCGCCTGCCGTCCGAGCGCGACCCGCACGAACCAGCAATCGATCATGTCGGCTATTGGCAGCCCGGCGGCATCGACCAACAGCACATCGGCGCGAACCGAGCGCGGGCCGACGCGCGTGACCCTGAGTTCCGCGGTCGCCGGAACCGCACCTCGTGGCCGGCGTAACCGGACCCGGCCGAAGCGCCACGGCAAGACGCCGGATTTGCTGCCGAGCCGATCGGCGGCGAGAGCCAGCAGGCCCTGCAATGCGCCATCGACCGCGTTGGGCGGCAACAGGAATGGCAGGCCGAGATCGGTCGCGCGATCGAGCTTCGCGATCGCGCGCTCGTCCGCATAGACATCGATGCCTGAGACGACCTGAAAAGCCGGGCCGTAATCGAGGCCCATTTTCGAGGCGAGCGCATATAGGCTCGGCGCGGCGACGTGGGCGGTAGGGTTGCCCTCGGGCGCCGCAGGTCGCGCGTGGTCGGCATCGGAGGCCGCTATCCGCCCCACCATATGCACGGTCCAGGGTTCTTCCGACAGGCGCGGGCGTGACGTGACGGTGAAATCGCCCGCCGCCGATCCGATGCGCAATCGCACCTCGCGCAACATATGCGGCTCGATCACCAGCGCGCGCCCGATCTCGACGTCCAGCAGATCGAGCGACGCCGCATTTTCATGTCGGGCGCGCGCCGCGGCCAGCGCCATTTCGACAAGGGCTGCCGCAGGTACCACCGCCGCGCCTCCGATCGCATGGTCGGCGAGCCATGGCAGGGTTTCGAGGCTCAGATGCCGTGTCCATTCGACCGGTTCCTCGCCGATCCGGATGCCGAGCAAGGGATGCTCGAACGGCAAGGTCACGCGGTCGGTCGATTCCTCGGTACGCGGCGTCCAGAAGCGCTCGCGTTGGAACGGATAGCGCGGCAGGCCGCGAAGCGTTGCAGGGCCGCTGAACGCGATCGTGTCGCGAATGTCGCCGCCGGCGGCGTGGATCCGCGCGGCCAACCCCGCGATGGGATCGCTCTTGCCCGGTCGCCGCGAAAGGCTGGGCAGGACACGGCCGGCCTTGTCGGTGCCTTGCAGCGCATCGTTCAGATAGGCCTGCACGACCGCGTGCGGCCCAAGCTCCACGAAGATGCGGACGCCATCGTCGACCATCGCGCGTGCGGCTTCGGCGAACAGCACGGGTTCGCGTACGTTGCGCCACCAATAGCCCGCATCCAGCTCGGTGCCGTTCAGCAGGCCGCCCGCGACCGTCGAATAGAAGGGCACGCTCGCCCGCTTCGGCGCCAACCCCTCCAGATCGGCGGCGAGACGCGGTGCGATCGGATCCATCGCGGCCGAGTGGAAAGCATAAGCGAGATCGAGCCGGGTAAAACGCCAGCCCTTGTCCCTGGCCGACGCTTCAAGTGCATCGAGGCCTGCTTTAGTGCCGGCGACCGTCGTCGCCTGGCTGCTATTGCGCGCGGCAACTTCCACCTCGGTCCCGGCCACGGTTTTCGCGACCGTATCGGCATCGAGGCCGATCACCGCCATGCCGCCGACGTCATGTTGCGCCTGCTGACTGCGGCTGCGGACAGCGATCACGCGCGCGGCGGCGTCCAGGTCGAGAGCGCCCGATGCCCAGGCGGCGGCAACCTCGCCAACGCTATGGCCCATGCACGCGTCGGGCTCGATCCCCTGCTCGCGCAGCGCCAAAACCAGCGCGACCTGGATCGCGAACAACAAAGGCTGCGCGACATCGGTGTTGCGCAGCGCATCGGCATCGGGGTTGTCGAGACTCGCGCGGACCGACCAGCCGAGATGCGGCTCCAGCGCGGCATCGATCCGGTCGAGCGCGTTCCGAAACAAGGCGCTGGTCGCGATCGCGTCGGCGGCCATGCCCGCCCATTGGCTACCATTGCCCGAGAAGATGAAGCCGATTTTGCCCGTGACAGCGGTGTTGGCCGCGGCGATCGCAGTCGATTTGTCCTCGAGGAAGGCATCGAGCGCCTCGACCAGCATGGCTGGCGTCTCCGCCGGGATGACCAGCCGGTTCTTATGCTGGGTGCGCTTGAGCGCGAGACCGCGCAGCAGGGCGGGCACCTCTTTGGCGGCGGTCGTCGCCAAGCGTTCGCGCCAAACGCTTGCCAGCGCGCGCAGCGCCTCCGGCGAGCGGGCCGAAAGCAAGAATGGCGGCAACGCCTCGCCGCTCTCATCGGCCGGCGCGGGCAGTGGGTTGGGCGATTCAAGTACCGCATGCGCGTTGGTGCCGCCGAACCCGAACGAATTGACGCCGACCAGGTAAGGGTTCGACCCTTTCTGCACGGCTGCCGCCTGGGGCGCGAGCGTCAGATTGAGGTCGGCAAAGGGAATATTGGGATTGGGCGTTTCGCAATGGAGCGAAGGGGGGATCGTCCCGCGCTCCGCCACCAGCATGGCCTTCAACAGACCGGCCATGCCGCTGCCCGCCTCGAGATGGCCGATATTGGTCTTGACCGATCCGATCGTGAGCGGAGTAGGGCGGCGCCTGCCGAGAACGTCGCCGAGCGCGCCCGCTTCGATCGGGTCGCCCGCAGGCGTGCCCGTGCCGTGCGCCTCGACATAAGCCAGATCGACCGGGTCGAGGCCGAAGCGATTATAAACCTCGTCGAGCAGCGCCGCCTGTGCGTCGCGGTTGGGCAGCGACAGGCCGGTGGTGCGCCCATCCGAATTGACGCCGGTGCCGCGGATCACGGCACGGATCGGGTCGCCGTCAGCGAGCGCCTGGCCAAGCGGCTTCAGGATGACGATGCCGCCGCCTTCCGCGCGCACGTACCCGTCCGCGCGCGCGTCAAAAGCGTGACAGCGCCCTTTCGGGCTCAGCATCGAAGCCGCGCAGAAGCCGATATAGGATTGGGGCGCGAGCAACAGGCTGACGCCGCCCACCATTGCCATCGGGATCTGACCGGCGCGGATCGCTTCGCACGCCTGGTGCAGGGCGACCAGCGACGAGGAGCAGGCGGTGTCGACCGTGAAGCTCGGCCCATGCAGATCGAACGCATAGGAGATGCGATTGGCCAGCGTGCACAGCGTGATGCCGATCATCGAATAGGCATCGGTAGTCGATGGATCGGCGAGATTGAGGTTCAGATAGTCCCAGGACGATCCGCCGACGAACACGCCGACCGGCGCACCCGCGAGTGCGTTCGCATCGAAACCCGCATCCTCGATCGCCTCATAGGCAAGTTCGAGCAACAGCCGTTGCTGAGGATCCATCTGCGTCGCTTCGCGCGGCGAGATGCCGAAGAAAGCCGGGTCGAACCGGCTGACGTCGCCCAGCACGCCGGCCGCGAACGTATAGGCCTTACCGCGCTGGCCTTTTTCGGGATGGAAAAGCTGCGCCTTGTTCCAGCGATCGTCCGGAATTTCGGAAACTGCATCCGTTCCGGCCAGCAACATCGACCAGAATGAATCGAGATCGGGCGCCCCGGGCAGCCGGCATGCGGCACCCACGATCGCGATCGGTTCCGCCGCGGCGCCGGACGCTCCGGTGCCCGACATGTCGAAATCGTATCGTGAACGGTTCAAACCCAACTCCGGCGTGATCCCAAGCCTGTAGGGAGCGCTTCACCCGAGGCTATAGCGGAGCGTCGCCATCGGACAAGGCATTGAGCCGGATCGTCAGGCGTTGCGCGCCACCGCCTATTGCGTGAATCTGGCTCTATACAAATGGTTGATGCCTTGATCCGAACTTCGGGCGGACTCGGCTTGAAACGATCGAGCCATAGTGTCTCTTATGCAACGCAACCGGTTTGCATCGCAGCATTTTGTGGCGCATGGGAGACACGCGTTTACCGAAGCGGATGCGGTTGAACCGTGCGTACCGTTCGGTGGTTTGGCGATCGGACCTGTTGTGTCGGACGCAACACGGGTGCAAAGGATGCGGAGCCGAAGGCGCGCCGCGCCGGGTCGGATTGTCAGGTGAGGCGCGTGGCGAAAAAAGAATTTCTCTTTCTTCAGGGCTTGGCGGGGCCGTTTTTCTCGCTGCTCGGCGCGGCGCTCGAGGCCTCCGGGAATGGCGTTCACCGCATCAACTTCAACGGCGGCGACAAGCTCTACTGGAAATTGCCGGGTGCTATCGATTATCGCAGCAATCTCGACAAATGGCCGCGCTTTCTGGCCCGGGTTCTCGCCCGCCGCCGGATTACCGATATCCTGCTGTTCGGCGATTGCCGGCCGCTGCACAGCGTCGCGATCGAGGTTGCGAGCAGGCTTGGCGTCAAGGTCCACGTCTTCGAGGAAGGCTATGTCCGCCCCGATTTCGTGACCCTGGAAGCAGGCGGCGTGAATGGCCATTCGGGCCTCTCCCGCTCGCCGGACCATTATCTCGAGGCCGCGCGCGCCTTGCCGCCGCTGTCCGATTTCCCGCCGGTGCCGTCGTCGTTCAACCGGCGTGCCAAGGAAGATCTGGCCTATAATATCGCGTCGCTGCTGATGACGCCGCTTTTCCCCGGCTATCGCACGCACCGGCCCTGGCACATCCTGACCGAATATGCGGGCTGGGCACTGCGCCTGGCCAAGCGCCCCGCGGAGCGGCGGCGTTCCAATGCGACGTTCGATCAGCTCAAGGCGGACGGGCGACCCTATTTCGTTTTCCCGCTCCAGCTCGACTGCGACTATCAGATCCGCGTCCATTCCCACTTCCAGGGAATGCAGGACGCGATCGAGACCGTGCTCGACTCCTTCGCGCGCAACGCGCCGGCCAACGCTCTGCTGGTTGTGAAAGGCCATCCGCTCGACAATGGTCTGGTCAATTGGGAAAAGCGCACGCTCGCAGTCGCTGCCCGGCTCGGCATCAGCGATCGGCTGCTCTTCCTTGAATCGGTCGATATTGACTCGCTCGTCTGCAATGCGGTTGGCTTGGTGACGGTCAACAGCACCACCGGAACGCTCTCGCTCCGCTGCGGCGTGCCGACGATCGTGCTGGGGGATGCGGTGTATGACATGCCGCGCATCACCGATCAGAAGGGGCTAGACGCTTTCTGGTGCGCTCCGACAGCGCCTGAATTGCCGGTATTCGAGGCGTTCCGCCGTGTCCTGATCGATCGCTGTCTGATCAATGGCGGTTATTTTAGCGATCAGGGGCTATCCATGTTGGTTAAGGGCGCGCTCCGGCGGCTCGAAATGCACGAGCCCAAGACGTCGGTCGTGCGGTTGCCCACGCCAGTGCGCGTACCACAGGTGGCGCCCCTCGTCGCCCGGGGGTGACGTCCATCACCTCGATCCTGATTACCGGCGCGTCGAGCGGTCTTGGTGCCGGGCTGGCTAAGGCTTATGCAGCCCCCGGGATTCATCTGGTGCTCACCGCGCGTGACGCCGCACGGCTCGAAGTCACCGTTGCCGCCTGTCGCGACAAGGGCGCGAGCGTCGCCACGGGCCTGTTCGACGTGCGCGAGCCGGAGCCATTCGGCGCGTGGCTCCTGGCGCAGGACGAGGCGGCACCACTCGATCTCGTGATTGCTGCCGCGGGCGTTTCAGCCGGAACAGGCGAGGACGATATGCCGGAAGGCGTGGATCTGGCGGCTATGCAGATACGCGCCAACCTGCTCGGCACGATCCACACGATCGAGCCGCTGCTTCCGCGCATGATTGCGCGCGGGCGTGGGCAGGTCGCCGTCGTCGCCTCCACCGCCGCACTGCGCGGGCTGGCCTACAGCCCGGCTTACAGCGCCAGCAAGGCCGGCGTCCGCGCTTATGGCGAGGGGTTGCGCGCGTTGTTGCGGCCCAAGGGCGTCGACGTCTCGGTGATCGTGCCCGGCTTCTTCGACACGCCGATGACCGATCGCTGGAAGGGCCCGACTCCTTTCATGATGAGCCTCGACAAGATGGTTGCCGCAATTCGAAAGGGGCTCGACGCGCGCTGCTCGCGCATCGTCGTTCCGCGTCTGCTCGCGCTCGGCCAGCAGGCCGCCGATTTGATGCCAGCAGCGATCGGCGACCGCATCGTGCGCCGATTCCGCTTCCATATTGATCCGGGTCACTGAAAAGAGACCCGATGATTCATTTCTTCCTGGGGCTGGCGATCAGCCTGGCGACATGGCTGGGACTGCGGCGGCTCGTCGGAGCCTGGCCGTTCGGCCCGCAAGCGAAAGTGCAGATCGCGACCCTGGCGCTCGACGCCCTTCCCTGCGTGGCGGGCTTCGGGCTGTTCCTGCTCCCCACCGGGCGGCCGGTCCTCGCCGGCCTGACCATAATGTGCCTGGGCATCGGCATGGGGGTGGCGGATCGGGTCAAGCGCGCGGTGCTGGGCGAGCCAGTTGTATTCGCCGACCGCGCCGAGCTGATTGAGGTTGTGCGCCATCCGCGCCTCTATCTCGCTTTCGTGGGTACCGGCCGGATGGTCATGGCGACGCTCGCGGTCGCGCTTGCGGTGATATGGCTGATTGATCTCGAGCCGCCTTTGTGGCCTGTCCACCTCATCCCCGCAGCCCTGCTGGCGTTGGTCGCAGCTGTAATCGGCCGGCTGCTGTTCGTGATCCCGTCAAGCCATCCGCTGTGCGACAGGCTTGCTTCCGCCTATCGCCGGCTTGAGCCCAGCCGCGATCCGGAGGTAGATTCGGAACGCTTCGGGCTGTTGGCGACCTGCATCATCCACGCCACGCTGGCGCGTTCGGAGCGGGCCGATCGTCAGCGTTCCGCGCAGAGCCGTGCCTGGCCGGCCTTGCCGGCCAACGGGCCGATCCTGATCGTCCAGGGCGAGTCCTTCGTCGACGCGCGCCGGCTTGATCCGTCGCTTGGCGGTCATCTCCCGAATTTCGCGCGGTTGCAGGCCGAATCTGTCGCGCACGGTAAGCTCGCCGTGCCCTGCTGGGGCGCGAACACGATCCGGTCCGAACTGGCCGTGCTGACCGGGCTGAGCGCCGATGATGTCGGGCTCGACCGTTTCAATCCTTACGAGCATTTCGCGCGCGTGCCCCTGCCGAGCCTTGCGCATCAGGCGCGCGCGGCGGGTTACAGGACGATCTGCATCCATCCTTATGATGCGGACTTCTATTATCGCGACAAGGTGATGCCGCTGCTTGGTTTCGACCAGTTCGTCGGCATCGAGGGGTTTGAGGGTGCCGAACGCAGCGGTCCTTATGTCAGCGACGTCGCGGTCGCGCAGTGTATGGCGAGATATGTGCGCGAGCATGGGCCGCGCGTGCTGGTCTTCGCGATCACGATGGAAAATCACGGACCGTGGGATGCGTTGCATGATTCGCTGGCGCCGGAGACCTTACCGGAGGAATGGCGCGGCCTGCCCGACGCGGCCGAGATCGGACGGTGGCTCAAGCATCTGCAGTCGACGGACGCGATGATCCCGATTCTGAGGGACGCGATCGGTGCGACCGGCGCGCCCGGCTGGCTGGTCTTCTATGGCGACCATCAGCCGAGCCTTAGCGGCGCATTTCAGGCGCCTGGCGCCGACGACCGCAAATCCGACTATGCAATCTGGGGCTCGAATCAGACGCCCCGGGCGGGCACGGACATCGCCGCCGAAGAGATTGCGGCATCGCTGATGAAGGCGATGGACGCCGGTTAAGCGCTCGTTCCGTCTAGCGCGACACGGTGCCGAACAGGCGCGCAATCCGCCCCTCCAGGCGGCGCAGGCGGATCAGCCAAGTCAGCCTTGGCTTCCATCCTTCGGCAAAACGCTGAAGCAAGGTCTCGGGCGGGCAGGGGCGCTCGGTGACCGGATCGAGATAGCGTGGATAGAGGATCAGCGTACCTGCCACCAATTCGGCAAGCGACAGGTTGCGCGTGCGCCGGACAACCGGCGGCGCGAGGTCGCGGGTCAGCCCCCAGCCGGCGTAGAAGGGTTGGCCATGTACGGTGACGTCGAGCCCGCGCAGCAGCGCCTCGAACCCCGTGAGCGAGGTCAGGACATGCACGCCGTCGACCCGCGCGAGCAGCGACGGCATCGATTCCCTGCGCACAATCTCATCGGCATATTGGTGCAGCGCCGCATCGGGCACATGGCCCCGGCGATGGCCCGCGTCGACATCGGGATGCGGCTTGAACAGGATATGCGCGTCGGGCTCGGCGGCCCGGGCGCGGCGCAACAGCTCGAGATTGCCGGCCACGCCCGCGCCGCCGCTTCGTACCGAGAGATCGTCCTCGACCTGTCCCGCGACCAGGATCGTCCGCTTTGCGCGCGCTATGCGGGCCGCTGAAGGCACTTGGCTTTCATACTTGCTGATACCGCGCAGCACGATCATTTCGGTCAGCGCCTCGGCGCGGGCCCGCATTCCGGGCGAGAAGACGCCATCTTCCAGGATCGTTTCGAGATCGCTCGGGCGGCTTGGGTCATAATAAATGCCGCTGCGATCGACCACGATCGACAAAGGCGGGTGCAGGTCAGCGCCCAGGCCGATCGAGCGGATGAAGCCGTCCTCGATACGAACGAGCCGGTCACCCGCGAGCTCTTCCAGCCCTGCGGGCGTGCGCGAGGGCCAGACCGCGATCGCGCCGTCGCCGGCCGCCGCCACGGCTTGGTGCGCATCGTCGGAGAACAGCAAGCGCGCCTGCCCATCGCCCAGGAATTGTGCGATGCGTTTGCGCTTCCACCATGCAATGCCGCAGGCGACACGAATGTCGCGGTCATTCCGTTCGTTCGTGGCGTCGGGAGCGATCATCCGTCGGCGGGCCGTTTACGGCCGGCATCAGCCCAAGGCTGGCCGATCCAGCGCTTGAACCGGTCGCGGAAGGCCCAATGGATCGGGACGCGCCGTTCCGCCAGCCCGGACCAGCCGGTGAGGTCAAGCCCGGTCCAGGGCAGGAAGGGATTGCGCCGGCCATAGGCCCACATCTCGACGCGCGTGGACGGGCGGACGGCAGGCCCGCGCGCGTGGAAGCCGCTCGTATCGCACACGATCAGCGTGTTGGCCGGGACCGCGAACGCCGTCGGCTGGGGCAGGCCGAGTGCGGCCAATTCGCTTTCATCGATCCGGAGCGAACCTCGACCCGACAGGAAATCAATATCGTCGCGCGCCTCTAGGCTGCGCTTCTTCTCCCACGCCAGCCGTGCGGCGTCGCGGCGGTGCGAGCCAGCGACGTAGGTCAGTGGGCCTTCGTCGGGCGCGACGTCGGTCAGGAACAACCACGCCTTGACCGTGGGATGGAAGGTATCGACGTGGAGCCTGGTCTGCGGATCGGGCGGCGCGTCGTGGCGATGCGTCAGGATCGACTGGATGTAGACCAAGGGCTCGGTGTCGTAGCTGCCAACGTAGCGGATCAGGCCCTGCCAACGCGGATCGCGCATCAATGCGCGTGCGGCAGGCAACGCCCTCAGCGTTTCCGGGTCGAGCGCGTAGCGGCGGGTGATCGTATCGCCCTGCACCATTTCGCGCGCCGCCCCCGGATAGGCCATCACTTGATTGCGCAGCGCGGTAAACGCGTCGGCGTCGAGGAAATCCTCGACCTTGACGAATCCGTCGCGGGCGAAGGCCTCGCGATGCTCGCGCGGCACCAGCCGCTCCATCCGCCGCCGCCGCCAGCCGGCCATCCGGTCAGCCAAAGCCACGCGCTTCACGTGCAGCCCCCACGCATTCAGGCGTCGCGAGCCGATCAGCGGGTTGTCGCGGAAGCTCTTGGCGTCGGTCGCGAGCTGGAGCGCCCACCAAGGGGCGAGAAGGTAACGCAGCGGGTTCACCGGTTCCCTATTCGGCAGGTCGGACGTGCGCGCAAGGCAGGGAGTTTTCGGCTGGTGGAGCTGAGGGGAATCGAACCCCTGACCTCTGCAGTGCGATTGCAGCGCTCTCCCATCTGAGCTACAGCCCCGCACCAGCGAAGAGCGCGCTTAGACGGGCTTTTCCCCCGATGCAACGCGCTACCAGAAAAAACCCCAAATATCCTCGCGACGACCCGCCTTTGCGGGACGATGCGCGCCTCGCGTGGACGGAACGTCGCGCTGATATAGTTCGTTTTTCCTCCAGCAGGCATGTTCGTTCTGAACGGCCCGTACTTCGGATGAGAAGTAGGAGGTTTCAATGGGTTACGAGCGTAACGACCGCCGCTGGAATGCGGGCGGCGACCGCGATTATAGCGGCTATGGCAACGGCGACCGCACCCGATCCTATGGCGGCCCGGCCCGCTGGGACGAAGAGCGCGCGCGGTCTTATGGCGATTATGGCAACCAGGCCGGCGGCAGCCCGGCGCGGGACTATCGGGGCGACCGTTTCAACGAACCCTTGCGCGACTATGGCGAAGGCCCGGCTCGCTCCGACGAGAATCGCGACTTCTTCCAGCGCGCAGGCGACGAGGTGCGCTCCTGGTTCGGTGATGAAGAGGCCGAACGTCGCCGCCGCCGCGATGCGGAGTGGGATGGCTATTTCGATCGCGGCGATTACGGCGCGTCAGGCTACCGCAGCCGGCACGAGCATGATCCGCATTATAGGTCTTGGCGCGATCGCCAGCTGGAAGCGCTCGACCGCGATTATGACGAATATCGCCGTGAGCATCAGGGGCGGTTCGACAATGAGTTCGGATCATGGCGCCAGAGCCGTCAGGGCCAGCGCGACCTGCTGCAGCGCGTGGCCGAGCATCAGGACGTGGTCGGGTCGGATGGCGAGCATATCGGCACGGTCGATCATGTCCGCGGCGACCGAATCCTCCTGACCAAATCCGATGCGGCGGCGCACGGCCATCATCACTCGATACCCTCCTCCTGGATCATTTCGGTCGAGGACAAGGTGACCGTCAGCAAGACCGCCGAACAGGCGAAGCAGCATTGGCGCGACGAGGAGCGTAACGGCGGTGGCGGCCTGTTGGGGCGCGACGACGACCGGCAGGTCAACCTCAACCGGAGCTTCTCCGGCACTTATTGATCGCTGGAGCAGTGAAAAAGGGCCCGGCCTCGCGACCAGGCCCTTTTTCGTCGGCCGGTCAGGCCAGCGCGTCGATGAGGTGAATCACCACGCCCACCAATCCGCCAACCAAAGTGCCGTTGATACGGATATATTGAAGGTCGCGCCCGACCGCGTTTTCGAGCCGGTCGGTTACGGTACGCGCGTCCCAGCTGCGCACGGTTTCGGAAACCAACGTCACGATGCCGTCGCCATAGGAGGCGACCAATCCTGCGGTGGCGCGCCTGGCGAAACGGTTGACTGCCAAGCGCACGCGTTCGTCCTCCTGCAGGCGCGTGCCCATCTGGCGCATCGCCTCGCCGAACTTGCCAGCAGCGACCGCGTGAGGATCGCGCGCCGCGCGCAGCATGGCTGCACGGGCGTTCTGCCACAGGCCGTCCAGCCAGTCCCCGACCGCCGGATTGGCGAGCGCGGCGTCGCGGAAGGCGGCAACCTTGGCCTGCAATTCGGGGTCGGTCTGGAGCCTCCGCGCGAGGCTGGCCAGCCCCTCCTCGGTTCTGGCGCGGAGCGGATGGTTGAGGTCCTCTGCCATGTCGCCCAGCAGCTTGAACAGGCCGTCGAGAATCTTGGTCGAAAGCGTTTCGTCGAGCCCGGTCCAGCGCAGGATCGAGCCTGCACGCTCATGGATCATCTGACGGAACAGCGCTTCATTGGCGTCGAGCGTGCGGCCGGTCCACAGGATTGCGGCATTGATCATCGGGCGATGGCGGCCCTCGTCCATGGCGGTCGCCATCAGCTTGCCGAGCAAAGGCGCAACATCGAGCGACCTCAGCCGCTGCGAAACCGCGCTCTTGAACAATACGCCGAGCCGCTCGTCGCCCAGACTCTCGAGCAAGGTTTCCGCGAGCTTGCCTGCGCCGGCGCGCATAGCGCCCTCGCGCGGGGGGGAGGCGAGCACGCGGCCGATCGCGCGCGCGACGTCGAGCTTGGCCATGCGCCGCGCGACGATTCGCGGCACCAGGAAGTTGGAGCGCAGGAAGCTGGCGAGGCTGTCGCCGATCCGATCCTTGTTGCGCGGGATGATCGCGGTGTGCGGGATCGGCAGGCCGAGCGGGTGGCGAAAGAGCGCGGTCACCGCGAACCAGTCCGCGAGTCCGCCCACCATCGCCGCTTCGGCGAAGGCGCGCACATAGCCCCATGCCGGATGATGATGCTCGAACGTCCGCGCGAGGAAGAACAGCCCCGCCATCGCCACCAGCAATCCGGCCGCGATGACCCGCATCTGGCGAACGCCGCCATTTGGGAGAGTGAGACGCTCCTTGAACGTCATGGAGTGATCCGGGGCAATGGCATGTCGATCAGACAATAGCCATCGCCCCGGAAAGGTTCACTCCGCGGGATGCGCGATACCGGGCGGAACCGCATTTTCGCCGCCATTGGTAAGCGCTCTGCCGAACCCGCGACCGATCCGCTTTTCGATGCCATCGGCAAGGCTGAAGCCCGGCGGCACGATCAGCAGCGTAAGCAAGGTGGACAGGATGAGGCCGCCGATCACGGTGACCGCCATCGGCTGGTTCCACGAACCGTCGCCGCCGATCGACAGCGCGGTCGGCATCATGCCGGCGACCATCGCAACGGTCGTCATGACGATTGGCTGGGCGCGCTTGTGGCCCGCATCCAGGATTGAATCCATCAGCGGCCGGCCGTGACGCATCTCCTCGATCGCGAAATCGACCAGCAGGATCGAATTCTTAGCGACGATGCCGAAGAGCATGAGGATACCGATCAGCACGGGGAGCGAAAGCGCCATTCCAGCGATGAGCAGCGCGATCATGCCGCCCAGCGGGGCCAGCAGCAGCGAGCTCATATTGACCAGCGGCGGAATCACGCGGCGGTACAGCAGCACCAGCACCGCGAACACCAGCAGAACGCCCGCCGCGAGCGCAATCAGGAAGTTGACGATCATCTCGGCTTGCCATTTGGCTTCGCCATCTGCCGCATAATGCACGGTCGCCGGCAGATTCTTCATCGAGGGCAGCAGCAGGATCTTTGCACGCTCGTCGCCGGAGAGGGCACCGGGGGCCAGATCGGCGCTGATGACCGTACGGCGCTCCTGATTATAGCGCAGGATCTGCGACGGGCCGGCGCCGAAGCTGATGTCGGCAACCACCTTGAGCGGGACGGTCGAACCCGTGCGAGTCTGGACCGGCAGGTTCTGGATCGTCGACAAGTCGCGGCGGCTATTCTCGTCGAGCATAACCCGGATCGGGATCTGGCGATCGCTCAGCGAAAATTTGGCCGCATTCTGGTCGATGTCGCCCAGGGTCGCGATGCGGATCGTCTGGCTGAGCGCGGCGGTCGTGACGCCCAGGTCCGCTGCCAGGTCGAGCCGCGGCTTGATCACGACTTCCGGGCGCGGGAGGTCGCTCTCGACGCGCGGCTGGCGCAGGCCGGGCATGGTCTTCATCTCTTCCGCGACCTTGGCGGCGGCCGCCGCCAATGCTGCGGGATCGTCGCCGGCGAGCATCACCGATACGTCGCGCGAACTGCTTCCGCCGCCATTTTGCGACTCAAAGTTGATGCGCGCGTCGGGAATGCGCGAGAGGATCGGCTGCATCGCACGCTCGAACTCGGTGCTCGTGCGCGTACGCTCGTCACGCAGATTCATCACGATTTCGGCCGATCCGACCTCGATATATTCCACCGCGTGCAGCACGTCCGGCTGACTCGTAAGGATTTTGGTCGCGCGATCGGTGACCGCCTTGGTCTGCTCTAGCGTGGTGCCCGGCGCCATCGTGATTTGCAGATGGCTCGTATCCGCGTTGAGCACCGGCTGGAAGGTCTTCGGCAGATACGCCATGATCGCGAGGGTCAGGAAGAACGCGATCACGCCGACCATCATCGTCAGCTTGCGGTTGTCGCGCAGGAACAGGCGGTACCATTTACGGCGCGACCCGGTATTGCGCTCAAGCGTCCAGTGCAGGATCTGCATATAGCGATCCATCAGCCAGCCTTCGCCGTGGCTCGCCTGGCCGTGGGCCTTGAGGAAATAGGCCGCGACCATCGGCGTGATCATACGGGCGACCGCAAGGCTCATCAGCACCGCGACGACGACGGTGAAGCCGAAATTCTTGAAGAACTGCCCCGCGATGCCGGGCATAAGCGCGACCGGCAGAAAGACCGCGACGATCGAGAAGGTAGTCGCGACCACCGCGATGCCAATCTCGTCGGCGGCATCGATCGATGCCTGGAAGGCGGTCTTGCCCATGCGCATGTGGCGCACGATATTCTCGATCTCCACGATCGCGTCGTCGACCAGCACGCCCGACACCAGGCTCAAGGCGAGCAGGGTCATGAAGTTGAGCGTGAAGCCCATGAGGCTCAGGATCCAGAAAGTCGGGATCGCCGACAAGGGGATCGCCAGCGCCGAAATCGCGGTCGCGCGCTTGTCGCGCAGGAACAGGAACACCACCGCAACCGCGAGCACCGCGCCCTCGATCATGGATCGCATCGCCGCCTTGTAGTTGCGCAGCGTATATTTCACCGAATTGGCCCGCTGGATGAAGTGGACCTTCGGATATTCCTTCTCGATCTTCGCCAGCTCCTTCACGGCCGCGTTGAACACGGCCACGTCGGAGGCTCCACGCGAGCGCTTCAGACCGAAGGAAACGACGGGCTTGCCGTCCATGATCGCGAGAGTGCGCTGTTCGCCAAAGCCATCGCGGACATCGGCAATATCGGCAAGGCGAACCGAACGCCCTCCGCCAAGCTGGATCTGCTGTTGGCCGAGCGTATAGGCATCGCGCGCATTTCCGAGCACGCGAACGGATTGCTCGGCACCGGCAACCTCGGCACGGCCACCCGCCGCGTTCATGTTCATCTGCATCAGCTGCTGGTTGAGCTGCGATGCCGTGATGCCCTGCGCCTGCATCTTTTCAGGCTTAAGGATGACGCGAATCTCCCGATTCACCGCGCCGTGCGTTTCGACCTGTTGCATGCCGTCGATTGCCAGCAGTCGGCGTGAGACTGTGTCCTGCACGAACCAGGACAGTTGCTCCATCGTCATATCGGTCGCTTCGACCGAGAAATTGGCGAGCGCGTTGCCGTTGATGCTTACGCGCTGGACCTGCGGCTCGATAATGCCTTCCGGCAGCGAGCCGCGGATTTGCGCAACCGCGTCGCGCACGTCCGTCGTGGCACGGTCGACCGGCGTTTCGATCGAGAATTGGACGAAGGTGCCGGAACTGCCTTCCGACACCGTGGAATTGATTTCCTCGACACCCTCAAGGTTGCGGACAGCCGCCTCGACCTTCTGCGTGACCTGCGTTTCGAGCTCGGTCGGCGCGGCGCCCGGCTGGCTGATCTGCACATAGACGCCGGGAAAGGTGATTTCCGGATTCTGGTTCACGCTCATGCGCATGAACGAGACGAAGCCTGCCAGCGTGAGCGCGGCGAACAGGACGATCGGCGGAACCGGATTGCGGATCGACCAGGCGGAAATGTTCCGGAAATTCATGGCTTTCGTCCTCAGCGAGTGCTGGACTGCAGGTCGGGCTTAACCTTGTCGCCGTCATTCAAAAATGCGCCGGCTGCCGCGACGACCCGCTCGGTGCCTGCCAGCCCGCTCAGAACCGTCACGCCGCGATCGTCGACGTCGCCGATCTTGACATCGCGACGCGCGACTTTGTTGTTCGCACCGACGATATAGACAAAATTGCCCTTCGCGTCGCTCTGCACGGCGCTTTCGGGCAAGAGCGGGACATCGCCTACGCCGCCAGCGACCTCGGCCGCGGCGAAGCCGCCCGGGCGCAGCGCGGGATTGTAAGGCAGCTCGATCCGGATCGTGCCTTGACGGCTGTTCGGATCGATCACCGGCGAGATTTGCCAGACCCGGCCCGGAATCTTGAGCGTGGTGCCAACCGGCGTGACCGTCGCTGCCGATCCGATATGGACCCGCTGCAGATCGGATTCGGTAAGCCGCGCTTGCAATTCCATTTTGCCTTCGGAGGCGATCCGGAAGAGCGCGCCCGAGCCGGGGCTGACGATCTGCCCGGCTTCGACGCTGCGCGTCAGGACCAGGCCAGCGGTCGGTGCGCGGATGTCGAGACGGCCGATCGATGCCTGTTGCTGTTTGAGCTGGGCAACCGCGACCGCGACGCGCGCATTGGCGCCGTCGAGCGCGGATTGCTTGGCATCGATATCCGCTTTCGAAATGAAGCCGCTCGAGACCAGCGCCTTGGCGCGAGCGAGGTTGGACCTGGCCAGTTCGGCGTCGGCGCGCGCTTGCGCGATCGATGCCGCCAGAGCATTCGCTTGTTGCACCTGGACCGAACGATCGACGGTCGCGAGCACCTGACCCGCGCCGACCCTTGCGCCGGGCTCGACCAGCACGGCACGGACGATGCCGCCCTCGCCAGCGACGCCCACGGGCATGTCGCGACGCGCGCCGATATTACCGACCGCGGGGATCTCCGTCGTCACGGTGTGGCGGCCGGGGATGATAACGGTAACGGAGGGGGCGGTGTCGCCCCCGGCAGGAGGGGCGGCCTTGTTGTGAAACATCAGGTACGCCACGACGACCACCACGAGGGCGATGATCCCGCCGATGATCAGCCTCCGCATTCTGCGGCTCCGCCGTTCATCTTCGTCCAGATAATCCGCCGGATCGATACCCGCTTCCATATTCATCTCGCCGTCCCATCCTCGCGTTTCGGCGCGAATTCCCCTCGCACCGTCGCCCGACTGTATTATCAATATACATCACCTGGCTCAAGCATTCTTTATCTTGCCTGAACCAGCGTCAGGATCGACCAGTCCCCGCTGTCGATGCGGGCGGACGATCGCATTCCGTTTGATGCATAAGCCGCTAGCACATCATCGGCCTGGGTTGCCAGAAGGCCGGCGAGGACGATGGTGCCATTTTGGTGAAGTGTTGCAACTAGGTCCGATGCGAGCGCAATCAGCGGTCCCGCCAGGATATTGGCGACGATCAGGTCGAAGGGTGCTGCTGCCGTGATGCGCGGATCGTCCATGCCATCCGCCGCCACCAGCTCGATCGCTTCGTCGGGGATGTTGTTCACCGCCATATTCTCGGCGGTGACGTCGATTGCGATTGGATCGATATCCGAGGCCAGGATCGCGGCGTCAGGCCAGAGTGTGTGTGCGCCGAACGCAAGCAGGCCGGTTCCGGTGCCGATATCCGCGATTCGCTGAAAGCTTTTGCCGTCACGCGCCAGCCGGTCGAGCGCAGTCAGGCATCCCGCCGTAGTCTCATGGTGGCCCGTGCCGAAGGCTCTGCTTGCTTCAATCCGGAAGGCGACCGCGTCGGCGGGGATCCAGTCGGCATGCGCGGCGGTATGGACGTAGAAGCGCCCGGCGCGGATCGGTTCCAGGAAGCCTTGGCTTACCGTAACCCAATCCTCATCCTCGACCTTCTCGATCTTCGGCCGGGCGGCGCCAACGCTCGGCACGAGCGCGCGGACGCGTTCGATCAGTGCCGCGTCGGGCTCCGCAGCCAGATAAACGTCGAGCTGCCATTCCTCGGGCCGGCTAAGGTCGGGCTCGCTCGTCATCAGCGTCGGCGGCGGGTCGATCCCCAGATCAGGCTCGATCGTGGCGAGCGCCTCGCCCTCCGCGCGTGTGCATGGAAAGAACGTGACCTTCCAGCTTTCGGCTGCCTGCGTCTCCCACTCAGCGGACATAGGAGGCTCCATTGATGTCGAGCACCGCGCCCGTCATCGACGGGGGCGCCTCAAGCGCGAGGAAGCGCACCGTCGCAGCCACCTCGGCTGGTTCCGCTACGCGTCCCAACGGTATGTCGGCAAGCAGAGCGTCGCCGCCGCGGCTCGCAAGATAGTCCTCCGCCATGCCGGTCATCGTGAAACCGGGGCAGGCCGCGAAGGCGAGAATATTGTCACGAGCGTACCCACGCGCGATGCTTTTCGACATCGCGACCATGCCCGCCTTGGACGCGGCGTAATGCCAGTGGGCGGGGCTGTCGCCCCGATAGGCGGCCCGGCTGGCGACGTTGACGATCCGTCCGCCGCCCTTCTCCCGGAAATGGAGCACCGCCAGCCGGCTCAATTCGGCCGACGCGGTCAGGTTGATCCGCATCGTTCGTTCCCAATCGCTGAGCCAGGCATCGTCGGTCTGGTCGATCGGCGCCGCTTCGAAGATGCCGGCATTGTTCACGAGGACGTCGATCCGTCCGTCGAGACGGTTCATCGCTTCCCACCACAGGGAGCGGGTGGCTTCCGGGTCGGAAAGGTCGGCGGCGATGGCCCCCTCGCCGCCTTTCGTGGAATGGCCGATCAGGTGCACGTCGTCGGCCGCGAAGGCGGCGGCGATCGCCGCGCCGATGCCCCGGCTGGTGCCGGTAGCGAGGATATGGATGGTCATGACGCGCGGCCTAATACCTCAGGCCGCGCAGGCGAAATCCTTTAGTTTGAATCGGGTGCTTATTTGCTTTTCCTGGAGCGCGGGACGCAGCCGGTCAGGCAGCGAAGCGCTCGACGAAGGCTCCGGTGGTGGCGTCGAGGCGCGCAAGCTGCGCATCGACCGAGCGGAAGCCGTTCTCCAATTCGTCGATGTCGCGCGCCACCTGTTCGGTGTCGGTGCGGATCGCGGCAATAGTCGACGACATGGCGTCAGCCGCGAGTGCGGTCTCGTCGACTGCGGCGGTGATCATGGTGACGGTCTGGGCCTGGGTTTCCATCGCGCGGCGGATGCGCTCGGCCGAGGACTGCACGTCCCCGATCGTGGTGCGGATCGTGCCGTTGGCTTCCACCGTCTCGCGGGCAGCACCCTGAATCGCACCGATCTTGGTCGCGATGTCGTCGGTCGCGCGCGCCGTCTGGCTGGCGAGGCTTTTTACTTCCTGCGCGACCACCGCGAAGCCGCGGCCGGCGTCACCAGCGCGGGCGGCTTCGATCGTGGCATTGAGGGCGAGCAGGTTGGTCTGGCCCGCAATGTCGCGGATCAGGCCGAGAATTGATTCGATCGCCTGGGCATGCTCGCTCAGCGCGCGGCTGACCGCGACCGCCTTGTCGGACTGCTCGCTCGCGCGAGTGGCGACGCCCGCGGCGACTTCCACTTCGCCGCGCGCTTCCTCGATCGCGCGGATCAGGCCGGCAGCAGTCTGCGCGGCTTCGCGCATGGCGACCGCGGACTGTTCGGAGGCGGCCGCGACTTCGGAGGCCTTGCCAAGCATGCCGCGTGCCGAGCCAGCGGTCGATGCGGTACGATCCTGCAGCGCGCCCGCGCTGGTAACCGCACCCTGAAGGATTTCGAGCACCGCCTGCTGGAAGCGTCCGCCTTCTTCATTCTGCCCGGCAATGACGCGGTGCTGCTGAAGCACCGACAGTTGCGCGAGCGAAATTTCGGTTTCGATGAAGTTGAGGCGATAGACAGTGTCGATGATGCGCGAGCGCTCGTCCGAATCGGGGAAAGCTTCGCGCAGCGCCGCGACCACGGCGTTGGTAATGTCAACGGTTCCGTCGATTATCAGCGGTGCCGGCGCGCCGGTCGTGAAGACCTCGCGGCCGATCAGGCTGAGCAGCTTGACCCAATTGGCGTCGATTGGCCGCGTATATTTGGCGCGGGTATGGTTGGTGATACGGGTTGCGATCAGGTCGGACGAGACCCCCATCGCCGCAATCGCGTCGCCGCAGGGCGTCCCGCTGGTCGGCAGCACGGCCCAGAAACCGAGCGTTGCGCGCAGGATGATCTCACCGGCTTTTTCCCAGGCGAAGGACAGATCGCGTTGGAAAGCGCCATTCCGGTTATACACCGCCAGCCGCTTTGAGACATCCTCCGCGGGCATGGGCACGCAGGCCGCCGCGGGGAGTTCAATTAGATAATATTCGTCCGACATGACGGCTTCACTCTCCGGTTTCGCCTCTTCCACCCCTTCCATAAGCGCAGAAGGTAAACAGTCCGTTAGTCTTGTTTGGGGTGTTGCAAGCTTCTCGTCAGCCGGGCGTTGCAACGCGGCATGATTGAGCTAAAGGGCTGCCATCATCTCTTCTCGGGGCCTAGCCAAGCATGGCGCGCAATTCCCAGCGGCCGCTCTCGCCGCATCTCACGATCTGGAAATGGGGCCCGCATATGCTGGTCTCGATCCTTCACCGCGCGACCGGGACTGCGCTGGCCATCGGCGGCGGCGTGCTGCTCGTCTGGTGGCTGGTAGCGCTCGCGGGAGGCGAAGCGAGCTACGCCAGGTTCGTGGACCTGATGACGTCGGATTCGACCGGACGTCTCAACTGGCTGCCCACCTTGGTTATGGTCGGCCTGACCTGGTCTTTCCTGCAGCATCTCTGCTCGGGTGTTCGACATCTGCTGCTCGATACGGGCGCCGGTTATGAGCTCAAGATCAACAAGGCTGGCGCGGTCGCGACGCTCGCCGTGTCGATCCTGCTGACGCTGCTGATCTGGGTGCCGATCTTCTATCGCGGAGCGTTGTGATGGGTAATGGTACCAGCATCGGTCGCGTCCGTGGCCTCGGGTCGGCGCATGCGGGTGTCAAGCATTGGTGGCACCAGCGCCTGACCGCAGGCAGCAATCTGCTGCTCGTCACCTGGCTCGTCGTATCCCTGTTCCGCCTTCCGCTGTGGAACTACAAGGCGCTGGTCCTGTGGCTATCCTCGCCCTGGGCGAGCGTGCCGCTGATCCTCGCCGTCATCTCGGTCTTCTACCACCTCCGTCTCGGCCTGCAGGTCGTGATCGAGGATTATCAGCATGATTTCACGCGTGTGATCGCGATCGTGCTGCTCAACTTCTACGCGATCGGCGGCGCCGCGCTGGCGATCTACGCTATCCTCAAGGTCGCCTTCCAGGGAGCCATCGCCTGATGCCCGCCGCCTACCAGATCATCGACCATGTCTATGACGCGGTGGTCGTCGGCGCGGGCGGATCGGGCCTGCGCGCCACGATGGGCGTGGCCGAAAAGGGGCTCAAAACCGCCTGCATCACCAAGGTCTTCCCGACCCGCAGCCACACTGTCGCCGCGCAGGGCGGCATCGCCGCTAGCCTTGGCAACAACACGCCCGATCATTGGACGTGGCATATGTACGATACGGTCAAGGGCTCCGACTGGCTCGGCGATCAGGACGCGATCGAATATATGGTGCGGGAAGCCCCCGCGGCCGTGATCGAGCTCGAACATGCGGGCGTACCGTTCAGCCGCAACGACAACGGCACGATCTATCAGCGCCCGTTCGGCGGCCATATGCAGAATATGGGCGCGGGCCCGCCGGTGCAGCGCACCTGCGCCGCTGCCGACCGCACGGGCCACGCCATGCTTCATGCGCTCTATCAGCAGAGCCTGAAATATGACGCGGACTTCTACGTCGAATATTTCGCGCTCGACCTCATCATGGAGAATGGTGAGTGCAAGGGCGTGATCGCGATGTGCATGGAGGATGGCACGATCCATCGCTTCCGTAGCCACGCGACTGTACTCGCGACCGGCGGATATGGCCGCTGCTATTTCTCGGCGACCTCGGCGCATACCTGCACCGGCGACGGCGGTGGCATGGTGCTGCGCGCCGGCCTGCCGCTCCAGGATATGGAGTTCGTCCAGTTCCACCCGACCGGCATTTACGGCGCGGGCGTGCTGATCACCGAAGGCGCGCGCGGTGAGGGCGGCTATCTGACCAACTCCGAAGGCGAGCGGTTCATGGAGCGTTACGCGCCGTCGGCGAAGGACCTCGCCAGCCGCGACGTCGTATCACGCTCGATGGCGATGGAGATCCGCGAAGGCCGCGGCGTGGGCGAGAACAAGGATCACATCTTCCTCCATCTCGACCATATCGATCCCAAGGTGCTGCACGAGCGGCTGCCCGGTATTACCGAGACCGGCAAGATCTTCGCCAATGTCGATCTGACCCGCCAGCCGCTGCCGGTCACGCCGACGGTGCATTATAATATGGGCGGCATCCCGACCAATTATATGGGCGAGGTCGTCACGCTGAAGGACGGCAATCCGGACACTGTCGTGCCCGGCCTGTTCGCGGTCGGCGAAGCGGCCTGCGTCTCGGTCCACGGCGCCAACCGCCTGGGTTCGAACAGCCTGATCGATCTGGTCGTGTTCGGCCGCGCGACTGGCCACCGCATCCCCGAGCTGGTTCAGCCCAATTCCAAGCACGGTGCGGTGGTCGCGGAAGCCGACGACAAGGCGATCGCGCGTCTCGATCATTTTCGCAACGCCGCCGGCGGCTCGCCCACCGCGGAAATCCGCCTCGACATGCAGCGCACGATGCAGGCCGACTGCGCCGTATTCCGCGACACCAGGTCGCTGCGCGACGGCGTCGAGAAGATCGACAAGGTCAATGCCCACCTTCAGGACGTCGGCATCACCGACCGCTCGCTGATCTGGAACACCGATCTGGTCGAGACGCTCGAGCTCGATAATATGCTGCCGCAGGCGGTGGTGACGATGCACTCGGCCGCCAACCGCAAGGAAAGCCGCGGTGCGCACATGCACGAGGATTTCCCGGAACGGAACGACGCCGAGTGGATGAAGCACACGCTCGTCTGGTTCCACGACGGCGCGGTGACGATCGATTACCGCCCGGTGCACGACTACACGCTCACGGACGATGTCGAATATATCAAGCCCAAGGCGCGGGTTTACTGAGGACGGATGATGGCTGAGTTCGCGTTGCCCAAGAATTCGAAGATCACCGGCCGCACCCGCAAGCACAAGGCGCCTGCGGACGCCAAGCGCGTCCGCAGCTTCAAGGTCTATCGCTACGATCCGGAAGCGGGCGAGAATCCGCGTTACGATACCTATGAGCTCGACCTCGATCAGACGGGGCCGATGGTTCTCGACGCCTTGCTCAAGATCAAGAATGAGGTCGATTCGACGCTGACCTTCCGCAGGTCCTGCCGCGAGGGAATTTGCGGCTCCTGCTCGATGAACATCGACGGGACCAACACGCTCGCCTGCACCAAGGCAATCGAGGACATCAAGGGCGAGGTGCGCATCACACCCTTGCCGCATATGGACGTGATCAAGGATCTGGTACCCGATTTCACGCACTTTTACGCGCAATATGCCTCGATCAAGCCGTGGCTACAGACGGCTACGCCCGAGCCCGCCGCCAAGGAAAGGCTTCAATCGCCCGAGGAGCGTGCCAAGCTCGACGGCCTCTACGAATGCATCCTGTGCGCCTGCTGCTCGACTTCGTGCCCGAGCTATTGGTGGAACAGCGACAAGTTCCTGGGGCCGGCCATCCTGCTTCAGGCCTATCGCTGGCTCGCGGATAGCCGTGACGAGATGACCGGCGAGCGGCTCGACGAACTGGAAGACCCCTTTCGTCTCTATCGCTGCCACACGATCATGAATTGTGCGAACGTCTGCCCCAAGGGACTGAGCCCGGCCCGGGCCATCGCCGAGATCAAGAAGATGGAAGTTGAGCGTCAGCTCTGATCCGGCCTGAATGACCACTCTTCTCGCGCGCTACGAGCGGCTCGTCGCCGCGCAGGAATTGAAGCCCGACCAGGATCAGCGCCGCGTCGCTGAGCGACTCGACCGGCTCGCGCACGAGCTTGAGGATCAGCCTTCCAAGGGCACCGTTCTGTGGCGCATGCTCGGCCGCAAGCCCGATCCCGTGAAGGGCGTCTATCTCTGGGGCGGCGTCGGGCGCGGCAAGTCGATGCTGATGGACCTGCTGTACGAATCCGCGCACGTGCGGCCCAAGCGGCGTGTCCATTTCCATGAATTCATGCTCGAAGTGCATGAGCGCATCCGCGAGGAACGGAGGAAGGAGGAGGGCGACCCAATCCTTCCCGTCGCGGCCGCGATCGCGGAAGAGGCCCGTTTGCTCGCCTTCGACGAGATGGTGATCAACAATACGGCGGATGCTGCGATCATGTCCCGGCTGTTCACCGCGATTCTCGACCGTGGCACCACGGTTGTCACGACCTCGAACCGGCCGCCCAGCGACCTCTACAAGGAAGGGATCAACCGCGATCTGTTCCTGCCCTTCATTGCGCTGATCGAACAACAGCTCGACGTGATGACGCTCAACGGACCGAGCGATTACCGGCTCGACCGGCTTGCCGGCATGCCCACCTGGTATTCGCCGCTCGGCTCCGCCGCGACCGACGCGCTCTCCGCCGCTTTCTTTCGGCTGACCGACTATCCGGTGGAGGATCGGCTGCACGTGCCGTCCTGCGACCTCAAGATTCCGGGCGGGCGCGTCCTCCATGTGCCCAAGGCGCTGAAGGGCGTGGCCGTCTTCTCCTTCAAGCGGTTGTGCGGCGAGCCGCGCGGCGCGCCCGATTATCTCGCGATCGCGCGCGCTTTCCATACCGTGACCATCGTCGGCATTCCCACGATGGGACCCGACAAGCGTGACCAGGCGGCGCGTTTCAAGGTGCTGATCGACGCGCTCTATGAGCATAAGGTCAAATTGCTCGCGGCCGCCGATGCCGAACCGCAGAATCTGTATCCCGCGGGAGACGGCGCATTCGAGTTCGAGCGTACTGTATCCCGTCTGATCGAGATGCAATCCGCCGATTATCTGGCCGAGGGTCACGGTCTCGCCGGCAATTGAGCGGTAATGTGAAACAAAAATTTATACCGCATTACGAAAACAGTCCGAACATTGCCGTTTCGAAGGTTGAACGCCTTAGGCGATGGGTCTAAGCGGCCCCCGCAGCTTCGCGGTCGCCTCCCTGTGACCGCTCTCACGCGCACTGGTTATCAGTCTGGAAGGGGTCGCATGGCTCGGAAGAAGATCGCGCTTATCGGCGCGGGCAACATCGGCGGCACGTTGGCGCATCTCGCGGCTAAGAAGGAATTGGGCGACATCGTCCTGTTCGACGTCGTCGAGGGCGTTCCTCAGGGCAAGGCGCTGGACCTCTCCCAGTGCGGCCCGATCGAGGGTTTCGACGCCAGGATCACCGGGTCCAACGATTACAAGGACATCGCAGGCGCGGACGTGATCATCGTCACCGCCGGCGTCGCCCGCAAGCCCGGCATGAGCCGCGACGATCTGCTCGGCATCAACCTCAAGGTGATGAAGGCGGTCGGCGAGGGTATCAAGGCCAACGCCCCCGATGCGTTCGTGATCTGCATCACCAACCCGCTCGACGCGATGGTGTGGGCGCTGCGCGAATTCTCTGGCCTGCCGCACAACAAGGTGGTCGGCATGGCGGGCGTGCTCGATTCGGCACGCTTCAGCCATTTCCTCGCCGAGGAGTTCGGCGTGTCGGTCAAGGATGTGAACACGTTTGTGCTCGGCGGCCATGGTGATACGATGGTGCCGGTCGTCCAATATTCGACCGTCAACGGCATCCCGGTTCCCGACCTCATCAGGATGGGCCGGTCGACCCAGGCCAGGATCGACGAGATCGTGAAGCGTACGCGGGGCGGCGGCGGCGAGATCGTGGCCCTGCTCAAGACCGGCTCGGCCTTCTATGCGCCCGCCACCAGCGGCATCGCGATGGCCGAAGCCTATCTCAATGACCAGAAGCGCATCCTGCCCTGCGCGGCCTATGTCGACGGCAAATATGGCGTGGACGGCCTCTATGTCGGCGTGCCCGTAGTGATCGGTGCCGACGGCGTCGAAGAGATCGTCGAGGTCGCGCTGGACGATGAGGCCAAGGGCAACCTCCAGGTCTCGGTCGACGCTGTCAAGGAATTGCTGGTCGCCTGCAAGGGCATCGATAGCTCGCTCGCCTGAGCACTAGGCGAAACACTCGGAAGGTCCGGAATACACGATGTCGATCCTCGTTAACGCCAATACCAAGGTCATCACGCAGGGGATGACCGGAAAGACCGGGACCTTCCACACGAAGGCGGCGCTCGATTACGGGTCGAAAATGGTCGGCGGCGTGACGCCCGGCAAGGGTGGCACGATGCACGAGGAATTGGGCCTGCCCAATTTCGACACGGTGCAGGAGGCTGTCGCCAGGACCGGCGCCGAAGCCAGCGTGATCTACGTGCCGCCGCCTTTCGCCGCGGACTCGATCCTTGAGGCGATCGACGCCGAAGTGCCGCTGATCGTCTGCATCACCGAGGGCATTCCGGTGCTCGACATGGTTCGCGTCAAGCGCGCGCTGACCGGTTCGAAGAGTCGCCTGATCGGCCCGAACTGCCCAGGCGTGCTCACGCCGAATGAGTGCAAGATCGGCATCATGCCGGGCAACATCTTCTCCAAGGGATCGGTCGGCGTGGTCTCGCGCTCGGGCACGCTCACCTATGAGGCGGTGTTCCAGACGACCAATGCGGGCCTCGGCCAGACCACTGCGGTCGGCATCGGGGGCGACCCCGTCAACGGCACCAACTTCATCGACGTGCTGGAGCTGTTCCTCGCCGACGATGCGACCAAGTCGATCATCATGATCGGCGAAATCGGTGGTTCTGCCGAAGAGGAAGCCGCGCAGTTCCTGAAGGATGAGGCCAAGAAGGGTCGTAAGAAGCCGATGGTTGGCTTCATTGCGGGCCGCACCGCGCCTCCAGGTCGTCGCATGGGCCACGCCGGTGCTATCGTGTCGGGCGGGCAGGGCGGCGCCGACAGCAAGATCGCGGCGATGGAGGAGGCGGGCATCCGTGTCGCCGCCTCACCGTCGGAGCTCGGCACCACGCTTTCCGCCTTGCTCAAGGGTTGATTAACAAGCTGGTAGCGCTCACCTGATAGAGCGCGCGCCGCGACAGACCGTTTCCTTACGGCGGCGAACCGAATGAAGGACGTGCGATGGGTATCGAAGGATTGGGCTTCGACGAGCTGGAGGGGGTAAGCCCCTCCTTCGCGGAGGCGCTGTACCGGCGATATCGCGCCGACCCGCAATCGGTCGATCTCGACTGGCGCCAATATTTCCAGGCGCTCGAAGCGACTGTCTCGGGGCCGTCCTGGGCGCGGCCCAACTGGCCCCTGAGCGACACAGACGCGCTTACCGCGGGTCTGGACCCGACCCAGATGGAGCCGGCGCCCAAGCTGGCCAAGGGGGGCAAGGCCGCCCCGGCTGCGGCGCCCGCCGCCGCTGTCGCACCCGCCGACGTTACCGCTGCCGCGCTCGACGCGATCCGCGCCTCGACCCTGATCCGTACCTATCGTGTACGCGGTCACCTGCTCGCTGATCTCGACCCGCTGGGCTTGAGCAAGCAGGGCACGCCCGAAGACCTCAACCCCGAATATCACGGCTTCACCGAAGCCGACCTGGATCGCCCGATCTTCCTCGGCGGCACGCTCGGTTTCGAGCGTGCGACCGTGCGCGAGATCGTCGCCGTGCTGCGCCGCAATTACTGCGGCAAGGTCGGCCTCGAATATATGCACATCCAGGACGTTGAGGAGCGCATGTTCCTCCAGGAGCGGATGGAGGGCAAAGACAAAGAGATCAGCTTCTCGCCCGAGGGCAAGAAGGCGATCCTGTCCAAGGTGGTCGAAGGCGAGCAATGGGAGAAATTCCTCGCCCGCAAATATGTCGGCACCAAGCGCTTCGGTCTCGACGGCGGCGAGAGCATGATTCCCGCGCTTGAGGCGGTGCTCAAATATGGCGGCCAGGCCGGCGTGGAGGAAGTCGTGATCGGCATGGCCCATCGCGGCCGCCTCAACGTGCTGACCAACGTCATGAAGAAGCCCTATCGGGTGCTCTTCCACGAATTTGCCGGCGGCTCCGCCAATCCCGAGGATGTCGGCGGCTCCGGCGACGTGAAGTACCACCTGGGCACCTCCACCGACCGCGAGTTCGACGGCAACAAGATCCATCTGAGCCTCGCGCCCAACCCGTCGCACCTTGAGGCGGCGGATCCGGTTGTGCTGGGCAAATCGCGCGCCAAGCAGACTCAATTGCAGGATAATGAGCGCGCCAAGGTGATGCCGATCCTGATTCACGGCGATGCGGCCTTCGCCGGCCAGGGCATCGTCATGGAATGCTTCGGCTTCTCCGGGCTGCGCGGATACAATACCGGCGGCACGATCCATTTCGTGATCAACAACCAGGTCGGCTTCACGACTTCCCCGCAATTCGCGCGCTCGTCGCCTTATTGCTCGGACATCGCCAAGATGGTCCAGGCGCCGATCCTGCACGTAAACGGCGACGATCCCGAAGCCGTGACCTTTGCCTGCAAGGTCGCGACCGAATTCCGCGCGCGCTTCAAGCGGGACGTGGTGATCGACATGTGGTGCTATCGCCGCTTCGGCCATAATGAGGGCGATGAGCCGGGCTTCACCCAGCCGCTCATGTACGAGGAAATCCGCAAGCACCCGCCGGTGTCGAAGCTCTACGCCGATCGCCTGATCGCGCAGGGCCAGATCGAGCCGGACTGGCTTGAGAAGACGGAGAGCGCGTTCGTCGCCTATCTCGAAGAGGAATTCGAGGCGGGCAAGAGCTACAAGGCGAACAAGGCAGACTGGTTCGAAGGCGAATGGGCTGGCCTCGCCGCACCGAGCGAAGCCGTAAGCGAGCGTCGCGCCGCGGCGAGCGGCGTCGACCGCGAGAAGCTGGACAGGGTCGCCAAGCTGCTCACCACGGTTCCGGCGGGTCTCACGATCCACAAGACGCTTGCTCGCATCCTCGAAGCCAAGCGCGGCATGTTCGAAAGCGGCGAAGGCTTCGATTGGGCCACGGCCGAGGCCCTCGCTTTCGGCACGCTGCTGAGCGAGGGTTATCCCGTCCGCCTGTCGGGCCAGGATGTCGGCCGCGGCACGTTCAGCCAGCGCCATCAGGTGTGGGTCGATCAGACCGACGGCCACAAATATATCCCGCTGACCGAACTCGACCGTCGCTTCCAGGTGCTCGACAGCCCGCTCTCCGAATTCGGCGTGCTCGGCTTCGAATATGGCTATGCCGGCCAGTCGCCAAAGACCTTGGTCCTCTGGGAAGCGCAGTTCGGCGATTTCGCCAACGGTGCGCAGGTGATGATCGACCAGTTTATCGCCGCGGGCGAGTCCAAGTGGCTTCGCGCCAACGGCCTCGTGATGCTGCTGCCGCACGGCTATGAGGGCCAGGGCCCGGAACATAGCTCGGCCCGGCTGGAGCGTTACCTGCAGTTGTGCGCCGAGGATAACATCCAGGTCGCCAACTGCACCACACCGGCCAATTACTTCCATATCCTGCGCCGGCAGATGCTTCGCGATTTCCGGAAGCCGCTGGTCATCATGACACCAAAGTCGCTGCTGCGGCACAAGGCGGCGGTATCGACGATCGATGAATTCCTCGGCGACAGCCACTTCATGCGCATCCTCAGCGATCCGAACGCCCCCGCAGACGACAAGGTCAAGCGGCTGGTGCTCTGCTCCGGCAAGGTCTTCTATGATCTCGCCGAGGCGCGAGACGCGGCGGGTGACAAGAACACGGCAATCGTGCGGATCGAACAACTCTATCCCTTCCCGTCGGACGCGCTCGCTATCCGTATCGGGCGTATGGCCAATCTCGAGACGATCGTGTGGGCCCAGGAGGAGCCGAAGAATAATGGTGCCTGGTCGTTCGTCGAATGCCTGATCGAGGAATCGGCGAAGGCTGCCGGCAAAGCGATCCGCCCGGTTTACGCCGGCCGCAAGGCTTCGGCTTCGACCGCGACCGGCTTCATGAAGAAACATACCAGTCAGCAGGCGGCGCTCGTCGCCGAAGCGCTGGGTCACGAACCTAAAGCATAAGGAAGACCAATGGCGACCGACGTTATCGTCCCAACGCTGGGCGAATCGATCACCGAGGCGACTTTGGGCCAGTGGCTCAAGCAGCCGGGCGACGCGGTGAGGGCCGATGAGCCGATCGCGAGCCTAGAGACCGACAAGGTCGCGGTCGAGGTCAATGCGCCGGTGGCCGGCGTGCTCGCCGAGCATGTCGCGAGCGAAGGCGACACCGTTTCGGTCGGCGCCGTGATCGCGCGCATCCAGGAAGGCGCTTCGGCCGCCACCGCCGCCACCCCCGCGGTCGAGGATCGCAGCGCGGTTGGCAAGGCGGAAGCCGCAGCCCCGGCCGAGCCTGCTGCCGCGCCCGCGGGCCAGGCGACGCCGGTCGGCTACGGCAATCATGGCGAGGCGGAAGAAGGCGGCACCGGCGGCCAGACCCTCTCCCCGTCGGTGCGTCGCGCGGTGCTGGAGCACGGCGTCGATCCGTCGAAGATCAAGGGGACAGGCAAGGATGGCCGCATCACCAAGGACGATGTGATCGAGGCCGCCAAGACGCAGCCCGCCGCGGCCAAGGCCGCCGCGCCCGCTCCGAGCGTTTCTGCTCCGATATCGTCGGGCGGAGGCCGCAAGGAAGAGCGCGTGCGCATGTCGCGCCTGCGCCAGACCGTCGCCAAGCGACTCAAGGAAGCGCAAAACACCGCCGCTATGCTGACGACGTTCAACGACGTCGACATGACCGAGGTGATCGCCGCGCGCGCCAAGTACAAGGATCTGTTCGAGAAGAAGCATGGCGTCCGCCTCGGCTTCATGGGCTTCTTCGTGAAGGCGGCCTGTCAGGCGCTGCGCGACATTCCGGCGGTGAACGGCTCGATCGAGGGCGACGACATCGTCTATCACGATTATGCCGACATCTCGGTTGCGGTCAGCGCGCCCAACGGCCTGGTTGTCCCCGTGATCCGTGATGCGCAGGACATGTCGGTCGCGACGATCGAGAAGACGATCGGCGATTTCGGCAAACGCGCCAAGGACGGCACGCTCAAGATGGACGAGATGAAGGGCGGCACCTTCACCATCTCCAACGGCGGTGTGTTCGGCTCGCTGATGTCGACCCCGATCATCAATCCGCCGCAGTCGGCCGTGCTTGGCCTCCATCGGATCGAGGAGCGCCCGGTCGTTCGTGACGGCCAGATCGTGGTCCGCCCGATGATGTATCTGGCATTGAGCTACGACCATCGCCTGATCGATGGTCGCGAAGCGGTGACCTTCCTCGTCGCGCTCAAGAACGCGATTGAGGATCCGACCAGGCTGCTGATCGACCTTTGACCCTTTCCGTTCGCCCCGAGTAGCCATCGAGCTTGTCGAGATGGCGTATCGAGGGGCATGTGTCTCGATACGAGCCCTCGACAAGCTCGGTCTCTACTCGACACGAACGGAAATACTTACATGTCGCTCGTGAGAGTGAGGCAATAATGGCTGACTATGATTTCGACGTGCTGGTGATCGGCTCCGGTCCGGGCGGCTATGTCGCGGCGATCCGCGCGGCGCAGCTTGGCCTCAAGACCGCGTGCGCGGAGAGCCGCGAGACGCTGGGCGGCACTTGCCTCAATGTCGGTTGCATCCCCTCCAAGGCGATGCTGCACGCGTCCGAGCTTTACGAGGAGGCCGCAGCCGGCGGGCTCGCCAAGCTCGGCGTCAAGATCGACAAGATGAGCCTTGATCTCGAAACGATGCACGGCCAGCGGAAGGACGCGGTCAAGCAGCTGACTGGCGGCATCGAATATCTGTTCAAGAAGAACAAGGTCGAATGGTTGAAGGGCCATGCGACCTTCCAGGATGCGCACAGCGTCAAGGTTGGCGACCGCGTCGTCACCGCCAAGAACATCGTGATCGCGACCGGCTCGTCGGTGACCCCGCTCCCGGGCGTCGCGATCGACCAGAAGGTGATCGTCGATTCGACCGGTGCGCTCGAGCTGGAGAAGGTGCCCGGCCACATGGTCGTGATCGGCGGTGGCGTGATCGGGCTCGAGCTTGGTTCGGTCTGGCGTCGCCTTGGCGCCAAGGTGACCGTGGTCGAGTTTCTCGACCAGATCCTGCCCGGCATGGACGGCGAGGTCCGCAAGGAATCGAACAAGATCCTCAAGAGGCAGGGGATCGAGTTCAGGCTGTCGACCAAGGTCACCAAGGTCGAAGCTGGCAAGAACGGCGCGACTTTGACCGTCGAGCCCGCCGCGGGCGGCGCATCGGAAACGATCGAAGCAGACGTGGTGCTGGTCTCGATCGGCCGCCGCGCCAATACCGAAGGCCTCGGCCTCGACAAAGCGGGTCTGGAAACCAACCAGCGCGGCCAGATCGACATCGATCATGATTTCGCCACGAAGGCCCCTGGCATCTGGGCGATCGGTGATGTCGTTCCCGGCCCGATGCTTGCGCACAAGGCCGAGGATGAGGGGATCGCGGTCGCGGAGAATATCGCGGGCCTGACCGGCATCGTGAACCATGATGTCATCCCGAGCGTGGTCTACACCTCGCCCGAGATCGCCGGTGTCGGCCTGACCGAGGAGCAGGCCAAGGAGCGCGGGCCAGTCAAGGTCGGCAAGTTCCCCATGCTCGCCAACAGCCGCGCCAAGACCAATCATGAGCCCGACGGCTTCGTGAAGGTGATCGCGGATGCGGACAGCGACCGCGTGCTCGGCGTTTGGTGCATCGCCAGCGTCGCTGGCACGATGATCGCGCAGGCCGCGCAGGCGATGGAGTTCGGCGCGACTAGCGAGGATATCGCCTACACCTGCCACGCCCATCCGACGCACAGCGAGGCGATCAAGGAAGCGGCGATGGCGGTGCAGGGCAAGCCGATCCACATCTGACCGGGCCGCGCTCGACGATTATTTGTCCACGTCGCGGCGGGCAGCCGATACGGCCTGCTCAAGCGAACCGCTGAAGTGGATTTCCGGGGCACCCGCGCCATGCATTTGCAGCAAGCGGCGGACGGCGGATCGAGCGCCGGCGATATGGATCGTGGCGTCGTGCCGTCGCGCGTCGCGCGCGAAACCCATGATCATCGCGGCGGCAGTGGAATCGAGAACAGGCACGCCGGACAGATCCAGCACATAGGCTTTGGCATGTTCGCCGATACGGTCGAGCGTGGCCGCTACCTCGCCAACCGCTCCGAAGAAGAACGCGCCGGTGATGCGATAGACGATGACATCATGGTCAGTGGTCAGCGTGGACGGATAGGGGGCACCCTCGCCTGAATCGGCCTGATCGTCGTCAGCCAGCAGAACCGGGCGCTCGATTTCCACCGCATGCGCCATGCGATGCAGGAACAGCAGTGCGCCGATGCCGAATCCCACCAGGATGCCTTCCGTCAGGTCGCGGAAGACGACCAGCAGGAACGTCACGAGCAGCACGACCGCGTCGCCGCGCGATGCGCGCAGCAGGATCGCGAATTCGTGTTTCTCCGCCATGATCCACGAAACCACGGCCAGTACGGCAGCCAGTGACGCCAACGGGATCGCGCTCGCCAACGGAGCGGCGATGGCCATGAACGCGAACAGGATCAGGGCGTGCAGCATGCCCGATATCGGCCCACGCGCGCCGGCACGGACGTTGGTCGCGGTGCGCGCGATCGTCCCGGTGACGCAGATTCCGCCGAACAAAGCGGACGCGATATTCGCCGCTCCCTGCGCCACCAGCTCGCAATTGGAACGATGGCGGCGGCCGGACATGCTGTCTGCGACCACCGCCGAGAGCAGGCTTTCGATTCCACCGAGCAACGCGAAGGACAAGGCGGCCGGGAGCATCTCCTGGATCCGCGCTGGCGACAGGTCCGGCAGGTGCGGTGCGGGCAGCGAGCGTGGGATGCCGCCGAAACGCGATCCGATCGTTTCCACCGGCAGGTTAAGCAGCCAGGTGGCGAGCGCACCCGCCGCGACAGCGATCAGGAAGCCGGGCCAATGCGGCCGCAGCCGGCGCAGGGCGAGGATGAGCCCGATCGATGCGAGGGAGACCGCGAGCGCCGGCAGGCTGATGCTGGGCAAAGCAGCGGACAGGGCGACGATCTTGGGCAGGAATGGCCCCGGTTCGCGTCCGGCCAGGGTCAGGCCGAGCAGGTCCTTGATCTGGCTCGCGAAAATGATGACCGCGATGCCCGAGGTGAAGCCGACCGTCACCGGATAGGGGATATATTTGATGAAGGTACCAAGCCGCAGAAAGCCCACCGCGAGCAGGATCAACCCCGCCATCAGGGTGGCGAGCAGCAGCCCGTCCAGCCCGTGGCTCGCGACCGTGGCGGCGACCAGCACGATGAACGCGCCCGCCGGGCCACCGATCTGGAATCGGCTGCCGCTCAGCGCCGACACGACGAAACCACCAACGATCGAGGTGTAGAGCCCGCGGTCGGGCGTGACGCCCGATGCGATCGCGATCGCCATCGACAAGGGCAGGGCCACGATCGCTACGGTCAGACCCGCGACCAGGTCGGCCTTGAGATCGCGGACATGATAATGCTCGCGCAACACGGTGACGAGCTTCGGCGTGAACAAAGCGAGAAAGCCTGGCCCGCTGGTCGTCATCTTGCCGCGCATCGCGATCCGCCTATTCGCTGATGGGCTCGACGCCGGAGCCGCCGGGCTCTTCCTGACCCGGGATCATCGGCCACCGCCTGACGGGCTTGGGGATTTCAAGCGCACTCCCCGGCCTCCGCCCGGGCTGTCGCCACCATCGCCGATCAGCGCGACACCCGCGCGGTCCAGCGCCTCCACCACTTTGGTAAGCGTGTCGATCACGCCGCGCACGACGCCCTCGCTTACCTCCATCCGCTGGATTGTCGGCAAAGAGACGCCAGCAAGTTCGGCGAGCCGCCTCTGGTCAATTCCCAGTAAAGCGCGCGCTGCGCGCATCTGTCCGGCCGTGATCATGCAGGTTTCCTCTGGTAATATCCATATATCATCCCCGAATTATGATGTCTAATGCATCATAGCTGATGCCTCACCCCGGGTTCAGGTCGGCCCCTTCATGATCCGCAACCGAAATCCATCCCATACGTAGAGGACGAACAGAACCGAGATGCCGAAGACCATGGTGCGGATATTGCTGCCTTCAGCGGGTTTTGCGCTGGTTCTCGCGGCGTGCGGGGAAAAGGCGCCACAACTGCCCACCGAGCCACTGGACCAAGCTGCGGCGTGCGGCGTGGTCGCGGCGGCGAGCGAGCGCGAGGCAGCGGGCGTCAAGGGCGAGCTTCCCGCCGACGCGCAGGCGCGCATCCTTCATTATGCGATGCTCTATGCCTCGACCGGAAAGGCGCTCGATGAGGACAAGGTCAATGCCGTGTCCAAGCGGATGCCGGCTCTGTTCGATCAGACCATCCACGGCAATTGGCAGGCTCTGCAGCCCGTTTGCGCGTCGGTATTCCCGGCAAGCCGGATCAGCCAGCCTGTGCTGCCGGCCAGGCCGCTCGATGCGATGCTCCAGTGCGATGCGCTTGCGGAGTTCCTGCGCAAGGCGCTGACCGGTCAGGGTGCGGCCTATAGCGGGGCCGCCAACGCATATGGCATGTTCATCGAGAAGCTCGATCCGAAGCTAAGCGTGGCTCTGCGCGCGGCGCGATTGCGCGGGGCGGACGTGTTGCGCGCGAAAAAGCTGGAGGCATTGGCCACCGCGACGAAGCTGGGCCCGCCGCCCGCCGTGATCGGCGCCTGCGAAAAGGCCTACGCGGCCTGAAAGGAAGGGGCCGGCTTCCCGGCCCCTTTTTTTATTACCTACACTTGACCTGATTCTGGTCGATCGACTTGCCCGCAAGCGCGCCGAGCGCGCCGCCGATCAAGGTGCCTGCGGTACGATGGCGCCCGCCGTCGATGATATTACCCAGGATGCCGCCGGTTGCCGCGCCGACGATCAATCCGGTCGTGCCGTCGCTCCGCTTGCAATAATAGCGGCCGTCCGAACCGCGATAGACCTGGTCGTTCGAGCTCAGCACGCGCTCCTGATAACGGGGATCGTCACGATAATCGCGGGATGCATCATAGTCGGTCGCATAAGGGTCCATGCCCGGCGGGACCGAACGGCCGCGGTCGGCACGCGCAATCGCATAATAACGGTCGCGCTCGGCCTGATAGCGGGCCGTTTCGGCGCGATAGCGCTGCTGCGCATAATCCCAGCGGCGCTGGTCCTCGCCACTCTGCGCGGCGAGCGGAGCGGCCAACGCGGCGGTCGCGATAATGGCGGTTACGATCTTTCTCATCCCATTCCTCCTTGGGTTTGTCGCAGAGGCGTAACGCGCGCTGGCTGAACCGGCTGCGAACGATCGTTGCAGTTCCGGTTCAGGCGCTTTCAAAGGCCCAGGCGCTGCCCCAACACCTGATAGGCCATCACCGCGCAGGATATGGCCGCGTTGAGGCTGTCCGCCTTGCCCAGCATCGGAATCTTGACGCGCAGGTCGCAGGCGGCGGCATAATCGGCTGGCAGCCCCTGCGCCTCGTTGCCGACCAGCAGGAAAGTGGGCGCCTGATATTCCGGCTGGCGATAATCCTCGCTCGTCTCCAGGCTCAGCCCGACCAATTGGCCTGGGCCCGAGCGTAGCCAGGGAAGGAATTCGTCCCACCGCGCCTGCGCGATCCGCTGCGTGAAGAGCGCGCCCATGCTGGCGCGCACCGCCTCGACCGAGAAGGGATCGACCGTGTCGTCGATCAGGATCAACCCGCCCGCGCCAACCGCATCACCGGTGCGCAGCATCGTGCCAAGATTACCAGGGTCGCGCATCGCCTGCGCCACCAGCCAGATGCCGGATTGGCTGCGATCGATCTGCGCCAGGCCCGTATCGAACTGGCGGTAGACGCCCAGCACGACTTGCGGATTGTCCTTGCCGGACAGCTTGTGGAGAATGTCGCGGCTGGTCTCGATCGCCTCGCCGCCCTTCGCCTCCACCGAAGCGGTCAGACGGCGGACGATCGGATGCTGCGCGCTATCGGCGGCAAAAAAGAGATATTCGGGCAGCACGCCCGTCTCCTCCGCCTCGGCCAGGATGCGCAAGCCCTCCGCGAGGAACAGCCCTTCCTCGCGGCGATGGCGCTTCTCGCGCAGATTGCGGACCCGCTTGACCAGCGGATTGGAAAAAGCGGTGATTTCGCGCGGCATCAGGCGGCTCTACCCGGCCCGATGCCGCGCGAAAAGGTCAGCGGCGATGCCGCTCCTCGATGGTCGGTGCCTGCGGGGCCTGGCCGTTCTTGGGGGGCGGCGGGATCGTGATGCGCACATCCTCGCCCGAACGACCCGGGAAGCCGGTGAACATCGCTTCCACCAGGTTCGGCACGATATGCGGCAGTGCCTGGTCGGTCGAGCGCGCGCTGGCTTTGCCCTCGAACAGGGTCTGCCCGTCGCTTGCGCGACGGATCTTCATGTCAAGATGGCTGATGAAGAAGGTATAGCTATCAATCTCTGGATAGCCGAACGGATCGTACCAGAACGGATCGTTCCAGCCATAATAGAAGCCGCGACCATAGATCGGCCGGCCATGGTAATGGGTGAGGCCGCGGCGATAGCCGACGCCCCAGGCCCCATAGGGGCCCCAGCCCCAGGCAGGCCCGACACCGGGCGTGGTCACGATCTCGGTATGGCCGTTATCGACACCGTAATCCATCGTTACCACCAGGCTCGCATGGCCGGGCTCGCCCTGATGATAGCCAAGCGCGGTGAGGCGGCTCGCCACCTGCTGGGCGTAGGTCTGGAATTCGATACCGCCCTGCAGGCGTGGGTCGGAGGCCTGGACGAAGAAGGTCTGGCCTTCCGGAGGCGGCATCATCTGAAAGCGCGAAACATTGGCTTGGAAGGATTGGGCGCAGCCACCTGCGAGCAGGAAGGCCGCTGGAGCGACGAAGCTGAGGATTTTGCGGCGAAGAGACATGGTGAAACGTCCTGTACTAGCTTGGGATCAAGCTAAGCCTTTGTCACTGAACCGCGATTGAACGTTTCGCACAAGGGACGAGTTGCCGGTTTTGCGCCGAAACGAACGGCGTTCCTATAGCCCCATCGCCGCATAGGCTGCCTTCAACGTCGGTTCCGCCACGGCCCGCGCCTTTTCCGCTCCGATTGCAAGCAGGCGATCCAGCTCGGCGGGGTCGCGCTGCAGCTCGGTTAGGCGCTTGCCGATCGGGCGCAGCGTCTCGACCATCAATTCCGCCAACGCCGGCTTGAACGCGCCAAAGCCCTGCCCCGCAAAACGCGCGAGCACGTCCGGCACGCTCTCGTCGGCGAGTGCCGCGTAAACGGTGACGAGGTTCCTCGCTTCGGGACGGACGTCGAGGCCGGTGGGATCGGAGGGTAGGGGCTCGGGATCGGTCTTCGCCTTGCGCACCTTTTGCGCGATCAGATCGGGATCGTCGTTCAGATTGACCCGGCTCATGTCCGATGGATCGGACTTGGACATTTTTGCCGCGCCATCGCGCAGGCTCATGATCCGCGCCGCCGCGGGTGGGATGATCGGCTCGGGCAGGACGAACAGATCGGTCTCATAATCCGCGTTGAACTTGATCGCTATGTCGCGCGCCAGCTCGAGATGCTGCTTCTGGTCGTCGCCGACCGGCACATGCGTTGTCTTGTAAAGCAGCACATCCGCCGCCTGGAGAACCGGGTAGGTGTAGAGCGCGACCGAGGCGCCCTCGCGATTCTTGCCCGATTTGTCCTTGAACTGGGTCATGCGATTGAGCCAACCGACGCGCGCGACGCCGTTCAGCAACCAGGCGAGTTCGCTGTGCGCGGGCACGTCGCGCTGGCGGAACAATGTCGCGCGGGCAGGATCGACTCCGCAGGCGATCAGCGCGGCCGCCATCTCCCGGATCGCGCGCGCCAGATCCGCCGGCTGCTGGAACTGGCTGATCGCGTGGAGGTCCGCGAGGAAGAAGAAGCACCCTCCGGCATCGACCTCATCCTGCATCCGCACCCAATTGCGGATCGCGCCGAGGTAATTGCCGAGATGAAGATTGCCGGTGGGCTGGATGCCGGAGACGATGCGCATAAGGCTGCGCCTTCGGGCAGCAGGCCTTGAACGTCAAGCGCCGCCACCGTGAACGATGGCGGCGCCCTTGACCTAGGGTGCGATTACCAAGGCTTGGTTTTTGTTTTCGTCTTGACCTTGGTCTTGCCCGTCACCGGATCGGTCGTGGTTTTCTGGACGGTCGTGGTCGATGCCGGGATTGCCGGATCGCCCGTCGTCACGGTCGTGCTGGCCGCAACCGGCGCGGCAGGGTCAGCGGTGGTCGTAACCGTTGTAGCTGCCGGCAGCGTGGGGTCAGCGGTGGTCGTCACCGTGGTCGAGGCAGGGGGCATCGCCACGCCGCTGGTTGAAACCGTCGTGTGGGTGGTGCCCGTTACCGGATCAGGCGTCGATGTCGTGGTGGTTGTCGTCTGCGCGATCGCGGCTGACGCAAGGGTCATGGCCGCGCCGATCATCAGAATACGCATTGTTACTCTCCTATTGCGGTCCAAACGCAGGTCAGGAACGCAACAAGGGCCGTTCGGTGCCTTAATCGGGGGTTCAGGCGCCGCCGGCGCGACGGCGGAGAAGGAGCTTGACGTCGTCCAGTGCAAACGCCCCGGTGACGAAGCATGCCCCGAAATAGACGATCGCACCCCCCGAGCACAGAACCGCCAGTGCCGTCACACGGATCAGGAAACCGCGCGTAAGGTAGGGATCGGCATAGGCGCCGAGCAGGAAAAGCACCCCGCCCATCATCAATGCAGCCAGCAACAGCCGCGGAATCCGGCGCCGCAATTGGGCATCGGGAGCGAAATGCCCTCGCTTACGGAGCGTCAGGTAAAGCATCGCCACATTCACGCTGGAGGAGATAGCGGTCGCCAGCGGCGGTCCATTTATCCCGATCGTCGGGATCAAGGCGACGTTGAGGACGATGTTCACGGCAACCGAGATAATCGCATAGCGCACCGGCGTACGCGTGTCCGAACGCGCGTAAAAGCCCGGCGTCAGCACCTTGACCAGCACGTAAGAGGGCAGGCCGAGCGAGAAGGCGCTTAACGCCCAGGCAACCCGGATCGTGTCGGTCGGCTTGAACGCGCCGTGCTGGAAGATGCCGCGCACCAGGGGCTCGGACGCGAAGATGAAGGCCGCCGTTGCGGGCAGGGTCAGGAACAGCGCCAGCTCCAGTCCGCGATTTTGCGTCTCCATCGCCTCAGCCTCGCGGCCGCTGCTCAGCAGGCGTGACACGGTCGGCAGAAGAACAGTGCCGAGCCCGATGCCGATCATGCCAAGTGGAAGCTGGTTGAGGCGGTCTGCATAGTTGATCGCCGAAATCGAACCGGCTGCGAGCAGGTAGCCTGCCAGCGAGGTCGAAACGGCCAGGTTGATCTGCGATGCGCCCGCGCCTGCGGCAGCGGGCAGGATCAGCTTGATCAGCCGTCGGACCTCATCGTCCAGACGCGGCCGCCTGATCTTCATGCTTACGCCCGCGCGCTGGCAGGAAAAGATCAGCCAACCAAGCTGGAGCGCCCCGCCCACGGGGATCGAGATCGCCTGGGCACGGGCGGTTTCATAGGGATCTTGCCCGTGAAAGAAGAGCAACGCGCCGACCATCGAGATATTCAGCAAGGCGGGCGCGGCGGCGTTGACCCAGAATTTGTCGAGCGAATTGAGGATGCCGCCCAGCAGCGATGCCAAGCTGATCAGCATCAGATAAGGGATAGTGATCCGCGACAGCAGGACCGCGAAGGCGAATTGCGCATCAGTCGGTTGCTGCTCATGGAAACCGCCCGCCAGGGCCCAGGTGAGCGGCCAGGCGGCTATAATCATCAACAGCGTCATGCCGAGCAGGATCGGGAACAGCACAGCCAGTGCCTGCTCCGCGAAGCGAACGCCCGCCGAAACCTCGCCGTTTTCGGCTACCTTGCGATTAAACATCGGGATGAAGGCGGCCGAAAAAGCGCCTTCCGCAAATAGCGCGCGGAACATGTTGGGCAGGCGGAACGCCACGTAAAAGGCGTCCGACGCGAAGCCCGCGCCAACATAGGTCGCCTGCAGCGTGTCGCGCCCCAGCGCGAGCACGCGGCTGACCAGTGTCAGGCCGCCGACCGACCCCAGTGATCGGGCGAGGCCCATGACTAGGCCGTCATCCCAGCGAAAGCCGGGATCTCAGGAGATAGGAAGTCGCCCAGCCGCCTGAGATCCCGGCCTTCGCCGGGACGACGAAATTCCATTTCGTCAGGCCTGGCCGGCAGGCTCGTTCTCCGCGAGCTGCGTGGCGGCCTGCGCCTGCTGCAGATACATCGCGCTGAAATCGATCGGGTCGAGCAGCAGGGGCATGAAATTGCCGTCACGCGTCACGTCCGCCACGATCCTGCGCGCGAACGGGAAGAGCAGGCGCGGTGCTTCGGCGTAGAGGAACGGAGACAGTGCCTCCGGCTCGACGTTGCGCGCGCCGAACAGGCCCGCATAAACGAGCTCGACCGCGAAGATGGTCGAGCCAGAATCACCTTGCGCGCGCACCTCGATCTTCATCGATACTTCGTGAACGTCGTCGGCGACCGGCGCGACCGAGATGTGGAACTGGACGTCGATCTGCGGCTGGACCTGCTGCTGATAGATGCCCGGCGCATTCGGATTCTCGAACGACAGATCCTTCACATATTGTGCGATCATGCCGATCTGCGGCGCGGTGTCTGCACCGTTGGGCTGTGGGCCTTCGGGCGCTGCGTTAGGGGTCTCGTCGGCCATGGCGTCTTTTCCGTCCTGATTGTCTTGGAGCGGGCCGGTCCTCTCGGCGCCCGCAGGCGGCAAGCCGCTAGCAGCCCCGTCCGCCAAGGGCAATGCGGAACCCGGGTGGCGTGCGGCGAGTCTAGCAAGGGCCGGTTTGTTTGCAGATCGGTCCCTTGCGCCCTATGTAGGGGGCAATATGGGAGGTTCGGTGACCACATTGATCGTTCTTGCGCTCGTTTTCGTCTTTGTCGCACTTCGTCTGTGGAGCGTGCTGGGACGGCGCACGGGTCATGAGCAGACTCTGGTCAAGCCGGAAAGCGTGCCCACGGTGCGCGGCGTGTCGCTGAAAGCGCCGGACGCGGCCCTTGCGCCCGCACTTGGACAGGAACCGGCCCCATCTGCGAGCGCGGCATCAGGCTTGCGCGCGATCGCGGCGGCCGACTCCCAGTTCGATGTCGCCCGGTTCGTCGAGGGCGCCAAGGCCGCTTATGGCATGGTGCTTGAAGCCTATTGGAAGGGCGATCAGGATTCGCTCGACAAGATGGTGGATCCGGAGGTCGCGCACAGCTTCGCGCATGCGATCCACGAGCGTGAGGAAGCGGGCGAGACGCTCGATAACCGCCTCGTTTCGATCGAACAGGCCCAGATTGAGGATGCCCGCATCGACAATGGCGTGGCGCATATCCGCATCCGTTTCGACGCGGATGTGGCGGCGGTGACGCGCGATCGCGAAGGCAATGTCATTGCCGGCTCGATGAGCGACGCGGTCCCTACGCACGACGTCTGGACCTTCAGTCGTCCGATCAAGTCGCCCAATCCGAACTGGATGCTCACCGAGACCGACGAAGCGGCCTGACCCCGTATGCGGGGAGGCTCCATCCGGCTCGGGCTAGCGCTGGCCGTGTCGGTTTTCGTCGCGGGCTGTTCGACCGCGCCGCATCGTGCCCCCCACGCCGAGCCACCGCCGCCGCTTGAGCGTCCGCAGCCGAAGCCAGCCGTGCCGCCGCCGCCGCGCAACGCGATCGAAGCCGGCATTTCGGCAGGGCCGCCCGTCTCCTCGCTCGATCTGTCCGCCGATCAGGCCGGCGCCGCCCGTGATTCTTTCAAGGCGTCGTGCCGATCGCTTCTCAAGCGCACAGACCTGACCGGCCTCACCCAACCGGCCGACTGGGCACCGGCCTGCGCGGCGGCTAGTGCTGCGGACAGCGATCCGGTCGCCTTCTTCCAGACCCGGTTCGAGACTTTGCTGGTCGGTAACGGCGCGTTGTTCGCCACCGGCTATTACGCGCCCGAGATCGAAGGCTCGCGCACGCACGACGCGGGCTATGATGTGCCCGTCTACCGTCGCCCGCCCGATCTGGTCGAGATGGATAGCGGAGTGGCCGCAGGCGGCACGCCGACCGGCAAGAAAGTGCGCGGACGGATGCAGGATGGCCAGTTGGTGCCTTATTATGACCGCGCCGCGATCGACGCGGGCGCGCTCGCCAACCAGGGCCTGGAAATTGCCTGGGTGCAGGACCCCGTCGAATTGTTCTTCCTGGAGATACAGGGTTCAGGCCGCCTCCACCTGCCAGACGGCACGTATATGTGGATCGGCTACGATACGCAGAACGGCTACAATTATACCGGCATCGGCAAGCTGATGCGCGATCGCGGGCTGATCGGCCCGAACACGACCTACGCGACCTCGATGCAGGGAATAAAGGCCTATCTCGCCGACCATCCCGACCAGCGTCAGTCCCTGATGGAAGAGAATAAGAGCGTTGTTTTCTTCCACGAATTGCCCGGCGGCGCGCCGTTAGGCGCGATGGGCGCCCCGGTGGTGGGCCATGTCAGCGCCGCCGCCGATCCGGCCCTAACGCCGCTCGGTGCGCCGCTGTGGCTGTCCGCCGACCGCCCCGAGGTAACCGGCCTGTGGGTTGCGCAGGATACGGGAGGCGCAATCAAGGGGGCCAACCGGATCGATACATATTGGGGCGCAGGCGTGATCGCGGCGATCACCGCAGGCGGCATGTCGGCGCATGGCCAGATGCTGGTTCTGGTACCGCGCGGCACGCTCGCCAAATTGCAGCCCATATTGGCCCAGCAACAGCAGCAAACCAATGCCGCCGGGGCGTCGACTCAGCGCTGAGGAGCGCGCGCTATGGGCGCGCGTCGCATCCACCGTGACGCCGATGGAGGGCAAGTCGGCTGACGCGGCGGATATGCCCCTCGAAAGCCTGTCGCCGTCGGTCCTGCGCAAGCCCATTCCCCGTACGCTCCCGCAGCCCAAGCCCTCACGTCTGAACGAGCCGCCGCCTTCCGATACGCTCGATGGCGGCTGGGACCGGCGGTTGCGCAAGGGCGCGGTCTATCCCGACCGCACAATCGACCTTCATGGTCACACGCTCTCGACCGCTTATGGGGCGCTCGAACATGCGCTGGCACGGGCGGTGGCGGACGATATCCGCGTGCTGCTGGTAGTGACCGGCAAGCCCCCCAAGCCCGACACGCGTGGGCGCGGGCTGATCCGCGCCAATATCGGCAACTGGCTGGGAAGCTCGGGCTATCGCGATCGCATCGCCGCGGTGCGCAACGCGCATCCGCGCCATGGCGGCACGGGTGCGCTTTACGTGATCCTCAGGCGAAAACGCGGCGAATGACGCTTTCGTAAATATTTGTCAGCGCATGGAGATCGGGAATCGCGACCGCTTCGTCCAATTTGTGCATGGTCGCGTTGAGCAGGCCGAATTCGACGGTCGGTGCCAGCTTCGACAGGAACCGGGCATCGGACGTGCCGCCGGTGGTGGAGTATTCGGGGGTGACCCCGGTCACGTCCTGGATCGCATCGCTCACCAGAGCCGACAGGTCGCCCGGCGGCGTGAGGAAAGCCTCGCCGGAAATCCGCGCGGTCACCTGTCCCTGCGGCGTCTCCTCGGCCACGATCCGCTCGACCAGGGAAACCAGATCGGCGCCATTCTGCATATCGTTGAAGCGAATGTTGATCCGTGCCCGCGCCATTCCAGGAATGACGTTGGTGGCGGCATTGCCGGTATCCACGTCGGTCACTTCCAAGTTGGAAGGCTGAAACCAGTCATTGCCCTGATCGAGTTCGAGCGCGGACAGGCGCGACACGATGCGCGCTAAAGCCGGGATCGGATTATCGGCCAGATGTGGGTAGGCAACATGGCCCTGCGTGCCCGGCACCTCGATCCACATATTGACCGATCCGCGCCGGCCGATCTTGATCGTATCGCCAAGCCGCGCTGAGGAGGTGGGCTCGCCGACCAGGATCATGTCGGGCTTGTGGCCCTGTACCTTCATCCATTCGATGATCGCGGCAGTGCCATAGGTGGCCGGGCCTTCCTCGTCGCCGGTTATGATCAGGGCGAGTGTGCCTTTATGGTCCGGCACCCGCTTTGCCGCGGCAGCAAAGGCGGCGAGCGCCCCCTTCATGTCGACCGCACCGCGCCCATAAAGCAGGTCGCCGTCAATGCGGGGGTGGAACGCGTCCTCGGTCCAGCCGCCGCCAGGCGGTACAACGTCACTATGACCAGCAAAAGCGAAGAAGGGAGCGCCCCGCCCCCGGATCGCGAACAGGTTCTCGACCGGGCCATCGGGCGCGCTGCCGTCGGTGAAGCGGTGGACCTCAAAGCCTTGCGCTTCGAGCACGTAGGTCAGCACATCCTGCGCGCCTGCATCCTCCGGGGTGACGCTGGGGCACGCTATCAACTGGGCTGTAAGGTCGACAGGATCAATCGGCATGACGCCGGGCGTACCGCGCGCTAACCGCCTTGCCTAGCTTCCCGCTCGGGAGATGGATGCCAGCTTTCGCTGGCATGACGATAATTTTTCTTCGTCACCCCAGCGGAAGCTGGGGTCCATCTCCCAAATTAGAGGATCAGCGACCGCCGCCGCCGGTGCGCTTGACCGCATTGCGATGCTGGCCGGGCGCGCCCTTGCGCGGGCCGAAGCGGCGCTTAGGGGCGCCGCCTGCCGGACGCTCGCCACCACGTTCGCCGTCGTGACGACGCTGGCCCTGGCTGTGACGCTGGCCATGCGGGCGATCGGGACGCTCCTCGGACCGGGCCGGCTTGGGCAGCTTGGCTTGCTCTGCCAGGAAATTCTCCGGCAGCGGTACGATCGTCGGACGCACGCGGGTCAGTTTCTCGATCCCGCGCAGATACGCACGCTCGTCATCCGACACGAAGGATATGGCGAGGCCGGTCGCGCCGGCACGCGCCGTGCGGCCTATGCGGTGGACATATTGCTCAGCCACGTTGGGCAGCTCGAAATTGAAGACGTGGCTCACGCCCGACACATCGATACCGCGCGCGGCAATGTCGGTCGCGACCAGGATCGGCGCACGCCCCGCCTTGAACTCGGCGAGTGCGCGCTCGCGCTGCGGCTGGCTCTTGTTGCCGTGGATCGCGTTGGCGGCGATGCCGGCGGCGGTGAGATGCTTTACGACGCGGTCGGCACCATGCTTGGTGCGGGTGAAGACCAAGGCGCGATCGATCGTCTCGCGCTTGAGCGTGAGCGTGAGCAATGCCTGCTTCTCCGCCTGATTGACGAAGGTCACATATTGCTCGACGCGCTCGGCGGTGGTCGAGGGCGGCGCGACTGAGACCTTGGCCGGATTGGTCAGGAAGCTGTCGCCCAGGTCGGCGATCGTCTTCGGCATGGTAGCCGAGAAGAACAGGGTCTGGCGCTTCTTGGGCACCAGCTGGTGGATGCGCTTGAGCGCATGGATGAAGCCCAGGTCGAGCATCTGGTCGGCCTCGTCGAGGACGAGGATCTCGACGTCTCGCAGCGTCATCGCGCGCTGGTCGATCAGGTCGAGCAGGCGGCCCGGCGTAGCGACGAGAATGTCGACGCCGCCCGCGAGCTGGCGGATCTGGCGGTTGATCGGCACGCCGCCGAACACGGTCATCACCGACAGGCGGAGGTTCTTGCCGTAAGCGGTGAAGCTGTCGGCGATCTGGCTGGCAAGCTCGCGCGTCGGCGCCAGCACCAGCATGCGGCAACCCTTGATCGGGCGCGGCTTGGCATCGGCGGCGAGGCGGTGAAGCGACGGCAGCGCGAAGGCGGCGGTCTTGCCCGTGCCGGTCTGGGCGATACCGCACAGGTCGCGGCCTTCCATCACGACAGGAATAGCCTGAGCCTGGATCGGCGTGGGGATTTCATAGCCCTTGGCGGCAAGCGCCTGCTGGAGCGGCGCGGCGAGGCCGAGGTCGGAAAATTTGGTCAAGTAATGCACTTTCGTGTGCGCATAACCGCAGCTCGGAGGCGCAAGCGTCCCGAAACCGCGGCAAGCGGGTTCATGAGACGACCCGCGTGAAAGGGGAGCCCTTGGCTAACAGCACCTCAAGGGGGCACGACCCGCTCAAAAACGGAAGTTCACGCTGCCCAACCGGACTCCCGAAGGCGTCGGTGCTGGCGGCCATATGGTCTATTGCGAGTGCGAAAGCAAGGTCGCGTTCTGGATCGGGCCGATAATCTTTCGCGGTGCAGCAATTTTGACGCAACCTCGCAAGGCCCGAAACCGCCATGTCGGACTCCTCTCGACCTGCCGGGCGGGGGCGTTAAGGTGCGGAAATGACCCGCCTCGCTGCCGCTCTCATTTTATTTTGTGCGACCACGTCCGTCCACGCCGCACTTTCCCCCGCTGAAAAACGGATGATCACGACGATCGACGCGTCGCAGGAACGCGATCTCGCGCTGCTTCAGAAGCTGGTCGAGCAGAATAGCGGCACCCGCAATTTCGATGGCGTGCGCGCAGTCGCCTCGATGATGCAAGCCGGGTTTGAGCCTTTGGGCTTTACCGTACGCTGGGTGCCGATGCCCGAAACCGGCCGCGCGGGGCATCTGCTGGCCGAGCACAAAGGCAAGGGCAAGCATATCCTGCTGATCGGCCATATGGACACGGTGTTCGAAAAGGACAGTCCGTTCCAGAAGATGACGCGTCATGGTGATACGGTCGAAGGGCCGGGCGTCAGCGACATGAAGGGCGGTCTCGTCATCATGGTCTCCGCCTTGCGCGCAATGAAGGCGGCCGGCACGCTCAAGGGCGCGGACATCCGGATCGTGCTGTCCGGAGATGAGGAGAGCGCGGGCCACCCGGTGGAATTGGCGCGCGGAGACATGATCGCGGCAGGCAAATGGGCCGATGCTGCGCTCGAATTCGAAGGGCTGGCGCAGGACCATGGCCAGGACGTGGGCTCGATCTCGCGCCGCGGTTCGATCACCTGGACGCTCACCACGACCGGCCATACTGGCCATTCGGCGGGCATTTTCGGCAAGGAAGACGGGTTCGGCGCCAACTACGAACTCGCCCGCATCATCGACACGTTCCGCCGCGACCTGCGCGAGCCCAATCTCACCTACAGCGTCGGCATCATGCTCGGTGGTGTCACTGCCACGCCCTCGGCCACGACCGAGGAGGCGGTCGGCGGCAGCGCGCAGGGCAAGGCCAACATCATCGCCGGGCAAGGCTATGCCACCGGCGATATCCGCGCGCTGTCCAACGATCAGGCGATGGAGATCGAGCAAAAGATGCGCGCGATCGTCTCCGATCACCTACCCAATACCGGCGCGGAAATCGGCTTCAGCGAGGGCTATCCCGCAATGGCGCCGACCGAGGGCAGCCGCGCGCTGCTGGGTCAGCTCAACGGCGTGAACCGCGATCTAGGCCTGCCCCAGATGGGCGAGCTTGATCCGATGCGGCGCGGTGCGGGCGATATCGCCTTCGTGGCGCCTTACACCGACGGCTTGGTCGGGACGGGCGCCGCGGGCAACGGCGCGCACGCGATCGGCGAGACCGCGGATCTCACCAGCTTCCCGCGCCAGGCGAAACGCGCCGCGATTCTGATGACGCGATTAGCCAGGCAGAAATCGGGCAAGCCCTGACGATCGCGCTGGCGGCGGTCGCAACTTTTGCGCTTCGGCCGACTTCCTTCTAGGGGGCTGCCATCGACGGATGTCGTGCCTGACCTGATCGGCTCGAAAGGGCCACGGCCGCGTTTATCCGTCATCACATCAAACCGAAAGATCTCGTCTCCCATGCCGCCGTTCAAAGACCCCAGCTTCCAGGATCGTGCAGCGAGCGCCGCGCAAGCCCGGCAGCGAGCGCTCGAAAAGCTCAAGGCCAAGCCGCCGATCGATCCCGCGGTCCTGGAAGAGCGCAAGGCCGCACAGGCGCTGCGCGACGCAGCCGCCGCGAAGGCGCGCGAAGAAAAGAAGGCTGCCCGCGACCAAGAAAAGGCTGCGAAGCAGGCTCGCGCCGCCGAAGCCGCGGCCGCCAACGCACGTCCCGAGCTAACCGAGGCGGAGAAGAAGGCTGCCCGCGACGCGCGTTATGCGGCGCGGAAGGCGCGCACCGGTCGCTGACCGTTGATCCCGCTCGAACTGATCGACACGGCCGATCTTCCCGACGGTGGTACCCTGCGCCTCATGCGGCGCGGGCAGGATTTCATGATCCTGTTCGGCCGCAACGAGCTGATGAGCAGCCGCCTGCGCGGCTCGGAAGAGGCGCTGGCCACGCTCGCTTATGAGCGCGTCAAAGGATGTGCACGGCCTCATATGCTGGTCGGCGGCCTCGGCATGGGGTTCACTCTGCGCGCGGCGCTTGACGCGCTCCCTGCCGATGCTCGCGTGACCGTGGGCGAACTCGTGCCGAAAATCGTGGAATGGGCGGGCGGCCCGCTCGCGCACCTGTTCGAAGACAGTCTCGACGATGCGCGCGTCGGGATCGAGGTTCGCGACGTCTACGAATTGATCGCCGGATCGCGTGCCGCCTATGACGCGATCCTGCTTGACGTGGACAATGGGCCGGACGGGCTTATCCACATGGCGAATGACCGACTGTACGGTCGGGATGGGCTGCGCGCGGCCCATGCCGCACTCCGGCCGGGTGGCGTGCTGGCCATCTGGTCGGCCTATCCCGACAAGGCCTTCACCGATCGCGTACGGCGCGCGGGCTTCCAGGTCGACGAAGTGAAGGTCCGCGCCACCGGCGGCCGAAAAGGCGCGCATCATGTCATCTGGGTAGCCATCCGAAACTAGCGCGCCTTGATCTGAGGTCTCCTTCGGCCCACATGCACGCCATGCTGATCGAGACCGAATTGACGCCGAATCCGGCAACGCTCAAATTCCTTCCCGGCCGCGCCGTGATCGAATCCGGCCCGCCGCGCGATTTCGCCGATGCGGACGAGGCCGGGGCTTCGCCTCTGGCCGAAGCCCTGTTCGGGCTGGGCGACGTCGCAGGCGTCTTCTACGGGCGCGATTTCATCGCCGTGACAGCGGGCGAGGGCGCCGACTGGCGCGATCTCAAGCCGCAGGTACTGTCGATCCTGCTCGATCATTTCTCGTCGCAAGCGCCTCTGTTCAAGGCTGGCACGGCGGGCGACATCTACATCGACGACGATGCCGGTGAATGGGCTGAGAATCCGGAGGATGCGGACGTTGTCGCGCAGATCAAGGAGCTGATCGACACGCGCGTCCGCCCAGCGGTGGCCAATGACGGCGGCGACATCGTCTATCGCGGCTTCGACAAGGGCGTCGTCTATCTGGCGATGCACGGCGCCTGCTCGGGCTGCCCCTCCTCGACCGCGACGCTCAAGCAGGGCATCGAGCAATTGCTCAAACATTATGTGCCTGAAGTGACCGAGGTCCGCGCGGCCTGAACCCGCCCGAACAAGGGGAAATACCATGTCCACGCCGCTCAACGACGAGGCACTCGACCGCGTCTTCCGAACCGCGCGCACCTATAACGGCTATACCGACGAGCCGGTAAGCGAGGATCAGCTCCGCGCGATCTGGGATCTGCTCAAATGGGGCCCGACCTCGGCCAATCAGTCGCCGCTGCGCATCGTCTGGTGCGTGACCCAGGAGGCCAAGGACAAGCTGGCCCAATTCTGCTCCGCGCAGAATGCGCCCAAGGTGAAGAAGGCGCCCGTCACCGCCATCCTCGCCATGGACATGGAATTCTACGAAAAGCTTCCAAAGCTTTTTCCGCATGTCGATGCGCGTGCCTGGTTCCTCGGCAATGACGGGCTGATCCAGGAATCGGCGTTCCGCAATTCGTCGCTGCAGGGCGCCTACTTCATCATCGCGGCGCGCATGCTCGGGCTCGACACCGGCCCGATGTCGGGCTTCGATACACACAAGGTCAACGAGGCTTTTTTCGCCGGCACCAGCTATAAGGCCAATTTCATCTCCACCTTGGGCCATGGCGATCCGGCGAGCATCTTCGGCAGGCATCCGCGTCTCGACTTTGACGAGGCGAGCCAGATACTCTGACGTCGATGATTGCACTGGTGATCGAGACGGCGACCGCTGCCTGCTCGGTGGCGCTGCTTGACGGCGACCGCGTCGTCGCCGCACGCCACGAGCTGGTCGGGCGCGGTCATGCTGAACGGCTGGTGCCGATGATCGGCGATCTCCTGGACGAAGCCGGTCTGAATCGCGCTGACCTGATTCAGGTAGATTGCGGGCCGGGCAGCTTCACGGGTATTCGGGTCGGCATTGCCGCGGCGCGCGGATTGTCGCTTGCCTGGGGCGTGCCCGTTACCGGCTTCAGCGCGCTCGCCCTGATTGCCGTGACGGCCGGGGAGGATGTCGCGGTGGCGATTACGGGCGGACATGGCGAATTGTTCGTCCAGCGCTTCGAACATGCGCCCTTCGCCGCGGTCGATGGGCTTCGGTCACTGCGGCCCGAGGCGGCAGCCGACATGATTCCGAACGATCTGGTGCTCGGCTCCGGGGCGGAGGCGCTGGTCGCGGCGCGTGGCAAGGGAAGGGCAGAAGCGGCGTTCCCTGATGCGGCCGACGCGCGCCTGCTACCAGCCGAACTGACCAGCCTCGCCCCCACGCCGCTCTACGGCCGCGCACCCGACGCGAAGATCCCGCAATGAACCTGACGCTGCGCGAAAGCGACGAGGGCGACATCGACTTGCTGATGCAGGTCATGAACAATGCCTTCGATCCGTTGTTCGGCGAAGCGTGGAATACCGGCCAATGCCTCGGCATCCTGTCTTTGCCCGACGTGTGGCTGAGCTTTGCGGAAGAGGGAGAACGCACTGTCGGCTTTGCGCTCAGCCGGCTGCTAGTGGACGAGGCCGAACTCTTGCTGCTCGCGGTTGAGCCACACGCGCGCGGGCATGGCGTCGGCCGCGCCCTGATCGAACGGACGGTCGCCATCGCCGCGGAGAAAGGCGCGCATCGCCTGCTGCTGGAGGTGCGCGACGGCAATCATGCGTTCGATCTCTATACCGAGGCGGGTTTCGGCGAGATTGGGCGTCGGCGCGATTATTATCGCGGGCTGGACGGCACCGCGCGCGACGCGCTTACGCTTGCGCGGCCGATCGGCGACCGTTTCGCCTGACGGTCTTCCAACGCTCGCCTAAAGCCGGTAGCATTGCCCCATGACCCGCTCGATCGACGTTGAGGCGCTCTGCGCAGACAAAGGCCTGCGTATCACCGAGCAGCGCAAGGTGATCGCGCGCGTCCTGTCGGAATCCGAGGATCATCCCGACGTCGAGGCGCTGCATGCGCGTGCCGCCGCGATCGATCCGGGCATCTCGATCGCCACCGTCTATCGTACCGTGCGGCTGTTCGAGGATGCCGGCATTCTCGAACGCCATGATTTCGGCGATGGCCGCGCGCGCTACGAAGCGGCGGCCGAAACCCACCACGACCATCTGATCGATGTCGAGACCGGCCGGGTGATCGAATTCGTCGATGCTGAGCTGGAAGCGCTGCAAAAGAAGATCGCCGAGAAACTGGGCTTCCGGCTGGTCGATCACCGCATGGAATTGTACGGCGTCTCGCTCGACCGGCAGGACTGAACTCTTCCATGACCCCAAGAATGCTGGCGCGTGTGCTGGTCATGGCGGTGCTGCTTGCCGCCTATTTGCCCATTTTCGGCCTGTTGCGCCTGTTCGGCGGCGGCAACGGCCTCGTTCGTTCCTATCTCAATTGGGTCGGTTGGCTGCTGGGGTTGCGGATCCGGGTCGAGGGAAAACCGGTCTCAGGCAATGTGCTCTATGCCGCCAATCATATCTCCTGGCTCGACATTCCCGCGCTCGGCGGCACGGTTCGTGCGCGCTTCATTGCCAAGTCGGAGATTGCCGGCTGGTCGCTGATCGGCTGGCTCGCCAGGCTCGGCGGTAGCGTGTTCGTCCAGCGTCACAAGAGGAGCGCCGCGCGCGCCCAGGCCGATGAGGTTACCACCGCGCTGACCGGGGGGCGTCCGGTGGTGCTGTTCGCCGAAGGTGGGACGGGAGACGGCATTACGCTCTCGTCCTTTCGTGCGTCTCTGTTCGCTGCGGCCAACGAAGCGGGCGTGATCGTCCAGCCGGTCGCGCTCGATTATGGCACGCGTGCGGCCGAAATCGCCTGGCCCGACGGCGCCGGCTTCGTCAGCGAGATGAAGCGTATGCTCAACCGTCCGGCGCCGGTGTATCTGACGCTGCATTTCCTGCGGCCGCTCGACGGAGCGCAGGTCGATCGAAAGCGGCTGGCGGCGGAAACGCATGCCGAGATTGCAGCCGCGCTCACGCTTTAACCGCCGAAGCGCAAGCCCACCCACAAGGCGCGCGGGCTGGCCCGTTCGATCGTCCCGTCCGACGCGACCGTGGCCTCGACCAACGCGTTGGTCACGTTTTCCGCGCGCAACTCCAGCGACAGCCTGCCGCTGAGCGGGATGCCCGCGCTCAGGTCGAGCGTCGTCGCTTTTTTGTCGGTTCGGCTATTCTGGTCGTCCTCAAACTGGCCCGAGACGTAGCGCAGGGTCGCCGAAGCGGAGAGGCCCCAAAGGGATTCGCGCCCCAAGGTAAGCGAGGCCTGGTTGCGCGGTGTCTGTGCGGGGCGCAGCCCGTCGAGCGGGGCTGACAGGCCAGATCCCCGTACGCGCGCATCGACATAGGCGTAAGAGGCTGACAGCCGCCATTGCCCGTCGGTGACATGGCCTTCGAGCTCGACCCCGTCGGAGCGGATCGCGTCGAGATTGCCGCGCTGACGGTAGACGCCGCCCGCCGCGACGAAGCCGACGCCGGGAAAGGTGCCGGGCCCCTGCGCGATCGTGATATTGCCGATCGCGTGATCGAGGATGTTGTGGAACAATGTTCCGCTGAACCTGATATTGGGTAGCGGGCTCCAGTCGATACCCCCGTCGATGCCCTTCAAGCGTTCGGGCTGGAGCGCGGGATTGGCGGCGGTGGCGTCCGCGCCCGCTCGGAAGGGGCGGTACAGTTCGTTGAGCGTGGGCAGGCGCCAGCCGAGATAGGCAGCCGTGCGGACGTGCCAATGGCGTGCCGGCCGCCACGAAATGCCGCCACGCGCGGTGGCTTCCGTGCCGTCGCGGTTTGGATAATCGGTGTTCGTAACGAAGGCGCCGGTCGCGAGCGTACGTTCGCGTAGGCGGCCGTCGCTGATCGACCAGCGGTCGATCCGCCCGCCGCCTGTGATTATCCATTTGTCGTCGAGCGGCCAACTCAGATCGGCGAAAGCACCGATATTGGTAGTGCGCCCGCCGGCCTCGCGCTGGCGCGTGGGCTGGCCCGCGACATAGGTGAAATATTCGTCGGTCTCGCCTTCGGTATAGCGCGCGTCGCCCCCAAGGCGGAGCTCAAGATTGCCATCCATCGGCGGCCGCAGTTCGAGCCGTCCGCCGATTCCGGTAGCAGGCACGTTGAACTGGTCGAGCGTCTCGGTTGCGGCGGAGCGCGTGGCGTTGGCGCTGGCGAAGCCCGACTTGAACTGGCGCATCTGGACATAGGTCAGCGCCTCGAACCCCCAACGGCCATGCCCGACCAGACGCAGGCTCGCATCCGCGCCGGTGTTTCTGTTGTCGGTGCCGGGCAGGCCGCGATTCCGCTCGTCGCGCAGCAACAGCATGTTCGCCTGCAGCTCGGTGTCGGGGCCGACCGGGAAGACCGCGCGCGCATCCGCGCTGCCCTGGGCGTAGCGGGCGGCCTGGTCGGCCGGGCCACGCTGGCTTGCGACGATCGGGATGAAGCCGTCACCACGCTGATAGGAGGTCGACAGGCTGACGAAGCCCGCACCGGCATTGCTCGAAAGCAGCGCACCGGCGTCGACCGAATTGCGACTGCCATAAGCGACCGCCAGTGTCGCGGGCCGCAACTCCTCCGGCCCGGCACTGTCGATCTCGATCGTGCCGGCGAGCGCGCCCGGTCCATAGACGCCACTGCCACCGCCGCGGGTGACGCGGATCTGGCCGATCCGCGCGGGATCGAAGGCCGTGAACGTCACCCAACCGCCGAAGGGGTCGATCTGGGGTACGCCATCCAGCACGATCATCGCCCGCGAGGAGGCATTGCCGCCAAGTCCGCGCAGGCTCGCGCCTTGGCTGGTGGGATGGGCCGACCGTGAATCCGAACGTCGGAATTGCCCGAAACCCGCTACATCACGCAGTACGTCCTCGATCCGGTCGCTTGCGGTCGAGGTCAGCCGCGCACGATCGATCGTGACCACGTCATATGCGGCGTCGCCCGCAACCCGGCCCAAGCCCTCGCCGGTGATGACGATTTCGGCGGGCGGTTCGGGGGGCAAGGCGGCGGGCATTGCCGCTCCTTAGCGGCGGAGGCGTGTTTGTGGAACGAAAACGCTCCGCCGAAACGATCCCTGCGACGAACCGAGTTCGCGATCAGGCTGCGCGGAGTTTGAGCTTGGAGTCGAGCAGGCGGGTCGCTTCGTCGGCGGGGACGGCCTTGCTGAAGAGGAAACCCTGGATCGACGTCGCTCCCTGCCGGCTGAGAATGGCCAGCTGGCTCTGTTCCTCAACCCCCTCGGCGGTCGTTTCCATCCCGAGCGCGTCGGCAAGGTCGACGATCGCCTTGACGATTGCCGCGGCGCCCGGGCGGGATTGCAGCGCCATCACAAAGGAACGATCGATCTTGAGCTTGTCGAACGGGAAGCTCTGCAAATAGCTCAGCGAGGAATAGCCCGTCCCGAAATCGTCGAGTGCGACCCGCACTCCCAGCCCGCGCAACGTGTGCAGCAAATGCAACGTGCTCTCCGAGCGTTCGAGGAAGAGGGATTCGGTGATCTCGATCTCAAGCCGCTCAGGCTTGAGGCCGCTATTTTGCAGAGCTTGCAGCACCACATGGCTGAGGCCGGGCCGCCGGAACTGGATTGAAGAGACGTTGACGGCGATGCGGACATGATCTGGCCAACGCGTCGCCTGACGGCAGGCTTCCTGCATCACCCACGCACCGATCTGGACGATCAGCCCGGTTTCCTCGGCGATGGGAATGAACTCGGCGGGCGAGACCGGACCTCTTTTGGGATGATTCCAGCGCAAGAGCGCCTCGAACCCCCCGACCCGGTCGGCGCGCAAGTGAAATAGGGGCTGATAGTGAAGCTCAAGCTCGCCATTTGTGAGTGCCTGACGCAGATCGACCTCGAGCGAACGGCGCGCCTGGGCGAGCACATTCATCGACTCTTCGAAGAAGCGAAAGGTTCCTCGACCGGCTTCCTTGGCCTTGTAGAGTGCGAGCTCGGCACTGCGCAAAAGGCTATTCTCGTTGACGCCATCGGCAGGCGCGATCGCAATGCCGATGCTCGCCTTGTTTTCCAGCGCGTGTTCGTTGATCTGGATCGGCGCTTCCACGGCGGCGAGGGCGCGCCGCGCCAGATCGTCGATCGCGCCGGTGTCGCCACCGAATGCCTTGACCATCACGAATTCGTCGCCGCCCAGGCGCGCGACGAAGATATCGCCAAGCTCCTCGCGGAGGCGGGCCGCGATCCGGCGCAGCAATTCGTCGCCGGTCGGGTGGCCGAGGGTGTCGTTCACACCTTTGAAATTGTCGAGATCCATGCACAGCAGCGCGACATTGCCGCCGCGCCGTTCGACAATGCGCAATTGGTGGTCGAGATGCTGGTTGAAATTGGCGCGGTTGGGAAGGCCGGTGAGCAGGTCGTTGAAGGCGAGCTGCGTGATCCGTTTCTCGCGCTCGACGATGTCGGACGACATGCGGTTGAAAGTCGCGGCAAGACGGCCAAGCTCGTCCTGACTGCTGACCGGCACGCTCGCGAGCTGGCCATCGGCGAGCTTGCCCGCAGCCGCATCGAGCAGCGAGATGGGAAGCGTGATCGAACGCGCCATCCGCCACGTTGCCAGAACGATCAGGCCGAACCCGAAGATGCCGATCACCGCGATCGCGATCTCGAGCGGGCGGTAGGGGCCGAGCGCCTCGCGCATCGGATATTGCAGCAGCAGTATGGCCGGAGGTGCGCCGGGCACGGTCGGCAACGGCTTGGCGAGCGCGATTGACAGACCGCCGGGCCCGTCAATCTCGGCGGGTTGACCGCGGTGCCAATTGGCTTCGATGAAGCGACTGACCAAAGGATCGGCCGCCTTGGCGCTGGCGTCGGTTCCACCCCAGCTGCCGTCGGCGCGGCGCATATAGACCGCGGCGGTCAGCGGTATCGCCGACATCCGTTCGAGCGCGCGCATCTCGCGCTGATCGAGCTCCGCGGCGAAGACCACCCAACCGGTGAGCGCCGGCGCCATGATCGGTGCCGCGACGATTTTGTGCGCCTGGCCGCCGAGATTGGCGACGCCGGCGGTCACGCCCTCGTCGAGCCGGGTGGATAGGGCCGACGCATCCGGAATCTCGCGTGGCTCCGGCAGACCGGTGACAGTGCCGTTCACGTCGACGATGAAGGCAGTGCTCAGCCCTACGCGGTGACGCAGATTGACCAGCGCGGACTCTATCGTGTTCTTGTCATTGGTCGCGACCGCCGCGCGGAAGCCGAAGTCGCGCGCGAGCAATCCGACGGCGCCGCGCAATTGACTGGTCTGCTGGTCCCACAACCGGTCGAACACCGTGCCGTTGGCGATCAGTTCCTGGCGGACCTGTAGCTTCGAATTGTGCGCGACCACGCCGAATAGCAGGCCGGCGATGCACAGCATCCCGACCGCGAACAGCCCGGCATACAAGACCGCCAGGCGCGTACGCAGTTGGCGGAAGCCGAAATGGCGCTTGAGGCGCATGGTCAGTAACCCGATCCCGGATCGTGCGGTGGCGTACGCATCGGCGCAACGAACGTCTCGCCATGCACGCCCGCCTCGGCGACCGTGACGGTGCGCGACACGCTGTTGCCGGGTGCGCGCAAATAGGGATGCCAGACCGTTATGGTGACCATCCCAGCCGGAACGTCGCGTATCAGGACATGGCCATGAGCGTCGGCAGCCCTCGCCCACGGCGTGTCGACCACGTCCAGATAGGCGATCATGCGGTCATGGATATTGCAACCCAATGGCACGATGCCCGGCCTGTCGAACAGTACCGACTGGTTCTGCTGCTTGCTGGCCAGCTTGAGTTCGAATTTCTTGGCGGGCGAGAAGGAGTAAACGTGATGCCGGACCGGATCATGATTCATGAACATCACGCTCGCGCCAACCGGAACCGCCAGGACGAACGGGCGGAACTGGATGTCCTGCTGGTCGACCATATACGTGCCCGTGGAGCGCGGCCGGGGCGTGGGGCGGCCGATCAGGTGTACCGAGACCACCGCGCCCGCCACCGGTAGTCCGGTTGCTGCGCGCACCTGCACGTCGACGTCAGCGGCGCGCGCGGCCGGCGCCGCCGCGGCGCCACAAGCGCAGAACAGGGCTGCTGTCGGAAAGTGCGGGGAACGCATGGCGTAGCCGGTATCACGAAATTCTAAGCGAAACCTAACGGCCGCCGCCGGTTTCCCAAGATTTAACCTGCCGTGCCGCCGCGTAATCGCAGGGTCAGACGCAGGATATTCTGGCACTGGTGTGGCACGACACCTTCGCGCAACCGGGCATCGCGCCGACTGTCGATATGAAGCGCCTCCGCCAACACGGAGGCATGCCGCACCAGCGGCCAACGTGTGGCGGCTGTCGCGGCCCACCCTGTCTCGTCGTCATCCGACACTACTCGACTGCCATGATTGCGTGTGCTGAATGCCTCGATCCGTCCCGAAACGGATCCTTGAGCGAGTTGGCGGGTACCGAGCAAAAAGGCGGAGCGATACCGCATGTTGATCCAGCGACGGCCGCCCGCGCCGCGGAAACCCATTATCGTGGTCCCGTCGATCGCCTGCGCGGTAAGCCTGGTTTTGTCGTCCAGATCGAGTGTCGCGCCGAGATGATCGAAACGCGTTCGCCAGCCCCATTGCAGGCCCGCATCCAGCGTCTGCGGATCGCCGCGATTGTCATAATGGAAATATTGGATCTGGAACGGCCCTGGCGGCGCCCAGCTCAATTTCGCGTACCAGCCGATATGGTGGTCGAGATCGATCATCGGCCTTGTCTCGCGCGCCTGCACGCCCCGTATCGCGGGCGCCATCGCCGGCAGCGGTTGATAGCCGAACAAGGTCGCTTTCTCGTCATGCAGCGCCCAGCCCCGGAAGGTCAGCAAGGTGCCCGCCGTATCGTTCAGTTCGAAGCCCGCGGCAGTAAGCGACAGACGGTGCTCGCCGATCATCGTGCTGAGGTTGACCTCGATACCGCCAACCTTCACCTCCTCGCCGATCCAGCTGTTGATCGCGGACGGCGTGATGGTCTCGACCACCGGCCATTCGCCGCCCCTATGTTCCAGGCTGATAGGAGGGTAGAAGACGCCTGCGCGCACGTTCGTGCGGACCGGACCAAACGGAAGCGGCCGCCAGCGCAGATAGGCTTCGCTGACGTCGACGGCTTTGTCCTGGCCATGCTGCGCGATGACCGAGACGAGGCCGCTTAGCGACCAGCCGAAATCGGGCTGCACGACCAGGCCGGCTTCAGAGACATAAGGGCGCACGCGCAGCCCGTCGCCGTCGGGATTGCCGAAGCGGCCTTTGCCCGTTCCACCCAGTCCGCTCCTGTCGTCGAGCCACGCGCGCGGGCCGTCGGCGGTGGCGAGATCGAGATTGGCGTAGGCTGTCAGCAACCCGGTTTCGGCTGGATCGGCGGCATGAGCTGACGTGGCCGACAGCAATGCCGTGGCGACAGCCAGAAGGCCGATCCGCCCAAGGGACATGGCAAGGGAGGTATTCCGACCCATTCAGCCCCCTTTAAGCACACATGATTAAGGCGGGTTTATCACGGTCCGGCACAATCGCCACTGGTCCCGCACCGGACCTTCATCGGCGGACGTCGAGCCCGCCTTCGAGGAAGGCCGCCAGGTCGCGGCGCGTGAACAGGCTCGCATCGCCTGGCAGGCTATGCTTGAGCGCGGTCAGCGCCAGGCCCGAGCGTGCGACGTCCTCGACGTTCATGCCTTCGAGCAACCCATGCATCACGCCCACGGCGAAACTGTCCCCCGCTCCGATCCGGTCGACGATCCCTGACAGCAGCAGCTCGTCGGTCTGGAAACCGCGTTCGGGCGTGTCGATCCGTGCGGAGAGGCGATGCCGGTCGCTGTCTTCGACATGGCGTGCGGTCGATGCCATCAGCCTGAGGCTGGGGAAGGCCTTGAACGCGGCTTCGGCCGCCTCGCGTCGCCGATCCGCGCCGTCGCCCGAATAATGCTGGCCCAGCAGCAGCGCGACGTCGCGGTGGTTGCCGAACAGGATGTCGGCCTGCGCCACCAATTCGGACAATGTTTCGCGCGGCTTGCCGTCCCATTGCTCCCACAATTTCCCCCGCCAATTGCCATCGAACGAGATCGGCACGCCGCGGGCAGTGGCGGCCTTGGCCGCGGCGAGCGCGGCTTTGGTCCCGTTGGGGCCGAGCGCAGGCGTGATGCCGGAAAGGTGTAGGCGGCCCGCGCCTTCGAGCATCCGGTCCCAGTCCCAGCAATCCGCCGGCGCCTCCGCAAAAGCAGAATGCGCGCGGTCGTAGATCACGTCGGTTGCGCGCAGGCCCGCGCCTGGCGTCACGAAATAGAGCCCCATGCGCCCGCTGCGGCGCTGGATCAGGCCGATATCCACGCCCTGCGCGCGCAACGCCTGAAGCGCTGCGTCGCCGAGCGGCGTGTCGGGAAGCGCGGTCACCATCCGCGTCGGATGATCAAGCCGGGCGAGGCCGGTCGCGACATTCGCCTCGGCACCCGCCACCCACACGTCCAGCCGCGCCGATTGCAACAGCAGCTCGCGATTGGGTGGCGACAGGCGCAGCATGATTTCGCCGAAAAAGACGGTCGGCTTGGGTGCGGGCATTGCGGGCCTTTCGATTATGCCGCCCCCTCTTAGGCGCGAGCCTGCAAAGACCGCAAATCGGCTGTCGCGATCGTACAGGCCGATGGCAAAGGGCACGCCGTTTCTCTAGGCTGTCGCCATTCCGAGTCTCACGGAGGCGTAGCGTGAGTGATCCCAATGATGTGACGCGGCGTTCCCTGTTGGCCGGAACCGCCGCCGCGGCGGGCATTGCCACCGCTCCGGCGCTTGCCAGGGAACCCGTTGCCCCACGAAAGACTTCCTCCCGCATGACCCCGAAAATGCCGGTTTCGCTGACCGTGAACGGCCAGGCCGAGACGCTCACGCTCGATCCGCGCGTCACCCTGCTCGATGCATTGCGCGAGCATCTCCACCTGACCGGCAGCAAGAAGGGCTGCGACCATGGCCAGTGCGGGGCGTGCACGGTCATCGTCAACGGACGGCGGATCAATAGCTGCCTGACCCTGGCGGTGATGCACGAGGGCGATCAGGTCACTACGATCGAGGGGCTCGGCTCGCCCGAGAAATTGCATCCCATGCAGGCCGCCTTCGTCAAGCATGACGGCTTCCAGTGCGGCTATTGCACGCCCGGCCAGATCTGCTCTTCGGTCGCGATGCTGGGCGAGATCAGGGACGGCATCCCCAGCCATGTCACTGAGGATCTGGCGCATGTCGAATATTCGGACGGCGAGGTGCGCGAGCGGATGAGCGGCAATATCTGCCGTTGCGCCGCTTACCCCAATATCATCGCCGCGATCCGGGAGGTGCATGAGGCATGAGGCCCTTCACCTACGAACGCGCCACCAGCGCCCAGGCAGCCGCGCAGGCTGCCGCGGCCCACCCCAATGCCAAGTTCATCGCCGGCGGCACCAATCTGCTCGACCTGATGAAGCTGCAGATCGAGACGCCCGCGCATCTGATCGACGTCAATCATCTCGGCCTCGACCGGATCGAAAAGACGCCCGACGGCGGGCTGCGCGTCGGCGCACATGTTCGCAATACCGATCTCGCCGCAGACAAAGTGGTACGTAAGGATTATGCGGTGCTGAGCCGGGCCCTGGTCTCGGGCGCGAGCGGGCAGCTTCGCAACAAGGCGACCACCGCGGGCAATCTGCTTCAGCGCACGCGCTGCCCCTATTTTTACGACACGTCGAAGCCCTGCAACAAGCGCAAGCCCGGATCGGGCTGCGCGGCGATCGGCGGCTTCAACCGCAACCTTGCCATCCTGGGCGTAAGCGACGCCTGCGTCGCGACGCATCCCTCCGACATGGCAGTGGCGATGCGCCTGCTCGATGCGCGGGTCGAGACGATCGATCCGCATGGGCTGACGCGCGCTATCCCGATCGCCGAATTCCACCGCCTGCCCGGCGACACGCCGCATATCGAGACGCTGCTTCAGCCGGGCGAACTGGTCACCGCGGTCACCTTCCCGAAGCCGCTCGGCGGCAGGCATGTCTACCGGAAGGTTCGGGACCGCGCGTCCTATGCTTTCGCCAATGTCTCGGTCGCAGCGGTGATCGGCGACGGCTTCCAGCATTTCGCCTTCGGCGGGCTCGCGCACAAGCCCTGGCGGGTCGAAAGCGCCGAGCGGGAACAAGGGGCGGATGCGATCGCCGCCGCCGTCTTGGCGGGTGCCCGGACGACGCCGCAGAACGAATTCAAGACGATTTTGACGCGCCGCACCTTAAGTGCGGTGCTGCGGGAGGCGCGGGCATGAGCGAGCTGCTGTTCGATCAGCCGGCGGGCCCCAATCCAATCGACCGCGGCAAGGTGGTCGGCGTCGCGCACGATCGCATCGATGGCCCGCGCAAGGTTTCAGGCCGCGCGCCCTACGCTTATGAGCATCATGCGGAGGCGCCCAACCCCGCTTATGGCTTCGTCCTGCCAGCGGGGATCGGCAAGGGCCGGATCGCGTCGATCGATACGAAGGATGCCGAGGCCGCGCCCGGCGTGCTCTTGGTGATGACGCACTTGAACGCGCCGAAACAGGGGTCCGACAAAGGCGATTTCGCGCCGCAGCTGATTGGCGCCGAAATCCAGCACTATCATCAGGCCGTAGCCTTTGTCGTCGCCGAGACATTCGAGCAGGCGCGCGACGCGGCCCATCTGGTGCGCATTTCCTATGCCGCCGAACCGGGCCGCTTCGATCTCGCGAAGGAAAAGGCGCGCGCTTATCCGCCGTCGCGCGAGCAGGTGTTCGGAGACAATCCCGACAGCAAGGTCGGCAATTTCGATGCCGGCTTCGCGGCCGCGCCGGTCAAGGTCGATGCGACCTACACCACGCCCGACCATAGCCATATGATGATGGAGCCGCACGCGACCATCGCCAAATGGGACGGCGACGCACTGACCGTGTGGAATTCCAACCAGATGATCAATTGGGCGGTGCGCGATCTGTCGGGCACGCTGATGATCCCGAAGGAGAAGATCCGCGTCATCTCGTCGTTCGTCGGCGGCGGTTTCGGCGGCAAGCTCTGGATCCAGGCGGATTGCGTGCTAGCCGCACTCGGCAGCCGCCATCTCGGCGGCCGGCCGGTCAAGGTCGCGCTCGCGCGGCCGCAGATCATGAATAACACCACCCACCGCCCGGCGACGATCCAGCGCGTTCGGATCGGTGCGGACGCGCAGGGCAATATCCTCGCGATCGGACATGAAAGCTGGAACGGCAACAAGCATGGCGGGGCGGTCGAGACCGCGACCGGCCAAACCCGTCAACTTTATGCCGGCAAGGATCGCATGACCGCGCTTCGCTTCGCCGACATGGATCTGCCCATCGGCAATGCGATGCGCGCGCCGGGCGAGGCGGTCGGACTGCTCGCGCTCGAATGCGCGATGGACGAGCTTGCCGAAAAGCTGGGCATGGACCCGGTCGAGCTGCGCATCCGCAACGACGTCCAGTACGATCCGGAAAAGGGTCCGGGTACGCCTTTTTCCAGCCGCAAGTTCACCGAGTGCCTGAAGACCGGCGCGGACAAGTTCGGCTGGTCGAAGCGCAAGGTGGAGCCTCGTCAGATGCGCGACGGCCGGTGGCTGATCGGCTACGGCATGTCCGGCGCGATCCGCGGCAATCTGGTGATGGATTCGGCCGCGCGCGCGACATTGCGACCCGATGGCACGATCCTGGTCGAAACCGACATGACCGATATCGGGACAGGCAGCTATACGATCATCGCCCAAACCGCGGCCGAGATGATGGGCGTGCAGCTGGGCCAGGTCGAGGTACGGCTGGCCGATTCCAACTTTCCGGTCTCGTCAGGTTCGGGCGGCTCCTGGGGCGGCAACAGCTCGACCGCGGGCGTCTATGCGGCATGCGACATCTTGCGTAAGCAGGTCGCGCAGAAAGCCGGCTTCAATATATCGGACGTGACCTTCGCTGACGGCAGTGTCCGCTCCGGTGGACGCGCGGTGCCGCTGGCTGAGGCCGCCGGGCCGCAGGGGCTGAGCGCCGAGGGCAAGATCAAGTTCGGCGACCTGTCCCAGAAATATGCGCAGGCGAGTTTCGGCGCGCATTTCTGCGAAGTCGGCGTCGATCCTGACACGGCCGAGGTGCGCGTGCGTCGCATGCTCACCGTCGCGGCTGCCGGCCGCATCCTCAATCCTAAGACCGCGCGCAATCAATGCCTGGGCGGCATGACGATGGGGATCGGGGCGGCGCTGATGGAAGAATGCGTTGTCGATACGCGCTTCGGCTATTTCGTGAACCACGATCTCGCCGAATATCATGTGCCGGTTCACGCCGACATTCCGGAGCTTGAAGTCCTCTTCATTGAGGAGCTTGACGACAAATCTTCACCAATGAAGGCTAAAGGCGTGGGAGAGCTCGGTATTTGCGGAGTCGGTGCCTCAGTCGCGAATGCGATTTATAACGCGACTGGAGTGCGGATACGCGATTACCCGCTGACGATGGACAAATTGCTTCCGCACATGGCCTGATCGTGGCACTAGGGCGGCCTTTCGTGAGTTGCCGCTAAGTGTCCGAACATAGTGCAGGAATCTTGTTGTACCGAAGAGGCTCGAAGGGCCTCGAGGTGCTGCTCGTCCACCCTGGCGGCCCCTTCTGGCAAAAGCGCGATGCAGGCGCATGGCAGATCCCGAAGGGCAAGATCGACAATGGCGAGGAATTGCTCGCCGCGGCCTTACGCGAGTTCAGGGAGGAATTGGGCGTTTCGCTGGAAGGCACGGCACGACCTCTGACCCGCATTCGCCAAGCCGCCGGAAAATGGGTCGATACGTTCGCGATCGAGGGCGACCTCGATGCCGACGCAATCGTCAGCGAGACGTTCGAGATGGAATGGCCGCCCAGATCAGGGCGGATCCAGACCTATCCCGAAATCGACCGCGCCCGGTGGTTCCCGCTCCATGACGCGCGCGACAAGATGCTGGAGAGCCAGATTCCCCTGCTGGATGAGCTGGAAGCGGTTCTGACCTGATCGGCCGGGTCTTCGTTGCGAGCCGCGTGAGCAGCGAAGCAATAGGCTTCGGCCCATGGCTGGATTCTTCGATAGGCTCGCGACGACAGCGCTCAAGAAATCTCCACCACCAGCAGGCCGAGTGGCGCGAGGTGGACGCCGATGGCGGACATGGTGGCCCTGTTCTGCACGATCACCCGGCCTGCTTTGCCTCCACCCAGTTGCGCGAAGCTAAGATCGCTCGCCGCGCCACCGAAATTGAGCAGGGTCAGCACCTTTCGCCCGCCACCGGTGCGCACATAGGACAGCACATCGGGATTGTTGCGGTCGACCATAGCCATATCCCCGGACAGCGCCAGGTTGCTGCGCCGTTCGGCGATCAACGTCCGGTAGAAATTGAGCACCGAATTGGGATCGGCGCGCTCGGCCGCGACGTTGCGCGTCGCGTAATCGGGGCCGACCGGCAGCCACGGGTTCGCACCCGTGTTGAAGCCCGCGTTGACGCTTGCATCCCACTGCATCGGCGTCCGTTCGCCGTCGCGGCCCTTCTCCTTGGGCCAGCCTTTCTTGCCGATGATGTCCTGCACGTCCTCGACCCGTTTCGGGTCGTTGTTCTGCATGCCTAATTCCTCGCCATAATAAAGGATCGGCGTGCCGCGCAGCGTGAGCAACAGGGCGGCGGTGATGCGCGCCATGTCGTCACCGGTTGCGCCGGCCGGCAGGTCATAGCGGCTCGGCACGCGGCGCTGGTCATGGTTGTTGAGCGCGAAGCAGGGCCATCCGCCGACGGGATTGTTCTCCACCGCCTCGATCCGCGGGCGCAGTTCCGCCGCGGTCAGCGGCTTCACCCCGATCAGGCTCAGGAACATCGGCAACTGCAGCTCGTCATTATGCGCGCCATAGAAGCGCGTCAGTTCTGGCGCGGTGGAGACATAGGTTTCGCCGATCAGAATGCGTCCCGGATAGTGGTCGATCAGGCTCTGCCGCAGCCGCTGCAGCGCGGTATGCATTTCCGGTTGCTCGGTATTGTAGATGCGGTTCTGCTCGGGAAGCCCGAACGCGTCGGTGCCGGGCGCGGGCGGATTGTCCTTGAGGTCGGCCCGCTCGAACATCGTCCCGACCGCGTCGAGCCGATAGCCGTAGACGCCGCGCTTCAGCCACCATTCCGCGGCATCGAACATCGCCTTCTCGACCTTCGGATTGCGCCAGTTGAGGTCGGGCTGCTGCGGGTAGAAGAAGTGGTAATAATATTGGCCGGTGCCGGGATCTTTCTCCCACGCCGATCCTCCGAACAGCGACGTCCAGTTATTGGGCGGCCCGCCATTCTTGCCATCGCGCCAGATGTAGAAATCGCGATAGGGATTGGCCTTGCTCGATTTCGACTGCTGGAACCACATATGCTTGTCAGATGAGTGGTTGATCACGAAATCGAGGATGATCTTGACGCCTTGACCCTTGCCCTTGGCGATCAGTGCGTCGGCATCGGTGATCGTGCCGAACTGCGGGTCGACATTGTCGTAATCCGCCACGTCATAGCCGAAATCGGCCTGAGGGCTCGGGAACATCGGGGTCATCCAGATCGCGTCGACGCCCAAGTCAGACAGATAGTCGAGATGGTTGGTGATGCCCTTGAGATCGCCGATCCCGTCGTTGTTGCTGTCGGCGAAGCTGCGCGGATAGAGTTCGTAGATTACCGCGCGCTTCCACCAATCGTCCTTCGCGGACGCAGTGTTGGCGGGCATTTGCGAGGGTGTGGTTGCGACAACCGTCGAGGCCGCGGAGAAGGCCATGGTGGTTGCCATCAGCCCGTAAAGGAACACCCTGCGCATCGTCATTCTCCCGCTCGGCGGCTCATTCGGCCGTCTTGAGCCTCAACTGTCAGGCATGGCCCTTCCGAACCAGCATGGCACATACGTATTCTTGTCGCGCGCGTCTTATGCGCCGCTCGATTTGCGTATCACCAGCCGCGGCATCAGCATCTTGTGTTCGGTCTTGGCGCCGGCGATCTGGCCGATCAGTGCATCGACCAGCAATTCGCCCGCGCGCGCATAATCCTGCGCGATCGTAGTCAGTGGCGGGTGGCTGAGCGCGGCTGCTGGAATGTCGTCGAATCCGATCACCGACACGTCTTCGGGCACCCGCACCCCCTCCTCCTCGAGAGCGCGCATCGCGCCGACCGCGATCAGGTCGGACCCGGCGAAAATGGCGTCGAACGGCACGCCGCGCGCGAGCAGGTCGAGCGCGGCCGCATGGCCCGCTTCCTCGGTCGTGATCGCATCGACCTGCAGCACGGGGTCGCTCGGGATGCCCGCAACCCGCATCGCCTGCTCCAGCCCGCGATAGCGATCCTGGAATTCGGGATAATGGGGCGACGCATTGCCCAGGAACGCAATGCGCTTGCGCCCAAGCCCAATCAGATGCTCGCCCGCCGCGCGGCCACCGGCCTTGTTGTCGCAGCCCATCGTCGCCCAATTCTGGCCGGCACGGGGCGAACCCCAGATCACGAAATGCGTGCCCTGCTCGACCAGCTGCTCGAGCCGCTCCTGATAGAGGCCGAAATCGCCATAACCCAGCAGGATGAGACCGTCGGCCTTGCGGCTGTCCTCATAATCGACATGCCAGTTCGACTGGAGCTGCTGGAACGACGTGAGCAGGTCATAGCCCCGGAGCGCGCAGGTGCGCAGGATCGATCCCAGCATCGACAGGAAGAACGGATTGATCATGGATTCGTCGGGCGTCGGATCCTGAAAGAACAACAGGGCGAGAGTCCGGCTCTGCCCGCGCCGCAGGCTCGATGCATTCTTGTCGATCCGGTAGTTCAGTTGGACCGCAATCGCCTCGATCCGCTTGCGCGTCGCCTCGCTGACTGTCGGATCGCCGCGCAATGCCCGACTGACGGTGGGCTGTGAAACGCCTGCACGCTCGGCAATGTCGAAACTCGTGGTCTTGTCCCGCATCGGACGTGGAAATGCCTCTCCGGCCGGATGGCCTTTTCGCCTTGTAGCGGGGCGATCGCGAGAGTGGAAGAATGGGGAATAGCGCTACCATTTACGAAGTAATCAGGCTGTTTTCGCACTAATCGGAACGGACCCGAAAGGCTGTCCGCATATTTTGCGAATACGTATGTGGCAAACTGGCAGTGACGAATGCACGCGCCTATCGGGGTCAGCATCGCAGCTCGTCTGCAGTTACAACAAGGGCGCGAATAAGCGTCTGTCAGGGGAGGTTATTTATGGCTCTTCAGAGCTTGACTTCGCGCGCATCCAATCGATCGGCCTTGCTCCTGCGCTCCAGCTTGGCGGCTTTGTGCCTGTCGGGCCTGGCTGCTGCCCCGGCTTTCTCCCAGGCTGCGGCGCCTGCGACACCTGCGGCCGATGCGACAGCTGAATCCGAAGTCGTCACCATCACCGGCATCCGGGCCTCGCTCGACAGCTCGGCGCGCACCAAGCGCGAAGCGGTCAACATCGTCGATTCCGTGTCGTCGGAGGATATCGGCAAACTGCCAGACGTGTCGATCGCGGACTCGCTCGCGCGCCTGCCGGGCGTTACCGCGCAGCGGCTCGAAGGTCGCGACCAGCGCCTCTCGATCCGCGGTCTCGGTCCTGACTTCGGCACCACGCTCCTGAACGGCCGCGAGCAGGTGACCGTCGGCGACAATCGCGGCGTCGAATATGACCAATATCCGGCCGAATTCTTCAAGAACGTGAACGTCTATAAGAGCCCGGACGCCTCGTTGATCGCGGCCGGCGTGTCGGGAACCGTCGATCTGCGCATGCTGCGCCCGCTCGCCCAGTCGAAGCGCGTGCTTCAAGTCCAGGCGCGTGGCGAGATGAACGATTATAAGGCGCTCAATCCCGACGCGAAACGCACCGGCTACCGCGCGTCGGCGACCTATGTCGACAGGTTCGCTGACAATACGTTCGGTATCGCGATCGGCCTTTCGGCGACCTCGGGGCCGTCGCAGGACAAGCGCTACAATGCGTGGGGCTATCCGAACGACTCCAACGGTAACCTGATCCTCGGCGGGGCCAAGCCCTACGTCCAGTCGAACCTGCTCAACCGCTACGGCGCGGTCGCCACGCTGGAATGGCAGCCGAGCGACACGTTCCATTCGACCTTCGATGCGCTCTATTCTCACTTCAAGGAAACGCAGCACCTGCGGGGTATCGAATTCCCGCTCGTCTGGGGCGCAGGTGTGGGCGTGACGCCGATCACCTCCTCCAACGGCTTCGACACCAGCGTCAAGTTCACCAACGTCTTCGGCGTGCAGCGCAATGATCTCAACCGTCGCAAAGCCGACAATTATTCGTTCGGCTGGAACAACGTCCTCGACCTCAGCGAGAAGATGCATTTCACGGTGGATGCGAGCTGGTCCCACGCCTCGCGTACCGACTTCCTGCTCGAAACCTATACCGGCGCCGGTTACAACCGTTCAGGCCAGCCGGGCACGGTCACGATCACGCAGAAGCCGGACGGGACTTTCGGTTTCCAAACCGACATTCCGTTCACCGACACCAACGTCTTCTCGATCACCGATCCGCAGGGTTGGGGCTATAATGGCACCACCACCGTGGTGCAGGCGGGCTTCCTCAACAAGCCGATCTTCAAGGACGATCTTAAATCGTTGCGCGCCAGCCTCGACGGCGAATTCGGCGATGGCCTGATCCACGGCTGGGAAGTCGGCGCCAATTACAGCCGCCGCGAGAAGACCAGCGCCTACCGGTCCTACTTCCTCTGCCCCAAGGGTGGCGACGGCAGCTGCGTGGTCGCGAACAACCGCACCCCGACCAGCGAACCGGTTCCCAACGATGCCAAGATCGGCACGGTCGCGTTGGGCTATCTGGGCATCCCGGCGATGCTCGCGCTCAATCCGGACTATCTCTACCAGCACAGCTTCGACGCGTTCTACGACAATCGTCCGGGCTCGCTGGTGCGCGACAACAAGGTCTATGAAAATGTCTGGACCGGCTACGCGATGCTCAGGATCAACGGCACCCTCGGCGGTATGGCGCTGCGCGGCTCGGTCGGCTCGCAGATCGTCCATACCAACCAGAGCTCGACCGGTACGGTCTCCAGCTTCACCAACGGCGTGGTGACAGTCAATCCGGCGCACGACAAGACCAGCTATACCGATATCCTGCCCAGCCTGGCGCTCTCGCTCGAGGTCGCCGATGCCACATTCGTCAAGTTCGGTGCGTCGGAAACGATGGTGCGTCCGCGTCTCGATCAGGAACGCGTCAACCGCGAACTGGTGATCAACCAGAGCCTCGCCGGCGCGGGCGGCGGGCCGCAGAACAGCCCGTTCAGCTTCAATGCGGGCAACACCCAGCTGACGCCCTACAAGTCGACCAACTTCGACCTGAGCCTCGAAAAATACTTCACCCATTCAGGCTATGTGGCGGTCGCGGGCTATTACAAGCGGCTCACCGACTTCGTCGATCCCAACAACAGCGTCGCGTTCGACTTCACCCAATATCTGGGTCAGCTTTCGCCCGCGCAGCAAGCCTTGGTGACCGCGACCAACGGCCAGATCGGCTTGTCGCATCTGCCGCTCAACGATGGCCATGGCCATATCGAGGGCTTTGAAGCGACACTCTCGCTGCCGTTCAAGGATGTTGCCAATTTCCTCGACGGCTTCGGCTTCTTCGGCACGACCTCGTACAGTAAGAGCCGGATTGTCTATGGCAGCGCGCCCGACACTCCCATCACGCTGCCGGGCCTCTCCAAGTGGGTCTACAATGCCGAGCTCTATTTTGAGAAATCGGGCTTCCAGGCTCGCGTGAATTACCGCTATCGCGGCAAGTTCCTGGGCGAGGTGGCCGGTCTGTCGGCAGCGCCGACCTACCGTGAAGCCAAGGCGGAAGGCATCCTCGACGCCCAGCTCGGCTACGAGTTCCAGTCCGGCGCGCTCAAAGGTCTCGCGATTCTGGTCGAAGCCAAGAACCTGACCAATCGTCCGTTCGTCACCTATCAGAATGACGATCCGCGTCAGGTCATCGATTACCAGCGCTATGGCCGCGATTATTATGTTGGCCTGACCTACAAATTCTGAGGCAAGCCCCCTGCGGCGCGGCTCCGGCCGCGCCGCTTTTCCCGGTACCAAGCCCGCGTCCGACAGCCCGAGGATCCAGCCGTGCAGGACCAACGCCCCACGATCGTGATCGCCGGCGGCGGCACGGCCGGGTGGATGGTCGCGGCCGCCCTCGCCCGTTTTCTCGAGGGCAGCTATCATCTGCGCTTGGTCGAATCCGACGAGATCGGCACGATCGGCGTCGGCGAGGCGACCATTCCCCAGATCCGCCTGTTCAAGGACGCTTTGGGGATGGACGAGGATGCGCTGCTCAAGGCCACCGACGGCACTTTCAAGCTCGGCATCGAATTCGTCGGCTGGCGCGAGCCTGGTCATCGCTACATGCACGCCTTCGGTGCGGTCGGGCGCGACGTCGGGCTGATTGCGTTCCAGCATTACTGGCTGCGCGCCCGCGCGATGGGCGTCGCCAAATCGCTCGATTGTTATGCATTGAACGAGCTCGCCGCGCGCAAGGCGAAGATGCGTCGCGGCGGGCCGATCACGGCGCGCACCATTCCGGATTTGCCTTATGCCTATCATTTCGATGCGAGCCTGTTCGCGAAGACGCTGCGCAGCTTCGCCGAAGGCCTCGGCGTCGAGCGCCAGGAAGGGCGCATCCTCGGCGTCGAACTCGCCGATAGTGGAGACGTGGCTGCGCTCGCGCTCGATGGCGAGCGTCGGATCGAGGGCGACATCTTCATCGACTGCACCGGCTTTCGTGGCGTCCTGATCGAACAGGCGCTGCAAACAGGGTTCGAGGACTGGTCGCGCTGGCTGCCTTGCGATCGCGCGCTGGCGGTGCCGTCCGCGCGGACCGAGCCCTTGCTGCCTTATACCCAGACCTTTGCGCATGAGGCAGGCTGGCAATGGCGCATCCCGCTCCAGCACCGCACCGGTAACGGCATGGTCTATTGCAGTCGTTACTGGAGCGACGATCAGGCGGCGGAGGCGCTGCTCGCCAACCTCGACGCGCCGGCGCTCGCCGGTCCACGCCCACTGCGCTTCACCGCCGGCAAGCGCCGCCAGGCCTGGAAGCGCAACGTGATCGCGATCGGGCTTGCGAGCGGCTTTCTCGAGCCACTGGAATCGACCAGCATCCACCTCATCCAATCGGCGATTTCACGCCTACTGCAGATGCTGCCGGGCCGCAAAGTAAGCGATGCCGATCGCCGCGAATATAACCGCCAGACCGATTTCGAGATGGAGCGCATCCGCGACTTCCTGATCCTGCATTACAAACTCAACAACCGTGCGGAGTCCTTCTGGCGGGCCTGCCGAGAAATGGCATTGCCCGACACGTTGACCCACAAGCTCGAACTGTTCGCCGCCAATGGCCGCATCACGCGCGAGCATGAGGAATTGTTCACCGAGGTCGGCTGGCTGCAGGTGCTGATCGGGCAGGGGGCCGAGCCCACGGGTTATCACCCGATCGCGGACACGATCGAGGCGGACGATCTCGCCGAATATATGCGGACGATCGAGCTTCTCTACGCGCGCGAGGTCGACGCGATGCCGGGCCACGCCGACTTCGTCGGCCGCCATTGCCGAGCGGCGGCTTAATGTTCCGGCGCGCTCCCCGCTCAGATGGATCGTCTCCCAATCTATCAGTTCGTTCCCGGTGTTTTTCGTATTTTCCGCTTCTGGCCGGATTGCTGATGGCAATGCCCGTATTGGCGGCCAGCTACCGCGACCGCTTGCCCCAGGACGAGGTGATCTACTTCCTGCTGCCCGACCGGTTCGAGAATGGCGATCCGTCGAATGATCGCGGCGGCCTTATCGGTGACCGCCTCGTTACCGGTTACGATCCGACCGACGCCGGCTTCTATCATGGCGGGGACCTCAAGGGCCTGCGCGCCCGGCTCGATTATATCCAGCGCCTTGGCGCGACCGCGATCTGGGTCGGGCCGATCTTCCGGAACAAGCCCGTCCAGGGGCCGCCGGGTCAGGAGAGCGCGGGCTATCACGGCTATTGGATCACCGACTTCACCCGCGTCGATCCGCATCTCGGCACAAATGCCGACTTCAAGGCGCTGGTCGATACCGCGCATGCCCGCGGGCTCAAAGTCTATATGGACATTGTGGTGAACCACACGGCGGACGTGATCCAGTATCGCGACTGCGCTCCAGGCTGCCCCTACCGCTCACGCGCCGATTATCCCTACACCCGCCAAGGCGGCCCGAACGGTAAGCCGATCAACCCCGGATTCCTCGGCGATCAGGCGCGCAGCGAGGCGAACTTCGCCAGGCTGACCGACCCCAATTATGCGTATCAGGTCTATGTACCCGAGGCGGAACGCCACCTGAAGGTGCCGGCCTGGCTGAACGACCCGATCTATTACCATAACCGCGGCAACTCGACTTTTGCCGGGGAAAGCTCGACCATGGGCGACTTCATGGGGCTCGACAACCTCATGACCGAGCATCCGCGCGTCGTGCGCGGCTTCATCGACATATTCGGAGGCTGGATCGACCGCTTCGGCATCGACGGCTTCCGCATCGACACCGAACGCCATGTGAACCCGGAATTCTGGCGCGCCTTCGTGCCCGCGATGATGAAGCGCGCCAAAGCGCGCGGCATCCCCAATTTCACGATCTTCGGCGAGGTCTCCTCACCGGTGATCGATGTCGCGCAGCAGGCGGAGCATACGCGCACCGACGGCATGCCGCTCGTGCTCGATTTCTCCTTCCGCGCCGCCGTGCTGCAGGCGCTGGCGGGGCAGGGCGGCAGCGACGGGCTCGACCTGTTGTTCAAGGGTGACCCGCTCTACCGGGGCGGCGCGCCGGCGACGCTCGCAATGCCGACCTTCGTGAGCAACCATGATCTCGGCCGCTTCGCCCATTTCGTGCGCCTCGCTTTGCCAAAAGCCAGGGATGACGAAGTGCTGAAGCGCGTCGCGCTCGCGCATGCGATGCTGTTCGGGCTGCGCGGGGTGCCGGTCATCTATTCGGGCGACGAGCAGGGCTTTGCCGGCAATGGCGACGACCGCGCTGCGCGGGAGGACATGTTTACGAGCCGGGTCGCGTCCTACAATGCGACCAGGCTGGTGGGCAGTGACACCACCACCGCGCAATCCTCCTTCAACCCGCAGCATCCGCTCTATCGCGCGATCGCGACGCTGGCCGCCTTGCGCCGCAACCACGCAGCGCTCCGCCGCGGACGCCAGCTCGTGCGCGCCATGAGCGATAAGCCGGGCCTGTTCGCCGCCTCGCGTTTCGATTCCAGGGACGGCCACGAAATCCTGGTCGCTTTCAACACATCAACTGAGCCGCTCACCGCCAATGTCGAGGTCGATGCCCGCTCGGCGCATTTTCGCTCGCTCGCCGGCGCCTGCCCCGCTGCTGCTGCCGCGCCCGGCAGCCTGGCTTTGTCCATCCCGCCCTTGAGCTATCTTTTCTGTGAGGCTGTCGCGTCCCGATGAATGTCATCCCGTCCAGCACGCATCCTTTTTCCCGCGCCGATCGGGATTGGTGGCGCGGCGCAGCGATCTATCAGATCTATCCGCGCAGCTTCGCGGATTCGAACGGCGACGGGATCGGGGATCTTCCCGGCATCACCGCGCATCTCGACTATGTCGCGGCGCTCGGTGTCGATGGGATTTGGCTGTCTCCTTTCTTCACATCGCCGATGGCGGACTTCGGCTATGACGTGTCCGACTATCGTGACGTCGATCCGATCTTCGGCACGCTCGCGGATTTCGATGCGCTGATCGCGCGTGCGCACAGCCTTGGCCTGCGGGTGATCATCGATCAGGTTTATTCGCACACGTCCGACCACCATCCATGGTTCAGCGAAAGCCGATCGAGCTGGAACAACGCCAAGGCCGATTGGTACGTCTGGGCCGATCCCAAGCCCGACGGCAGCCCGCCCAGCAACTGGCAGTCGGTATTCGGCGGTCCCGCCTGGACCTGGGACGCGCGCCGCCGCCAATATTATCTCCACAACTTCCTTTCGGCCCAGCCGCAGCTCAACTGCCATGTGCCGGCGGTGCAGGAGGCGTTGCTGGATGTCGCGCGCTTCTGGCTTGATCGCGGCGTCGATGGATTCCGGCTGGATGCGATCAACTTCTCGATGCACGATCCGTCGCTGCGGGATAACCCGCCCAAGACCGACAATGCGCTGCGCACGCGGTCGTTCGACTATCAGCAGCATCTCTACAATCAGAGCCATCCCGACATCGTCGGCTTCCTCGAACGCATCCGCGCCTTGCTCGACAGCTATGGCGGTCGCTTCACCGTGGCGGAGGTCGGCGGCGACGACAGCGACCGCGAGATGAAATTGTTCACCGGTGGCGACCAGCGGCTGAGCAGCGCCTACAGCTTCGACTTCCTCTACGCGCAGGAACTGACGCCGACCCTTGTCAGCAATTCGCTCGCCTGCTGGCCCGATCAGGCGGGGCTCGGCTGGCCGAGCTGGGCATTCGAGAATCATGATGCGCCGCGCGCCATTTCGCGCTGGAGCACACATGGCCACGAACAGGCTTTCGCCGCGATCAAGATGCTGTTGCTGGTGTCCCTGCGCGGCAATATCTTCCTCTATCAGGGCGAAGAACTGGGCCTGCCCCAGGTCGAGCTGGCCTTCGCCGACCTGCAGGACCGGGAAGCAATCACCAACTGGCCGATGACGCTGTCGCGCGACGGGGCACGCACGCCGATGCCGTGGCAGGCCGATGCGCCCGCGCTCGGCTTCTCGGACGGCAGACCCTGGCTGCCGGCGGGTGCAACCCATGCGCCGCTCGCTGTCGATCGGCAGGAGGCCGACCCCGCTTCAGCTCTGGCATTGACGCGTCGCCTGCTCGCGCTCAGGAACCGGAACCATGTACTGCGGCTCGGCGATCTCCGGGTGCTCCATGCTGACAAGCGCATACTCGCGTTCGAGCGCCGGCACGACGGTCAGGTCTTGCTGTGTTGCTTCAACCTTTCGCCGGAACCCGCCGATTGGATTGCGCCTTATGAGTTTGAGATGATCGAAGAGGTGGGAACGATCGAAGGCGGTCGGCTCGGCGGTTATGCCGGTTATATCGCCGAGAGGAGGCCGTGAACGACGCGGCTCCGCCGAGCCGCGCGCGGCTCGGCTTCTGGGGCCTGTGGAACCTCTCTTTCGGCTTCTTCGGCATCCAGGTCGGCTTCGCGCTCCAGAACGCCAATGTCAGTCGTATCTTTCAGACGCTTGGCGCATCGATCGACGAGCTTCCCATTCTGTGGATCGCAGGTCCGGCGACGGGGCTGATCGTTCAGCCGATCATCGGTCATCTGAGCGACCGCACCTGGGGCTGGCTGGGGCGCAGGCGCCCTTATTTCCTGCTGGGCGCCTGCTTGTGCACCTTCGCCTTGATTTGCTTCCCCACTGCACCCGCCCTTTGGGTCGCTGCGGCGCTGATGTGGATGCTCGACGCCTCCATCAACATCTCGATGGAGCCGTTCCGCGCCTTTGTCGGCGACATGGTCGATGCCTCGCAGCGCACCGCCGGCTACGCCTTTCAGACGGTCTTCATCGGCGCCGGTGCGGTCGCGGCTTCGGCCGCACCCGCCTTGCTCGCCCGCCTCGGCGTCGCGAACAGCGCGCCGCCCGGCCACGTCCCGCCTTCGGTCGCCTGGGCCTTCTACATGGGGGCGGCGGTCCTGCTTGCCACTGTCCTGTGGACCGTGGTGACGACCAGGGAATATCCGCCCGAGGAAGTCGCGCGCTTCGATGAGGCTCCCGCGACAGTGGGTTTGGTTCCTCCGGGTCCGCTCGTGATCGATCTGCTCTGGCTGGCGGGGGGCGCGATCGTGCTGGCCGCTATCCCCGCGCTCAGCCTCGACAAGCCGCTTTATGTGCTGGGGGCGGGCCTCGCGGGCTTCGGTGTCGCCCGGCTCGCCAACCGCATCTCGGAGCGTGCCGGCGCGCGGGACACGATGCTCAACAATCTGCTGAGCGACCTCAAGACCATGCCGCCGCTGATGAAGCGGCTCGCGCAGATCCAGTTCCTGTCCTGGTCCGCGCTCTTCATCCTGTGGATCTACGCTACGCCGGTTGTGGCGCACCTCCAGTTCGGCACGCTCGATCCGGCGAGCCAGGCCTATCAGGACGGCGCCGACTGGGTCGGCCTGCTGTTCGCTACCTATAACGGAATCGCCGCGCTCTATGCCTTCCTGATGCCGCAGATCGTCAAGCGGGTCGGCGCGGCCGCGACGCACGGTATCAACCTGCTCGCCGGCGCTGCCGCCTATCTGGCGATCCCGCTGCTGCACGACGCTCAGGCTCTGCTGGTGGCAATGCTTGGCGTAGGTATGGCATGGGCTTCGATCCTGACCATTCCCTATGCGCTGCTCGCGGGTGCGTTGCCGGCGCGCAAGCTCGGCGTGTATATGGGCATCTTCAACATCTTCATCGTCGTGCCCCAGCTCGTCGTCTCAAGCTGCATGGGCTCGATCGCCCATGCATTCTTCCCCCATGCGAGTCAGCTGGTGTTCGTGGTCGGCGCGGCATTGCTGGCTGGCGGTGCGGCGCTTTCGCTCACGCTGCGCCGGCTGCAGTAAGAAGAAACACCTCTCGCTGACATCGTTACGGTTGCATGGTAAGCGTGCCGGTCAGTGTTGCTCCGAGCTCGTGTTGCGTTCTGGTCGTGACGATGGATTGAGATTTCGCCCGAGGGAGATTCGACATGATAAGGCCGGAATGGAGCCCCCGCATTTTGTCGGTGCTCAGAATAGTCACGGCTCTTCTGTTCCTTCAACATGGCCTGATGAAATCGTTCGCCTTTCCGGCGCCGATACCGGGTATGGACCATTTGCCGCCGATCCTGATCGCCGCATCTATCATCGAGCTGGTGTGCGGCACTCTGATCACGCTCGGGCTTTTCACCCGCATCGCGGCCTTCATCGCTTCAGGCGAGATGGCGGTCGCTTATTTCATGGGGCATATCTCGCGCGGATTCTGGCCGGCTTTGAATCAGGGCGAGGCGGCGATCATGTTCTGCTTCATCTTCCTGTATCTGGTCTTTGCCGGGCCGGGTGAATGGAGCGTCGATGCGATGCGCGGGAAGGCCGCGCCGCGAACCTGATCCACGCGAACCTAGTTCCGCCCGGAGTGCAGTTCGCTCCGGGCGGATATGCCATCATCGCAAAGTCCCTGTTGGTCCTGGCAGAAGCTCAGAGGTTGGTCCTGGCAGAAGCTCAGAGCGGCAGGCCATATGCTCCCGTCACGCTGAAACCTGTCCCCAAGGTGCCCGCGCCCGGACCTGGCTGTCCGCCTCCAACGGAAAGGCGATAGCTTCCCGGCGCGACAACACGCTTGCCATCCGCCATTACGCTCGAAAGCTCGCGCGCGCCCAAATCGAAATGGACGCGCTTACTTTCGCCGGGGGCAAGACTCACCCGGGTGAAGCCACGAAGCGCGTGGATCGGCATGCCCGGGGCCGCTGGGAAGCTCAGATAGAGTTGCGCCACCTCGTCTCCCCCGACCTTGCCCTCGTTGCGCACCGTCACATCGACCCCGAGCGGCTCGCCAGCCTTGAGCCTGCTGCGCGACACGGCGAGAGCGGAATAGCTGAAATGGGTGTAGCTGAGTCCATATCCGAACGGATAAAGCGGCGTGCCGCTGAAGTAGCGGTAGGTGCGGTTGGCCATTGAATAATCGCCGAATGCCGGCAGCTGATCGACGCTCTTGTAGACCGTGACCGGGAGGCGTCCCGACGGATTGTTCGCGCCGGACAGCGTCTGCGCGATGGCCGTGCCGCCTTCCTGGCCCGGATACCAGGCCTCGAGGATCGCATTGGCATTGGCGGCCGCCCAGTTCACCGCCAGCGCGGAGCCGTTCATCAGCACGAGCACCATCGGCTTGCCCGTGGCCTTCACCGCTTCGAGCAATTTTTCCTCGTCTGCCGGCATGTCGAGGCTGGTGCGATCGCCGCCCTTGAAGCCCGGAATGTTGACCGGCATCTCCTCGCCCTCCAGCGCGGAGGTGATGCCCGCTACCGCCACGACGATGTCGGCATCGCGCGCGGCGGCGACCGCGCGCTGAAGTGCGTCGGCCCTGACCTCGCTCCAGACCAGGCGGGGCGGGAAGCGGCTCGGGCCCTGCTCGACGCGCAGGCTGTGCCGTTCGCCTTTGTGCAGCGGCAGCTCGACTGTCGTCGGCGCAAAGCCCTGCTGGTTGCTGTTGTCGACGATGAGCTTGTCGTCGACCCACAGCTTGGCGCCGCGGCCCTGGAGCCCGATTTTGTAGGTCGCATCCTGCGGAGCGGTCAGAAACCCTGTCCAACGCGACGAAGTCGTGTCAGCGCCGGGGATCGCCGCCGGGGCGTTGCGCTCGAAGGCGAGCTTCGGATCGACGCGCGTCACCGCCGGATCGCCCGAGAAATCGGCGTTGCGCCAATATTGTCCACGCAGGCCCGGCTGCCCCTCGGGCGTGCTGAGCGCCTCGGTTGGCACTGGCTCCGCCTGACGCAGGAAATCGGTGCCTGGCTCGAACACGATCTGCGCGTCGGGAAATTCGGCGCGCAGGCCGTCGAGCGCGGAGACGGGATGGAGCGGCGTTCCGTGATAATTGCCCGACAGCACATCGACCTGATCGGCGAGCGGGCCGACGACCGCGATCCGCTTTACCGCTGTCTTGCGCAGCGGCAGCGTGCCGTCATTCTTGAGCAATACCATCGTCTCGCGCGCGAGCTTGAGCGCGAGAGCGCGGTGCGCATCCGAGTTCAGCACTGAATCCGGGATGCGGTTATAAGACACCATCGCGGGCGGGTCGAACAGGCCCAGCCGCATCCGTACCGTGAACAGCCGGCGGAGCGATTCATCGACCACGCTTTGCGGTAGCAGGCCTTGCTGCATCGCCTCGCGATAGCGGTCGTAATCCGAAGTCGGGCCAGCCATCCGCCCGAATTCGGTGCAGTCGTTGTCGACGCCGAGCTTCATCGACACGGCGGCTGCCTCGGCGAAGGTCTTGGTATAATGATGCCCGCGTTCGATGTCGGCGACCGCATCACAATCCGACACGACATGCCCCTTGAAGCCCCACGCGTCGCGCAGCCGGTCCTTGAGCAGGAAGTCGCTGGCGCAAGCCGGCTGACCATTGACGCGGTTATACGCGCACATCACGGATTCGACCTTCCCCTCGGTCACCAGCGCGCGGAAGGCGGGGAGGTAGGTGTCCTCCATGTCGTGGAGGCTCGCCTTGATGTCGTCCGAGTGACGGCCCGGCTCCGGTCCGCTGTGGACGGCGTAATGCTTCGCGGTCGACGACACGCGGTAATAATGCGGATCGTCACCCTGCATGCCGCGCACGAAGGCGACACCCATCTTCGCGGTCAGATAGGGATCCTCGCCATAGGTTTCCTGACCGCGGCCCCAGCGCGGATCGCGGAAGATGTTGATGTTGGGCGACCAGAAGGTCAGGCCCTGCATGATCTTGTGCTCACCCCCGGCGCGCTCGATCTGGTTCCATTTGACGCGGCCTTCGTCGCCGATCGCGGCACCCATTTCGCGAATGGTCGCGGGGTCGAAGCTGGCGGCCAGCCCGACCGGTTCGGGGAAGACTGTGGCGTAGCCGTTGTTGGCGACGCCGTGGAGCGCTTCGCTCCACCAGTCGTAAGCTGGAATGCCGAGCCGGGGGATGGCACGCGCCTGGTTGACCAGTTGCGACGCTTTCTCGTCCGGCGTCAGTCGGCCGATCAGATCGTCGACCCGCTGCGCGGTCGGCAGGGCCGGATTGCGGAAGGCCATGTCTGCCGATAGGGCTTGTGCCGATACAGTGGCGGCCAGGAGCGCGCCCCCCAAAACTGCTTTGCGCATCATATTCTCCCTTTTCCTTTTCGTTCAGCGGCTATGCGCGGTCGCGATCGCGCCCGGTCTGGCATCGAATGTGATCGGTGTGCCGGGCATGAGCGTGCGGCCGTCAAACCGATAGATTTCTATCTGCTTTGCGAGCGAACATTGGAGCAGCAATTGCCGCTCGTCCGCGCTCCACACGGCGCCCTGGCACCAGCGCCCGGTCCGCGTCTCGGCGGCGGGCACGAGGTGTGCACCCTCGATGCGATAGATCGTCATCATCCCATGATCATGAAAGGCGGGAGACGAGGCAGGCGTGGTCGAGCCGTTATTGACCGTCACCTCGAGAAAGCGCCCGCTGGGGGAGAGGCCGACATGTTCGGGCGTGACGCCGGTATCGATCTGGTCGACCATCCGCCCGGCGGCGAGATCGACGATGCCCACCGAGCCCGGCTTGGGACCGGGAGGCCCTCCCCCCGCGCGACCGCCGAGATGGCTGACATAGGCCATGTGCGTGCGTGGATCGAGCGCAAGGCTGTAGGGCGCGGCACCCACCGCAATCTCTCCCACGCCGCGCGAAACCTGCGTACCGGTCACGACCAGTCGCACCAGCTTGTTCGTGCCTTGCGCCACCACGTCAGCGGTATGTGGATCCTCGAACGCAATGTCGACCGGGCGGCTCTTGGCATCCAGCGCGACGGTTCCGGCAGGCGTGAGCCGGCCGCCGGTGATCGTGAAAACCGATATGCTATCCGCACCGGTATTCGCGACCAGGGCCAGAGTGCCTGCGGGGTTGATTGCCACGCCCGCCGCGCCCGTGCCGGCGTGGAGCGTTTGCACGATGCGCGGAGCGTGTGGATGACTGAGGTCGATCACGGTGACGACATCGCCGGGGACGGGCGCTCCGCCGCCGCCCATAACCTGGCCTGCAGTCACGATCGCCAGCTGGCTGTCGGACGACAGAGCCACGCTGCCGGGTGGGCCGACCACAGTCGCGGGCACGGCAAGTGTGGCGAGGCTTCGCACGGTGCGGCCAATATCCAGCACCACGATCGAATCCGTCGTGCGGGGCGTGTCGGGCGCATCGGCCGGCACCGCCTTGCCATCATTGGCAGATACCGCGATCTGCGCGTGCAGTGCGGTGATATGGCCAAGCAGCGCGAGAGCGATCGCGCACCAGCCAGCCTGCTTATATCTTCCCCCGTCCGGATAACCCTGGCTGCGCCTCATATTATCCCGTCCTTGTCGTGAGGTCATTTGGCAACCGCGCCAACACCGCCTCCGGCCCAATGTCGGCAATGCGGTTGTGGCCGGTCAGCGCCATCGCGACGAACAACTCCTGCCGCAGCAGCTCCAGCATCCGGCACACGCCGCTACCGCCGGAGGCGGCGAGCGCGAAGGCCCAGGCGCGGCCGAGCAGCACCCCGTTCGCACCGCTCGCCAGCGCGCGCAGCACGTCGAGGCCGGAGCGGATGCCGCCGTCCATTAGCAATTCGACCTTGCCCCCCACGGCGTCGGCAACAGCTGGCAGTGCGCCGATCGCGGAGGGCGCGCCGTCGAGCTGGCGGCCGCCATGGTTCGAAACGACGATGGCCGACGCGCCGACTTCGCACGCGCGGCGCGCGTCTGCAGGATCGAGTATGCCCTTGAGCACGAGCGGGCCTTTCCACCGTTCGCGAATCCAGGCGATATCGTCCCAGCCGACCGAGGGATCGAAGTTGCGCGAAACCCAGGCTGTGAATTGGGCAAGGCCTGCCCCGTCGGGCATCGCCGGGGCGAAATTGCCAAGCACGTGGGGCCCGCCGCGAACACCTACGTCCCACGCCCAGCGCGGGCGGCGCGCTATCTCGATCATGCGCGTGAGGCGTGCGCCGAGGCCCTGATCGCCGGTAAGGGTCGAGCGCATGTCGCGATAGCGGGGGCTATGCACGATCAGGTCGACCGTCAGCACCAACGTCTCGACACCTGCGACGCGGACCCGCTCCAGCATCGCCTCCATGAAAGGACGGTCCTTGATCATGTAAAGCTGGAACAGCAAAGGTTGCGCGACGGCGGGCGCGACTTCCTCGATCGCGCAGCAGGCCGAGGCGGAGAGGATGAAGGGCACGCCCGCCGCCTCGGCCGCGCGCGCGGCCTGCACCTCGCCACGACGTGCATAGAGACCCGCAAGGCCGATCGGCGCGAGCGCGACCGGCAGGCTCGACCGGCGGCCGAGCAGAATCGTGTCGAGCCGGATGTCCGACACGTCGCGTAGCACGCGCTGGCGCAACGGCAGCCGCTCCAGGTCGGCCACGTTGCGGCGCATGGTGACCTCCCCGTAGGACCCCCCGTCGATATAATCGAACAGGAATCGCGGCAGGCGCCGCCGCGCCTGGCTACGGAAGTCATCTATGCAGGCGAGCGTCATCCAGTCGGTTTCCGCGGCTCAGTCGGTCGCGAAATTGTGGAGGATGACAGGCCGCGGGTTGAACGGAATGCGCGTGGACATCGGTGCATCCGGCGCATTGGACGGCCGATGCCAGCGGCCCTTCTGCGCCGTCACGATGTCACCCGGCTCAGCCTCGAAATAGGCATAACCCTCGATCTGGTAGCCGATTTTGCCCTCCATGACGAACCAGAACTCCGTCCAGTCGACGTGGAAATGGCCGCGATTGCTCGTCGGCGCGATCGGCTGCGCTTTGCCGCGCAGGATGTTCGACGTGAAATGATCGTCCCACACGAACTTGCCGTTATAGGGCTTGTCGCTGTTCCCGATCTGCTTCCAGAAATCGACGTAGATCGGGTTGGTGTCGCGGTCCTTTGACGGCCCGGGCTGGCCGGTGACCTTGACATAGGTGCGGCCGGGATAGGGATCGGGCGTCTCGTCGGCCGGATAGAGGGGCGGCGAGCCGGCCTGGCGAACCTCGAAGCGTAGCGATGGTTTGTCGCCGATGGTTTCGATCGAATAGAAATGACGGAAGGGCACGTTGACCATGAAGCCCCTGGTCGCAACGAACGGCTCATAGCCGTCGATCGAGACGCGCATCGCGCCATCCTGGACGATCCAGACGACGCGGTCGTCTGCATACATTTTGCGCTTGGTCTTCTTGCCGGTGCCGAGCGAAATATAATCGCCGTCCTGCTCGGGATTGCGCACGATCGGCTGGACCCAATCGCTCTGCCCGCGATGCGCGGCGAGGATGGCCGACAGCTTCCAGTGAACCTTGTTGGGTGCTGTATAAGGGGTCGGCTTGCTCGGCTTGGCGGACCAGTAGGATTCGGCAAGCTTGGGCGACGTGACCGGCATCGGCTCCTCGTGCCCGTTGAATTGCGCGGACGCGGGCGATCCCGTCATCATGACCGTGGCCGCGACGGCCGCGAGTCCGAGCATTCTGTTATTACTGGCTTTCATGATCCGACCTCGCTGGGGGGGGGAATGCTGGCGGAAATTCGCACTTTCACTGTTCTTGGATCGAGCCACGGCGCAGCCCGCTTGTATCAGTCGCTCAAAAAAGCTGCCGTCCGCGAACGAGTCGCGGACGGCAGAGGGGGCTAACGATTAGAATTTGGCGCGTACGCCGATCGAGATCAGGCGGCCGAGCGGGTTGGAGACGAAGCCATTGTAGCCCCACGCTCCACCGAGGATGCCCGCCGTATTGCCGTTGTAGAATGGCGGGTTCTTGTCGAAGAGATTCTGCACGTCGACGTAGATTTGCGAGCCCCGCAGGAAGCTCTCGCCGCGGAACTCATATTGAACATGCAGGTCGTAGGTGTTCCCCGCCTTGATCGGGTCGCCGCCTCCAACCGGATTGCCGACGGCATCCGTCTTGATCGGCGTGATCGTGGTGCTGATCCAATTGTGGTAGGATCCGACGTGATTCCAGAACAGGTCGGCCGAGAAACCGCCCAATTCCCACCCGAGCTGCGCCCGGTTCTTGAACTTCACCGACGGGAAGGTCGTGTTGTAGCCGGATGTGTTCAGGATGCTGAAGTTCGTCCCGCCGCCGAAGTTCTGGGTGAACTTGGTGAAGTCGGTGAACGCCGTGCCGATCGTGAACCGGCCGAGATCGCCGATCGTATGCTGGTAGGTGAACTGCGCGTCGATACCCTCGACGGTCAGATTGAGCGCATTGCGCGTGCTCTGATCGATAAGGAAATAGACTTGCTGCGGCACCGCGCCCGAGATTGTGGCGCCATTCGCCAGGTTGGCGAAATCGTTAATCTGCGCCTGGGTGCAACTCGACGGGCAGAGAGTCAGCAGTGGCCTGAGGCCAGCCGAGTTGACGATCGCGCTCGGGCTCGGCGAGCTCACGCCACCGATGAACTTGTTGTGGAAGAAGGTGGCTGCCGCGACGAAGCCCGGCAGGAAGCGCGGAGCCAGGTCGACGCCGGCCGACCAGCTGCGGCCTTTCTGCGGCACTTCATGGGTGAAGCCGCCGCCGAGTTGACGGCGTAGACCCGCCGATTGGGCGTTGATGCCGATCGAGCAAACCTGACCCGCAGTCGCCTGGGAGCAGGGTGTGCTCGTGTTGGCGATGACCGCCCCGGGGATACCCGTGACGTCGGGATAATTGCTCACCGGCACGTTCACCTGGCCCTGCGTGCCGACGCTGCCCGACGCATAGAGGTAGCCCTGCGTCGGATCGCCAATGACGGCGAGCGGCGGCGCCACGAAGGCGCGTGAATAATTGCCGCGGAACTTCAGGCCTTCGAACGGCTCCCAATTGGCAGCGAACTTCGGATTCTTGGTGCTGCCGACGTCGCTATATTTATCGTACCGGCCCGAAATGCTGAGGTCGATCCGGTGCGCGAGCGGGATCTCCATCTCCGGCGACACGAGCGGAACATAGAGTTCCGCATAGACCGACTTGATGTTGCGCTCGTAATTATATTGGCGGAAGGCCGAACCGGTCGTGGTCGGGCCGGTGCCGTTGGAGCCGGTGATCTTCTGCGTCTGGTTCGCCCAGAAATATTCGCCGCCGATAGCGAGCTTCACCGGGCCCGCGGGCAGGGTGAACAGGGATCCTTGGAAATCCAGCTTCACCTGGTTGAACGTGTTGTAGTTCGTGTTCTCGCTGTTCGCGCGATAGAGCGAGCGCAGCACGCCCGGCGCGGTGCGGCTGGAGCCGACCGGGCTCCACACGTCGAGCGCGTTCGCGGCGGTCAGCGGCAGGTTGAGTGCAACCACGTTCTGGCCCGCAATATCGGTGGTGCTGGTGTTGGCCGAACTCTGCGCCGTGCCATTGAGCGCCAGCAGCGCGCAGGCGCCGCAGAAGCCGTTGATCGTATTGAGCGCCGACCGGTTCCAGCCGAACGCGTCGCTGAGCGTCGCGGTCCAGTCGCCCACAATCTTATAGTCGGCGACCATCGTCGCGTAGATCGAATCCTCCTGCGACTGGCCCCTGCCATAGTTGCCGTCCGGCGTCAGAATGAGGGCGCTGATCGATTCCTGGGTCGCGCCGGGTGTGCCGGCGGGCGCCACGAAGAAGGGGTTGGCGCGGCTCACAACCGTCGGCACGCCGCCGACCAGGATCGTGGCATTGGACGCGGTCGAACCGGGAGCAAACACGGTCACATTGCTGAGGCCGCCAGGCGCGTTCGGGGAATGCGTCTCCTGACGGTTATAGTTCAGCATCGCGGTGATGGTGAGTTTGTCGGAGAAATCGTTGGTGATCTTGATCATCGTGTTGGCACGATACTGGCTGGGCAGCAAAGTGGCGTAGACCGAGTTGTTGCATGGTGCATTGGCCGACGAGTTCGCGACCGTGCTGGTCGCGCTCGGCGACAGATATACGCCCGACACGCCAGGCACCGTCATCGTCGCCGGCAAGCACTGGAAGCTGTTGGTGTTGCTGCCGCCGATGGAGCGATAGTCACCCATGCTCGAGAAATCGCGATACTTGTTCATCAGCTTGGATTGCTGAGCGAAGGAGCCGGCGAGATAGACCCCGCCCGTGTCCCACTTCTTGCCCCAGATGAAGCTGAAGTCCTTGTTGTGATAATGGTCGGCGAAGCCGAACTGGGCATTGGCCTGGAAGCCATCGAAGGTTCGCCGCGTGATGAAGTTGACCACGCCCGCGACCGCGTCCGAACCGTAAACCGACGAAGCGCCGTCGGCGAGCACTTCGACCCGCTGGATCGCGCTCACGGGGATGATGTTCGGGTCGGTTTGCGCGAATTGGGTGCCGCCGCCCGGCAAACGCAGGCCGTCCACAATCACCAGGGTCGTGTTTGACGACGAGCCGGCGAGGCTGTGAATCTGCGGCGAATAATAGGAATAGGCGTTCTCACCTTGTGCCACCGAACCCGCTGTCGAGATCGATGGAACCGTATTCACGAGTTGTGAAACGTTTACGGGCGCGGTTTTCTCGATAGTCTCCTGGCCGACCGCAATCAGGTTGGAACCGATCGGCGCAACGCCGCGAATCTTGGAGCCGGTCACGACGACTTCATCGGCGGCTTCGCCGGGCGCGTCCGCGCTGATCACCGGCGTCGGATTAGCGGGCTTCTTCGCTTCGCCGCCCGTCTGGGCGCTTGCCCCGCTTGTGGCGAGCGTCGCCATAGCCAGAGCGATCAAGGACACGTGAATCTTCGAACCTGTTATCGAACGCATCTCTCCTACCCCTTTTTTTGCTGGAGTTCTTCGATCGCTTTGGTTTCATATCATATACGATCACGCGCGTGGTAACATGCGGTCTAAATGCGTCAAGTCGTCGCGCCGCCGCTGTGCTCGAAACGAGGCCAGAATCGGCTTCTGGAGTGCAAATTATGTGCAGTGCAGCATGAAGAACTGGACGATTGTAAAGCAAAGGTCGAAGCGTGGCCAAGACATTAAAAAAGCATCTTTTAGGAAATACATGACGCATTGCGGAATTATGGTCGTATATCCAATGTTACGCCAACCAGGGATGCACATCCATTTTGGGAAAGCGCTGTCATTACTTGTTTGAGCACGCACGCAATCGCAACCCGCGGGGGGCTAGGTAAGACGGGCGGGACGGTCCCTCAGGTATGGACCGAGCGGTCGAGGCTTACTGGCGACCCCCGGATTCAACCGAATAATTATGGAGGCCGTAAGGATAGGGATTGATCGCGACCCGCGTGGCCATCTGTCCAACAGGGCCGCCGAAGCTGGCGCGATGCCAGCGGCCTTGAGCGGCGGTCACGATATCGCCGGGCGCGGCAGTGAAGACGGGTACGCCTTCGATCTGATAGTCGACATTTCCTTCCATGATGAACCAGAATTCGTCATGGCCGAAATGGAAATGGCCGAGGTTGCTCGGTGGCGGCGTCGGTGTTCCCCTGCCGCGAATATTATTGATGAACATGTGATCGCCGGAAATGAAGGCGCCGGCCCGCGCGCCGCCCTGGATCACATCCTTGAAGTAATCGAGATAGGGCTTGTTGACGTCGTCATATTTGCCGTCGCCGCCCATCAGCACAGTCTTCTGATAGGTGAAGCCGGGAACGTCCTTCGGCTTGTCCGGCGAACTCCCGACCGGATAGATCGGAACGTCACCGGCAGCATGAACCTCAAACCAGAGCGCGGGTTCGCTGCCGACGGCCTCCAGCGTGAACGGAAGGCGGAAAGGGACGTCGATCTGGAATCCCTTGCCCGCGACGAACGGCTCCTGCCCCTTGATGCTCACCTTGATCTGGCCTGCCCACACGATGATGCCGGTGCGGTTATCGGGATATTCGACTTCCGGTGTGCGGCCACCCGGCGCCATCTGGTGCCAGTCGGCCATCAAATCCTTGTTGCGGACGATCGGCTGCGACCAGTCCTTCTGCCCCTTGTGCATGGCGAGCACATCGGCAAGCTTCCACCAAGCGCGGTTGGGCGCCTGATAGGCGGTATAAGGAGTTTTCTTGGGAGACCAGGCGATCTGGAGCGGGGGACGACCGGCGGACGGAGTCTGCGCCGAAGCCACCGACGCAACCAGGGCCGCTGCGGCGCATACGGATATAAGAAGCTTGCCCCTGGCCATTGAAATCCTCTCCTGCCGGGACTCTATCGCCCCTTATGTGATCATATATGATATGATAGTTTCGAGCGTGTCAAATCCCTATTTAGGCAGGCGATCCCTTCCAAATAGCGGAAAATCCAAGGGAGAGTTTCGAGCGTGCTGACAAGATCGACAAGCCTTGCCGGGCTGGTGTTCCTCCTGGCTTCGTCCGCATCGGCGGCGCCCCCCGCAGCCAATACATGCCGCGCAATCGCCGACCCGACAGAGCGGCTTGCCTGCTACGACCGTGCCGCGAGCCAGGAATCCGTCCCTGCCGAAGCACCGGCGCGCGCGGCTCCCCCCGTAATCCCGACGACGCCTCCGCTTTTGCCCGCAGCCCGCGAAGCGCGCGCCGCCGAGCCGACACGGCAGGAAATGAAGGCTTTGACGAGCGGGCGGATCGCGGCGGTACGCCCCCTGCGTCACGGCTATTTCCGGCTCGAGCTCGAGAATGGCCCCGCTTATGAAACCACCGTGGTCAGCGCGCCGCCGCCGGTTGGCGCGGACGTCCGCATTCGCGGTACGCTGTTCGGCACGACCTTCTTCGACATAAAGGGCTGGAGCCCGATAGCGGTCAGGCTATCGCGGCAGCAGTGAGCGTGGCCGGTTCCGGCTGCTCGGATAGCAAGGGCCGGTTCGGATCTACGATCGCCCAGGCGATCACGCCGAGCAGTACGACCGCCGCGCCGGCCGCGAAGGCCGCCGCCCAGCCGTACTGGGCGGCGATCCACGGCGTGAGCGACGAGGTCACGGCCCCGCCGATCTGGCACCCCATGTTCATGAAGCCGGAGACGACGCCGGTGTGCGGACCGGCAATGTCGGCGGTGACGGACCAGAACGAGCTCTGCGACAAATAGATCGCGCCCGCGCCGCCTGCGAGGATCACCACCGCGAGTAACACATTGTCGACCGTGGACCCCAGCAGGAGAAAGGTCCCGGTCAGCACGAAGGCGACGACCGCGAGCCCCGACCGACCCCAATACAGACCATATCGCCGAGAGATCGCGTCGTTGATGACGCCGCCCGCGAGGCAGCCGAGCGTCATGCACAGGAAAGGCAGCATCGCATAAGCGGCGCTCGCCTTGAGATCGAGGTGCCGGGCCTCGGCCAGATAGATGTAGAACCAGCTGAAGAAGATCCAGATCACGTAACCGAACGCGAAATAGCTGAGGAACAGGCCCCAGACGTTGCGGCTCGTCAGCATCGCGCGCCACGGCACCGGACCGCGCGGTCCGGTGGCGGCAGGCGACAGGCCCCGCTCGATATGATCGAGTTCCGCGCGATTGACCGCCGGGTGCTCCTGCGGAGTATCGCGCGCTGCCAGATACCAGATGATTCCGGCGACGAGGCCGATCGCGGCGCAGACGTAGAAGGAAGCGCGCCATCCCGCAGCCAGGATGATCGCCGTAATCAATGGGGGCGAGATACCCGAACCCGCGCCCACGCCGGCGAAGATCCAGCCATTGGCCTTGCCGCGCTCCTGCGCGGGTATCCAGCGCGAGATCAGCTGGTTGCCCGACGGATAGACCACCGCCTCACCGATCCCGAGCGTGAATCGCACAAGAAACAGCAGAAGCAGCGCATGGCGGGCATGGGGCGGCACGAGCGCTGTCAGCGCGGAGAAGAGGCCCCACCAGACGAGCGCGAGGGTGAGGACCTTTCTCGGCCCGAACCGCGCGGCCAGCCAGCCGGCCGGCACCTGGAAAAGCGCATAGCCGATCAGGAAGGCGCTGAAGACCCAGCCGAGATGGACCTGGTCGATCCCGTAATCCTTGCGCATCTCGACGCCCGCAACCGAAATGTTGGTGCGGTCGAGGAAGGCGATCGCGCTCACCAAGAACAGCAGGAATATCAGCCCGAGTCTTACTCTGGAACGAGCGCCAGCGGCCATCTTGTCCTCCACCTTCCACGGCTCTCGCGGCCGCATAATATCCTATATGATTTCTGTTACGACCAATGTATGAGCAGGTAAAGACCGGGAATAACGGCAATCGGAGAGGGTCCCCTTGAGAGGAAGCAGCCTGGCGGCGCGCATTGCCGCTTTGTCATTCATTGTCGCCGGTGGCGCGGCCTTCGCCGCCACCCCTCTGCAGCAGCGGATCGGGCACAGTGATCCCGCCCGCTTCCGCCAGCTCAGCGCTGTGCATGAAGGAGCGGGCACGATGCGGTTCGGGCCGATCCTGGGCGCCAACGCGCTCAGCACGAACCTGCTCTTCATCCACCGTGGCGTGATCGCCCCGCACAGCGGGATCGGCGAGCATTTCCACAATGACTGCGAGGAGATGTTCGTCATCCTCGACGGCGAGGCGCAGTTCACGATCGATGGCCGCACGTCTGTGCTGAAGGGGCCGGTCGGCGTGCCCGACCGGATGGGCCACGCGCATGCCATCTACAATCCGGGCGATACGCCGCTGCAGTGGTTGAACATCAATGTCGGCATGACCAAGGTGTACGACAATTTCGATCTGGGCGACGCACGCACCGATGCCGCGCTCGACAAAGTCCCCCAGTTCATCACCATGCATCTCGACCGCGCCTTGCTGCGGCCGATCGCGGCTATGGATGGCGGTACGGGCACGATCCTATATCGCCGCGCGCTCGACCCGACCGTCTTCTCGACGCCCTGGACCTATGTCGATCATCTTTTGTTACCGCCCGGCACGTCGGTTGGCCCGTCGAAGAAGGCCGACTTGAGCGAGGCTTATTATGTCATGGGCGGGGACGGTGAGGTGACGGTCGATGGCGAGACCGTCGCGATCCACAATGGCGATGCCATTCCGGTCGATCTTGGCCAGGCGCGTTCGATCAAGTCGACCGGATCGCAGCCGCTCGAGCTGATGGTGATCGGCGTGGCGCGCGATCTCGCGGCCAAGGCCGCTTATCGCGCGCAGGTCGCAGCGGCGATGCGACCCCCACGATAGTTTCAGGAAGGAACAAGGACATGAAGCGCAGGATCCTGCGGATGATGGCGTCTGTCGGCCTTGCATTGGCCGCGCTGCCGCTGGCCGCCCCGGTCGCTGCCGCAGCGGTGGCGCCCGCAATTTCGATCGAGCGGCTCGATCGCGGCCTGGATGCGGTGATCGCGCCCGGCACCAGGGTCGAACGGGTCGCAACCGGTTTCGTCTTCACCGAAGGCCCGATGTGGCGCCAGGGAAAATTGTGGTTCTCGGACGTGCAGAAGGACCAGCTGCTGACGGTTACGCCGGAGGGCAAGGTGACCGTGCTGATCGCGAATTCGGGCGGTTATCATAACCCGCCGCCGGGCGCGAATATCGGTTCCAACGCGATGGTGACCGACAAGGACGGATCGGTGCTGCTGACGCAGATGGGCGCGCGCCGGATCGTGCGGCTGGATACGCATAACGGCCTCCATCCCTTCCTGTCCGATTATCAGGGCAAAAAGATCAACAGTCCCAACGATCTGGTGTTCGCGCGCGACGGCGCGCTCTGGTTCACCGATCCGCCCTTTGGGCTGTTCAACGGGATGGACAAGGATCCCGCCAAGGAGCTGCCGTTCAACGGCGTCTTCCGCTACGCCAACGGCAAGCTTCAGGCGGCGATCACCGATATGACCTTGCCCAACGGCATCGGCTTCTCGCCCGACGGTAAGACGCTCTATGTGAGCAATTACGGGCCGGACATGTATGTACGGGCTTATTCGGTCGGGCCGAACGGTACGCTCTCCCATCCCCGCACCCTGATCCATTATCCGCCGAACAGCGGCGACGGCGGGCCCGACGGGCTCAAGGTCGATATGGCCGGCAATCTGTGGAGCAGTGGCCCCGGTGGAATTCGGATCATCACGCCCAAGGGCAAGGTGCTGGGTCAGATCAAGCTGCCGGAAGTGGCGGCGAACATTGCGTTCGCGGGCGACGGCCACATTGTCTACATTACCGGCTCTACCAGCATTTATCGCCTGCATTCCAGGGTCGCCGGCGAGTTGCCGCTCTACCGGCGCTGAAGGAAGCGAACAAAGAAAAGGGGCGCCGCACCAGCCGGGTACGGCGCCCCTTTTTGGTATCCGCCTTAGTGCGCGGGATCGACCAGGATCGCCTGATAGGCGATCTTGCCGCCGCGGACGACGAAGATGTCCTCGCCCGAAACCTGCTGCGGCGTGCCCTTGAACTGGACCCAGCGCAGCCGGGCAATGTCGGGCCCGCCCGGGGTGATGCTGGTCTCCATCGTGCGCACGCCGGGATGATGATCTTTGTCGGTCAGCGTCGCGAACACCCGGCGCGCATCGGTGGAGCCGACAAACACGCCAACGCCCTTGGCCGACTGGCCGTGCACCAGCCCCGGCGGCGCGATCACGATCGTGTTCGCGGCATAGTCGCTCATGATCGCCGCAAGGTCCCCCTTCTTCATCACGGCGACGTGATGCTGGACGACCTGGGCCGGCGTGGCGGCGGAGGCGGCAACGCCGGTGCCGAGCGCCAAAGGCAGCGCCAAAATCTTTAAACTGGTGCGCATCAATCCTCTCCCATGCTGTTTTCTAGCCCCGGCTTCAGCCGGTCTGGTCCACGCGCCTCAAACCCCGCGCGAAGCGCTGCTGGCGCTCGGCATAGCCCGCCGCCGACTTCCTGATCCCTTCGATCACCTCGGGCGCGAGTTCTTTCACCGCCTTGGCCGGGGCTCCGATGATCAGGCTGCCGGGTGGGAAGACCTTACCCTCGGTCACCAGCGCGCCCGCGCCGATCAGGCAATCCTCGCCGATGACGGCATTGTTGAGCACGATCGCGCCCATGCCGACCAGCACCCGGTCGCCGATCGTGCAGCCGTGGAGAATGGCGTGATGCCCAATGGTGCAGTCGGTGCCGATCGTGAGCGGAACGCCAGGATCGGAATGAAGCATCGCGCCTTCCTGGATATTGGTGCGCGCGCCCAGCATGATCGGCGTGTTGTCCGCACGGATGACGGCGCCGAACCAGATGCCTGTCTCTTCGCTCAGACGGACATCGCCGATCAGGTCGGCGGAAGGTGCGACCCAACTCGTATCGGGAATTGTGGGGCTGAGCCCGTCAATTTCGTAAAGCGGCATCAGTTTTTCTGTGGCGGCGCGGATGGCGAAGCCTCAGCTGCGGCGGGAGCGCCGTAATTCTTGGCGAGATAATCAACGATGATCTTCATCTCTTCTGGCGACACCTCCGCGCCGCGGTTCGCCATCTGTTCGACCGTCGCTGACCAGGCAGCAGGGGACTTGTGCTGCGAGAATATCTGCGCGGTGTTATGACAGAAGATGCACCGCTGGTTGATCAGGTCGAGGCCCGGTCCCGCCGCAGGCGCGGCCGCGGCGGGCGCGGCCGCGGCGGGCGGATCGGCCGCGAGGGCGCGGGCTCCCAAGGCCGTGAGGGAGGCCATGGCGGCGAGGGTCAGAAGGATATTACGCATCGTAGGTTCCTAATTCAGCGCAGCGAGAATGCCACGACCGTATCACTGATCGGAGGGGATCCCGAAAATCCCCCGGTCGCCACCACCGCAACGATTTGGCGCCCCGATCGATCGCGATACGTCATCGGCGTGCCGTAATTCGATGCGGGCAGGGTTGCTTCCCACAACAGCTTTCCGTTGCGTGAGTCGAACGCGCGGATCTTGTCATCGGTGGTCGCGCCGATGAAGGTCAGCCCGGATGCGGTGGTGATCGGCCCGCCTGCGCTGATCCGGCCGGCATCCTTGAACGCGGGATCCTGGTTGTCGCCCAACGGACGGCGCCAGGCGATAACGCCCTTGTTCACGTCGACCGCGACCAGCTCGCCCCATGGCGGCTTCTGGCACGGATTGCCGGTCTCCCGATCCTGGAAATATTGATAGCCCTCTTTCATACCCCAGGTGCCGTCGGGCTGCTGCGCGAGCTGCTGCGGGCTGCCGAGCGCATTGACGTTGATGACGTAAAGCCCGGTCTGCGGATCGAACGAACCGCTGCCCCAATCGACGCCGCCGAGGCTGCTGGGGAAGAAGGCGACCGCGCTGTCCGCGCGCGGCGGCTGGAACATCTTGGCGGGGACGACGTGCAATTCGTCGGTCACCTTCTGGCAGACGGCCTTCATCGCGGGGGTGAGATCGTTGAAATCCTCGGCACTGTAAGTCAGCCGCGCGAGCGGCGGCGGCGAGGCCGGCATCGGCTGGGTCGGCCAGGGCTGTTCGCCCGGCACGTCGGTATCGGTCGGCACCGGTACCTCGCGTACGTCATAGACCGGCTTGCCGGTCACCCGATCGAGGATGAACATGATCGCGGTCTTGTTCATGACCGCGATCGCCGGAATAATACGGCCGTCGCGGCGGACGTCGATCAGCGTGGCTACGGGCAGGTCCACATCCCAGATGTCGTGATGGACGGTCTGGAAATGCCACAGATATTTGCCGGTGCGCGCGTCGACCGCGACGATCGAATTGGCAAAAAGGTTCGCGCCGTGGCGATCACCGCCCCAACGATCGAACGTCGGTGCGCCGAACGGCAGATAGGCGATGCCGCGCTTGTCGTCGACGATCACGTTCGTCCACACATTGTTGCCCGACCGGCTCTTCCAGCTGTCGCCTTCCCAGCTGTCATGGCCATATTCGCCCGGCTGCGGAACGGAATGGAAGGTCCACACCAGCCTGCCGGTGCGCGCATCCCACGCACGGACATCGCCCGATGCGCCCTTCACAGGCATTTCCTGTACGCGCGAGCCCGTAATGATCAGGCCCCTATAGATGGACGGGGGGCTGCTCATGCCGAGCGGAGCGCCACGATTGCCGTTCATCACTTCCGGCGTCTTCATGTCAACTATGCCGTCGGCGCCAAAGCCGGCGGCCGGCTTGCCCGAAACCGCGTCGAGCGCGATCAGCTTGCCCGCACGCGTACCGAAGACGATGCGTGGCCCGACTCCACCGCCGCCCGGCCAATAGGCGACGCCACGCGTGCCGGCCTGGTCGCGCGGCGGCAGGGTATAGGCCCACAGCTCCTTGCCGGTGGAAGCGTCGAGCGCGACGACGCGGCCATAGGGCGTCGGCACATACATTACGCCCTTCACGACCAAAGGCGTCGCTTCGGAGGGGGAAAAGCCGGTCGCAAAGCGCTTGCGCATCGTTTCCGGCATCCCCGGAAACGTCTCCGCTTTATAGCCGGCCGGGCGCATATGATATGTCCAAGCCTGATGCAGCGTGGCGACGTTGGCGGGGGTAATCTCCTTGAGCGGAGAGAAGCGCGCGTTACCGCCGTCGCGGCCATAATCCTGCCAATCCCCCGCCGCGACCGCATGGAGCGGTGAGGCGAGCGCAAGACAGGCCACCACGGCGCAGACGTGGGAAGTTCGGGCGGTCGAAACGGGCCGCGCTGACTGGCTGTTCAAGCTTGATCCTCTCGGTATCGGTCACTTTTCGCCCGCATTGCGGGCAGCGCCATTGTTCTTTGATGATGCCGATGCTAGCAGCCGCCAAAATCATATACAATATGATCTGCGGCGAGATGTGGCGCGATTTGCATGCAGTCTCATCTCGGTGGATTAATGCCATAAGGAGGAGAAGATGGCGATATTGCCGCTCGCGGGCCTGAGGGTGCTGGATATCTCGCAGGTCATGGCGGGGCCCTTCTGCTGTATGCTGTTGGGCGACATGGGCGCCGATGTGATCAAGATCGAGCCCCCTGCGACCGGCGATTCGACGCGCCATTCGATGGGCTTCCGCCTGAAGGGTGCGGACAGCCCCGGCTTCCTCGCGCTCAATCGCAACAAGCGCAGCATCACGCTCAACCTGAAGGACGAAGCCGATCGGCAGGTCCTGTATGCGCTGGTCAAGACTGCCGACATTCTCGTCGAAAATGCGCGGCCCGGCGTCGCTGCGCGGCTCGGCATCGACTATGACACGCTCGCGGCGATCAATCCGCGCCTGGTTTATGCCAGCATTTCGGGATTTGGACAGACCGGTCCCTGGGCGCAGCGACCCGGCTTCGACCTGATCGCGCAAGCCATGTCGGGCATTTTGAGTTCGAACGGCTTCCCAGGCATGGAGCCCGCCAAGAATTCGATCGCGGTCGCGGATCTGGGGGCCGGGCTCTTCTCGGCCTATGCGATCCTCAGCGCGATCATCGGCCGCGAAAAGAGCGGCCAGGGCCAATATATCGACGCCTCGCTGCTGGAGGCGGCGCTGGGGCTGTCAGTATGGGAGACCACCGAGCTCTGGGGTACCGGCAAGTCGCCCACGCCGATCGGCTCGGCCAATCGCATGTCCGCGCCTTACCAGGCGGTGATGGCGTCCGACGGATGGTTCGTGATCGGCGCCGCCAATCAGGGGCTGTGGCTGACCTTCCTCGGCGTGATCGGGCGGCCCGAGCTGCAGGAGGATCCACTTTATTCGACCAACGCCGCGCGCGTGACCAATCGCATCCCTCTCATAGAAGATCTGGCCCCGACCTTCCTCACCCGCACCAAGCAGGAATGGATCGACGCTTTGCTGGCGGCGGGCGTGCCGGCGGCTCCGATCCTGGATTATGGCGAGGCGGTGGAAAGCGAACAGGCCGTCGCGCGCGATATGGTGATGCAGGTTCCCCACCCGGTCGAGGGCGAATTCAAGGCGCTCGGATTCCCGGTGAAGATGCGTGGTACCCCGCAGGAGGTGCGCCTGCCGCCGCCCTTGCTCAATGAGCATGCCGACGAGATCCGGCAGGAACTGATCGACAAGGGGCTGTTGTCGGCCCCGGCGGAGGCCGCGGAATGAGCGAGGCCCGGCTGGTCTATGAGAAAGCGGGCAATCAGGCGCACATCCGCTTCGACAATCCGGCGGCGCATAATGCGCTGACCAGCCAGATGTGGCACGATCTGCGCGATGCCGCGCGCGATATCGCGGCCGATCCCGCGATCCACGTCGCTACCTTCCGGGGGGTGGGCGGCAAGGCCTTCATATCCGGTACCGACATATCGAAATTCGCCGATTACGAGACCGGCGAGCAAGGTGTGGAATATGAGCGCGACATCGACATTTGCATGGGCGCGATCGACGAAATCCCCTGCACGACGATCGCGATCGTAGACGGATGGGCGGTGGGCGGCGGGCTCAATATCTCGTCAGCCTGCGACTTCCGAATCGCTACGCCCAATGCGCGTTTCGGATCACCGATCGGCCGCACGATCGGCAATTGTCTTTCTGCCATGAGCATCGCCCGGATCGGCGGCGCCATCGGCGGGCAGATGGCGAAGCGCATGGTCTTGCTCGGCGAACTCGTGCCTGCGTCGGAATTGCTGGCGAGCGGCTTCCTGCATCAGATTGTGGAGGCGCACGAACTGGATGCCACCGCGGATGCCCTCTGCCGTCGTGCCGCCGAGAATGCGCCGCTGACGACGCGTGCAACCAAGGAGATGCTGCGGCGCATGCGCTACGCCAACCTGCCCGACGTCGAGGATCTGATCGCGATGGTTTACGGTAGCGCTGACTTCCGGCGCGGCGTCGCTAATTTCCTGTCGGGCAACAAGACGCTTCCCGATTGGGCCGGGGAATAGGATTGTCGTCACCCCAGCGAAGCTGGGGTCCGTCTCGTTCCTGGCGGTTCGGGCGGAAGTTGGATGCCAGCCTACCCTGGCGTGACGCAAAGGAGGATCAGCTTCCCGGCTTGGTTGCCAGGATCTTGATTCCCGCCATCATCGGCTGGCTCGGCGGGAGCGCGGTCTCGCCTGCGGGGAAGCCGTTCGCCTGCAGCATATAGGCCTCGATATCGGCCACCGTCTTGGCACCGAGGCTGCCGGGATTGTTCAGCGGCATCGTGCTGTGGATGCGGTCGAACAGGTCGCCTGCCGACGTGTTGTTCCAGTTATTGAGGAATGCATTGCCCGACAGGGGTGGGGCGACGTCGATGCCCGCCAGCGTCGGCCCATGGCAGGCGGCGCATTGTTCGGCATAGGCGGCTTTGCCCCTATTTGCCTGGTCGGCCGTGTAGACGCCGCTCCAGACCGTGCGCGCGCTGCCTTGGGCATGGGCGATCGCGGCGCCGAGGAGGACCAGGGCACTGCCCATGGCAGCGGAACCCCAAATGTGAAGCTTCGAATTTCGGTCCATCATGCTTTTCCCGGTAATCTGTAAGCTACGAGTTCGGCACTGTAATTGCCGCCGCCGATCGCGACGACAATATATTGTTTTCCCTTAAGAATATAGGTCATCGGCGAGCCGCTTTGGGGCGCTGCCATGTAGACCGCCCCCTTTTCCTCGCCGGTCGCCTTATCATAGGCGCGCAGCATCGCACCGCGGACGCCATATTCGTTGGTGTAGAAGCCCGCTTCGCCGCAGATCACCAGGGTCTTGGTGGTGAGCGGCCCGAGATTGCCGGGGCGTCCGGTCCGCGGGATTTTGAGCCCCTTGAGCGCGGGATGGTTGCGGACGTTGTCGGGCGTTTCGCCATGCGCGACCTGCCAGGCAATGTCGCCCTTGGTCAGGTCGATCGCGGTGATCCGACCATAAGGCGGCTTGAGCAGCGGCAACCCCTGAACGACGAGGAAACCCGCCGGCATTCCGCCGACTTTTTGGCCGGGCCGGGGGGCGGGTGGGGGCGGGGGCCGGAAATCGACCCCGCCGGATTCGGCGCCCATTCTCGCCATCTTTCGCGGCGCCATCCCGGATATGCCGTGCACATAGGGAAATTCCGAAACGCTTGTATCGCTATTCGCGACGATGCCGACCACGGAGGGCTGCGTCTTCGAGTAGACATAGACCGTGTGGGTTTCGGGATCGTAGGAACCGCCCGGCCAATTGGTGCCGCCCTGGACGCCCGGCGCCGAGATCGTGCCCCAGCGATCGGGCTTGCTGAGTACCGGCGGGGTGAAGAGCGGGCCGATCTTGTAATTCTTCACGAATTCGATTGCCTGCGCGCGCAACTCGGGCGTGAAGTCGATCAGATCGTCGACGGTTACTCCCTGGACGTCATAAGCGGGCGGTTTGGTCGGAACCGGCTGCGTCGGCGCATACCATTCGCCCGGCACGTCGCCCGCCTCGACCTTGCGCTCGACAATCGGCCAGAGCGGCTTGCCGGTCGTACGGTCGAGCACATAGAGATAGGCCTGCTTGGTCGGCTGCGCGAGCGCCTTCACGATCCGCCCGTTGTGCGGGATGTCGCACAGGATCGGTGCGCAGGGAATGTCGCGGTCCCACAGGCCGTGATGGACCATCTGGTAATGCCATTTGCGGCGTCCGGTCTCGATATCCACCGCGACCAGCGATTCGCCGAACAGCGCGTCACCGCGGCGGAAGACGCCGGTCTCGTCGCCCGTCGGCAGCTCGACCGGGATGTAGACCAGCCCGAGCTCCTCATCGGCGGACATCTGCGCCCAGGCGCCGGTATTGCCGGCTTTGTCGGCGTCGCCGCCGATCCAGGTGTCATAGCCGAATTCGCCCTTGAGCGGGATCGTGTGGAAGATCCATTTCCGCCGGCCGGTCTTGATGTCGAAGCCGCGGATATAGCCTTTCACGTTCTGGCGGATTTCGGGAACGTCGCCGGCGGTGTGCGCCGCGCCGATCACCACCACATCCTTCACCACCAAGGGTGTCGAGTGGAGGCCGACGTCCGACGTGACGGGGTCGATCTCCTGGTCGAAGTCGCGCTTGAGATCGACCACGCCGTTGGTGCCAAATTCAGGGTCGAGTTGGCCGGTGGCCGCGTCGAGCGACACCAGCTGATAGCCGATCGTGACGTAGAGGATCCGCTCCTTCGTCCCGTCGGTCCAGTAGGAGACGCCGTGCCCGGAGAGCTGACGCGGCGAGTTGAGTGCGCGCGCGCCTTCGTCGAGACGGTGCATCCACAGCAATTCGCCGGTCGCCGCGTCGAGCGCGATGCAGTCGCGCCGCGAGCCGGCGGTGGTGAAAAGCCGCCCCTTGATCAGCAGCGGGGTGGCTTCGAACTGATATTCCTTGCGTGCGCCGAGCGCGTCGGTCTTGAAGCTCCAGGCGATTTCAAGGTCGCTGAAATTGGCCGCATTGATCTGATCGAGCGGTGAATAGCGCGTATTGGCCTGGTCGGCTGCATAATGGCGCCATTCGGTGTCGGGGTGCTGCGCCGGCTTTTCCGGGGTAGCGGGAGCCGCAATCGCGTGGCCGCCGCCGGTCAGCCCCGAAAGCACGAACGTCGATGCAGTGCTGGCGAGCAGACCACGCCGGGAAATGCCTCTCATATCATCCTCGTGACGGGCTTATCGCCGCCCGGTTTCTGGTGTTTCATTGGATGGCTGCAGCTGACTACCAGCTGACCGCGATATATTTGGCTTCGCAATATTCCAGCAGCCCGTGGTGCGATCCCTCGCGTCCCAAGCCGCTCTGCTTCACGCCTCCGAACGGTGCTGCCGCATCCGAGACGAGGCCGCGGTTGACCCCAATCATGCCGCATTCGATCCTCTCCGCGATCCGCAGCGCCTTCTTCAGGTCTTCGCTGTAGACATAGGCGGCAAGCCCATATTCGGTGGCATTCGCCAGCCTGATCGCATCCTCGGGATCATCGAACGGGATGACAGCGGCCACCGGGCCAAAGATCTCGTCAGTCAGAATGTCCGAGCCGGGCTGCACGTTGGCGATGACGGATGGCGGATAGAAGAAGCCGGGGGCGTCCGGGGTCTTGCCGCCAAGCCGTACTTCAGCGCCCTTGGCGACCGCATCGGCAACCAGGCGCTCGATCTTCTCGATGGCTCCCCGGTTGATCATCGCCCCGCATTGGGTGGCGTTCTCGATGCCCGCACCCATCTTGATGGCGCGCATGCGAGCGACGAGCGCCGACACGAACGCGTCATGAATCCCGCGCTGGACATAGAATCGGTTGGCTGCGGTGCAGGCCTCGCCGCCATTGCGCATCTTGGCGATCATCGCGCCTTCGATCGCCTGGTCGAGATCGGCATCGTCGAAGACCAGGAACGGGGCGTTTCCGCCCAATTCCATCGACGAGCTGATCACCGAATCCGCCGCCTCGCGCAACAGGATGCGGCCGACCTCGGTCGACCCCGTGAAGGAAAGCTTACGTACGCGCGAATCGTGGAGGATCGCGCTGCAGACGGGCCCCGGGTCGCTGGTGTTGATGACGTTTACCACGCCTGCGGGCACGCCCGCGCGCCGCATGATCTCTGCTACCGCCAGCGCGGTGAGCGGCGTTTCTTCCGCGGGCTTCAGGATGCAGGTGCAGCCGGCCGCAAGCGCCGGCGCGATTTTGCGCGTCGCCATTGCGGCTGGGAAGTTCCACGGTGTGATCAGCAGCGCGATGCCGATCGGCTGATATTGGACCATGATGCGGTTCGCGCCTGACGGCGAAAGCGCGAATTCGCCGTTGATGCGAACGGCCTCCTCGGCATACCAGCGAAAGAATTCCGCGGCATAGGCAACCTCGCCGCGCGCGTCCGACAACGCCTTCCCATTCTCCAGCGAGATGATCTGCGCGAGCCAATCCTGTTCGGCCATGATCGCTTGGAAGCAGGACTGCAGGATCTCGGCGCGCTTGCGCGGCGGGGTCGCGGCCCATGCGGCCGCAGCGGCGGCCGCGGCATCGACCGCCGCTAAGCCTTCATCGGCGTTCGCGTCCGCGACGGACGCCAGCACCTCTTCTGTCGAGGGGTTGACGATGTCGATCCGCTTGCCGCTTGCCGCGGGCTGCCAGCCATCGCCGATCAGCAGATCGGTCGGGACCGCGAACGGGCCCTCCCGCCCCTTGGCGGATGGGGCTGCGTAAGTATTGGACGTCATACTGGTACCTTGTTGCATTAGAGCGCGCGCAGCACCGACCGGTCGCCAGAAAAGGCGGCGCGGGTGATGCTCTGCATCGCGGAAAGGTCGAGAGGGCGGGGGTTGTTCTTCACCAGGCGTGCCGCGTTCAGCGCGTTCTCGGCGACGAAATCCTGCTGGTCCGCCTTCAGGCCGAGCGCGGCGAGCGAGAGCGGGATATTCACCTTTGCGAGCAGATCGGCGACCGCATCGATAAAGGCCTGCGACATGTCGTCAGCTGTGCCATCGGGCAGGCCGACGGCGCGCGCGAGATCGGCGAAGGCGTCGGCGCAGGACGGCCGGTTATATTGCATCACGAAGGGCAATAAGGTCGCGACGCCATCGCCATGCGCGGTGTGGGTGAGGTTGCCCACCGGATATTGCAGTGCATGCGCCGCAGCGGTGCCGGCAGTGCCGAAAGCGCAGCCCGCCGCGAGGGCGGCCAGCATGATGCCCTCACGTGCCTCGATGTCGCTGCCGTCACGATAGGCGCGTTCGAGAAAGCGGAAGATGTTCGTGACCGCGAGCTTGGCGAAATGGTCCGACAGCACATTCTTGCCGACGAACACATGCTGTTCGGTAAGCAAAGGATCGCTCGGCCGGGCAAGCGTGGTGAAAGCCTCGACCGCATGCGTCAGAGCGTCGGCACCGGAGCAGGCGGTGAGAGCCGGTGGGCACGTCACCGTCATTTCGGGATCGCATACGGCAATCAGCGGGATCAGATGGGGGCTCGCGATGCCGACCTTGGCACCGCGCTCTTCGTCCGCGACGACCGCAACCGGCGTGACTTCCGATCCCGTGCCGGACGTGGTCGGAACCGCGATCAGCGGAACGACCGGCCCAGGCACCGCGAACTCACCATAATAAGAGCGCACGTCGCCACCATGCGTCAGCAGCACGGCCACCACCTTGGCCATGTCCATCGAGCTGCCGCCGCCGATGCCGATCACGACGTCCGGCGCGAAATCGCTCACCTGTTCAACGCAGGATTCGATCGAACTGATCGGAAGGTCGGGTATCGTCTGATCGAAAATGCGTGTCGCGACGCCGTGCGCTTCCAGATCCGCGACGATTTCCTTGAAAATCGGCTGCGCCCCCTGCCACGAGTCGGTGCACAGCAAGGCCCGCTTGCCGATCCTGGACGTAGCGGAGCCGAGCGCGCGGCGCTGGCCACGGCCGAACAGGATCGATCGTGGCAGGCGCAGGGCGCCAAACATGGATTCAGTGTCCGTCACTTCTTGCTGCCATCCGCGCGATATTGCTTGAGATACGCCGTCACGTCCGCCCGATCCTGCGGGCTGGCTAGGCCCGGAAAGAACATCTTGGTACCAGGCACCGTCTTGGACGGTGCCTCGAGGAATCGTGCGAGCGTCGCCGCATCCCAGGTAAGGCCGGAATTCTTCATCGCCGGCGAATAGGCATAGCCCGCGACGGTCCCGGCTTTGCGGTCCACCACGCCGTTCAGTGCGGGACCCATCTTGCCACCCGTCTGGCCTACAACATGGCAGGCACTGCAGCGCGCGAAGATCTGCTGCCCATGAACAGCATTGCCCTTATTCTGATCATCGCGGTCATGGTCGCGATCATGGCGAACGTGGGCATGACCGCGATGATGGCCGGCGGCGAGCGCCGGCGCGGGAAAGGCGAGCAGGCTGAAAACAGCCGCCAGCATGACCTGTCTCACTTCAAACAACTCCTCATACTGTCAACGGCGCCGCTCATGCGGCTGGCACTTCGCGATAGAATGGCCGGGAGGCGTCGATCGTGAACGTGAGCAGGCCCGCCATGCCGGCGAGTGCTGCGATCACCACAAAGGCCCACTCCCAGCCGAAACTGGACGCTATCCATGCGGTTACCGCGACGGCCATCGCCGCGCCGATATTGCCCATCGTATTCATCACCGCGGAGACCGATCCGGCAAACTCGCCGCCCACATCGAGCGTCACCGCCCACGACACACCGACCGTCAACTCGAGCGCGAACAAGGCAACCGCGAACCAGGCGAGGCTGACCATCGGATCGGCGGCCCAGGCGGCGCAGAGCACCGTGACAGCCGACACCCAGAAGCCGATGATCGAAACGATCCGGCGCGCAAAACGCAAATTGCTGGTGCGCTTGACCAACGCGTCCGACACGACCCCGCCGGTGATGTCTCCGATCAGGCCGGCCAGGAAGGGCAGGCTCGCATAGAAGCCCATATGTTTGAGATCGACGCCGCGCGCCGCGTTCAGATATTTGGGGAACCAGCTTAGGAACGCGCCGATGTCGTAAGCGTAGCAGAAATACATCGACCCCAGCAGCCACATCTGCGGGTTCGACAGGATTTGCTTCCAGGGCACCTGGCGGCGGGCGCCGTCCCGAAAACCTAATGCGCGCGAAATCTGCTCCTGCTCGGCTTTATTGACCAGGCGGTGCTCTGCCGGCGTGTTGCGGTAGAAGCGATACCAGAGCAAGGCCCAGACGATGCCGACCACGGCAAACAGCAGGAAAGGCAACCTCCAGCCGAGCAGGGTCGCGCCGACCAGCGGCACCACCATCATCGGCGTAAGCGTGCTACCGAGCCGGGAACCGGCGTGGGTCGAACCCTGGGCAATTGCACGTTCGGAAGGGAGCATCCAGCGCGAAAGCGCGCGGTTCGCGATCGGGAAGGCGCCGGCTTCGCCCATCCCGATCAGGAACAGGCAGACGCCCATCGAGGCGGCCGACCAGGTGAGCGAGGTCAAGGCCGTGAACACTGACCACCAGATCACCACGCAGGTCAGCGCGATGCGCGGGCCGACTTTGTCGCCGAACCAGCCACCCGGAATCTGAAAAGCGGCATAGGCGATGCTGTAGCAGAACAGCACCCAGCCCATCGTGATGGTCGAGAAGCCGAAGCTTTTTTCGATGAACGGCTCGGCTACCGACAGCAATACGCGATCGACATAGGTGATGAAGTAAGCGGCGATGATGAATGCCAGGATGAGATAGCGCGCACGCGTCGGTGCGGCCGCCGTGCCTGCGGCTGATCCCGGCTTACCCGCGGGTAGCGGATTCGCTACGGCCTTCGTCACTTCTTCGCGCACGCATCGGCAGGACGGCCGGTGCAGAGTTGCCAGATGGTCGGCACCTTGCGGCCGGCGATGAACACCTCGTGGATTGCGCGCGTGTTGCGGATGTCGGCGACCGGGTTCTTGTCCAACACCAGCAGATCGGCCCATTTTCCCGCCCGAACCGTGCCGATATCCTTCGCGCCCAGGAATTCGGCATTATGCCCGGTCGCCGCGGTGAGCGCCTGGAGCGGGGTGATCCCCGCCTTGACCATCAGCTCCAACTCCCAATGGGCGAAATATCCGGGGAACCGTGCGGTGGGGCCGCTGTCCGTCCCCATGCCGTAACGGATGCCGGCCTTCGCCTCGGCGGCGAAGTTGCGCATCGCAGTGCGCAAGGTGGGGGCATATTTCCGGAAGTTCGGCCCGGACCCCAGCTTCTTGATGCGTTCGGGGCTGCGCAGCTCGGCGATCACTTCCGGCGTCACACCGCGCGCGAAGAAGGGATCGTCGAGGAAGGGCAGCATCGTGTAGGTGAAAGAGGCCTCGCGGCTCAGCGTCGCCGCCATCTGCCACACACCCTTTGCCTTCATCTGCCCGAGCAAAGCAGCGTCGATCGGCCGGTCGCGCACCTCATGCGCAAAAGCGTTCACGCCCTCCCGCGTCAGCTCTGCGGCATTGTCATAATAGAAAACGTGCGCGATCGCCTTCTTGCCGTCCTTGTGGGCCTCGTCGATCACCGCGCCGCTGATCGGGCTCGGCATTCGGCTCGACAAGGTGCCGAACTCATCATCGACCCACAATTTGATCGCGTCGGCGCCCTTGGCCACCTCGGCATCGACCATGCGGCGCGCGTCTTCCGGCGTCGCGACGGACTGGTCGAGGCCGGGCACGCCGCCATAGCTGCCCTTGAAAACCACGCCTTGGCCTACCGTGAAAATGCGCGCCATGTCCGGCCGCCCGGCGCGCTCGGCATTGCGCAGCGGGAAGATCAGATCCTGCTCCGTGCCCAATGTCTGGACGCTGGTGATGCCGTAGGCGGCATAGAGATGGAGTTGCCTCTCGATATTCTCCGGGGTCTGATATTTGAGATCCTGGGTAATTCCGTTGACCAGGCCAAGATGGACATGGCTGTCGATCAGGCCCGGGAGGACATACTTCCCTCTGAGATTCTCAACGCTCGCACGGGCCGGCGCCCGCAGTTTGGACGCGGGGCCGACCCAACTCAGCCTGCCGTCGGTGATCACCAGTGCCTGATCCGTAACAGGGCCCCGCCCCGTCCCGTCGATCAGGGTGAAATGGGTGAGCACATTCGTCTCGGCCTGCGCACCCGCCGCAAGCGCCGCGGCAAGTCCAGCCGCAAGCAAACCGCCACGACGACGGCAAAAAGACACGGCGGTGCTGCCCTTCACCTTCATCACAGGAACCCTCTCAGTTTCATATCATATATGATCTGGAAGAGTGGTAAGGACCCCACGAGAAACCGTCAAGCGCCCTCGGGAACTTTCTGCGATGGACCGCGAGGGCAGATTAGCACGCCGTCGGGGTCAGGTTGCAACCGGCGTGGCGCGGACGAGCGAGGGGCGTGATCGTCCGTAGGGGGGGCGGCTAGTCTATTCGGCAGCGTCCGTGGCGGAAACGCGGTCCATGCGATCCTTGGAGCGCTCGAGATGATCGCGGACCGCGGCTTCGGCGGCGGGGGGATCGTGGGCGATCAAAGCTTCGATGATGCGCTGATGTTCGGCCGCGGCCTGTTCGGGCGCGTTGGTGCGGTAGAGCGAACGGAAGATCTGGAGATGCGAGTGCAGCCGCTCGATCGTCGCGGCGATCAGATGATTGCCGCTACCGGTCGCGATCAGACGGTGGAGCTTGGCGTCGGCCTCAGCGAAGCGCGCGAAGGCGCGATCATCCTTGTCGTTGACGCCACGCATATCCTTTTCGATGCTCTCCAGCGTCGCGAGCGTGTCTTCGTCGATGCGCTCGGCGGCCCGCGCGGCCGCATAAGGTTCGATCAATAATCGTAGCGTGTAGAGGTCCTGCACCTCTTCGCGCGTCATGCGGGGGCTGGCGCGATAGCCGACATTGGGCATCTTGGAGACCAGCTTCTCCGCTTCGAGCTGGCTCAGCGCTTCGCGGATCGGTGTTTGCGAAATGCCGAGCTGCCGTGCGACTTTATCGATCGCGATCCGCTGGCCCGGAGCGATCTGGACCGTCATCAGCATCGAGAGCAGATGCTCATACGCCCATTCCACCAGCGTCGAACCTATCGGTGGACGCGGCGGATTGTGAACCGGAAGGGCCGGCCAGGCCGTTTGCACGGAATCTGGATTCTGAGAGGTGGCGGGAGGCTGAGAGGACATGGGCACCGGATAAAGATATAGGATATGAGTTCCAAGCGGAAGATCACATCAAGGCACGTTCGCTCGTCAATGCGTAGGCCGGGCAAAAGCCGAAAACGGCGAGGTGGCTCCCCGGGCCGGATTCGAACCAGCGACCATTCGATTAACAGTCGAACGCTCTACCACTGAGCTACCGGGGAACAGGCCTGTGGGGCCGTTGAAGGCGCGGCCTATGGCAAAAGCGTCGCGCGGGCGCAAGCGCTTAGGGCCAACTAATTCAGATCGCGAACTGCTCCATCGCAATCCGATCGTCCAGCGCATGCTCTGGATCGAACAGCAGCGTGAGCACATTGCTGCGGTCGACCGTCACCTCCACGCTTGCGACATCGCGCACCTCACGCTGGTCGGCGACCGCGCTGACCGGACGTTTTACCGGATCGAGCACGCGGAACCTGATGCGCGTATTGTCGCGCAGGATCGCGCCGCGCCATCGCCGTGGGCGGAAAGGGCTGATCGGCGTCAGCGCGACCAGATTGCTCTCAAGCGGCAGTATCGGCCCGTGCGCGGAGAAATTATAGGCGGTCGAGCCCGCCGGCGTGGCGACGAGCACGCCGTCCGCGACCAGTTCAGCCAGCACGACGCGGTCATCCACACTCACCTCGATCCAGGCGGTCTGGCGCGTTTCGCGCAGCAGCGACACTTCGTTGATCGCAGCCAGCGACATCTTCTCGCCCTCGATCGTGACCGCGTCCATTTTGAGCGGTGCAACCTTGATCGTCTTCGCGGCCATCAACCGGTTTTCGAGCAAATCAGGCGACCATTCGTTCATCAGGAAGCCGACCGTGCCGAGGTTCATTCCGAACACGGGCAGCGCCCGATGCCGATCGAGCATCGTGTGCAGGGTCTGCAGCAGGAAACCATCGCCGCCGAGCGCGACCATGATGTCGGCCTCCTTCGGCGCGACCCATTCGTAGCGCTGCCGAAGTTCCCTGGCGGCTTCCTGCGCCTGCTCGGATGGCGAGGCGGCCAGCGCCAGCCTGGGTTGGGCGCTCATCCGCCCGTGACACTCATGTGGCGGGCGACCGCCGGCTGTGCTGTCTCGATCGCAAAGGCGTGGCGCTCGGGCTTGGCTGCCATTGCGCGGTCGAGCGCCCGGTTGAGCGCGGCAGGCCCGCCCTCGCGGAGCGCGGCACGCAGATCGATCCGATCCTCGCGGCCCAGGCAAAGGTAAAGCTGGCCCTCTGCTGTCAGCCGTACGCGGTTGCAGCCGGCGCAGAAATTGTCGGTCAGCGGCGTGATGAAACCGATCCTCGCATCCAATTCGGCGACGCGGGCATAGCGCGCGGGGCCGCCTGTGCGCTCGGACAGCGGCACAAGCGTATAGAGGTCCTCAAGCCGGCGCCGCACGCGGTCGAGCGGAAGATAGCGATCGGTTCGGTCTTCCTCGACCGCGCCCAGTGGCATCGTCTCGATCAGGGTGAGGTCGTGCCCCTCCGATGCGCACCAGCGCAGCATCGGCTCGATCTCGTCCTCATTGAGGCCCTTCAGCGCCACCATGTTGATCTTGACGCGCAAGCCTGCGGTCTTTGCCGCCCTTATTCCTTCCAGCACCTTGGTGACATCGCCCGTGCGCGTGATGTGGCGGAAGCGCGCCGGGTCGCGGCTATCGAGGCTGACATTGATCCGCTTCATCCCGGCCGCGGCCAGAGCCTCGGCTTCCGCCGCCAGCCGCGTCCCGTTGGTGGTCAGCGTCAGCTCGTCGAGGCCGTCGCCCAGTCGTCGCCCGATTCGGCGTGCAAGGTCGGTCACGCCGCGCCGAACCAGCGGCTCACCTCCCGTCAGGCGGATACGGCGCACGCCGCGCCCGATGAACGCGTCGGCGATCTCGGCAATTTCCTCGATGGCCATCAGCCGTCCGGGCGCCAGAAACTGCATCTCTTCCGCCATGCAATAGCGGCAGCGCAGGTCGCAGCGGTCGGTTACCGAGATGCGCAGATAGGTAATCGCGCGGCCGAAACCGTCGATCAGGGACGCGGAAGAAGGCAGGGCCTCGGCCATAAAGCCTAGTTAGGGCTTCGGCCTATGACCGGCAATGGCCGGGACGAAACGGGCCCGGCGCCATGCGGCACCGGGCCCGGTCCAATACTCGACATGGGTGCTGCCCTGCGCAGCAGCGGCGACCCTGTGGGGGTGGGCCGCCATGTCGGCACAGAGGTCCCTCGCGGGACAGGCCGACATCCATGTCATCCCTCGGCAAAAACGATGCCCTTGGGGGGTAGCATCGCAACGCCGCCGAGGGGACTCTAGCCTGCAAGCCCTTCCGTCAGAGAACGAAAGGCCTGCTTCCAGGCATTTAGTACCGCGATCGTCGCCATCTTGCCTAAGGCTTCGGTCAAAGCCAACATCAACGCGGGCTCCATTGTCGAATAAATTGAGTCCGAACCCTCATTTTCCGCCGGCGTGAGCAAGCGGGGCAGAGTCTCCGGCCATTTCCGGCGAGCGGAGACCGCAATTGCCTCCAGCAAACCGACAACGCGTCCTTCGAGCGCAAATTCTGCGAACAGCAAGCGGCGCGCGGCCTCCGAGGGCATGTGATGCCACATTCGGAAGGTTATCGCGGCCGCCTTGGCCTGGACGTCGGGCGTGGTGGCCTCGACGATTGCGATCGTCTCAATAGGTAGCGTCTGCACGAAAGCTCACGCGACGGTTACGGGGAATTTGGGGGGGCGAAAACGCGGCCTTATTGTTTCGGCGGCGTCCTGTCTTTGCGCTGGGACAAGTAAGGCGACACAAAACCGAAATGAGTTTATATCCCCTGTGGGGATGGCTCGGGCGCACAGGCGACGTGGAGCCTATCGGGTAGGCAATGAGTGCAGGCCCTCTGTTCACGGGATTGAGCGAGGCGGATCGCACCGCACTCGATCGGCGCGCCCACGCGCGCAGGTTCGCGGCTGGGGAAAGTCTTTTTGCGCAAGGCGATACAGCGGACGAGCTGTTTGTCATCACGAAGGGCCGGGTGAAGGTCTGGCGTGCGTCGGAGGATGGCGGTTCGCTCACCCTAACGCTGGTCGGGCGCGGCCAGCCGATCGGAACGCTGGGCGCGGCCGAGGACCGACTCAATCATGCCACCGCCACCGCCGTCACGCCGGTCGAGGCGCTTGCCTGGCCGATCGAGGGGCTGCGCCAGCTGATGGACGTGAGTCCGGCGCTTGCCGCCAACGTGCTGCGCACCGTCACCAATTATGCCGAACAGCTGATCGAGCGGCTTGAGGAAGTGTCCAGCGTTCCGGTCGAGCAGCGAATCGCGCGTACATTGCTGCGCATGGCACGCCGCGCTTATGGCGAGGAGATGGCCGACGGATGCGAATTGCCTTTGTCGCGCCAGGACCTAGCCGATCTCACCTCAGCGACCTTGCCCACCGTCAGCCGCATCATGAGCCGCTGGCGCAGCGAGCGATGGATCGCGGGCACGCGCGGACGGGTAAGATTGCTCAACATGGCAGCGTTGGCGCGGCTGGCGGAGCGATCGGCCGGCTGACAAAAACATGACGGCATTGCGAGCCGCGTAGCGGCGAAGCAATCCAGGCTCGAACCAACCCGTTCGCGCTGAGCTTTCGGAGTGCTGTTCTGAGCGATTCCGCAAGCGGAGCCGACGACACGGCCCTTGTTTTGGGCCTCCGGCGGCTCTTCGCCGCCGAACAGTAAGCGGTCACATGTCCCCCGGACATGTGCCTCTGCTTGCTATTCCTCTCCGAATTTGTCTTCGATCAGTGCGCACAGTGCGGCGACCGCATCTTCCGCGCCGTCGCCCCGCGCGCTGATAATGACATTGTCCCCCATCGCTGCGCCGAGCATCATCAGTCCCATGATCGAGGTGCCGGCCACTCTGGATCCATCCTTCTCGACCTCCACGGCGGCAGGCTGGGTCGACGCAAGCGTGACGAACTTTGCGCTGGCGCGGGCGTGCAGGCCGCGCCGGTTGGTGATGGTGACAGTCCGCTCAACCGTCATGCGGCAGCGGCGCCCAATACTTCGGATGCGACCGATATATATTTTCGCCCCGCTTCGCGCGCCGCGGCAACCGCGGCCTGGACCTTCATCATCTTGCGCGCGCCTTCCAGCCGGATCAGCATCGGCAGGTTGACGCCTGCGATCACCTCGATCCGGCCCGGCTCCATCAGCGAGATCGCCAGGTTGGACGGTGTGCCGCCGAACAGGTCGGTCAGCAGGATGACACCACGCCCCTGGTCGACGGCCGAAACTGCCTTCGCGATATCCGCGCGGCGGGCCTCCATATCGTCCTCGGGGCCAATGCAGATGGCCTCGATCGCCTCTTGGGGACCGACGACATGCTCCATTGCACGCACGAATTCCGCTGCAAGCTGGCCATGCGTCACCAGCACCAATCCGATCATTTGCTCACCGTCACGATTGCGCCAGTGCCATCGTCCGGCTTCCTCTCCTGCGCGCCTGATTGTTCTTGAGCCAGGTCACGGTGCGCAATGGTGGGCGAAAATCCCGCGGCGCGCAACCTCCTGGCGATGGTCTCGGTGGCATGGACCGAGCGATGCCGCCCGCCGGTGCAGCCGAATGCGATTGTGATATAGCTTTTGCCCTCGCGCTCGTAGCGCGGCAGCAACAGCTTCAGCAATTGTTCGATCTGGTCGAGCGCGGGGGCATAAGCCTGGTCGGCGGCGATGTAGGCGGAAACGTCGGCATCCAGCCCTGTGCCGTTGCGCAGCGCCTCGTCCCAATAGGGATTGCGCAGGAAGCGCATGTCCAGCACCAGATCGGCATCGCGCGGCAACCCGCGCTTATAACTGAACGACGAGACGACCAGGGTCGGCTCGACCGCTTCGGCGCCAAAACGCCGGCGAATCTCCTGCTGCAGAGCGTTACTGGTGAGGTCGCTCGTGTCGATCAGATGCTCGGCGGCGTCCCGCAGCGGCTCCAGCATCGCACGCTCGCTGGTGATACCGTCCTCGGCCGGCCGGTCGATCGCCAGCGGGTGGCGACGGCGGGTGGCGGAGAAACGCTGCGCCAGCACCGCGTCCGCCGCATCGAGAAACAGGATGTCCACCTGCTGCTGCTGCTCTTCGCGCAGGCGCGCAACACGGCGCAGGATGACCTTGGCGTCGAACCCGCGCGTGCGGCTGTCCGTACCGATAGCGAGCGGCCGATCCTCGTCGAGCGCGCCCTGCGGCGCGGGACTCGAAAGCAGACGGTCGAGCAGGCCCAGCGGTAAATTGTCGACTGCCTCCCAGCCGAGGTCCTCGAGCGTCTTGAGCACGGTGGTACGGCCCGCTCCGGACAGGCCTGTGACCAGCAGAATGCGTGTCGGGCGACTCATGGATCGAGTCCATACAGCACCAATGCTTTCTCGACTTTGACTGGCGCGGAGCTTTCGAACGGATCGAGCGCGATAAGCGGCAGGGTCAGCCCTTCGATCAGCCGGAACGGCAGCATTTCATCGGGCATGCGGGGCACCGGCTGGTCGAGCGCCACCGCCAGCGCGAGCGGCGCTTCCTTCCATGGGAAAGCGAGGATGCCCAGGCCTCGCACCTCCATCTGGCCCTCGATATTGGGTCCGGGCCGCGCATAGAGCCGGCCGGCGCGCGCCTCTATCACGAGGCCGTCGTCGCCGACCAGGCTCGCGCCCCGATCGATCAGCCGCAGCGCCAGGTCCGATTTCCCCGCACCCGAAGCGCCGGTCAGCAGCACGCCCCGTCCGCCGACCGCAACGCAAGTGGCGTGCAGCGTCATATTCATTTTTCCGCTGCCGGCAGCCGGATGGTGAAGCGTGCGCCCTGATTATCGTCATCGCGATCGGTGACCGAAATCGTGCCGGTATGGCCTTCGACGATCGCCTTGGCGATGGCGAGGCCGAGTCCCGAGTGGCGCCCGAACACTTCGCCTTCTGGCCGGATCGAATGGAAGCGATTGAAGATCGCCTGGCGTTCGCCTGGTGGCACGCCAGGCCCGTCATCCTCGACCCTCACGACGACTTGCTGCCCATCGCGCATCGCGGTGATCTGCACCAGGCCGCCCGGAGGGGAGAAGGACACGGCATTGTCGATCAGATTATCTATCGCGCGCGCCAGCCGTTGCCCGTCACCGAACAGGACCGCGCTGCCGCGATGCGGTCGGCCGAAGGCAAGGCGAATGCCGTTGGGCAGCCCGCGCGCCTCGCGCGCCTCCACGAGCTGTTCGATCATATGCCCCATATCGACCGACTCGAAGCGCGCACGCGACAATTCGGCGTCCATCCGCGACGCCTCCGATACGTCTGTGATAAGCCGGTCGAGCCGGCGCACGTCGTCGCGGATTACGGACAGAAGTTTCTCGCGCAGCTCGGGATCCTTGACCAGTTCCAGGCTATCGATCGCCGACCGAAGCGACGCGAGCGGGTTCTTCATCTCATGCGCGACGTCTGCCGCGAACGCCTCGGTCGCGTCGATCCGCTGGCGTAGCGCCTGGCTCATGTCGGACAAAGCGCGCGCGAGCGTGCCGATCTCGTCCCGGCGCGAGGGCAGTCGCGGTACCTGCACTTCGCGCGACCGCCCGAGACGCACGCGGTGCGCGGCGAGCGCGAGGCGGCGCAGCGGGCGCGCGATGGTCCGCGCCAGAAAGAGCGAGAGCGCAATCGAAAGTGCGGTCGTGGCGAGTAGCACAAGGCCGAGCCAGAAGCGCTCGGCACGCACCGTATGGATCACGTCGCGCTGGTCGCTGGTCAGCAACAACACGCCCGGGTTAAGCCCGCCGACGCGCATCGCCGCCGAAAGCACCGGGGTTCGTGCCGGCGCGCGGCGGATCGCAGTCTGTACGATGCCGGTTCGGTCGGCGCGGACTGCCTCGGGCCAGGCGGTAAGGCGATCGGCCGAAGGTTCGACGAACGGGTCGGGCACTTCGGCGCCGACGACATGGTCGATCACCCGATCCATGAAGCGTGCGACATGGCGGCGCCACGGCTCGTCATTGGGGTCGCGCAGCACATATGTCGGCTTGCCGTTGCTCCACGAATCGGCGGGCGTGCGGCCGCCCTGGTAGAGGCGGAAGCGATAACCGCTCACCTCGCCCAGTTTCTCGAGCAGCGGCGTGAGCTGGTCGGATGGCGCCGCGGCTGCGGCGGTGGCGGCGATCTGCGCCTCGGTCGAGATTTCGTCAGTCCGCTCCTCGAGCAACTGGACGCGGTACGAATCGAGATAGAAGAAGCCGCCCGCGAGGACGATCAGGGCGAAGATGTTGACGGCGAGGATGCGGCCGGTGAGCGACAGCCGCCACCCGCCCTCGCCATCGTCACTCCTCCGAAAAACGGTAGCCAACGCCATAGAGCGTCTCGATCGCCTTGAAATCGTTGTCCGCCTGCCGGAATTTACGCCGCAGGCGCTTGATGTGGCTGTCGATCGTGCGGTCGTCGACATAGACATCGTCCTGATAGGCCGTGTCCATCAGCTGGTCGCGCGATTTGACGAACCCCGGACGCTGCGCCAGCGCCTCCAGCAGCAGGAATTCGGTGACGGTCAACGTCACCTCCTTGCCATCCCAGGTGACGCGATGCCGCGCCGGATCCATCTCCAGCCGCCCGCGCACGATCTTTTCGGCGACCGGCGTTTCCTCATCGCCGCGCCCGCGCATCTCTACCCGGCGCAGGATCGCGCGGATCCGTGCGATCAGCAGCCGCTGGCTGAAGGGCTTGGTGATATAATCGTCGGCGCCCAGCGCGAGGCCCAATGCCTCGTCCAATTCGTCATCCTTCGATGTCAGGAAGATCGCCGGCACCGGGCTCTTCTCGCGCAGGCGGCGAAGCAGCTCCATCCCGTCCATACGCGGCATCTTGATGTCGAGCACGGCCAGATCGGGCGGATTGTCGGTCAGTGCCTTCAGCGCGGTTTCGCCGTCCGTATAGATGCGGACCGCGAATCCCTCCGCCTGGAGCGCGATCGACACCGAGGTCAGGATGTTGCGATCGTCGTCGACGAGCGCGATCGATGCCGCCATTCTAACCTTTCGCGCGCCTGTTCGACGCAGCCTGCGGATAGCCGCTTCGTTCCGCGTGCTCAACTGCCGGGATGGAACGCCGATCCTCCGCCGGGTTTTTGCCGATATGTCCGCTTCGATAAGGGTCGGCACCGCCGGCTGGTCCATACCCCGCAACGTCCGCGACAATTTCCCGGGCGAGGGCTCACACCTCGCACTTTACGCCGGACAGCTGTCGGCCGCGGAGATCAACAGCAGCTTCCACCGCCCGCATCGGCGGCAAATCTATGAGCGCTGGGCGGCTAGCGTCGGACCCGACTTCCGATTTGCGGTGAAGATGCCGAAAGTCATCACCCACACCCGCCGCCTTGTGGAGGTGGATGAGCCGCTCCTGCATTTCGCCGACGAGATATCCGGGCTCGGCGAAAAGCTCGGCCCGATCCTGATCCAGTTGCCGCCGAGCCTGGCGTTCGATGCGCAGGTGGCGCAGGCTTTTGCCAGCCTGTTGCGCACGGAGATTCCGGCGCAGGCGGTGATCGAGCCACGTCATCCCAGCTGGTTTGCCGAAGATGCCGATAACCTGCTCGTTGCCAACCGGATCGCGCGGGTCGCGGCCGATCCGCCTCGGGTACCGGCCGCTGCGGTGCCCGGTGGCTGGCGCGGCCTTGCTTATTTTCGCCTCCACGGCACGCCTTCCATTTATCGGTCGGATTATCCGCCGGATCGTATCGCCACCCACGTCGCGGAGGCGGTGGCCGCCCGCGCCAGGGGGCATCCGGCCTGGATCATCTACGACAATACGGCCGCCAGCGCCGCGACCGGAAACGCCCTCAGCTTCGCCCGCCTACTCGAGGAATATCGGGGCATTTAACACTAAAGAAAGACCTTCTGTGCTCGTAACAGCAACATGTTCCACGATCGCATTCCCCCCGATCCGAATGATCAATCCGCGAACAAGCGGAAGGGCTGGCTGCGCAGCCTGTTCGGTGTGGACGAGGATTCGATCGCCGATCCGCCTCAACTGCTCGATCCGCCGCAGCCTTCGGCCGACGCCGACCTTATCGGCGCGGATGAGTTGGTCGATCTAGCGGTGCTCGCGACCCAGCTTGCCGAGTTAATCCAGTCGGCGCGCGACCGGCTCGACGGCGCGGTCGAGATGGTCGATCGGTCCGCCGACGACGCCGCGGATTATGGCCGTATGCTCAGCGCCAGTGCGAAGGCGATCGACGCGCAGAAGCTGCCCAAGAACGCGGTTCAGGCTTTGCTCGACGTTACGCGCCAGATGATCGATCGTACCGAAACCGCGGAAAGGCGCCTGCGTTCGACCAATGGCGAGTTACGCGCGCTGCAACAGGATCTCAGCGTCGCGCAGGAAACCGCCGAGCGCGACCCGCTGACCGGCCTGCCCAATCGCCGCGCGCTGGAACAGGCGATGACGCGCGCGGTCGATACCGCGCGCCGCGCCGATGCCGCACTCTCGGTAGCCTTTTGCGATATCGATAATTTTAAGCGCTTGAACGACGTCCACGGCCACGCCGTTGGTGATCGCGTGCTGCGCCTCGTTGGCGATTGCCTGTCAGAGGATGCCGACGACCGCACGTTCGTCGGCCGTCAGGGCGGCGAGGAATTCGTTGTATTGTTCGAAGGAATACCCGTGATCGAGGCCGCTGCCCGGATCGATGCGATCCGGGAGGCGCTGTCGGAGCGCACACTTCGGTCGCGATCGGACGGTACGCCGATCGGCCGCGTCACGTTCTCGGCGGGCGTCGCCGCGCTCAACGGCCCGGAAACGGGCGAGGACTTGCTTCACCGCGCCGACGTCGCGCTTTACCGCGCCAAGGAAGGCGGGCGTAACCAGGTGGTAATCGATCCGGGGGCTTGATCGTCCAGCGCTGCACGGTGCCGGCCCGCACCCCCACCCGGCCTCCCACTAGGATAAGCTTCCGTTGGGAGGCCGGGTGGGGGTGCGGGCCGGCACCGCTCTCGCGCTAGCGAAACAAACTAATGTCCGCTGGCGATCAGGTGGGCTTCATCCAGCCCGCGTTCGATCGCGTTGGTGATTCCCTCGCCGATCGCGGGCGCGGAGATTGCCAGCAGGATCAGCCCTGACAGCAGGGTCACGGGCAGCCCGACCGCGAACAGGTTCATGGCGGGAGCAGATCGCGCCAATATCCCCATCACGACCTGCACGATCATCAGCGCAAAGCCGACCGGGAGCGCGATCGCGAAGCCGGCCGCGATCATGTCACCCCCAAACAACACCAGCCCGTGGATCGCCTGGTTGCCGAGCGCGGGGCCGCCGACCGGTAGCGAGCGGTAGGAATCGACGATGATCGTCGCCAGCGTGAGGTGGCCGCCGATAGACAGGAACATGAAGCTGCCCATCATCGACAGGAAAGTCGCCAGCGCCTGTGTCGGCGCGCCGGTCGAGGGATCCATCATCGCCGCGAAACCCAGGCCCATCGCGTTGCCGATCGTCTCGCCCGCCAGCAACGCTGCGGAAAAGCCGATCTGAACCGCAAATCCGAGCGCGAGGCCCGCCATCACCTCGCCGAACACCAGGCCGATGCCGGTGAAGGAGGTCACGCCGTCGGGAGGCAGGTGGAACGGAACCGCGGCATAGCCCGCCATGCCGATCGCGACCGCGATCACGAAGCGCACCTGCACCGGCACCGCAGTCTGACCGAACAAGGGTGCGGCAAAGAAAGCCGCGCCCGGCCGGATCGCGGCAACCAGGATCAGCCACAGGTGGGATTCGACGCCTGCAAAGGCTGGCGGCAACATGTCAGGCCGTCATCGCACCACGTCGGGAATACGCGCGAACATGTCGCGCGTGAAATCACCGAGCAGCCCCAGCATCGCGCTGCCGAACAGGATCAGGCAGAAGCCGATCAGGATCAGCTTCGGGACGAAAGACAACGTCGCCTCGTTGATCGAGGTGGCCGCCTGGACCATGCCCAAGATGATACCCGCCACCAAAGTCGGGATCAGAATCGGCGTGGCGCACAGCGCCAGCACCCACAATGCCTGTTGGGCGACGCCGATGAAATAATCGGGACTGGCGGCGCTATCCATGGGGCCTCGCTACTGGAAGCTGCCGGCCAGGCTGCCCATCGTCAGCGCCCAGCCGTCGACCAGCACGAACAACAGGAGCTTGAACGGCATCGATATGATCGCGGGCGACAGCATCATCATGCCCAGCGCCATCAGGGTACAGGCGATCACCAGATCTATCACCAGGAAGGGCAGGAAGATCAGGAAGCCGATCTGGAACGCGGTCTTGAGTTCAGAGGTGACATAAGCCGGCAGCAGGATCGAAAAGGGCACCTGCGCAGGGTCGGTGAACTTGGGCGCCTTGGCCATGTCGGCGAACAATTTCAGGTCGGTCTGGCGCGTCTGTCGCATCATGAAGCCGTGCAGCACGTTGCCTGACCGCGATACGGCCTCCTCGATCGAAATCTGGCCCGCGCCGTAGGGTTTGTAGGCATTCGCGTTGATCTGATCGATCACCGGCCGCATCACGAACATCGACAGGAACAAAGCCAGCCCCACCAGCACCTGGTTCGGCGGCGTCTGCTGCAGGCCGATCGCCTGGCGCAGGATCGAGAGCACGATAATGATGCGGGTGAAGCTGGTCATCATCAGCAGCAAGGACGGCAAGACCGTCAGCAGGCTCATCAGCAGCAAGATCTGCAGCGACAGCGACATCGGCTGGCCGGTACCGCCGATCGTCTTGAACGCGCGATCGAGTCCACCCGACGGGTTCACCGCCGGCGCATTGGAAGGCAAGGGCGCGGCGCTGGCTGCCTGCGCGAACGCGGGATGGGCGAGGAGCAATGCGACCAAGGCAACTGCGATCAGGATCGCGATTCGGCGCAGGGCGGCCGGCGAGGGGAGTGCGATCTGCATCGGCTTATTCGTCCGGCAGCGCGAAATTGGGAGCAGGGGCCTCGGCGATCGTGTCGACCCGGCCGCGCGATATCGCGATCAGGATCCGCTTGCCGCCGAATTCGACCACCGCGAGCCGGCTCATCGGGCCCATCGGCACCGCGTCGATCACGCGCACAGCGCGTTCACGCGATGCGCCGAACGATAATCCCGGTTGTAATTTTTTGTATAGCCAGAGGGATAAGACCGCCATTCCTCCCACCAGCAAGACCATCAGGAACAGCTGGAGGAGGTAATAGCCACCGATCATGTGCGTCGTTCAATCCCCGACAGCCGCGCCTCCGTGGCGACGACGTCAACCACCCTTATGCCGAACTTGCCGCCGACCGTCACTACCTCTCCGCGCGCAACGAGCGTGCCGTTGACGAGGATGTCGAGCAGTTCGTTGGCCTGGCGGTCGAGTTCGACCACGCTGCCTTCGGCAAGATCCATCAGCTCGGCGAGCTTGAGGCTGGTCGAGCCGACCTCGACCGACAGGCGCAACGGGATGTCGGCCAGCAACCGATAGTTGCGGCCGGCCGCCAGGCCATCGACCATCGGGGCCTCGGTCATGTCACTCATGCTCACGCATTCCCTACTTTTTCGATCATGAGCGCGGCGCGCCCATCCTGTTCACCAATAACGCCATCGGCGATCATCCTTGCCCCCGCAAGCAACGGCGTGCGCGGCGGCAAGTTAATCGGAATCACATCACCAGGCTTCAGCGCCAGCAATTCGGCCACCGAAATTTCCGGCCGCGCGAGCACGCTGCGCACGGGCAGGCTGACCTGCGACAGCGCCTCGCCCAGGCGCCAGCGCCAATCCTCGTTGGCGGCGAGATCCTCGTCCTGGACGCGCGCCTCGAGCTTTTCCTCGATCGGGCGCAGCATCGACAGCGGGTAGAGCACCGATATCACGGTCGGCTGCACGCCCGCCGCGACCGTGAAATTCTGTACCACCACCATCTCGTCCGGGCGCAGGAAGGGCACGTGCAAGGCGTTGGTTTCACGCGTGCCGAGAGCGAGCTCGACCGGGGTTACCTCGTTCCAATGGCTGGCGAGGATCGCCGAAATCTTTTCGAGCAAGCGGTTGAGCAGCAGTTCCTCGCTCGCGGTGAAATCGCCCGGCTTGCGCTTGACGTTGATGCCGGGCACGCCGCCGTAGAAAATCTCCACCAGCGTCGCGATGAAATTGGCATCGATCTGGATCAGCATGCCGCCCTTGAGCGGGCGCAGCCGGTACAGCGTCAGCGCCGAGAATTCGGGCTGCTCGTCCTGCCAGTCCTGATAGGAGCGTAGCGCGAGCGGCTCGTTCACGACCGAAACGCGTGCTCGCGCAATCGGCTCGATCGCGGGACGGATCGCGCGGGCGATTTTCTCGCCCATGCGTTCCAGCCCGGTCAGGCGCTCCGCGGGACGCGGACCTTCCTGGCCGAACGCGAACGGCTGCACGTCGGGGCCGTCGAAGGTAATTCCGGGGGCTGCTTCGGCGAGCTCGTCGAAGATGACCGCGGACGCCGCCTGGCTGAGGGCTTCTTCGCTCATTGGATGATGAAGCTCGTGAAATAGACGTCGTCGATGCCGCCAAAGCCTTCGCGTGCCTGCAGCACATTATTGATCGCGACCTTGAGCTGTTGGCGCAGCGCCGCCTTGCCCTGCGGCGTGTTGAGCACGTCTGCGGACTGCTGTGCGAGCACTTCGAGTACCGCGGAGCGGACCGCCATGTCATTGTCCTTCAGGTGATCGGTCACCTTCTGGTCGTAGAATGTCGAAACGCCGACGCCGAGCTGCAGATAGCCATCGGTGTCGCGCAGGTTAGAGGTGAAAGCCTGGTCCATCGGCACATAGGTCGACTTGTAGATCGCCGGATTCGGTTGCTGGCCTGGAGCGAGGTCGGTCGGACCCTTCTCGCCTTCCTTGAGCACGAGCTTGGGGCGGTTCGGATCGGCTTTCGGGCCACTTTCATGGCTGCCGAACCTGCCGGAGGCATAGACGCCGGCGCCCACGCCGCCGCCGATCAGGATCAGCGGAAGAATCACGAAGAAGATGATCTTCTTCATCTTTCCGCCCTTCTTCTTGGGCGCCGCTGCGGCTTCGTCACTCATCTTCACTCACCATTTCATGCGTAGCGCGCGTCCGAATCACGGTCTGGTGATTCGGGATCGGCTTCGGCCTTACGCGCCAGGTTGCTCACAAATGGTTGATGACCTGGTGAGGATTGACGATTCTGCCCGTTCTGCGAGCCACCATTCTGCCCGGACTGGTTCTGGGCCCAGCGTTGCGCATCCTGACCAGAGCTCTGATTTTGACTGTGATTATGGTCTTGTCGGACGTCGATCTGGGTGTCGGACACCTTCAAGCCCTGCGCGCGCGCCTCGGCCACCAATTTGGGCTGCGCATCGACCAACATGTCGCGCGTCGTCTGATTGTCGGCGGTCAGTCGGATCGACGCGCCGTCGTCACCCTGCCGGATCGCGACGCTGAGCGCGCCCAGATTCTGCGGTTCGAGCTTGAAATGAAGGTCGTTGCCGCTGCCGGCGCTGGCGATGTCGTGTGCGAGCTTGTCGAGCCACGCGCCATCGCGGGCGACCGTCAGCGTCTGCTCGACGATCGTGTCGCCTTTGGCATGGACGTCGGTCACGGCGCGGCTGATTGTCGGCTGCGCCGTATCGAAGGCACGCGAAGGCAAGCCCGCCGAAGCCGCGTCGGTCGGTGTGATGTCGACGCGTTTGCGCGTATCGCCGGCCCGGCGCGGAGCCGCGACCTCTTCGTTGCGGCGGCGCGCCTGGGAGGTCTGAACCGGCGCGGCCTGATGCTGCGCCTGTTGGACGGCAGCTTGCGGTGGCTGTTGCGGTTCCTGTTGAAGCTGGATCTTGGTTGTGTCGGTCGCCGTCGGTCCGCTGGCCGCGCCCGATTGTGCGACGGCCATCGGATTGGCCTCTTTCTGGCTGAGCGCCGCGACCACTGCCTTTGCGACCTCGGGAGAAAGTTGGACGGTCGCCCGCTTGGCGTCGGTTGCAGGAGCCTGCTGCGAGGTCTGTCCGTCGGCCTGCGCCGTGTCCGAATTCATCGGATCCCGAGTGGCGGCGGCCTGATCGCCCTGCGATTGCGTGTCCACTGCGGCCGGGCGCCCATGCGGCGGGCCGAACGAGGCAGGTGCCAACTTCAGCGGCCTGGAGGCTACCGGCGCATCGATCCCGACCGGCGTCTGCGTCGGGGGCACGTCCTGCGCCTGCGCCTGCATCGGGGGGATAATGGCGGGTACGAAGGCAAGCACGGCGGTTGCGCCCGACGCGATTGCGTCGGCCAGCGGATCGCCGCCGTCATTCTTGCTGTTCGAATCCGCGTCCGGATCGTCATCCTCGGCCTTGGTTCTGGTTTTGGCCGGGGCGGTGGAGGGGGCCGCGTCGGATTCGATCGGCAACGCTTCCGTGGCGATGGGCAGGGCAGCGGCTGCCTGGGCCTTGGTCGTGACCGCGATCGGGGCGGTCGCAACCGGGGCTGCCGCAACCGGGGCGGCGCCGGCAAGCAATATGGCGACCGCATCGGGGGTCTTCGTTCCGGCCGGCGCGTCCCCGTTCTTGATCGCCGTCGCGCTCGCCAGCAAAGCTGCGAACGGATCGGATCCTTGCGACGCGGTGGCGGTGGCCGCGGGAGAGTCGGGTGAAGCGCCCGACAGCAAGGCTGCGAGCGACGAGGGGCCGGCGGAAAGCGCGACATCAGCCATCGGGCGTCTCCTTGCGTGAGCGATGGCGGATATTGGCCATCATCCGCTCTTCGATCATCTGCTGGAGCTCGGCGACCGCACGGGTCTCGAGCCTCTCCGCGCTCTCGCGGCGGATATCCGCGTCGCTGCGGTCTTTCGCGCGGGCGGTGGCGACTGCCTTGGCTGCGCCGATCGCGTCGGTCAGGCCATGGCGGACCGTGTCGAGGCGCAGCCCCATCTCGCCGGCATTGCCGAGCCCGGCGCCGGTGGTGATGCCGGGTGCCAGCGTCAGGCTCATCCTTAACGCGGCGAGCCTGGCGGCATTGCCTTCGAGCTGGACGACCTTGCCCTCTGCCGCGGCGGCCTCGCCGATGGCGTGAAGGTGCTGGACCTCTCGGACCCGAGTGATTCGCGCGCGACGTTCAGCGAGGGCTCTCATGCACCGAAGTTATCAACTAACTGGGTAACTGAGACGTTAAGACTAACCAATTCTTTCTGACCCTGGCGCAAAAATTCAAGGATCAGAGGGTGATGCGCGATTGCGGCGTCGATCGCGGGATCGCTGCCGTCCTTGTAGGCGCCCATCAAAATGAGGTCGCGATTCTCTTCATAGACCGACCATAGGCGCCGCAGCGTGCGCGCGGCGGTGGCATGATCGGGGCCGATTATGTCGGTCATCACGCGCGAAAGCGACTTGCCGACGTCGATCGCGGGGAAGACGCCCTGTTCGGCGAGCCCGCGCGAAAGGATGATATGCCCGTCGACGATCGCGCGCGCGGTGTCGACGATGGGATCGCTATTGTCGTCGCCATCGGCGAGCACCGTATAGAGCGCAGTGATCGATCCGCCGGTGCGGACATCGACGCCGGCGCGCTCGACCAGCCGTGGGATCAGGCCGAGCGCGGAGGGGGGATAGCCCTTCATCGTCGGCGGCTCGCCCAGCGACAGGCCAATTTCGCGCTGCGCATGCGCCACGCGGGTCAGCGAGTCGATCAGCAGCAGCACGCGCAAGCCCTGATCGCGGAAATATTCGGCGATCGCGGTCGCGCGCATCGCGGCGCGCAGACGCAGGATGGGGGGATGGTCCGCGGGGACCGCGACGACCGCGGTCTTCTGGCGCACGCCGTCCAACTTGGTGGCGAGGAAATCGGAAACTTCGCGGCTGCGTTCGCCAACCAGGCCGACGACGATCACATCGGCCTGGGCGCCCTGCAGCATCTGGCCCATCAGCACGGATTTGCCGACGCCCGAGCCGGCCGCGATCGCGATCCGTTGACCGACGCCGGCGGTGAGCAAGGCGTTGATCGCGCGTACCCCGAAATCGAACGGCTCGGTCACGCGGTCGCGATCGAGCGGGTTGGAGCGCTTGCCGGCGAGTGGCCAGCGCGCTTTGGTGGCGATCGGGCCAAGCCCGTCGATCGGATTGCCGAGCGCGTCGATCACGCGGCCGAGCAGGGCCTCGCCCACGTCGACGCTGGTGCCGCGCCGGTCGGGTTCGACGCGTGCGCCGCAACTGTGGGGAGCATCGGCGTCGAGCGCCATCAAAAGCGTACGGTCGCCGCGAAAGCCGACCACTTCGGCCAGTGCCGCATGGCCATCCGCGTCGATCACGCGCGCATTCGCTCCCACCGGCTCACGAAAGCCGGTCGCTTCCAGCATCAGCCCGTCATAGGCGGCCAGCCGGCCGATGCGGCGAGGTCCGACACTCTCGATATTGATCGTGTCGAGCATCGCGCCCGCGCGCGAAGCCAGATCGCTCACTTGGGCGCGCCCAGGCGGTCGAGTTGCGCGCGCAGCTTTTCGAGGCGCACGTGCGGGCCGTCCTCGACCCAGCCGGTGCCGGTGTCGAGCACGATCGTACCCGGCGCGAGCAATGGATCGCCCACCAGTTCGACCGCAATGTTTGCACCGTTCAGGCGGACCACGTCGGTCGGATGAAGGCGCAGCCGCGACGGCGCGGTTTCTTCGGCGATCATCGCGGCGACCGCCTGGGTCCGCTCGAGCAGGGTGTCGGCGTTGATTTCGACCTCGCCCACGATCTGGGTGACGAGCCGCTTGACCGAATTGGCCAGCATTGCGGCCAGGCCGTCCGACCCTTGCGGATTGAGGCATTCGATGCTGACGGCGAGGCGCTGGAGCGCGGCACGCTCCTCCTCCATCTCGATCATCGCAAGGCGGCGGCCTTCGTTGAGGCCATCGGCATACCCTTGCGCGATCAGCGCTTCCGCATCGGCGACGTCATTCGACGCATTGCTGCGGAAACCGTGGTCGGCACCATCGCTCTCGGCCCAGGCGGAGAAGCGGGAGCCGTCCGCCGAACGCGGGGTGAAGCCTCCATTCGAGGGCCTCGTCCAGACGGGAACGCGCGCGGCGTCGTCGAATGCGGCGGCTGCGGCCGAGGACATATCAGACATAATCGTCGCCCTTGCCGCCAAGCTGGATCGTGCCTTCCGCGGCCAGGCGGCGGGCGATCGCGAGTACTTCCTTCTGCGCTTCCTGCACTTCGGCAAGGCGCATCGGGCCCTTGTCGGCGATCGCGTCCTGGATCGACTGGGCGGCGCGGCTGGACATGCAGCCAAACATCTTTGTCTTCATCCGTTCGTCGACGCCCTTCAGCGCGACCACCAGGATTTCGCCGTCGATCGACCGGAGCAGGGTGCCCAGATTCTTGTCGTCGAGCGCCATCAGATTGTCGAACACGAACATCTCATCCTCGACCGAGCGAGCCACGGTCTTGTCGAGCTTCTGAAGCGCCTTGATGATCCGCTGTTCGGCCGATTTGCGGGCATTGTTGACGATCTGCGCCGCATCGGTGGTGCCGCCGCGCTTGGTCGTGCCGCCCGACTTGGCTGGGGCAACCGGGCGCAGCAGCAGCCGCTCTAGATCCTCGATCGCGTCCTGGGTCACCGGGCCCATCGTGGCGACGCGGTAGACCAGGTCGGCCTGCAAATCCTCGTCCATCAGCTGCAGAACGTCCGCCGCGACCGGTGCGTCGAGATGCGCGAGCACCAGAGCGATAATCTGCGGATGCTCGTTCTCGACCAGATTGGCGATCGTGCGGGCATCCATCCATTTGAGCGCGTCCAATCCCTTGGACTGTTCCTGCGGGGTGATGCGCGCCAGCATGTTTTCGGCGCGTTCGTTGCCGAGCGCCTTCTGCATGATGTGCTTGATCTGCGTACCTGCTCCGAAGCCGAGCGAAGTACGCTGGCGGGCACGGAGCACGAACTGGTCGAGCACCTTGTTGACCTGGCCTTCGCTGACGTCGGCCACGCTGAACATCGCGCCACCCAGCGTCTGCACTTCCTGCGGGTCGAGACGGCCGAGCAATTGCGCGGCTTCCTCTTCGCCTAGCAGCATCAGCAGGATCGCGGCGGCTTCGCTGCCCGCCGGGTCGGTGCTGGGTGCGTTCGCGGCGTCGAACTGGGGATCAGCCTCGGCCATCAGTGCTCAGCTCCGGCCGGCATGTCAGCGCGGATCAGGTCGCGCACCACCAGAGCGGCGCGGTCGGGATCCTGGCGGACGAAGTTGCGGATCAGGGCTGCACGGTCGGAATAACCCGGCGCGGCTTCGATCATGTCGAGCGTCACCTTCCTGCCCGGGTCATGCATCGCCTCGTTGGCGAGCACCGCCGCGATCTCGTTGCCGAGCGTGGGGCTGCGCGTCCGCGCTGCTGCGGCTGGCGACTGGGCGATCGTGGCGGCGATTGCGGCACGGCGCTTCATCAGCGGCTTGATCACCCCGAAGAAAGCCAGCAGCGCAATGATCAGACCGGTCACGTTGCGGCCGACGATGCTCAGCCACTGGGAGTCATACCATTTGGCGGCGGGTACGGCTTCGGGATCGACGAAAGCGCGCGACGTAAGCGCGACCTGATCGCCACGGTTCTGGTCGAAGCCGACCGCACCCTTCAGCAGTTGTTCGATCTGCGCCATCTCGGCAACGCCGCGGGGCTTGGCGCCCTGCTTGAGCGCGACCGCGACCGACAGGCGCTTGACTGTACCAATTGGGTTACGAGTGACCGAGACTTCATGACCAAGTTGGAACGTGCGGTCATATTGCTCGCTGGTCTTGCCCTGCGTCGCGTTGGCGGCGGCGCCGGCCTGGGGCGCGCCCGGGGTGGCCGGGATCGCCGGATTCAGCGTCTGATTGGGCTGGGTCGAAACCTGCGCCGCACTCGGCGCCTGGTTGGCGATCGCGCCGGGAACACCGCCCGCCGGCGGGGTCCCGCCATTGGCACCGTCGTTCGACCATTGGCCCTTTTCGGCGGCAATCGCGGCCTGGTCCTTAGGGAAGCTCTCGCGCGTGGCCTGGGTCTCGGCAAAGTCGAGATCGGCATGGACCTCGGTGGTGAAGCCCTCCGCACCGACGATCGGCGTCAGGATCTTGGAAATTGCGTCGATATAGCGCTGCTCGACCTGGTTCTGCATCTCGAGCTGCTTGTCAGCACTGCCGTCGCCACCCTTCCGGCTGAGCAGATGCCCGGCCTGGTCGACCACGGATACATTGTCCGGCGACAGGCCGGGGACCGAGGAGGCGACCAAGTTGACGATCGCCTGCGTCTGGCCTTCCGAAAGCGCGTGGCCCTGGCGCAGCGTGAGCATGACGGAGGCCGATGCCGGTGCTTCGTCACGCACGAACACGCTCTGCTGTTCGGCAGCGATATGGACCTTCGCCGTCTGGACCGCGTCGATCGCCTCGATCGTGCGGGCAAGGTCGGTTTCGCGCGCATCGCGCAGCCGCTCGCCCTCGACTGCCCGGCTCGCCCCCATCGGCAGCGACGCCATCACGCTGTCGCGGTCGGGTGCACTCTTGGGCAGGCCGGCCTGGGCCAGCAACATTTTAGCCTTGTAATAATCCCCGTCGGACACGGTCAGTGCGCCGGTCGAGCGATCGAGCGTATAATTGATATTCGACGCCTTGAGCGTGTCGGCAACGGCCGCCTTGTCGGAATCGCTCAGCCCCGAAAACAGGTCGCGCTGCGGCCCCTTGGCGAAGCTGGTCCAGGCCAGGAAGGCGATCAGGATCGCCGCCGCGATACCCAGCAGAGGAAGGCTCTTCTGGACGGCGGGCTGACCGGCAAACCCCTTCACCCGTTCGAGCATTGCGCCCGGGTTGTTGGCTGAAGGGACGGGGACGGGGAGGGATGCGTCGCTCATCGATTATACCGGCATGCTCATGATGTCCTTATACGCGGACAGGAGTTTGTTTCTGACCTGCAGGGTCGCCTGGAAGCCGACCGAGGCCTTTTCGCGCGCCAGCATCACACCGGCGATATCGGTGGTGTCGCCACGCTCGTAAGCGTTGGTGGCCTGTTCGGCATTCGCCTGGAGGCCGTTCACTTCGGTGAGAGCGCTCTTCATCGCGCTCGCGAAATTGACGCCGCCCGGCGCCCCGCCGACCTGGCCCGCGCCGCCGATACCAGCGATGCCGTCGATCGGCTTCGCGGCATTGGTCGCGGCCTGCTGCAGCGCGCTATTCTGCTGGAGAATCGCACTCCGCATCTGGAGCAGGGTTGAAGGGCTGATTCCGCTCATCGCCTAAGCCTCCTCACGCCGCCGCCCGCATGCCGGCGAGCCGGTAGCGGAGCGTGCGTTCGCTGATGCCCAGCCGCTCGGCCGCGCGCAGGCGGTGACCGCCGGTCGCAGCGAGGGCTTCTTCGATCGCTTCATATTCGGACGTCCGCGCCGCATCGGCCAGACGCGTGGTCGTGTTGGCCGCCGTCCGAGCCAAGGGCTTGGGCAGGTGGCGGACGCTCTGCGCCGCGGCGAGCGTGCCCGCCTCGATCGTGAGATCATGCGCTTCGATCCGGTCGGTCGAGCGCAGCAGCATGGCGCGCTGAAGGACATTTTCGAGCTCGCGCACATTGCCCGGCCAGCCATGGCTCATCAGCCGCTCGATCGCGCTCTGGGTCGGCCAGGGGAAATTTTCACCGGCGGTCAGGTGGCGCAGCATCAACGTCGCGGTGATCGCACGGACATCGAGCCGGCGGTCGGCGAGCGGCTTCAGCATCAGCGGCATCACATTCAGCCGCCAGTACAAGTCAGCGCGGAAGCGGCCTTCGGCGACTTCGGTCGCCAGGTCGCGGTTGGCGGCGGCGATGACGCGGACGTTGATCGCGATCGGCTTGGTCGCGCCGATCGGAAGAACTTCGCGCTCTTGCAGCGCGCGCAGCAGCTTGGCCTGGAGCGGCAGCGGCAGCTCGGCGACCTCGTCGAGCAACAGCGTGCCGCCCTCGGCCGCGCGGAACAGACCTTCACCGGCACCAGCGGCGCCGGTGAAGGCGCCTTTCTGGTGGCCGAACAGCATCGCCTCGAGCATGGATTCGGGTAAAGCGGCGCAGTTGATCGCGACGAACGGGCCGTCGGCACGCGGGCTGCGGGCATGAATGAAGCGCGCGAGGCCTTCCTTGCCGGTCCCCGTCTCGCCCAGCACCAGCACGGTTGCGTCATGCGCGGCGATACGCGCGGCGAGATTGAGGAAGGCGGCGCTTTCGGGCTCGCCGCAGGCCGGGCGGCCGTTCGGACGGACCAGCTCGGCGATCAGGGCATGGCCGAACGCCATATCCTCGAAGCCGAATGCGATCTCGGCCGGGAAGCCCTTGGCGGCGGCGGTATAGGCGGGGGCGCCCTCGCGGACGTCGAGAATGATATCGCTGTGGCGGGCGGAGGCGCGCTCCGACGCCGCGATGATCCGAATCATGTCCTTGGCGGCGGCGTCGGCTGCGTTGATTCGCACCGTCACCAGGCCGACCCCGGCGAGCCAGGACGCCAGAGCGGGAGCGACCGCCGCTGCGCCTTCACTCAAACCGATCTGGCTCATGGAAACCCCTCGAACAGCCGGCAATCTTTTGCCGATATGTGCTGGTTACCCCTGAATTAACTTAAAAAGTCTTAATAGAACGGGCGCGTAGCGGGCCCGCGACGCGCCTCCGCGGCGTGCGTATGCGTCCCTGCGCGGCCCCCGCACATAGGCGGGCGTCGCGCCCACGCCTTGAGCCCCCTTTTTCGATGGCTCGAAAATTTTCTAGTTAAAGCCCCGCTATCCGTTGCCGTTACCCAATTCGAGGCGGGAACAGGACCACTGTCCACGACTGCCTGATTTGAGCGGGAAAGGAATCCACAGTGACTGTTATCAACACCAACGTGAGCGCCCTTCGGGCCCAGAACGGTACCCGCATGGCCAACGAGGCCCTGCAGACCGCGATGGAACGCCTGTCGAGCGGCAAGCGCATCAACTCCGCGAAGGACGACGCCGCTGGCCTCGCCATTTCGTCTTCGATGACCTCGCAGATCCGCGGCATGACGCAGGCGGTTCGTAACGCCAATGACGGCATCTCGATGGCCCAGACCGCCGATGGCGCGCTGGACGAGGTGACGAACATGCTGCAGCGTATCCGCGAACTCTCGGTTCAGGCTGCCAGCGGCACCTATCAGAGCAGCGACCGTACCAATCTGCAGACCGAAGTCACGGCTCTGGCCTCGCAGATCACGTCGATCACGTCGAACACCAAGTTCAACGGCGTCGGCCTGTTCACCGGTTCGGCCGGCTCGTCGGGTACCGTCACCATCCAGACCGGCTCCAGTTCGGCTGATACGGTCGACATGGACTTCACGCAGCTCGACCTGTCGGCGGCCAGCTCGGTCGATCTCAGCACGTCCAGCGGTGCGACTTCGGCGATGGGCTCGCTCGACACGCTGATCACTACGGTCAGCACCAAGCGTGCTACTCTCGGTGCGGCGGAAAGCCGGCTGAGCTCGGTGGTCAACAACCTGACCAGCAACATCACCAACCTGACCGACGCGCGCTCGCGGATCGAGGATGCCGACTTCGGCACCGAAACCACGAACCTCGCCAAGTCGCAAATCCTGGCACAGGCATCCACCGCGATGCTCGCTCAGGCCAATCAGAGCCAGCAGAGCGTTCTGAAGCTGCTGCAGTAATCCTCCACGAGGGTTGACCCAATCACGGGCGTTGAAGCCCCGGGCGCTGTTCCCCCTTGGCGCCCGGGGCTTCTTCTTTTTGTCGACGAAGCGTTTCAAGGCGCCGTTGCCCGCCATGCCCGTGGTCCCTAAGGCGCGGACATGAGCGCCGCGCATAACCATCACGATCATGGCCATCATCATGGTCACGATCATCACCACGGTCATGATCATGGCCACGGCCACCACGATCATACCGCCGGCGCCAGCGCCCGCTCGCTGGGATTTGCGCTGATCCTGAGCGGATCGGTTCTCGCGATCGAGCTGCTCGGCGCCTTCCTGTACAACAGTCTCGCGCTTTTGTCGGATGCTGCGCACATGCTGACCGACGTCGCGGCGCTGCTGATTGCGCTGATGGCGGTGCGGATCGGCGGTAAGGCGCCCGACGACAAGCGCACCTTCGGCTACAAGAGGCTCGAAATATTGGCGGCGGCGTTCAACGCGCTGCTGCTGTTCGCCGCCGCCGGCTATATTCTTGTACAGGCGATTGGCCGCTTTCGTACGCCGGAGCCGGTTGCCGCCAATGGTATGCTGATAATTGCGGCTTTCGGGCTGATCATCAATGTCGTCTCGATGGCCGTTCTCATGGGCGGTCGTGGCGAGAGCATGGCCGTCAAGGGCGCCTACCTGGAAGTCTGGTCGGACGCGATCGGGTCATTCGGTGTCATCATCGGCGCGATCTTGATTCGCTTCACCGGCAAGCATTGGATCGATCCCATCGTGGCGATCGCGATCGCTTTATGGGTGTTGCCGCGCACGTGGGCACTGTTGCGGGACACGATCAACGTGTTGCTGGAGGGCGTGCCGAAAGGGATCGATCTCGCCGAAGTGCGGGAGGCGATCTCGGATGTACCGGGCGTGTGCGACGTGCATGACCTTCATGTCTGGTCGATGGCGATCAGCGATGTGAACGGATCGGTCCACATCGCGATCGCAGAGCTGGCGATCGGCGAGGAAGTGCGCGTCCGCGTGGCCGAGCTGCTTCAGGACCGGTTCGGCATCGGCCACGCCACGATCCAGATCGAGCGAGATCCGTGCGGCGCGGCGGCGCGGCCGCATCGATAGGCGTTTCCCGGGAAGACGCCGAAGATCAGGAAGCTCGCACGACCTCGGCTGGTTCGCGCACGTCACTGACAGACAGTTGCTCATAGATCGCTTCGATGTCGCGCGTGGATCGTTCCGTGTCGAACAGGGGCGCGGCCATCCGGTTGTCGGCGAGTTTGCGCTTGATTGCGGCGAGCCTCGCTGGATCGGTCGCCAGATCGAGCGCCAGTTTTTCATAGGCGGCGGCCGTCTCGGTCACGAGCTCCGGCATGTCGAGTGCGTGCAGCAGGCTGCCGGCGACCCGCGCCGCGAAGCTGCGACCCATTTTGGTGATCACCGGCAGCCCCGCCCATAAGGCATCGCTCGCCGTGGTGTGCGCATTCACCTTGAACGTATCGAGGAACAGGTCCGCGCAACGGTGCCGCGCCAGATGTACGGGCAGGGGCGCCCGATCTGCGAACATAATCCGGCTGGGATCGACGCCCCGCTTTTCCGCCTCCCGCCGCAGATTGGCCGCGGCGATTTCACTGTCGCGCAGCAACCACAGCACGCTGCCGTCGACCTGTTGCAGCAAGCGCATCCAGATGTCGAATTCGGCGGGCGAGGTTTTGTAATTGTTGTTGAAGCAGCAGAACACGAAGCCGTCGTCCGGCAGGCCCATATCCGCCCGCACTATCGCGTCTTCGGATATCCGGCGCCGGTCGTCATTCACCTGATAGCTGTGCGGCAGATAGAGGATTTGCTCGGAATAATATTTCCGCTGCTCGTCCGGGATCGTGATCGCATCCGCGATCATATAATCCATGAAATCGGTGCCCGTCGTGCCCGGATAGCCGAGATAGCTCACCTGAACCGGCGCGGCGCGATGCGCGAAGATTCCCGGGCGACCGTCCTCGGTATAACCCTTGAGGTCGACTGCGATGTCGATCCCGTGCGCGTTGGCCAGTCTGGCAATTTCGCGATCGTCGAGGTCGGCCACGTCATGGAACGCATCGACCGCGCCCAGCAGGCGGGCGCGCATCTCGTCCTGAGCCTTGGCGCCATAAGAGAAAGCGTGGATTTCGAACCGCGTCTTGTCGTGAAGCTCGAACAGGCGCGCCATCAGATACATGGTCGCATGGCCGTGAAAGTCGGCGGAGAAATAGCCGATGCGGATTCTTTCGCCCCGATCGGCCCGGTTGAAGACAGCGGGGCGGATCCCGCCGAATTTCTCCTCGGCCCATGCCCTCGCGAAGTTCAGCTGCCGCGCGGGATCATCGGCGAATTCCAGCATATAGAATGGCGGGATCACATCATCCTGGACGCCGCGATCCAATATCGACTGGTCGCGCTCTTCTTCGGGCCACAGGCACAGATGCGCCTCGATGTGCAGCAGCTCGCCATAAGCCGGCGCAAATCCGGGCTTCAGCCGGACCGCCTCGCGATAGCTGGCAAGTGCGTCTTCAAAGCGCTTCAGCGCGCGCAGCGCGGTGCCACGATTATTATATGCTTCGACGAGCGTCGGTGTGATCGCGATGGCCCGGTCGTAACTGGCGACGGCCTCTTCGGGCCGCGCCAGCATCTTCAGCGCGTTGCCGCGGTTGAGGAAGGCTTCGGCATAAGTCGGCCGCAGCCGGATCGCCATGTCGTAATCGGCGAGCGCGTCCGGCAGGCGATGCTGCCGCAGGAAAAGATTGCCGCGATTGTTATAGGCTTCGGCCTGGCCGCGATCGAGCCGGATCCCGGCGTTGAGCGCCGCCAGCGCGTCCTCGCTGCGCTTGAGCTTTCCGAGCGTGATGCCGCGATTGATATGGGGGTCGGCATAGTCCGGCTTGAGCCGGATCGCCTCGTCGAAACTCGCCAGCGCCTGCTCCAGCCGCTTCAGCCCGAACAGCGCATTGCCGCGATTGTTGAGCGCCTCGATATAGTCGGGCGCGAGCGCGATCGCCTGGTCGTAATGTGCCGCCGCTTCCTCAAGGCGCCCCATGCCCGCATGAATGGCGCCGACAATGTTATGCAGAACCTCACCCCGGGGATAATGCGTGAGCAGATGGTCCGCATGGCGCAAAGCCTCGTCCCACTTTTGCGCTCCGAAAAGTGCCACCAGCCGATCGAGCTCCGCTTCCGGCGGATTGTCCGCGGCGGGCGACGACAAGGCCTGAAGCTCCGCCGCTGCCGTCTTGTTGCCGGGAAAGCGCGCGAGCACCTCGCGATAGAGAATTTCCGCTGCGGCCATGTCCCCATTTCGGGACAGGCCACGCGCCTTTCGGAGTGTCTGGTCGACCGACAATTTCACACCAATTCGATGTCCAGCGGGCGCGGCCGTCAGGCGGCCATGCGCAGCTGGCTCTTGGACAGCAAGGCGAGCAGCGAGATGCGGTTGAAGAACCACATCTGTTCAATGTTGAAGCTGCTATATTTCCGGATCGTATTGGCGAAGGTGTAGGGCGTGTACCAGACATTGTGATCGGGATGGACCACTTCGACGAACGTCTGGCTGTCGGCCACATAGTCGAAATGACGGCTGCGGCATTGGAAGGCGTCGGGGACCGAGATCAGGAACATGCCCGCATCGACCGCGTAGAGCTGGTCGAGGAATTCGGCCACGTTGGCGACATGTTCCATCACCTCCGGAACCAGCACCACGTCGTAGGAATCGGTCACTTCCGTCAGCGACGAGAAGAGGCGGCCCCTGGTGTAGGGCGCAAGCTGTTCGAGCGCCTCGACGTGCGGATCGACCCCGTCCAGCTTCGCGCAGACGGATTCGAGCATCAGGTGCAGTGACGTCTTCGGATCGGTGATCGGCCAGTCGGCGCAGCCGACATGGAGCACCCGCTTGCCCTGGCACATGGTGCGCAGGACGTCGTATCGGTTGAGCTGTGCGATCTCGCTGCTGATCGGGACGCGCTGGACGAAATAGGGGTCATGGAGCGCCTCCAGCTTGGAACCCGAGGCCGGCGCGGTCGCTGCCTGGGGTGCGGGCTGCGGGGCTGGCTGCGGTGTTGGCCGGGGCGCTTCCTGCGCAGTTTCGCGTGGTGCGGGCGCCGCTGGCGCTGGGGCGCTGATCGCGCCGAAATCCTGTTTGTGGATCTCGTCGTAGGATTGCCGCGTGGAGCCCCATAGCTGGTGCGCATAAACGGGGTCGTCGCCGTCATAGGTCGCGCCGCTGAAATGCTGCGGGATGAAATAATGGCTCGGATAGATACGCAGCTTGGAATAGCCATATTTGCGATGGCTCTGCGTCAGCCGTAGCGGGCCGACCGTCTTCCACGCCATTTCGTGCGTGACCGACTCTTCGGCCAGGATGTCCTCGATGATCTGCTTGACGAACGGATTGCCCGCCTCGCAACCGAAATAGCCCGCGGCGATCAAACCGGGCCGCGCGATCTCATTCTCCCAGCAGGCGAAGGCTTCGCATTCCAGCAGGTGATCGTCGAGCGGGCGCAGGCAGATACTGTCCGCGTCCACGACGATCCCGCCATTTGCGTGCAGGATTTCCCAGCGCATCATGTCGGCGACGCCGTTGAGCTCCCGGCCGTACATTTCGGTCATGTGGCGGCGATTGACCCAAGGCAGCGCGTTCAGTTCGGCATTGCCCCAGAGCTTGAAATCCCAATCCGGATGGTGCGCCCGCCAGGTGTCCATGCAGTTGGTGGGACACTTGGTTTCATCACCGACCCAGATGAAATGGATAAGCTTGGGGATCATCGTCTCTGTCCTCGCCACCGCAGGGCGCACGCCCCGCGATCTTCCTCATTCCTAAGCAGGGTTGGTTAATTCTGTCTTAGCGATGATCGCTCCCACGCTTGTGTCTTGCCCCGCGGCTGAGGCATGGGCAGCGCATGACCGATCCCAAGCCCTTCACGATCCTCGTCACCGGCGGCGCCGGCTATATCGGCAGCCACGCGGTCCTCGCTTTGCTCGACGCGGGATGGCCGGTGGTGGTGGTCGATAATCTCGTGACGGGCTTCCGCTGGGCGGTGCCCGACGCGGCCGCCTTCGTGCAGGCCGACATCGCCCAGGTCGAAACCATGACAGCGGTGATCGCCGAGCATCAGGTCGGCGCGATCATGCATTTCGCGGGATCGGTGGTGGTGCCGGAATCGGTTGCCGACCCGCTCAAATATTATCGCAACAACACGGTCGCGAGCCGCGCGCTGATCGAGGCTGCGGTAACCGGCGGCGTGAAGCATTTCATCTTCTCGTCGACCGCCGCCACCTATGGCATCCCGGATGCGGTGCCGATCCGGGAGGAGGCGCCCAGGCAGCCGATCAACCCATACGGCATGTCCAAGCTGATGACCGAGATCATGCTCAAGGACACGGCCGCCGCGCATCCGATCAACTATTGCGCGCTGCGCTATTTCAACGTCGCGGGCGCCGATCCGCTCGGCCGGTCGGGCCAGTCAACCGCGGGCGCGACGCACCTGATCAAGATTGCTGTCGAAGCCGCGATCGGCAAGCGCGATGCGGTGTCGGTCTATGGCACCGATTATGCGACGCCCGACGGCACCGGCGTGCGCGACTATATCCATGTCAGCGATCTGGCTGACGCGCATGTCCACGCGCTCGAGCATCTCATCGGGCATGCGGGCGAAAGCCTGACGATGAATTGCGGCTATGGGCGCGGCTATTCCGTGCTGGAGGTGCTCGATACGGTCGATCGCGTCACCAACCGGACGATCGAACGCCGGATGGAAGCGCGCCGCGCCGGCGATCCGGACGCGCTGGTCGCGGACAATCGGAAAATCCTCTCGACGCTCGCCTGGCGGCCACAACGCGACGACCTCAAGCAGATCGTTGCCGACGCATTGGCATGGGAGCGCAAGCTGGCGGAACGTCAGTAACCCACCCGCCCCGGTGGAGGCCGGCCTCAGGCGGCCCTTGCCGTAATCGGGTTTATCAGTCGTTCCACTCCGCGAGCGATTTGCGCAGCCGGTCGAGCGCAGCCTTCTTGATCTGGCAGACGCGCGCGGCGCCGACGCCGAGCGTCTGGCCGATTTCGTCGAGATTCATCTCCTCGACGAAATAGAGCTGAAGCACCATCGCCTCGCGCTCCGGCAGCTCGGAGATATGCTCCGCCAGCGCGCGCGCCAATTCTTCGCGCTCAAGCGTCTGGTCGACGCATTCCTCGACATCCGCGAACCAGATCGACTGGTCCGAATAGACCTCGTCGAGCGATTCCTGGCGCACCGCGATCGCCGAATCCGCCATTTCGCGGAATTCGCCGGGTTCGAAGCCCATCGCCTTCGCCAGCTCGGCTTCGCTCGGGGACCGGCCCCATTGCGATTCGAACTTGGCGGTCGCCTCGTTCATCGCCTTTCGCTTGGCCATTGCCGAGCGGCAGATGGTGGCATGGCGACGCAGATGATCGATCATCGCACCGCGGATCCGCATCGACGCATAGGTCGAGAAAGCGTGGCCGCGATCCTCGTAGCCGTTGGCGGCCTCGACCAAAGCGACCATGCCGATCTGCACCAGATCCTCGACGTCGAGCGCGCTCGAGACGCGGCCATGGACATGCCAGGCGATCTTGCGCACCAGCGGCATATGCTGGCGCGCGAGCGCTGCCGGATCCGGCCGCGAGGGCCGGCGCTGATAGGTCATGGCGCCTTCGGGAGGCGCGGCTTGTTGCGCGAGGCTCATGCCGCCATCTCCCGGCCGGCCGGCAGTGTCGGCGCCGCACTGGTGCTGTTGCTGCCGACGATCGCCATCACTTCGACCGCCTTGCCGTCGGGAATCTCGAGGAAGGACATGATCGGAGTTTCAGGCAAATGTGGTTTAAGAAGTCTTGCCACCGCGCGACGCGCCAGCGGCGAGGTCACCAGAGCGAAGCGCGTTGCGGTGCTCAGCAGGGGCTGCGCCGCCTGATTCACCGCCGCGATGATCCGCTGCGCGAGCGCCGGCTCGAACGGATGCGCGGCATTGGGGCCGACCCGCACCGCCTGCGCGAGCAAACCCTCGAGCTCGGCGTCGAAGGTGACGACGGGAAGCGGCATACGCACTGGCACGATCGTCTGAACGATCAACGCGCCGATACGCTGCCGCACCGCTTCGTTGAGCTGCACCGGATCGGTGCCCTCGCGCGATGCGTCGATCATCGCCTCCGCCACGCGGCGGAAATCCTTGAGCGGCACGCCCTCCGCCAGCAGCGATCGGCAGGCTGCGGCAAGCTGGGCGAGGGTGAGCGGTACGGGGGTCAGGCACGCGACCAGCTGCGGCGAGCTTTCCTTGAGCGCGTCCAGCAGCTTCTGCGCCTCGTCCATCCCGAACAGGTCGGCCGCCGAATTGGCGATCAACTGGTTGAGGTGCGTCGCGACCACGGTCGCGCCATCGACCACGGTATAGCCGGCCACGACCGCATCGTTGCGTTGCTCGGGCCGGATCCACACTGCATCGAGGCCGAAACTCGGATCCTTGGTCACGCGTCCTTCGACCGTGGCGATCAGTTCGCCGGAATCGAGCGCGAGCAGATCGTCAGGCCAGCATTCATCCTCGCCAACGACCACGCCCGCGACGGTGATGCGGTAGGAATTCGGCCCCAGCGAAAGATTGTCGCGCACGCGCACCAGCGGCACGACGAAACCCAGTTCGCGGCTCAGCTGGCGGCGAATGCCTGTGATGCGCGCCATCAAAGGCGCGCCCTTGCGCTCATCGACCAGCCCGACCAGGCCATAACCCAGCTCAAGACTGAGCGCGGCGCCGTCCGAAACCTCGTCCCACTGGATCTGGCTCGGATTGACCACCGGGGCGGGGAGGGGGATCGCCGCCGCGACCGCGGCTGCGTCCTTCGATTTCTTGAGCTTCCACGCGATCGTGCCGGCGACGCCCGCCGCTGGGAGGATGATGAAATGCGGCATACCCGGCAACACACCGAGGAAGCCGAGGATGCCCGCCACCGGCGGCCAGGCCTTGGCCATGCCGAACTGGCTGGTGATCTGGCTGGACAGATCCTGGTCGGATTTGACGCGGGTGACGATCGCTGCTGCCGCGATCGAGAGGATCAGCGCCGGGACCTGCGCCACCAGCGCATCGCCGATCGCCAGCTGGATATAATTGGACGCGGCCTCGCCGACCGCCATCTTGTGGCTGAACACGCCCAGGATCAGGCCGCCGATGATGTTGATGACCAGGATCATCACGCCGGCCGCGGCGTCGCCCTTCACGAACTTGGACGCACCGTCCATCGATCCGTAGAAATCGGCTTCGGTCGCGAGTTCGACCCGGCGTGCCTTGGCATCCTCCGGCGTGATCAGGCCGGAGCTCAAGTCGGAGTCGATCGACATCTGCTTGCCGGGGAGGGCGTCCAGGGTGAAGCGGGCCGACACTTCGGAGACGCGCCCGGCGCCCTTGGTGATCACCACCATGTTGATGATCATCAGGATGCCGAACACGAACAGGCCGACCGCATAGTCGCCGCCGATCAGGAAGTGGCCGAACGCCTCGATCACGTGGCCGGCCGCCGAAGCGCCGGTATGGCCGTTGACCAGCACCACGCGGGTTGAGGCGACATTGAGCGACAGGCGCAAAAGGGTTGCGAAGAGAAGGACGGTCGGGAAAGCGGAGAAGTCGAGCGGCTTCTCGGCGTTCAACGCGACCATCAGCACCGCGAGACTGATCAGAATATTGGTGATGAACCCGATGTCGAGCACGATGCTCGGCACGGGAACGATCATCAGGCCGACGAGCATCAGCGTCGCCAGGGGAAGGATTGCCCCCCTCAACGAACCGATCCACAGCTTGCGGCTAATCGCTTTGGTCGCCATTTCTACCTCTTACTTGCGCAGGTAAATAAGCAAGAGACGTGCCAGAATTGGTGTGTTTTGGAGGGCGCGCGATTTCCAGGCGCCGGCCTGGATTGCGTCGCTACGCTCCTCGCTATGACGACACGGCTGGACACCCGTCATTGCGAGCGCAGCGAAACAATCCAGGCCCGCGCGTTCGGCAATCGCCTTCCTGGGAAGCCCATAACAAAAAAAGCCGGCTTTCCGGCCGGCTCTCTCGTTCGCTCTCTATAATGGGTTGGCTCAGCTCAGTTTGCCGCTGCGTCCATAGGCGGTCGCGCGGGGCGTGCCCGCCAGACTGATCAGCTTGTCCAGGTTGCGGCGGTTCTGGTCGGCAAGCGCGTTGACCTGCCCGCGCGCCGCTTCCGCGCTCTTGAGAATGTGGATCAGATCGTCGCGCAAACCGGGGCGGTCGCGCCAGCCGTCCACCTTGCGCACGCCTTCGACCGCCGTCGCGACTGCGGCATTGGCGGCATCGATCGCGTCGATGTCGCGTGCGTTCAGGGCCGCGATCAACGTGGCCTGGGCATCGCTCAGCTGCTGGAGAGCGGCCTCGCTCACTTGGTGGGCAGGTCGAGTTCGATCATGCGATTGGCGATCGCCTTCGCATTGATCTTGTAGGTGCCGTTGGCGATCGCCTCGCGGATCGACGCCACTTTGGCGCTATCGATCGGCGCGCCCTGTGCGGCCAGCTCGGCGGCAGGCGTGGTGATCGCGCCGGACGCGTGCGCGTCGGTGGAATCGACCTTGGCGACGGGCGTGTTCTTCGCCACGCCTTCGCTCCGCACACCCATCGTGCGAGCGACGCCGGTCGGTCCGACTGCATTGATCATTGTCGCATCCTTCCGCATCACACTCACCCAACCAGAACCATCGCCTGATTGGAATAACGGCACAATCGCCAATTATTTAAATCCTGGTAATCTCACGCGTCCGGCCTCGATAACCTCCGCGAAAATAGGGCTATTTTTCCCGTCCGCCTTGACTCGGATACGGCTTCCGGCTGCCCCATCCTCCTGCGCGATGGCCGAAACGCTGACGCTGAAACCATTGGATTCGGCGGTGAGGTCTACCGGATCGCCCCGACGGACGACCGGATCGGCTTTTGCGCCCATCTCGCTGCCCATGGCGGCGTTCCGGGCGTTGCCCAGGCGCGCGATCGGCACGCGAATCCGCCAGTTGAGCGGCGCGCAGCGCAGCGCGATCGCGCCCATGGCGGGCGGATCGATCCGCACGGTGGCCGGGCAGGCTGCGAGCTTCAGACGGCGGTCGATCGGCGCGGCTGGACCACCCGGCTCACCGATCCCCGCGCCGAGCGCGTTGATCAGCCGCGCTTCGAGGGCGTCGATATTCTGGAACTGAGGCGTCGCGGTCATCGCCGGAGCGGCGACGAGCAGGGCCAACAGAGGGAGAGCGGGCTTAACCATGCCCATATTTCTGCAAAAGCCGTGCCAGAAAAATGAGCGCGAATATTTTCCGTTCGCCCCGAGTGGCCATCGAGCTTGTCGAGATGGCCGTATCGAGGGACTGCCGCGTCTCGATACGGGTTCTCGACAGGCTTGAACCCTACTCGACATGAACGGCCTGATCAAAAATCTCAATTCCGCGTGATCTGGATCACCTGCCCGCCGCCAGTCGCAGGATCGATCGCCACCGCGACCTTGTCCTGTGCGACTCCCCCCTTGGCGAGCTCGCGCGCTACCGCTGCGGTGCGCGCGGCCGCCAATTCCCATCCGTCGAAGCGGGCGGCCTTGGGCTCGGTCCCGCGGCTGCTGACGATCAGCCTCCCGCCGCCCGCGCTATGGGCGAAATCGTCAAGGATCTTATGGGCTTGCGGCGTCATTATGGCTTCGCCCGGCTCGAACCAGGCGTTGGCATTCTCCTCCAGCGCGGCGTCTGCGCGCGCGCCGAAGGCGGCACGCAGACCGGCGGAGAGATGATTGGCGTCCGGCTTCGCCTGCAACAGCACGAAAAAGCCAAGCAACAGCAGGCACAGGTCCGCAAAGCTCAGCGCCCAACGCTGGCGCCCGGCACGCATTTTCACGTGCCGTAGCTCCGCTCGCCAAAGCTCTTCTCGCCAAGGCTCTTTTCAAGCGTGCGGCGCAGCCCACGCGCATGGTCGAGCTCGGCGCGTGCGAGCGCGCAGAAATGGTCGAGCGTGCGCCGCTGCCAGACCAATTCGGCTTCCGACAGGCGCTCGAGCCGGTCTGCGACCGGTCCCGCGATCAGATTGGCAAGCAGGATGCCCCAGAGCGTCGCGACGAGCGCGGTCGCCATCGGCGCGCCGATCAAAGCGGGGTCGGTCATATGCGCGAACATCCGCACCAGCCCCAGTACGGTCGCGCACATGCCCATGGCAGGCGCGGCATCGGCCAGATCGCGCCAGAAGGTGACGTTGGCGGCATGACGGCGCGCTCGCGCATCGAGCGTCTCCTTCGCCCAGCGTTCGAAGGCGTCACTGTTCTGGGCCTCGGAAAGCTTGCGCATGGCCTCGCGCAGGAAGCGCCCTGCGGTGGATACGCGGTCGGCGCAGACGATGCCCCTGGTTTCGGCGATCTTCTCGACCTTGCCCACGGCAACGATCGCGGCCAGCGCATCGGCTTCGGGATTGGCGGCGAAGAAGGGGCGCAGCGCGGCGAACGCAGGCCCGAAGGCCGCGCGTCCGCCGCGGAGCAGCGCCGCGATCGATGCCCCACCGAACACGATCACCAGCGCTGCCGGGTCCAGAAGCCGTCCTACCTGCGCGAAAAACTCCACGCTCAACTGCTCCCAGCCCAAACACCGGCAAAAATTTGCCGCCCCCGGCAAAATCTTGCCGTTCTCGCCCTGACAGCCTTTGCCGGCACGGTTCCTTGGAGTGCCGCCAGCAAATTGGCACACCCTTTGCAACGATGCTGGCGACGCCGCCGTCCAACACAGTTCACGACAGCGGCACGGGAAACTTTAGGAAGAAAAGGAAGGGCGACATGGCGAATAATGATCCGCTCTTCGGGCTAAGCGGCGACGCACTGAAGCTTCGTTCGCAGCGCATGTCGCTGCTGGCGTCGAACATCGCGAATGCCGCGACCCCCAATTACAAGGCGCGCGACTTCGATTTCCAGAAGGCGCTCGCGGCCGCTCAGTCGGGCACGTCGGTCGACACCGCTGCCAATCAGGCCGCCGGCTATCGAGTGCCGCTCGAAACCTCGCTCGATGGCAACACCGTCGAACTGTCGACCGAGCAGACTTTGTTCGCGGAGAATGCCGTCCAGTACAAGACGACACTCTCGTTCCTCCAGGGTCGCGTCTCCACCCTGATGACCGCGCTGAAGGGGGAATAAGCCATGACGATGTCCGTCTTCGATATTTCCGGCCGGGCCATGGCGGCGCAGCTGGTGCGGCTCAACACGACCGCATCGAACCTCGCCAATGCCAATTCGGTCTCGACCACCAAGGAAGGCGCATTCCGCGCGTTGAAGCCGGTGTTCAAGACGGTCGACGGCGGCCAGGGCCTCTCCACCGTGCAGGTCAGCCAGGTGGTCGCGTCGCAGACCGATCCCACCAAGCGTCACGATCCCGGCAACCCGCTCGCCGACAAGAATGGCGACGTCTGGGACGCCGGCGTCGATCAGGCCGCGGAGATGGTCGAGATGATGGAGACCGCGCGTCAGTATCAGAACAACGTGCAGGTCCTCCAGACCGCCAAATCCCTCACCCTCGATACGCTGAGGCTCGAAAAATGACTGTATCCACCGGAAATTCCTATCTGGACTCGCTGTCCAATTCAGCAGCGACGGCGGCGGCTACGGCCTCCAAGTCGAAGCAGACGATCGACCAGTCGGGCTTCCTGAAGCTGCTCACCGCGCAGCTCAAGACGCAGGATCCGACCGCGCCGACCGACACCAATACGATGACGCAGCAGATGGCGACCTTCAGCCAGGTCGCGGGCATCACCGAGATGAACCAGTCGCTCAAGTCGATGCTGACCGGCGTCAATGCCTCGCGCTTTGGCGACGCCTCGGGCTGGATCGGCCGCGCCGCGCTCATCAGCGGCAATGTCGCGACCCAGGCTACCAACGGCGCTTATGCCGGCCAGATCAGCCTGCCCTCGGATGCGAAGGACGTCACGCTCAACCTCGTCAATTCCAGTGGCCAGACCGTCTATTCCCAGGATCTCGGCGCCAAGGGCCAGGGCGACGTGTCCTGGGCGTGGGACGGCAAGGACGCCTCGGGTAATCTCACCAAGGATGGCGCGCTGCAGGTGATCGTCACCGCGAACGGCACCAATGGCAAGAGCCTGAGCCCCACCAATTCGACCTGGAATGAGATCCAGTCGGTCAAGTCGCCCGCGACCGGTACCACCCAGCTCATCACCGGCCTCGGTTCGATCGATCCGGCCGATATCCTCCAGCTTTCCTAATCAACGCCCAATCGCAGGAGCAATCCCATGTCCTTCTACACCTCCCTCTCCGGCCTCAAGGGCGCGCAGTCCGATCTGGCGGTCATCTCGAACAATATCGCCAACGTCGGCTCGATCGGCTTCAAGAAGAGCCGCGCCGAATTCGGCGATCTGATCTCGGCCTCGCCGCTCCAATCGGGCACGGTTGCCGGTCAGGGCACGCGCCTGAAGGAGATCAGCCAGCAGTTCACGCAGGGCGGTTTCCAGACCTCGGACCGCGCGCTCGATCTCGCCATTTCCGGCCAGGGCTTCTTCGTCACCAAGAGCGGTTCGCAGCTCAGCTACACCCGCAACGGCGCGTTCAGCCTCGATGGCGACCGCTATATGGTCGACAGCAACGGTGCCAGGGTTCAGGTGCTGCCGGTCGACAGCTCGGGCATCCTCAGCGCCAGCGGCATTTCGTCGGCGACGAACCTGCAGATCCCGCAGACCTCCGGTTCGCCGGTCGCGACCAGCGCGATCCAGCTTGGCGCGACCTTGCCCAGCAACGCCGACCTGCCCGTGAACCGGGTCAATTATTCGACGACCAATCCCTACAAGTTCGATCGCTTCGATTCGAACAGCTACAATTATTCGACCGCGACCACGGTCTATGACAGCTCGGGCAATCCGCAGCAGGCGACGCTTTATTATGTGCGCACCGGCGTGCCGGATGCGACCGCGACGCCGCCGGTCACGACCAGCACCTGGGACGCGCATCTGTTCATCGGCGATCAGGAGGCGAGCTCGGACGGCAGTACGTCGACCATACCCCCCGCACCGCTGGCGCTGACCTTCGACAACACCGGCGCGCTCGTCTCGCCTACCTCGACGACCCAGTTCAGCAGCGTGCTCCCCGCAGGCGCGGGCGCACCGATCTCGATCAAGCTCACCTACGACGCGGCCAACACACGTCAGGCCTCGTCGACCTTCACGCCGGGCACGATCACGCAGAACGGTAAGGCCGCCGGCCAGCTGACCAACATCTCCGTCGACGGCAATGGTCTGGTCGCCGCCACCTTCTCTGATGGCAGCACCAAGAAGCTGGGCGCGATCATGATCGCCAACTTCCCGAACACCAACGGTCTGCGCCAACTCGGCGACAGCCGCTGGGGCCAGAGCGGCCTGTCGGGCGAGCCGATCATCAGCCAGGCCGGCAGCGGTTCGGCTGGCACCATTCAGTCGGGCGCGCTCGAGGAAGCCAATGTCGATATCACGGAGGAGCTGGTTTCGCTGATTTCCGCGCAGCGCAACTTCTCCGCGAACGCCAAGTCGATCGAGACGGCCAACAACATGACCAACACGATCATCCAGCTGCGTTCGTAAGAGCGATTTAGGTAAGGAACCGAGCCGTGGATCGTCTGATCTACTCTTCGCTGGCGGCAATGCGTGGCGCGATGGCGCGCCAGGCAACCATCGCCAACAATCTCGCCAACGTGAACACGGTGGGGTTTCGCGGGGAGTTCACCAGCGCCGAAGCCGAATGGCTGAAAGGCAGCGGGCTGAATGGCCGCGCCACCGTGTCGCAAGACGTGACGGGCGCGAACATGACGGCTGGTGCGGTACAGTCCACCGGGCGCGATCTCGATGTCGCGCTCAACGGTGACGCGCTGCTCACGGTCCAGGCTTCGGACGGTTCCGAAGCCTATACTCGCCGCGGCGACCTCCAGCTGTCAGACAGCGGCCTGCTCACGACCGGCGACGGCATGCCCGTGCTGGGGGCGAGCGGACCGATCACGCTTCCGCCCGCGGACAGCGTGTCGATCGGCAAGGACGGGCAGATCTGGATCGTGCCCCAGGGCGGCGATCCCAAGAGCCCGCAGGCGGTGGATACGATCAAGCTGGTTTCGCCCCAGGGCTCGACCATCAAGAAAGGCCTCGACGGCCTGTTCCATGTCGATGGCGGCACTTTGCCGTCCGACCCCGACGCGACGCTCACCTCGAAGAGCATCGAAGGCTCGAACGTCAACGCATCGGCGACTCTGGTCGACATGATCGACGCGTCGCGCTCCTGGGAAGCCCAGGTGAAGATGCTCACCACCGCGCAGGACATGGACAAGTCCGCTTCCGCGCTGATGCAGATCTCCGAGTAAGGACACGTCATGACCAACGCAGCTCTCCACGTCGCGCGTACGGGCCTCGATGCCCAGAACGAGAAGATGCGCGTGATCGCGAACAATCTCGCCAACGTGAACACGACCGGTTTCAAGCGCGATCGTGCGAACTTCGAGACGCTCGCCTATCAGCAGATCACCGCGCCCGGCGCGCAGGCGACCGACCAGAACAAATATGCCACCGGCATGAACCTGGGTTCGGGCGTGCAAATTCAGGGCACAGCGCGGATCGATACGCAGGGCTCGATGCAGATCACCGGCAACAGCCTCGATCTGGCGATCCAGGGCGCAGGTTTCTTCCAGGTGCTCAAGCCCGACGGCACGACCGGTTACACCCGCGACGGCAGCTTCAGCCGCACCGCCGACGGTAACGTCGTCAATTCGTCCGGCATGCAGCTCCAGCCGCCAATCCAGATCCCCGATAATGCGATCGGCATCACCGTCGGCGCGGACGGCACGGTTTCGGTTACGTCACAGGGCCAGGCTCAGCCGAGCATCGTCGGCAAGATCCAGACGGTACGCTTCACCAATCCCTCCGGCCTTCAGGCGGACGGCGACAATTTGCTGTCCGAAAGCGCGGCGTCGGGCGCGCCGCAGGTCGGTGACGCCGGCACGGATGGCCGTGGCACGATCGCGCAGGGCAGCCTCGAATCCTCGAACGTGGATATCACCGAGGAGCTGGTCGACATGATCGAAACCCAGCGTGCCTACGAGGTGAATTCGAAGGTCATCAAGGCGACCGACGAGATGCTCCAGACCGCGAACCAGCAGCTCTGATGATGCGCAACTCCACCATCCTGCTCGGCCTGTCGGTCGCGCTGGTCGCCTGCCAGCCCGCTTATGCGCTCTTCGGCCAGAAGAAGCGCATGGCCGATTTGCGGTCCGAATATCAGCCGACACCCTATCAGGCGCCCGCCTCGGTTCCCGCGGACGGCTCGATCTTCCATGCCGCCGCGGGCTACGCGCCGCTCACCTCGGGTGCGCGCGCGGCGCAGGTCGGCGACATCCTGACCATCATGCTGGTCGAGAGGACGCAGGCGACCAAGAGCAACAGCGCCTCGACCGACCGCAGCGGCAGTGTCGGCCTCTCTCCGCCCACATCCGGCCCGCTCAAGTTCCTCAAGTCGACCAGCCTGACCGCCAGTGGCGGCGGCAAGTTCGACGGCAAGGGCGGCGCCGAGCAGTCGAACCAGCTCAACGGCGCGATCAGCGTCACCGTGGCCGCAGTCTATCCGAACGGCACGATGCTGATCCGGGGCGAAAAGAACCTCACACTCAACCGCGGCGACGAGCAGATCCGCATTTCGGGCCTCGTCCGCGTGCAGGACATCGACCTGGACAATACCGTGCCGTCGACCCGCGTTGCCGACGCCAAGATCACCTATGCCGGCACGGGCGAGATTGCGCGTGCCAGCCGCCAGGGGTGGCTCAGCCACTTCTTCTCGATCCTGAGCCCCTTCTAGGATTCGCATCCATGAGTCTCGCTTTCTCCTTCCGCCACAATCGCGATGAGGCTGCCCTGTCGGTGCCGCTGCATGCGCGCCTGCGCGCGTTCGGCCTGCGGCTGATGCCGACGCTTGCTGGCATGGCCCTGGTGATCGTCGCGATGCTGCTGACGAGCCCGGTTTCGGCTGAGCGGATCAAGGATCTGGGTCATTTCCAGGGGCTGCGCGCCAACCAGCTGACCGGCTATGGCATTGTCGTCGGCCTGGCGGGCACGGGCGATGACAATCTCGAATATACGACGCAAAGCATGCACAGCGTGGCGTCACGCTTCGGCATGCAGCTGCCGGCGGGGGTCAACCCGGCGCTCAAGAATGCCGCGGCGGTGATCATCACCGCCGAGCTGCCGCCCTTCGCCAAGCCCGGTGAACGGCTCGACATCACCGTCGCTGCAATGGGCAAGGCCAAGAGCCTGCGCGGCGGCACCTTGCTGATGACCCCGCTTCAGGGCGCGGACGGTCAGATCTATGCGATGGCGCAGGGCAACCTCGCCGTCGGCGGTCTCGGCGTCTCCGCCGCGGACGGCTCCAACATTACGGTCAACGTGCCGACGGCGGGTCGCATCCCGGGCGGCGCCACCGTGGAAAAAGCGGTCGATGCCGGCTTCGCCACCACGCCCGAGCTGCGCTTCAACCTCGCCGAAGCCGATCTCACCACCGTCGGCCGCGTCGCGGCCGCGATCAACACCAAGCTCGGCGCGGGCCATGCCCGCGCGATCGACGCGGTCACCGTGTCGATTACTGCACCGGAAGGCGCCGAGGTGCGTACCGCGATGATGGGTCAGATCGAGGATCTGCTCGTCGATCCCGCCGATGCGCCTGCCAAGGTGATCGTCAATGCCCGCACCGGCACGGTCGTGATCAACGGCGCGGTGCGGATCGCACCCGCCGCGGTCAGCCACGGCAAGCTCACGGTCAAGGTCAATGAAACTCTCAAGGTCTCGCAACCCGAGCCGTTCAGTCGCGGCGGTCAGACCGTGGTCGTGCCCAAGAGCAAGATCGACGTCGACGAGGAGCATAATCCGATGTTCCGCTTTGCCCCCGGGGCCAGCCTGTCCGACATCGTCAAGGCGGTGAACGCGATCGGCGCATCGCCGGCCGACCTGGTCGCTATCCTTGAGGCGCTCAAGGAAGCGGGCGCGATGAAGGCGGAGCTCGTGGTCCTGTGACGAACCCCATCACGAACCTTGCTGCGGCCACCGCCGCCGCGCCATCCACGGCTTCGCCCGACCAGGCGAAGCTCAAAAAGGCGGCGCAGGCGTTCGAGGCGGTGTTCGTACGCCAGCTGATCGGCTCGATGCGCTCCGCCAGCGATGGCGATGGCCTGTTCGATTCCGAAGCGAGCAAGCAATTCCAGGACATGGCCGACGCCAAGACCGCCGACGCGATGGCGTCGAAGGGCGCGCTTCACATCGCCGACATGCTGGTCAAGCAATATGGCGCCCGCCTTGCCGGCAGCGCTGCCGCAGCAGTCACGGGCGCCCAGCCTGCGGTTGCGGCTGACACGAAGGCAGCCCAATGACCAGTCTGCTCTCCATCGGAAAATCCGGCGTGCTCGCCTATCAGAGCGCGCTCGCCGGCATTTCCGAAAATGTCGTCAACGCCAATAATGACGGCTTCGCCAAGCGTCAGGTGACGATGAAGGAGCAGTTTACGGCCGCCGGTCCGGCGTTTCTTTATCGCGGCGCCCAGTCGTTCAACGGCGTCCAGGCGGCCGACGTCACGCGGGTGTGGGATCAATATGCCGCGTCCAAGGCCTGGAGCGCCAATTCGGACAATTCGCAGGCTAGCACGCGCTCGCAATTCTTCAGCACGGTCCAGGATTCGTTGGACGATGGCGATTCCGGCGTAGGCGTGAAGCTCACCGCGATTTTCACCGCCGGCAATGCGCTTGCCGCCAATCCCACCGACGCAACCCTGCGCCAGAGCCTCCTCTATGCGCTCCAGGACGCCGCCGGCGCGATCAACAAGACCGATGCCAATCTGTCCAAGGTCAGCACGACCATCTCCAGCCAGGTCGGCGATGCGGCCGGGCAGGTCAACGACGCCCTGACCGCGCTGGCGCGGATCAACCTCTCTCTCAAGACCGCGCCGCAGGGCACGTCGGGACGCGCTTCGCTCGAGGACCAGCGTGACACGATCATCGGAACGATCAGCGACAAGCTTGGGGTCGACGTCACATTTGATTCCTACGGCTCCGCGACGCTCAGGATGAACGACAGTGGTGGGCCGGTGCTCCTCGATGGGGGCTCCGCGATGCCCGGTCAGGTCGCCGTATTGTTCGCCGCCAACGGCACTTTCGGGATGAGCGTCACCAATGACGGCACCACGTCCGCAGTCAGTCCGACTTCCGGCGCGCTCGCCGGTTATGCTGAGGCCGCCAACCAGATTGCCGGGCGCCGCGGCCAGCTCGACGCGCTCGCGGTCAACCTCGTGCAGCAGATCAATACCTGGAATGCGCAGGGGACCGACCTCAACGGCAACCCGGGTGGCAACCTGATGACGGGCACCGACGCCGCCAGCCTGGCGGTTTCGGTCACCGACACCAATCTGATCGGCGCGGCCGATGCGACGAGCCCGAACGGAAACCTGCTCACGCTTTCGGCATTGCGCGGCGCCAATGGCGCCGAAACCGGCTGGCGTGCGATCGTGAACGATCAGGCGCTCCGCGTGCAGTCTGCGAAGACGCTCGCGACCAGCGCCGCCGCCGGCAAGGACGGCGCTTATTCCGCGCTGGATAATATCTCCGGCGTCGACCTTGATACCGAGGCGGCCGACCTGATGCATTACCAGCAGGCTTATTCGGCTTCGGCCAAAATCATCCAGACCGCCCGCGAAACGATGCAGGCGATACTCGACTTGTTCTGAGGGCCAAGACCATGATCAGCTCCACCCGCTATAACGCCGCTGCCGAGATCAATCGTCAGACCGAATTGTCGAAGCAGATCGCGCAGCTCCAGGCGAGCGTGTCGACCGGCAAGCGACTGTCGGCGCCTTCGGACGATCCCGGTGCTGCGCAGCGCATTTCCGAGATCCGCCAGACCCAGGCGGATCAGGTGGTGTGGAACAACAATGTCACCATGGGTACCTCGATCGCCTCGGCGGTGGACGACAGTTTGACGAACATCTCGGTCATGATCGATCGCGCCAAGGAACTGGTCCTATCCGGCCGCAACGACACGACCTCTGTCACCGATCGCGCCGCGATCACGCAGGAACTGCAGTCGATCGTCGACAAGCTCAACAGCGCCTCGACGGCCAATGATCCGACCGGAGCCCCGCTCTATCCAATCGGCTCGCCGCTCGCGATCCCGGTGTCGGATACGCTGAGCCTGCCCGCAACGGCGCAGCGCGATCAGGTATTCGGCAACGTCACCACAGCCAGCGGTGTCCAGACGCTGCAGCAGATACTCAGCGACGCCATTACGGCGGTCAATGGCAGCAGCGCCACCCGCGCCAGCGCAATCCAGTCCAGTCTCGACGCGATCGATGCCAGCTCCTCCCATATCACCCAGGCCCGCGCCGATCAGGGCGTCCGTGCGCAGCGCTTTGATGCGGCAACACAGGATCTCGACAATACCGGCACCGATCTCGCCGCCGAACGCAATGGCCTGGAAAGCACCGACCTCACTTACGCGCTCAGCGAATTCCAGGCGAAGCAGACCGCGCTCCAGGCCGCGCAAACCCTGTTCGCCAAGACCAACAAGAGCACCTTGTTCGACCTGGTCGGCTGATCCCGGACCTTAACCGGTTCACGCTGAATCGGACTGACTCGTTAATCGGGCCCTCGTCCTGCGAGAATGCGCGGAAGAGCGTGTTCCGTCGCGGTGCCGGCCCGCTCCCCGCCCCGATTCCCAAAAGCATGATACGCGTTCGGGCGATCCCGAGGGAGGATGCCGGCCTTCTCTTACAAATAAAACGCGCCGAAAAAGACGGTAAACCCGATCTTCACCATAAAGCGCGTAAATCCTGGCCGTTAATCATGTTGGAGAGGCCGGAGTCGCATCCGGACGCTCTGTCCAGTTTCGCCATCCGGGGGTGTTTTTCGAATGTTTGCAGCGATCGGCCTGGTCGTCCTCCTCGGCATGGTATTCGGCGGTTTCGCCTTCACCGGCGGCGCGCTCGGCCCCGTCATGGAATCGATCCCGCACGAGATGATCATCATCGGCGGCGCGGCGGCCGGTGCCCTCCTCGCCGGCAATTCGATGAAGGAATTGAAGCAGTTCGGCGGCGGGTTCAGCAAGGTGTTCAAGGGCCCGAAATATACCAAGAAGGACTTTCTAGAGGTGATCTTCCTGGTTTCCAGCCTGATGAAGATGCTGCGCACCGACGGCCCGGTCGCGCTCGAGCCGCATATCGAGGATCCCAAATCGTCGAGCGTGTTCGGCCAATATCCGAAGCTGCTCAAGGATTCGACCCTGATCCACCTCATCACCGACACGCTGCGGCTGGTCGTGATCTCGTCGGGCACGCTCGATCCGCATGCGGTGGAGGATGTGATGGATAATGCGCTCAAGACGCACCACCATGACGATATCCGCCCCGCCGACATGCTCCAGAATCTGGCCGACGCGCTGCCCGCATTGGGCATCGTTGCCGCCGTGCTCGGCGTGGTGAAGACGATGGGCTCGATCGACAAGCCGCCGAGCATTCTTGGCGCGATGATCGGCTCGGCTCTGGTCGGCACCTTCATGGGCGTGCTTCTCGCCTACGGCATCGTCGGCCCCTTCGCGAGCCGCTGCCGTCAGGTGGTCGAGGCCGACGCCGCCATCTACGGCGTGGTCAAGCAGATCATCATCGCCTCGCTCCACGGCCATCCGCTGCCGCTGGTGATCGAGGCCGCCCGCTCGGGCATCAGCCACAACAACCAGCCGGCCTTTGCCGATGTCTTCGACGGCATGCGCGGGCGTTGATGTCTAGGCAGACCGCACCGGCCCGCACCCCCACCCGGCCTCCCATACCGTACGCTTCCGTTGGGAGGCCGGGTGGGGGTGCGGGCTGGTGCGGCCTCCGCATGAGCGGAGCAAAGTAGTGGCCGGCCCCGCAAAGCGTGGCAGGAACGAGCCCGAGCCACGGCCGATCATCGTCAAGAAGATCATCGAGGCCGGCCATGGCGGACATCATGGCGGCGCCTGGAAGGTGGCCTATGCCGACTTCGTCACCGCGATGATGGCCTTCTTCCTTTTGCTCTGGATTCTCGGCGCGACGACCGAGAAACAGCGCAAGGGCATCGCCGATTATTTCGCGCCGACTTTGATCGAGATGAAGCTCAAGAGCGCGGGCTCCAACGGCGTGTTCGGCGGCGACAGCATCATCGCCAAGGACAATTATCCGCACAAGGCGTCGCAAACCGGTTCCAAATCGCTGACGATCCCCAAGGATGCGACCGGCGGTACGTCGGAAGCCGCAGCGGCGGAACGGATGCGCGATCGCGTGCGCTTCGCGTTCCTCAAGAAACAGATCATGCAGCGCATCACGTCGGACAAGAGCCTGTCCAAGCTGGCCAACACCATCCGCTTCACCGACACGCGTGAAGGCTTGCGCATCGATCTGGTCGACAAGGCCGATTTCTCGATGTTCTCGCTCGGCACCGACGCGCTGCTGCCCGAGGCGCGCGCGCTGATGACGCAGGTCGCCCAGGTAATCGAGGGCGTGCCCAACGGCGTCATTGTGCGCGGTCACACCGACGCTCTGCCTTATGCCGCGGGCCGATCGGTCAACAATTGGACGCTGTCGAGCGCGCGCGCCGAAGCGACGCGCAAGGCGCTGGCCGATGCGGGCGTCGGCGCCGACCGCTTCACGCGGATCGAGGGCGTGGCCGACAAGGAACCCTTCATCCCCACCGACCGCTACGATCCGCGCAACCGCCGCATGTCGATCACGCTGGCTTTCACCGGCCAGGATCAGGCCAGCCAGCCGGATCTGGCCGAGCCGCCGGTCGTCATCCCGACGCACTGACTAAGCTCCTCCCCGGCACGGGGAGGAGGCCGCCGGCGAAGCCGGTGGTGGAGGGGGGGGAGCAGGCCTGGCAATCGCCCTCCTTTCTCAGGAAGGAGGAATGTTGCTCAATTCACCTGAGGAAGCGACAGCATCAGATAAGCCAGCCGGGCCTGCGCCGGCGTGGGCTTCAGCATATTGATCCGGTTCTGCTCGATCGAGGCCAGCATCTGGCCAATATCCGTTCCCGCCGGATCCCCCGACGCATCCGGCGCGCTCGTTGCGTCGATCGCCGACATGTCGGCGAAGCCAAGCTGGAGCGACGAGATATCGGGCGCGCCCGGCATCGACTGGACGAGGCTGCCGGGGGTGAGGCCGTTGCTGGCGGTCTGGACCGTGGCGCTGTCGCTGCCGTCGACAGCATTGTCGAGCTTGTGCCCCATTACCGCATAGACCTGGTCGAGCGAGCGCGGGCTGCCGTCCTTGCCGTAGAAGATCGACCGGTTGGCGCGCGCTTCCTGGGGGAACATCGTCGCCGCGCACGCGCCGCCGTTATTGCATTGCGCGCGCAGGAATTTGGTGGCGCCGCCCAGCCCCAGGAAATGGGCCATATACAGGTCGGTGCCGTTGACCTGGCGCCCGAGCGACTGGCTCAGGTTCGAGGCATTGTCCGCGGCGTAGGAAGCGGCCATCAAGGCCGAAGGGCCGGCCTGCTCGCGCAGCGCCATCACCGCCTGGCGCATCGACGGATCGACCGTGAAGCCGCCGCCTTTCTTCGCCGTGATCGCATCCGCCGCCCAGCCGAAGCCATGCTCTGCGCCATGCGCCTTGACGACGCCCAGCCAGCTTTGGTCGAGAAACTGATACAGCCCGGTCGCGCTCGAACTCGCCGCCTTGGCGTTGGGATTGAGCCCGCTCTCGCTCTTGGCTTGCGCCATCAGATAGGAGAAATTGACGCCGGTCGACTGCGCCGCCTGCCCGATCGCGGCGCGCACGTCGTCGGCGGTCCGATTCACGGTGGAGGGGGTACGGATAAGCGTCACTGCATCTGCCCGGAACTGTGGAGATACCGCGAATATGAAGCACAAAGGTTAACGCGCCGTTATTCTCGATTGACGGCGCATTAGGCCGGGTTGACGAGCGTTTAGCGCGGCCGGATCGGGCCGGCTTGTTTACCTGCGGCTCGGCAATCTAGTCCCGCAGCCCCAACTCAAACCCCGTTCGTGCTGAGCGAAGTCGAAGCACGCTGGAGGTGCGCGAACGGGTGGGTGGGGCTTGACAAAGTGGAACAAACCGTGTACGCATGGTGCGTTCGCTGACTTAGGTCAGGGGGCACGACCGGCGCGAAGCTCCTCGGCATGCATGAGACGGTATCTTCGCCCAAGAGTACAGATCTCGGCATGAGGCTTCACG